>Ga0307377_10003688_pt1 | contig 17107 bp, 33 predicted proteins | sample TR3MG_FD_202535 | JGI IMG/M metagenome (GOLD analysis project Ga0307377, IMG submission 202535) | Soil microbial communities from Risofladan, Vaasa, Finland - TR-3 | ecosystem: Environmental > Terrestrial > Soil > Coastal area > Acid sulfate soil | place: Finland: Risofladan, Vaasa | collected... | reverse complement strand
TAAAAAACCTGATTTTATTTCAATTAAGACAGATGAATATTTTATTAAAAAATATTATAATCATATATCAGATGGTCATTATGGGTTTTCAATAGGTACACCAATTATTCCAGAATGGAATGAAATACTTGATGAAATATTGGAATTATGTATTAAAACAGATAAATCTTTTGAAATACAACAAATTAAATTAAAATTTGGTTATATTTGTTTTTATGTTCGAAGTGAAGTAATTGAAGATATTTTAGATATCGAAATATTAATAGGGGAAAATTTACATGATAGTGCATTAATTTATTGATTTATTTTGTAATAATTTCAATATTGTTTACGTATTGAAAGAAAAAAAATATATATTATGAAAAAACCTAAATTAATAATTACAGAATTATTTCTAGTCAAAGCTGATTGGAAAAGAACATTTTATGGTCAAATACGTAGAGACATAACAGATGAAGGAGAACCCGTCATTTACGGAACTGTAAACATTAATGGCAAAAAAGTCTGGAGTTTAGCTGGTGACCAAAGAAAATTGGGTAAATATTTAGATGATGCATGTATTTTAATACTTGAAGGCACATTAGATAAGGTCATTGAAAAAAATAAGGTAAAAACTTTAATGGCAATCTGTCCTAATTAAATAACTTTCGATAATGGAAGAAGAAATTAAAAAATCTAAAATTAATCATAAATATTGGTATAGAACTGACATAGAGTGTTGTGTATTGTGTGGTTATGAAATTAAATACAAATTCCGAGTCTATAAGGAAGAAGATAAAGGTATCTATATTTATGACTATGCTTGTCCACATCATTTTATGTAATAAATAAATTCCAATGGAAAATTTAACTTTAAAACAATTACTTCAAATATCACATGCATTGGGTATTAATTTATTCCGGGCAGTAATGTCACATAAATTAAAGGATAAAAATTTACCTAAAGAATTCTATCGTAATAGATTTCAGGTTAAACATGATGATATTTTTGAAGAGTTAGTTTCTTTGGGATTTGCTAAAAAAAGTAAATGGCAGGATTTAGATTTCTATTATGTTACGGAAAAAGGTGTTGAAGTATACATAGAAGAATATAATAAAATCGTAGAATACAAAAAAACCGATGATAGAGATTTACCTTATTTAAAAAAACGTATTAATTTTTATTGTAGTTTTTATAATTATCGTTTTTGTGATGATAATTCCGACCATATAATATCAGCATATTTAAATTATTGGATTAAAAGTTATAGGGTATCTCATACTACTGAAGATACTATACAAAATTTTAAAACAGATTTAAAACAATATCATCGGAAGAAATTAATTTAATTAAAACGGTTGCGTGTGTCTGGTCACAAATTGGTCTCTAAAACCAATTTATGCAGGTTCGAGTCCTGTCGCAATCGCTAATAAAAAATATCTAATTGTAATGACTGAAGATGATTTACATGAATATAATAAATGGTTGATGGAAGTCTGGAATCCAAATCAGATTTATATACCATTTGTAATTGATGCTCCTAAAGCATATCTTGATTATCGTAATAAACATTTAAAAATTTCAGATGAAAATATAAATAAAATCAATTTTTGTAATTGTTATAATCCGGAAGGAACTCCAGTAAATAAAGTAAATCTTAAATGGATGTGTGACATCTGTAAAAAACCACTTAAAGACTGATTATAATGGAAGACAATAAGAAAAAAACTGTTAAAACAGAATGGAAAATAGCCGAGGTTCTAGCATGGTGGTTATTAACAAATGGTTTGATTTTCTTTCAAAATGGACTTATCTGGGCACTAACAAATGACAGTGATAAATGGTTTATGAGAATATCCATTAGTCTGATATGCTTGGGTTTTGCTGGAATAATATTTAGACTTAAAAAATAAAAATATGCCATTTTATAAAGGAAAATCAAAAGATGGTTCTGACATGGAAGAAGTTGAAGGAGTGTATGTCAATCCAAATAATGAAAATGAATGGAGTTCAGAACCGTATCGTGAACAACGAAAATTGATTAAAATTAAAAATGAACTGCTGGATTATATGAACGGGAGATATACACTTAATGATGTCTATAACCAAATCAAGAATAAAACTTGTAAACTATCATATAGATTAAGGCAATATGTATTATCGCATTACGATGAGAATGGTAATTTTTTATATGATTAATAATAGATATTATGACAAGAGAAAAAGAATTGGGTTATGAATTAGGTAATATCATATGGAATAATTTGGATGGGTATCAAGAACTTTGGAGAATAGCAGATTTCGATACTAAAGAAAAAATAGTAAATGGATTAGGCGAATTAGCATTTAAATCGGTCCAATTTGATAGAAAATTTTTAAGAGATTTAGTAGATATTGTCTGGAATCATATTACTGAAAGCGAGGAAGTTCCTTCAACTATGACTGCGGACAAATTAATTGATAAAGCAATTGAATATTCAAATAATTCCGGTGAATAATTTGGATATTAAAAAATTTTTAGTATATTTGTATTCGCTAAGTATTTATATTTTTAAATTCATTAAAACTCAGAAATTATGAAAAAGTAGATTAAATTAGTAACAGTAACAAGAAAAGATATCTCAGCCGGATATCAATTAGTGCAATCTGCACACTCGGTAGCAGAATTCGCATATCAATATCCAAATCAGTTCCATGATTGGATTGATACTTCAAAGTATCTAATTTCATTGTCTGTCGATGATGAAGAAAATCTCAAAAATTTATATTGTATATTAAAACACAATGGTGCTCATGTTGTGGCGTTCACAGAACCCGACATTGACAACCAATTGACTTCTATTTGCTATTACGGTACACCCGAAATGCGAAAGTTAACACAAAAATTAGATTTAGCATTAAAAAATTAAGTTATGAAAGACATATAGATACACATAAGACCTCCATAATAACATGATTATCAAATGAATTGTAATTCGTGAATTGCGATATAAGTAAAAAATAAATTTAAAATCAATAAAAATATTATTATGGAAACTATCATAAAAACAAATAAAATTACGTCTAATGACGCTAAAGATTTAGTACAAGGTGTATTAACAGCCGTTGAAACAATTAAAGAAGTTGTAGTAAAAAAAGGTTGGAGAGGTACTAATATAATTATTACCGAGGACAAATTATTGCCATTTGTAATTGATTTAACTCTTAATCAAAGGAAAAAATTAAAAAGGAAAATAAATAATTGTATTAATAAAAAAGGATTAAGAGCAATTAATACATTCCTACATTTTCTACATAGACAAGTGTATAAAGAATCAACAACAGTACCTGATGTTAGAGTGAGTTTGAAAGAAGAAAATATTCAAAAAGCACGTAAAACATATGTTGAAGCACGTAAGTTAGCAGAGAAATATCGTAAAATTTATAAAGAAGAAAAGGGTGATTTTTACAAAAATAAATTGATTTAATTAAAAGGGGGAGATATTTATCTCCCTTTTTTTTGCTGTTTAAATAATTATGTATATTTTTATGAAGAATTATCAATAAATGAATTTATGGAAACAAAAATTATTGAACCTATTAGTCCCGAAATAGGTGAAGAACTTGAATATTTTATAATGTTTCTAGATTATATTACTAAAGAATTACATAATGTATCGATTTTACCTGAAGAATTTTTTAAATAATTAAAATATAACTGATTGATTATGGAAATGAGTAAAAAAATGAACGAATTCCTAGATAAAGTAGATGCTTTATGTTTCGAATATGGTTATGAAATTCATTCGACAATACATGGATGGACAGGAAAAACTGATGTAAACGGGAAATATGATACCATTGCAATTATAGGTAATGACGAAATACAAGAAGTTTTATTTATTGATGGTGATGGTAGAGGTAAATGATTTTTTAATTTAAAAATAATAAAATGGAAAACCAAAAGAAGAATGTCAGGTTAAAACCAATATATGTGGTAATGTTGGCTTTAACATTTGTATTTATAATTTCGATACCAGTCATCTTTGTTATTGATATGTACGGACTTAATAATAAGCCTAAAGTATATTCTGATATTCAAATAAAAAGAATTTCCTATGAGCAAACATTGAATAAAAAACAAATTTTTAATTTGTTGAATAGGCCGATATCTGTTTCAATTAATAAATATCATAAATATTTTAGTTGTTCAAAAAATGATTTAAAATTTGTAATGGTGGCAATTACTTGTTTAGAGACTGGTAATTTAAAAAGCAATTCAATTCATGTCAATAATTTTGTTGGAATGAAAAAAATTAAAAACAGACCGAGTTTTAATTTTAAAACAACTGAATATGTTGATGGTGAATTAATTAAATGTGAACAATCATTTACTTCTTTTTATAGTGTCGAAGATTGTTACATGAATTTTCTGGATTTATTGATTAGAAAAGAAAGATACTCTGAAGTTCTGAAAGCCAAAAGTCCTAAGAGTTTTTTAGTTGAATTAAGTAAAGCAGGTTATGCTACAGACCCTAAATATTTTGATAAGGTCTATAAAATATTGAATGACATAAAAAATTAATTCATGAAAACCAAAGAGGGAATTAATGTATATAACGAAAAATTAGTAAGACCGCACGGAAAAGGATGTGGTTGTCCATTAACCAATGAATATTCCCCGGCATTAGGATGTCCAAATCCTACTGGTAAATTAAATATTTTAATTAATAATAAAAATGCCTTGGGCGGCATGGTAAAACCCATATATTATATGAAAAAAGTCAGAGCAAAATTTCAATGCCATTCAGTTACTGATACTGATTATAATCAAGTAGTTGCACATTTAAGTGCAGTTTATTCTGAAGAAGGCGAAAATAAAGATTTTGTAGAAGCAACACCATGTGGAAATCTTGATATGCATATTGACAAAAATGCACCTGCATCAAAATTTTTTAAACAAGGTAAAAGTTATTATCTAGATTTTATTGAAACAGAATAATTATTAGACCATAACACAGTGAAATCGTAGGAGTATGACCACAAATAAACAAAGGCGGATTGGTTTTCCAACTTCGGCAAATGTCGGAGGTCTGAGTTCGATTCTCGCTCCTACATTATATTATTATAATTTAAACATATTATGGCTAAAAAAAGTAAAATAGTTTATCAGGAAAAATATAAAAAGGGAAGTGTAGTTAATAAACACGAAGTAAAAAGAATATTAGATGAAAACCTAGATAAAATACTTGTCGAAATACGTGAAAGAACTAAATATTCTGACAATACTGAAGGAATTGTTGTAGAATTACGTTTTTAAATTAAAATCAGATTATATTTTTTTTCCTTGCATTTAAGTTAAATATCTTGTATTTTTACGGAAAATAACTTTATGTCTATAATTTAATTAATGACTAGAAAACAAGATTGGATTGTTTATCCAGATATTAATGTTACTGTAGACGATTATTTAAAACATTTAAATATGACCGAAGAAAAAAATACTCAAGAATTAGAAATTATTTCTACTAAAAATGATGCAGGAGAATCCGATGAAATACTTACTACTGATGAAGTAGTTGAATTATTGGATGAAGAAAAGGAATTAACTGAAGAAGAAAAAAGAGAGGAATTAATTAAACAATTAAAAGAATCTAAAATAAGATTCAATCCGATTAAGCATATTGGTAATGTCACTATCAATCAATTTGGTAATGACTATAAAAAGAAACGCCAGAAAAAAAATAAAGCACAGAAAAAATCACGTAGATTAAATCGATAATATGAATGAATTTGATTTAAGTCAGATGTATTGGGATAGACTACGTGGATATGTTACTGAATTCAGGGTGGATGCACGTTGGCTATTACGTGGAGATAACGATGATAAACCATATGGTTCACTTAGAATAACATCACATCCTGATTTAAAACCCGGATATTTACGTGCCATTTTTACATATGTTACATCGATTAGACCTAAAACTAAAGAAGAAAAAATCAAAACTATTGAAGACTGCCAAATGGAATTGGTTGAGTTGGAAGTTTTTTCAATTAGCGATGAAATAACTACCGATACCAAAACTTATGAAGCACCCTTTAAAGAACTCGAAAGCATATTTGACGTAAAAGTTTTTCAAGAATAACAAATAATTTTTAGTATGGATATTAAAGACATGGTAAGCATTCAAACTGTGAATGATAAATCTAACAATGAAAAAACCGACCTTTCTAAATCTACCACAGGTAAAGGTAAAGGCTTACGATATAATCAAGGTAAGTTAAGATATGATTTAGTAGAACCACATGCTTTCGAAGATTTTGTGGCAGTTCTTACTGATGGTGCTATTAAATATCACTCAAGAAACTGGGAAAATGGTTTAAGTTGGACCTCAGTATTGGCAAGTCTTAAAAGACATATTGCTGCTTTTGAAAAAGGCGAGGATTATGATAAAGAAACTGGAAGATTACATATTGCACATGCTGCATGTAATGTACATTTTCTCAATGCTTTTTATCATACATTTCCACAAGGCGATGATAGACCTAAAAGATTTTTGAAGCAACCACGTATTGGTTTAGATATTGACGGTGTTTTAGCCGATTTTATGAATGCTTGGAGTGAAAGGTATCCGGAAGTACCAATTCTACCAAATTCATGGCACATAGACAGGCAAATAATGCATAAATTTGAAGAAATGAGAAAAAATAATGAACTCGATGATTTCTATTTAAATATTAAGCCATTAATAAAACCCGAAGATATCCCATTCGAACCACATTGCTACATTACCTCCAGACCTGTAGCAAAAGAAATTACAGAAAAATGGCTGGACATGCATAAATTTCCTGCAATAAAAGTAATTAGTTTGGATATTAGAAAAAGTAAAGCAGATGCAGCTAAAGAAGCGGGTGTTGATATTTTTATTGATGATTCATTTGAAAATTTCGTGGATTTAAATAATAGCGGTGTTTTTACCTATCTATATAGTGGTTCATGGAATAAAAAACACGATGTGGGTCATATGAGACTCGATTCATTGAAAGATTTTCCATTATTAAAGTAAAAAAAAATGAAACTCTGTATTATTAGTGATACTCATGGTAAGCATAGGCAATTAGATTTACCATCAGCAGATATTATTATTCATTGTGGTGATTTTACCACTATTGGTAAAGAACATGAGGTCGTAAATTTCATGAAATGGTATTCTAAGTTAGACCAATACCAACATAAAATAATCATAGCAGGTAATCATGATTGGTTATTTGAAACACAGGGAATCTTAGCCAGAGATATTGTAAGTAATTTTGGAAATATTCATTATCTCGAAGATACCGGAGTAGAAATAGATGGGATTAATTTTTATGGAACACCTGTTTCTAAACCATTTTGTGATTGGGCATTTAATCGTCATCCAGACACTCTTATTAAACACTGGAAAGGTATTCCTGATAACACAGATGTATTAATAACGCATACTCCACCACATTCAATATTAGATTTTGTTGATTGGGGAAAAACTAATGAAGGTTCACCAACATTACGTATGGAAATACAGGATAGAATCAAACCAAAAATAAATTGTTTTGGTCATATTCATGAAGGTTATGGTATTGAAATTATTAATGAAACAACATTTATTAATGCCAGTAATCTCAATAGAAGATATGATTGTGTAAATCAACCAATATTAATTGAAATTTAATACGATTTTACAGTAAATCTTTCTATTTATGGATAAAATAATTTAAAATATATTTTATTATCATGAATATCAGTGATTTATTTGAAAATTTACAAGAAAATTTAATTGAAGAATTAAAAGGAGAATTAACCTTAGATGGTAATTGTATAATTTGGTCCTTCGACATAAAAGAAAATGTTAATCATGAATTAGAATCGTTTAATGATGCCGATGATGCCGATGATGTTGATTATGACGAATTTAGCTTTATTATTAATAGTACCAGTGAAACACTCCAAGAAGCATACGATGAAGACATAGTATTCATTGAAAGATTAATCGATGAATTAGATATATTAGATGATTGGACGTTTTCAGATGCAGAAGTATGGGAAAATAACATTTCTTTTAAAATTTTTTAAAGTAATTGTAATAAAATCCTATAAATTTACGTACTTTTACTAAAAAAAATACATTGATTATGGGAGGAAAAGCACTTACAAAATACGGTGTCCTTACAGAAAGAAAGGACACCTTTGTTTTTAATGAAATCGGTAATTATATTAAAAATAAGTTATATTCTGACGTAGAACTAGAAACTGCCGTTGTCAAATGCTATCATACTAAAGCAGACCACGGAGATTTAGACCTTTTGATTAAAATTACCAGTGAATTTAACAGCAAAAACATTGATTTTAGAAGTTATATAATGGAAACTTTTAAACCAAAAGCCATTCATTATGGTGGTGGCGTATATTCTTTTGATTATGATAATTTTCAAGTTGATTTTATTCCAGTAAGACAATCTAACTGGGAAATTGCTCAAACTTACTACTCATATGACCCACTTGGGAATATCATGGGTAAAACCTATCATAAATTTAATTTATCTTATGGTTGGGAAGGTCTGTATTATAAATTCAGAAATTTCAATGGTAGAAATTCTCATAATATCTTAATTAGTAAAGACCCTGTGAAGATATTTGAATTTGGGGGTTATAATTATCATAGATACCTACAGGGATTTAATTATCTTGAAGAAATTTTTGCGTTCGTTATTGATAGTAAGTATTTTAATGCAGATATTTTTAAGATGGAAAATCTAAAACATATTGATAGAAAAAGAAATCGAAAAAGAAAGTCATATCATGTGTTTTTAAATTTTTTAATAGAAAATAATATCGCAACAAAGTATGTTTTCGATAAAAACAAGTCTTCGTATATACAGTTAATTAACGATTATTTTCCGGAAGCCGAACTTGTTAGTAAATTAGAAATCCTTGAAAAGAAAAATGCTGTAAATAAAGCACTTTCTATGAAATTCAACGGTAATATTATTATGTCGTGGACCGACCTTAGAGGTAAGGAATTAGGCAATGCAATTAGAAATTTCAAACTTGCTTTAGGTGATAATTATAATGATTTCATTTTAAATAATGATGAAAATACCATTCGTGAGCATTTTATAGAAATTAATAATGAAAACAAATAGTAGAAATAATACACATACTGACATATTAAAAATTGGAAGTAAAAATTTAAATACTGAAAATTGGAAAGTTTATCATCCGAATGGAAGACATATGTTTACTTGTGGAGAAAAAAAAGCCAATTGGTATCTCGAAAGAAATTTAGCCTCGTTAATAGGAATTAATAAGATTAAATTTACTTTTGACCCAAAAGGTATGGGGTTTGATGACGATGAAGAATTTGGAAGAAATGTACGTCAAATGAGATGCGTTGTAAGCGGAGTAGAATTCGATTTACAACGCCATCATATTATACCATATTGTTATCGAACCTATTTTCCTGATGAATTTAAATCTAAAAATCATCATGATGTCGTATTAATTAATAAAATCAGACATTCTGAATACGAACAACAGGCAACTCCTTTTAAAGATGAAATTGCAAATAAATTTAATGTAAAAACAATATCGGAGTTCAATGCTAATTATGCTATTAAATTACGGCAAGTAGGAAAAGAAAATTTCATTATTTTAAATGCAATCTCTTCATTATTTAAAGGTTATGGTAAATTAGATAACGAAATAAAACTAGCGAAACTACATTTTATATCCGAGCGTACCAATATTCCATTTACTGTACTTTCAAAATATAATTATATCCAATTATATAAAATCTATACCTATTTAAAATATGAAAATGACAATAAAATTAATAAATTTAAAAAAGAAAATCGTATTTTATTTGACCACGGCTATCAGGTAGTAAAACAATTAGACACCGATAAAAAAATAATTAAATTCGTAAAACTATGGAGAAATCATTTTATAGATACAATGCAACCCCAATATATGCCAGATGGATGGTCTGTCGATTTTAGGACCAAAACTAAAATTTCATAAATCATTGCAATATCAAATTAAATTATATAAATTTGTCTAAAATATACATTATGAAATTATATAAAGCATTAAAACTCAGGAAAAAATTAGTAGGTGAAATTACTAAATTAAAACGACAGATTCAAAATAAAAATTCGTATGTCATCGGTTCATTAAATGGAGAAAAATTTGATGTAAATAAATTATATACCGAACTTAAGGAAAAAATTGAAGAATTGGTTGGCTTAAAATTTGCAATTAATGAGGCAAACCGTGAAATCCAATCAAGAATTTATGTTTTATCAGAATACAAAGCATTATTTGTTTTTTGGAATGAAGTAAGTGTTACTGAAGGACTTGTAAATAACAGAGGTTTCGGAGGAGACTCTAATGTAGAGTATAAAGTTCAAATTGATGAACATAAACGTGATGAAATGCTTATTGAATTCCAGACCAAAATCGATGCGCTTCAAGAAGAAATCGATGAATATAATTATACTACAGAAATTCCTTGGGGTAAAACCGAGATTTAAAAACATAGAAGTGTGTTATCGGAGATTGAAAATAAAGTGATAAATTCTAACCATATGGTAACTGAAAATGATAGAGATTAGAATGTTTAAAACTCATCGAATTCATGTAATTAAAATTTATGCTTTAAAATTTAAAACTAACTTTACTTCGTTTTATTTTTAATCGAAAATGCACACTTCTTTCATACAGAAAAAATGAAAGATACTTCAATTAAATTTGATTTTAACGATATTCTTATCGTTCCCAAAAAAAATGTCCATATTAACAGTAGATATCTTGATATTATACTACCACAAAAATTACCTTTATTTACTGCACCAATGAACACAGTTGTAAATCTAGATAATTTAGAATTTTTCCTAAATAATAGAATTAATGTCACCCTACCCAGAACAATAACTTATGAAGAATTCAGTGCTGTTTTAAATAAAAAAACTCTACTACAACACAGAATTATCAATGACGAGATGTTCTTTCCGATTAAAAAGGAAAAAAGTCTAGGTTATAATAAAATTCCCTTAACTACACTTACTATTGCATCAACTTTTGTTAGTCTGGGTTTCAAAGATTTAGATAGATATTATCTCGATAATTTTAAAAATTTTCACGAAGGTGCACGTATTCTTATTGATGTCGCTAATGGTCATATGCAAAAAATTATTGATTATTGCCGGGAAATAAAAAGACTTAGACCCGATGTAATAATTATGGTTGGTAATATAGGTAATCCCGAATCATATTGGTGGTATGCCCAAAATGATTGTGTTGATTTTATTCGTATTGGCATAGGTAATGGTAATGGTTGTTTAACAACAAAACAATCTGGTATTGGATATCCAATGGCATCGCTAATACATGAAACTTATCTACAAAAACAAGAATTCATTAAACATAATAATATTGACATTAAACACAAAAATTCAATACTCAATACAAATCCAGTTAAAACTATTCCTGCAATTATTGCGGATGGTGGAACAAAAGATTATTCTGATATTATAAAAGCACTTGCATTAGGCGCAGATTATGTTATGAGTGGTTCTATTTTTAATAAGGCATTCGAAAGTTGTGCCAACAATTATTTATACGGTATTAAGTTAAAAAATAAGACTGCAGGATATTTCTTCGATAAAGGATTTCCAATAAAAAAATATTATAGTGGAATGAGTACAAAAGCAGCTCAGAAAGCAATGGGAAAGACTAATTTTAGAACCTCTGAAGGAGTTATAAGATTTAGATGTGTAGAATATCATTTAAGTGGTTGGGTTGAAAATTTCCAGCATTATTTAAGAAACGCTATGAGCTATGTGGATGCAAAAACATTAGATGATTTTATCGGTAAAGTAGATATTAGCCGAATTACACAAAACGCATATGATAGATTTAACAAATAAAACTATTGATGAAATAAATGCATTAATAATTAAATACGCTAAAATTTTGGAATTACTAAATCCACAAGAACAACCATATTTCGCATACATTATTGATATAGCAATAAAACATATTGATGAAAAGTATGATAGTCTGAATAAAAATTGGAAAACATCAATAATCTTTATACTTAAAAAATTAAGTAATAAAATCAATAATGAATCAGATATTAAAATGATTGTAGATGAATTTATTAAGTACTATAATAATGAATATGCCGGGTATTGTGAAGAAATGATATGTATTGATGAAGTCGATAGAGAATTTAATTTTGTCTATAAATTTATAAAAGAGAAAAGTTGGTAGTTTCCTACCAACCTTTTTTATTGTAAAAGAATTTCTTCTAACTGGGTTTCGTATTTTAATTTTAACATGCGCAAATTATCTGTTTTTTTAATAGAAATATTGTGTTGTTCGAACTCCAATATTTTATTAGTGAGGTTAGCAATTTTAAATTCTAAAATCTCGATATCTCTTTCTTTAGCCATAATATTAAGTTGTTAATCTAAATTAATTTTATTATAAATACTAAGAGTATTGTATTTCTTAACTAAAATAAGTATATTTGTTGACTAAAAATTCTTTATGGAAAAAATAATTAAATACAAAAGATTCGATGAAACACACGATATTAATACATTAAATAAATTTTTTGATGATTTAATTACTGAGGGTTGGGAAATAATTTATTATAACGAACATAAAATGGCCGAAGGTAAATTACATGTTACTATAGTGGCTTGTAAGAAACAAAATAATATAATATGAGTAAAAATTCTGGATATCTGGTCGAAACTAAAACAGGTAAACAAGGGAGAACATATCATCGAGACGCATCTGTAAATGGTAAGACAGTTGTTTATGTCGAAATAGAAGGCAAAATACATAAAATGTTATGCGACCCTAAAACAATTAAAGTCGTGGGTTACGTAGATTAATATACAAATACTTTAACATATGGAAATTCTAGAATTAAATCATACTTATCTAATAAAAGATAAAATATTTACATCTGGTACTATAAAATCAATTACAATACTATTAATTACAAAAACTGCATACCAAATTCAATGGCATAATGATATCTCAGACGGTACTACATGGGAACTAATAGGTGAATTTCTAGACAATTATAAAATCATCGAAGATATTACGGGTTTAGTTAATTTTAATCAACCTAAAATTATGATGGTTAACTGTGAAAATTGTAATGGTAATGGAATGATTAAAACCGATAAAAATACCGCAGGACAAGAATTATGTCCTGTTTGTTATGGCAGTAAAGTAATACATACTTAAAAATTATACGGGTTGAATTATCAGTGATTCATATTGACAAGTACTGCATCTATAATAAAAACTACCATCATCATTCACATATTTTTTATAAGTTTTACACCTACATTTGGGATTTGGACATGTAAACATTAAATATTTTTATATAATATTATGGATATTGGATATTTGTGACATTAATATATTCCGCTTTTAGTGCAGTTATGATATTGAATATCCTTTATTATCCGCCAGTCATATCTTTTAAAAAAACCTAGTTTCAAAAACGGTAATTTATAACCATAACTATAATGAATATGATGAATACGATTAACTCCGGTGATAAATTGTAACCATCGGAAATATCTTGCTTTTAATGTGAAATTCATATTATTCGTTTTAATATAAAAATTAGAAATAATTATTTTTTTGTGGGTATCAGAATTTTCCAAGGTATTCTGCTTCTTTTTCAATAGAATCCAAATACATTTTATCAAATGCTTTACGTACATTTATTTTTCTTAATTTCTCTGCTTTCCTATGTAATATTATAGCTCTAATTAAATAGATTACTGCAGAAATTACTATAATACCACTAATGATTAAAAAGATGATTGTCGATAATTTCATGTTTAATTTTTTTATATTAAATAATAATTAGTTTAAAGAAACAAATATACGATAAATCTATGATTATCATAATGATTTTTTTATATATTTGTATTTATAATAAATACTTTATTTTAAATAATTGAAAATTATGGAAGATTTTTATTTAATACTAATAAGAAGAGATGGTCAGATAATACATAACGTGTTTGCAACATCTCATGATGATTTAATCGATAAATATATTATACCAAATAATATTAGCTATAGCGATTTTTTTCGTGCAAAATTTAAACCAAGTGATGAATTAAGCCTTACAAATGTCGATGATTATAAACTTATAATTCAAGAAAGTTTTATTGCCGAATGGTTTAATGATGAATTAAAAGAAATTACTATAAATAAATTAAAAAACATCATCAAATCCATGATTGTTAGTACACATAAAAATTTATTACTTAGTGAAGGTGCTATACTCACAGGAAATGCAAAAATTGTAGAAGTAAAAAATTCTATTATCTTCGCAATGTATGATAATAGTATTATCAGATGTTTAAACAATAATTCTGTTGTACATATTATGAGCGATAATTGTAATATAGATAAAATGCGTGACAATACCAAAGTTATGGAAATGTATGGTAATGCAGTTATTAATGGAATGTATGATTATAGTAAAGTCATGAAAATGTACGGAAGTGCTAAAATATTAAAAATGTATGGACATTCACGCATTGCCGTACTTAGAGGTCATTCTAAAATAAAACAAATGCACGACCAATCCGAAGCAGATAGATTAAAACATATGTCCAAAGTAGACGAAATGCATAATTTCAGTGTAATCGAAGAAATGTGGGACTGGGCAATCGTAGGACAGATGTTCGATAATACTCAAATCAATTACATGGATGATGATAGTATAGTAAAAGAAATGCATGATAATAGTATCATTACCGAAATGTGTGGCAATTCAGTAGTCGAACAATTATTCGAAAACTCAATAGTTCGTAAATTAGAAGAAAAAGCAGCAATACTTAGAAAACAATTGGAGTAATATGGATATAAAACATATCATTAACGAGGAAATACAGAATTTTAATGAAAGCATTAGTGTGTTTCATGGTTCAGATAGAAAATTCGATGATTTTAACATAGATAAAATAGGTAGTGGTGATGGTAAAAGTTTAGGTGGATGGGGAATATATTTTAGTGATGATGAAGATGTAAGTAATAGATATTATATTAAATCTGGTTTCGTCAGACCTCATGAAATTAGTAATGGTAGATATTTTGATTTGGACCAACCTCTTGATGATAGCCAAAATATTATTAATGGATTAAAAAATCTGGATATCGATGAAAATGAAATAGAAGAATTTCAAACAGATTATGTAGAATATGATGTCACCAATAAACAAGTCTATGAGTGGCTTAGTTATGTGTTGGGTTCAGAAAAACAAGCATCTTTATTTCTTAAAGGTTTAGGATATATCGGTAATACAATGAAAGATAAATGGAATACAGATGCCCGAAATTATATATTATTTGATACTGCAAATATAATCAAATAATATATTTGTACTTCAGATATTTATTTAGTATTTTTACCCGGTAAATAAAAATATTTAATATGGAAGTTATTAATGAAGTTAAAACAATTGAAACCGATTTTCAATGCCCTAAATGTGAAAAAGGTTTTCTAAGACCAACAGGTATTACTTATTTAACATTTCCTCAGAATTATCAACATACGTGTAATAATGATGGATGTGGTTATATTGAATCATTTAATATAATATATCCACATGTTAGTTATGAAAAAGTCGATGAAGAAACTGAAATTCCCGGAGAATATGAATATTTTAGTGTAAATGCCCGGAAGTTCGATTGGCTTAAATTTATGGAATACGTAAATACCTACGACCCTAAAATAGATGCTGAAAATAATAACAGAACTATAATACACGATATATTATTCGGAATCGGATTGTCATTAGACCAAGAGAATTTTGAATTTCATGATGGTTATAAAAGATTTAAAAAATTCCTTAAAGAAATACTTTAGATAGATACGATTAAATAATTAATATACAACAATTTAATTATATCTATTTTCTCTCATATTACTTATTTGACGCTGGCCGATATACTTACTAAGATTTTTAGCGAGTATCCAACCCTGTCTTTCATTACCATCGGTATAATCTAACTTAACTTTTATTTTTAAATTATCATCACCTTCATCATATCCATAATCAATTACATTAATTGTTTTATCTGGTTGTGAATATGTGGCAATAATTCCGTCTTCATGTACTGGTGTGAATTTTAATTTAGTCAGTAAATCATCTAATTCTTTATATCCCTGAACCATTCCGTAATAATCACTATCTGGGTCGTCAAATCCTTCTATAATATCATCTAGCTTATCACCGATATAACGATTTAAATCTGTAGTATCTAATAATTGATATGCTTCTTCATTTATTTGTTCATAATTAATATCGTTGTTGCTCCCTAAATAATTTAGAAAATCGTCAAAAGACTCGACATTATTTAAATCGTGCTCGTACATATAAGCAATTGTATTGTCAATATCCAAAGTGGTTTCATTGGTATCGATATCAAATGGAAATGAATTCAGTTGTTTTTGAGCAGCCATACTTTCGGCATTGTCTTTTGCATCACCATATTCACTAAGATATGCTTCGTTAATATCGTTTAATTTATATTCTACTAAAAAATCAGTAAGTACTGCATCTTCACTAAAACTATTAATAGTTTCCTGACTGACACCCAGCATTTTTGCAATTTCCTTGATTTTTCTCATGTTATCAGTAGAGAGACTTGAATACATATAATTTAATTCATCACTATCATAATGACCTCCATAATTATTATTTGCAGTGGATTTAGTATGTCTATAATCATCTCCGAGGTCCAGTGCATCTAACATATCACTTTCATCTATACTAATATAAATATAATTCCCGTTAATATCAATTTCTTTGTCTTGTAACAATTCACTTTTATCTAGAAATAATGCCAGTTCTTCTTCAGTACCATCATTTAATATTTTAAGAAATCCCGAACTTTTATTATTATATGCTTCAATATAAGGAAGTATATATGGAGCAACTGCTTTATTTGTTTTGTAAATTTTGTATTGTTCGGCAATACTTAGTTTACTTAGGTCCATTATTTTATTCTTAATAGCATATACACTATATTCATATGGCTTATAAGAATAACGACTGCTT
>Ga0307377_10003687_pt1 | contig 17113 bp, 18 predicted proteins | sample TR3MG_FD_202535 | JGI IMG/M metagenome (GOLD analysis project Ga0307377, IMG submission 202535) | Soil microbial communities from Risofladan, Vaasa, Finland - TR-3 | ecosystem: Environmental > Terrestrial > Soil > Coastal area > Acid sulfate soil | place: Finland: Risofladan, Vaasa | collected... | reverse complement strand
CTATCTCTTTTTCATTTCGTTTATCCAAAATTTCAGTTTCAACCATTTTAGTCACCAATTATTTCTTTAATTCGTTTCATATTCTTTTTCTGTATACTTAGGAAAATTTCATATTTAATTAATTTTAACTAATGTTGAATAGATTATTATTACTTCCTCTATATCGGAGAAATACAAATGACAGATTGTGTACTCTTCCTTCATGGGCATCAACCTTATTATAACGAAGAATTTATTGTAAAAGAAATCATATGGCAAAGCTATGGTCCTTTTTTCAAATTGCTTTTAGATTTGAGTAAAAATAACCAGTTTCAAGTTAATCTTTCTTTAACAGGCAGTGTTCTTGAATGGTTTCAAAGAACAAATAATGAATTTGTTCTTAATGCTCTTCAGGAGCTAATTGATCGTGATGTTGTTGAAATACTTATCTCACCTTTTTATCATGCGCCTCTAGTATTTACTGTTGACGGATTTATTAAAGAACAATTTTATCATCATCGTAAAATGGTAAAAGATTTATTTGGAAAGGAGATGAGAGGATTATTCCCATCTGAACTCGTCTTTTCTGCTTCCAAACGAGGTTTACTTGAGGAATTAGACATCGATTATTCAATTGTTGAAGGAGTACGTAATCCGTTTTATTCAGAAGATGTCGAAGGTGTTTGGAAATTAGATACTCGTAAAGAAATTTTTATTCTTCCAAGGAACCGAGCATTAAGTTGGCATTTTTCAGATAGTGACTTCCCAAATGGTCAATGGATGTTGGAAACTATCAGTAAGAAGCATGGACCTGTTACGATTGGATGTGATTTGGAATGTTTTGGTCATCATCGAGGAGCTGAGTCCTTTAAATTTCTCGAGTATTTACTTAAGAATTCCTCAAAAAATAACGTTCAATTAGCAAAAGCAGAGGATGTAGTAAAACGCAACAAAAAAAATACTCACTTTTATCAAAACGAAGAAGTGACAACATGGGCAAGAAGCATTAATGTCTTTTTCCCACATTCGAAAATTATTGAAATGTGGTTTGCTCGAAATGATGCTGTTTCTATGTATCAAAGAATCGAGTATTTATACTTTAAATTAGAAAGTGCATTACAACATTCTGTTAAAGAGAAAAAAGATGAAAAGAAAGAGAAATTTCTAGATGAAGCTATTGAGATCAAAATAAAAGAATTAGATGATATTCGCTGGGCAATTTACCGAGAGTTGACTGATGCAGCATTGTATCATGAAGATTTTTCAAATGATAATACTTATCGGGGTATGCTTGATAGATGTGGTTGGATCAAAGGTAGAATTTGGGAAGCTGAGGAGAAATTAACTAGCATAATGATGAATCTATAATTGATTATTAATCTCCAAGTATTAGCTGGGTTGGAAATGGAAGATCAACCATTTTTTCTCTAATTAAATCATTAAACTCTTTACTTAGCTGTTTCCCTTTATGTTTCCTTCCTATAACAGTATAAGTATTTGGTTGTACTTTTCTCAAGTAGTCTAAAAGGCCATCAATATTTCTTTCTGTATCATTAAGTTCTGGAACAAATTTTGTATCAATTCTTAAAATTCCTCTATAATGTTTACTAAATTCTAGTATTCCATCTAGTATATTTCTAAGAATTACTTCATTGTGTGGTCTGCTGATTTTTTGAAATTCATCATTAAATGTACTATTCAAATTACAACCAATTACATCACATAAAGAGAAATCTTCTTGAACTTCTTTTAAATGCAATAAAGAAGCATTCGAATAAGCCATAATTATAAATTCTGGAAATTTCTCCCTAATTTTCTTAGCTAATTTACCAAAACCTTTGTATAAAGCAGGTTCACCACTTCTTGTTAGAATCGTACCAGTTACTTCCTTATTTTCTTGAACAAAATTATTTATCTCATTAAAAATTTCATTTACTGGAAAGAATTCCTTTCGTTTATTCAACCATATATCAGTTTCACCAATTGGACAATATATGCAATTAAAATTACATGCTTTCTTTGGATTGATGTCAACTACCAGGATATTTTTGTATCCCATAATATCATTTATTCCTCTTAGATATTTATATTCCATTTTTTCCACCTTAAATAATTAATTTGGTGAGGATAATGCAGACCAGCTCAAGATCTGCATTATCCCCGAACATGACCCCTGCAACTAGAGTTGCTTATACCAGCTTGACAAAATAAGATCAAATTGTGCATGCTTTTCTTTTTCGAAAAATTCAGGTAAGCTTGAATTTTTTATAGCTTCTTCCAAAGGTATATTATCCTCTTTTAGTACCTTTAATTTTGTAAAAACTTCTGAAAAGTATTTTTTTGAGGCAGTAATATAATCATTATAAACAACTGATCCGTGTCCAGGAATAACTTTTGTTGGATTAAGTTCTTCAAAAAGCTCTAAAATTTTTATTCCTTCCCAATTCATTCCACCTAGCATACAACCTGAATTTTCAGCAAATTCACAATTTAAATTATCACCTGTAATCAAGATATTTTCTGGCATTACTTGAATGTATGCAGAACCTACTGTATGTCCACCTACTTCTTTGAAAATTATTTTCCTATTATTATAACCTATAGTCATTTCATCTTTGATGCCAAAAGTAATTGGAAAAAGTTTAGCGTTTAGAAAATTCGGTATCCAATCATTTAACATATTATCTGGTAATTCAGAATTTTCTTTTTTAGCATTCTCTAACATATTTTTAATGTATTTTTCTCTATCTTCTTTGGTAAGATAGCCATCTCTAGTATGTTTTAGATATTCCTCTTTTTCTTTTTGAGTGGCAAAAATAGGTACATCTTTGAATGCTTCTACTCCATAAAAATGATCAACATGATAATGAGTCAATAGTAATAATTTCGTTTTCTTGTTGAATCTTTTTTCCATTTCTTTTCGAAAATCTTTTGCTTCTTTGGCAGTTCTTCCAGTATCTATGAAAATTAATCCATCATCCATTTCAATGCAAGTTATATTTCCCTCATTTAAACCAGTGCCTGTTTTCCTTAAAACTATAACTTTCTCAGAAACATTCACTTGTTCAATTTTTATAGAGGTCAAATAAATCTTCCTTCCATGATAATTTCTTATTTTACTTAAGAATAATATGTAGAATAAAGTATATAAATTTTACATTTATTTCAGAATTATTTCTCATAGTACTGAGAAGAATTAATAACTATTTTGAGAAATAAATAGGATAAGGATCAGTAGAGAATAATGAAAATTTAATTTGAGGTAAAGAAATGCAAATTAAAATAGAAGTTATAAAGGTTAGAAGAGGATGTAAAGTATATACAGAAGGAGACATTTTATTTTTAGAGAATCAGAAGATCATTTCAAAAAATGATCAAAAATCAAGTTGTTTTAGTGCTGATTGCTCAATATATACCAATCTTGGACGATTGATACAAACCAATCAACTTTTCATTTCCTGCTTAGACGCAGGAATAACATCTGAAGGAACTGGAAATGTTATTTTTAAAATTACTAAGGAGAATTGAAAATGAAACCTATAAGAGTTAAACCAGTTGAAATAATAGGATCATGCCCGATAAATATTACAAAAAAAGATGAATTTGTTATAGAAGGATTACAAATTAAAAATCCAAATAGAAATAAATTGTGTTTTCTTGCGATATCACATTTATATTATGGAATTTGGGGCATACAAGGAAATCAAGTTTTAATAAATCATACATCCTGTCCTGGTTGCATAACAGAAATTGAGGAAGAAAATAGAGTGTCCTTCAGATTGGGGTACAAGGAACATTGGGAACTAGGAAAAATAATCACCAATTATTATTCTCTTTTAAAAAACTATTCTGAACCAGAAAATGCCAAAAAACTTAGATTGGCCGCAGAAGAGCACCTTTTTGGAGAAAAAATGAATTATAAAATTGCTTTTAAAACAATGAAATTAGCAATCAAAATAATGAAAAGTTGTACTGGTTTAGAACCAGCAATAAAAGTTGTATAAATAATAAAAAAATAAACTTACTTCTTCAGATTTCTATTAAAATCAAATTAAATATAGTATTAATGAGACACCAATTTAAGAATGGATTATAAATGATTTTTTTTAATTAAATTGATTAATAGTAAAAAAATATAGATTAGGTGATATAATTTCTTCTATCTTCTATTTGAATTATTTTCAGTGATTGAGAATCCTCTTGTCGTTTTTTTCTCCCTATAAGACCAATTATCATGTCATTATATACTTTAGTATCGGATTCATCTTCTAACAATTCTTCAGGAGAAACATAATTAGCGATATCAGGATGAGCATATAATACAATCCAACCAGGTAGATTTTTTTCTTTCTGAACACTAAAATCACCTAGATTCGTTCCAGGAACTACCGGTCCCCACTCTTTTAATAAAGTAATAGCTTGTTTTTCAAGATCTTCTTCAGGTTCTAAAAGTATTATACATGTTCCTTTCTCAAATACAATCCAAGTCTCATCATCATTATTGATTATTTCTTTCCAAATGCTAATTATTGATTGGTTTTCATTCACAAGAATCAACTCTTTTAATTTAGAAAAATTTTAGTTTAAGTAAATTTTGTTTATAGATTGTAAACTTGAATTTTTTCTTATTGAAAATAAAATGCCCAAATCCAATCTACTGAAGTGTGTAGAAGAGCAGCAGCAAATAATCCACTTTTACGCCATACATAACCATAAGCAAGGCCAGCAATTGTAGCGAAAAGGAAATAGTAAGGTGCTAATGCTAATGAAATATTATTCCAATGAGTTAATCCAAACAGAAATGAAACTAAAATCAGTGATAATATACGATTTGGAGAGCCTTCAGGAATTTTTTTATCAAATTCATGCAAAATTATTCCTCTAAATATAAATTCCTCTGGCAAAGCAATTGTGAGATAGATAACCAAAAAAGTTGCAAATTTTAACAGTGGAGATGTTTCAAAATCAGGACTCCAAAAAATAAAACCTGTTTTAAAACCAGTTGGTATTAGAATAGCGAATAGAATTGGTATTAAGAGAAGTGTATATTTTATGCCAGATAGTGTTGGTTTTGAATTTACTTGATTGAATGATTTAATATTAAATGGAGTATATGTAACAAAAAGAATTTGTACTAACCATAGCGTAGTTAGATGATAACTTAAATCATCATATCCATCAAATAAATCCATTGTATATCTATGATCCATTCCAATCCAAAGTATTAGTACACCAAAAATTATCAACATAGTTCGAAATGAATTTTCAATGGTTAGATATTGACTGAATAAAAGTAAAGCAACAGGGATGATATAGAAAAGGAAGAAGATACCGAAAGTACTAATAGTTAGAGTATTACCAATTAATGAAATTAAAAAATATGTTATAAACATCAGACTGTGAACGATTATACTAAATTCAATTTTATTTCTAATAAAAAATTTTTCAACTCTACTAATTATTATAAGATTACTGAATGAAAAAGTAATAGTTAACCAGAGAGAGCTAAAAATTACAATTAGAAAACTACTGAGTAAATTCTTTTGTGGAAATACTATTACAGTTACGATTGAAAGAGTTAATGCAAGAAAAATTGAAGCAATCATCCAGATAGAACTTGGTTTTAGAATGAAATTTCTTGTTTCAATAGCAATATGAGGAGTCATTTCACTAAACCACTATTAATACAATCAATTATAATAACTCGAGAGTATTTTTAGTTTTGTGAGGTTTTTTTTAAATTATAACTGAAGAAAACTTTTTTCATTAATTAATAGAAATAATACCAAGGGTAAAAGAAAAATGAGTGAATTATTATATATGAATGATTGTTATTTGAGAGAGTTCGAAGCAAAAATAGTAGATATTTCTGAAGATAAAATGAGTGTTATTTTAGATAAAACAGCATTTTATCCTGGTGGAGGAGGACAACCAAATGATTTAGGTAAAATTTACTTTAAAGATATTGAATATGAGGTTATTTTGGTTGAAAGAGATAAAGAAAAGAAAATCACTCATAAATTGAATAAAACAATAAATGCAAACAAGGGAGATAAAATTAAAGGGGAAATTGATTGGGAAAGACGTTACAAATTAATGAGATATCATACGGCATTACATATTTTATGTGGTTTAATTTGGAAAGAATTTGGTGCAAGTGTAACAGGGGGAAATATGTACCTAGATAAAGCGAGAATGGATTTCAATTTGGCAGATTTTTCGAAAGAGAGAGTTGATTATATAGAAAAGAGAGTAAATGAAGAGATTAATGCAGGACATGAAGTAATCATTAAAACTCTACCAAGGGATGAGGCATTTAAAATACCAGATCTAATTCGTACTAAAATTAATCTTTTACCACCTCAAATCAAAGAAGTTAGAATTGTTGAAATAGTAGACTTAGATTTGCAAGCAGACGGTGGGACACACTTAAAAAATACTAAGGAAATTGGAAATCTCAAAATTGTTGAGACAATAAATAAAGGTAAAGATAATAAAAGAATTGTTATTGTCATTGATGATTGATTTCTCAATATAAAAAAAGAAGAAGAGATCCATTAATTTTAGGATTTTAAAGCCTAATTTTCAAGGTGGATCTTCTTTCTCAGTGCTATTAAGTTTACTTTGTGAAATTTCTATTATGTTATCAATAGGAGTTATTACTTGAGAATCAAGTTCAGCTCTATGTGTTAAAACAAGAGCGAAACCTTGAATTGTTTTTGTTTTATCATTAGTTGCAAGAGATTTTACAGTATTAAATTTACTAGTAATTTTTCTTACAAAGATATCTCTGGTTTCTATTTGTTTTACAATTTGTTTGTAAAATAATGAGATTTGATTAGTCTTTTTTAACATTGTATTTCAGCATCCACTGTTTTTTCACGTTTCTTACTTTTTTTTATCTATTTGTCAAAGTATATCTAAACTTCGTTTTTTCGATGTCTTTTTTGATTTGTTTCTTTAATTGATTTTGAAATGATATTCTTTTTTCTTTCATTTATACCACCTATTTATTTTCGATGAGTTTATTTCCACATCATCGTCTCAATCATATGAGCATATTTTTTTCGTATTTTTTCTACATTCATTCGTTCATTCATTTTCTGTCTTACTTTCTTATCTACCATTTTATTTTCTCCTTGAATTTTTCTTAGTTTATTTCCAGTCTGTTAAATCCCACTCTTTACCTGGTTTTTCTAACACTTTCTTAATCTCACATCTAATTGCTCGTCTTCTGCGAGTTAACTCCGTCACCTCCAAAGTGAGTGTCCACTGTGTGTAGTTTTTAACTTCTCACAGTTTAATATACAAGAAACTCATAAAAACCGAGTTTTAGGTCAATATCCCACGAACCTTAGAAGAAAACTTCTCATTTGGTTAAGAATGTATTCTCCTTAATAATTATAAGTCTTTCTCAAACTCTGAGAAAAGAATTTTTATAAAAAACGAAAATTAAAAATTAGATTAAAAACATCACTTATGAAAGATTTTTGAAATGATTGATTAGCTTAAGGAAATGATATTTTACTATATTAAATCTAAAATTTTCTTATAAAAGCTGGGAATTCAAATGGAATACATTTATCATATAGCGGTTTAACAATTTGACCAGGAAATCTAGGACTAATAACAAACAAAGGATAATCTTTAGGGGGAAATAATAGTTTAATTGATTCCAATTCATCAGTTGTAATTGATCGACCAGCTAATCTTAGTAAAGTTCTTGATAATCCTGGCATAATTTTTTCATGTAATTCGTCCATATTAAGTTCATGTGTAACTAAATTAATTTCCAAGACAGACATTGGAGAAGATTGTAATTGATGAAAATTCACTTTCAAATTGGAGTCTTCAATATCAATTAAGAGATATCCTTTAGGTTCAATTGATTCAACAAAACTTGTTCTCTCTAAAGCTCCTGGATATACTACCTGACCTCCATTAAGCATTTGTGCTCGATGTACATGTCCTGTAATAAATAAACAAATGTTTGAAGTAAAATTGTTTATATTAATAGCACCATGGCTTTCTTTAAACATGAATTGATGTGGTCCAAAAGTAGCACCAAGAAAAAGTTGATGACAGAGGATAATCGAACATTTTGAATCTATTTTCTGTGTTAATTTATTTATTGCCAAAAATAACTTTGAAATATTTCCTGATTGATAAGGAAATCCGATAATACTGCACGAACCAAAAGTAACATTTGAGAGTTTTGAAAAAAAATGACATTTCTGGTGAAAATTTAGTAAGGATAATGGTAATCTGGATCGTTCATGATTTCCTGGTACAATAAGAAATTGAATATCATCAAGTAAGATTTCTTCAATAATATCAAATGCTCTTTTTACTGCTTTTTTTCTTGGTTTGCTTCGATTAAAAAGATCTCCAGCATGAACAATAGCATCTACTTGGTTTTTCTTAGCTAATTGATGAATTTCCTCAAATACATGAAACATTCTTTCGTATGTAAAATTTCTTGCTTCGGATGATTTTCCTGTTTCATATCCTAAATGAGTATCAGCTATAGCTAGTAATCGCATAAGTAAAAATAGCGTTTCTAGTTAAAATGCTTTGAGTTTTATTTTTTTTACGAATTTTTTAGTTTTTACCCGAATTTCTCTGTATTTTGTAAAGCTTTATATAGGGGATATACTATACGTAATATAGTATTCTACTAATACGTTATTAGAATTACTAAAATACAAAAACTATGGTGAAAGCTTGTGTTAAAAAAAGTAAAATCTTTTCATCCAGAAGCACTCATTGGAGATGACCACTTCCGAACATACGTAGAAAGTTTCGAATCAGAGCTATTACGTGGGATATCAACAGTTGCAGTTCTACAAATAATCAAGCAGCATCCAGAAGAAGGTATTTATGGATACCAACTACTAAAATCCATTGAACAAGAGACTGACAATGTATTGATCATTGAAGAAGGAACTCTCTATCCTCTTCTCAGGAAGATGGAAAAGGATGGCGTTTTAGAGTCAACCAAGAAAGAACTAAGTGGTCGCCCAAGGAAGTACTATACTTTGACAGATGAGGGGCACAAATTACTGAATCATATGTTAGGTTTTTTTGCTAAATTATTAGAAGCAATTTCCCCATTAATGGAAATAAAAATTGATTTACCTGAGGATGAATTCATGTATTGTCCAAATTGTGCCAATAAAATAAAATTAGATGAAGTAACAAAATTCTGTGAAGTGTGCGGAATTTATGTTGAAGAATTAATTAATCAGAGGGCGTGATTATGACTAATAATAATAATAAAATTGAAAATGAAGTTGTTAGTGAACAACAAACACTAGTTAAAGAATTCATTGATGAAATTGAAAGAAAGCTACCATTTTGGTTAAAATCACAAAAAGAAGAACTAAAAGAAATATTAGAAGAACTTGAAAATCACATTTGGGATAGAGCATGTGAAATAGCTAAAAGTGATGAACCAACACCAAGCCATATTCAACAAGTAATTAATCAAATGGGATCTGCAAGTAAAATTGCTGCAGAATATAAGCGACGAGGAAAACCAAAATTCTACATAACAGAAGAATTAATTCCAATGTATCAAAAGATGCTAATCATTGTCCTTGGCATATGTGGAGCTATTAACATTCTGATAGCACTTACCAGCATAGGTTCAAGAACAGCTGGAAATATATTTAGTGGATTATTCTCCGGATTAGCAATAAGTTGTGCAGTAGCATTAATTCTGATAACAATACAATTTGTTTTCCTTTCAATGGAAGGATATCTTCCAGAAGATTTCCAGAAATTATCCGGAAGAATTCCGATAATTGCAATACCTATAGGTTATACTTTAATAAAATCAACTGAAGAAAAGAAAACTGAAGCTTCAACTATTGTAGAAGAGCCAATTATACAAAAAGAAGTTGTAGATGAAAAACCAGTTAGGATAATTAGAGAAACTACTTATCCTGAAACAACATTCGGACCTTCCACATACAGAACAGGATCTATCACTGTTATACCAGAAAGATCATACATTGAAGAACCAAGGGTAACCGAAAAACCAAGAAAAATAAAAGCAAAACATTTACTTGGTAAAGACTATCTCTCAGAAGGAATTGCAGGAATAGCATTTGGAGTGGTTATCATGATTCTTCCATTTATGCCATTCATGCAAGATTTAATACCAGATAATTTCAAATATTGGATTGCTATTTTAGGAGCACTTGCATTTATAGGAGGATTCCTTAAATTCCTACAAGCTATTGCAGGAAGAATGATGGGAGTTCAACAATTACTCATGATACTAGGATTAATACCACAAGGATTACATATTCCATTATACCTTGCATTACTGAAGAGACACGATATTATATTTGATTGGATCTGGGAGAAAGTTTCAGCACACATTTCATTGATCGATTATACCAGAGCCTTTACTGGAATAGTTTGGTTCATCGTAGCAATGACAATAATTGGATTAATTTCACAATTCGTGCGATTCATTAGATTAAGTACTGAAGGATTTCCTCAATCAAGTTAAATAGCTTGATTGAAACCTTCTTTCAATTTTTTTTATGTAAAATTGTTTTCTTTAGAAGAAGATATGTTAGATAGATACCCGCAAAGCAGGTATCATACTTTTTTCCTGATTTTTTATTCAATCAGTATTCAATCCCATTTAGATTCAAGCGAATTTTTATTCCAAAAGTTTTTGTTTGTTTTGAGGAAAAGATTTGTTGTTATTTTAGTATAATATACATATTTGTATACACATACTCTGTTCTAATTCTTTCAATTTTTTTCTCTAATTTTGATTTATCGGATGGTTTTTTAATCATTTTATGTTTCCCCTTTAATTCAGCTAATTCAACCATTTATTAATGATTGATTTTCCATTCCAGGTTTTTTCAATTCTTTCTTGAGTTCATTTCTCATTGTTATTTTTTCTTTAAGCATATTTTTTCACCTTTGAATTCACATTCCACTGCTGGATGTATAGTCATCTCACAGTCATTTCTGCTAATGAAACTCAAAAAACCGAGTTTAAGGTCAATAACTCACTCTTGCCAATAATGATTCTTATCAGCGATTTCTGATGTGACAACTTAGTATATAAAATCACCGTTATTCAAGTGACATGTATTTAGAATAGAAATTAAAAAAAATTGAAGAAATAGCAATTAAAGAAGGTTTAACAAAAATTAGTTTGTTTACACTTGAACAAGCAAAATGGGCTATTGATTTCTATCTTAAACTAGATTATAAATTGATAGAAACTAGAGAAAGCGAGAGGGGAAAATATGTTGTAATGGAAAAAGAAATCTGAGAGCTTTTTTTTTACCTCTCAGATAATCTAGTGACAATTATCCCTATTATCATTATTACAATTCCAAATGCTAAACTAATTCCAATATTTGTCCAAGCAATTGAAATGTTATTTGTTATCATCGAAGCCCGGTATGCATCAACCATATATGTCAAAGGTAACATTTTTGAGATGATATTTATAACAGGAATTCCTGATACATCAAAAAATGCTCCACTGAGAAACATCATTGGAAAAGTTAGAAAATTTCCAGCAGCAGTTCCAGCATCAGGATTTCTTACAAGCCTTGCAGCAATCATTCCAAGACCTGTAAAGCACATAACAGCAGAAATAGTAATTGGTATTATTTTCCAATCAAGAATTTTGAAAGCCCACGTAAAATCTCCTTGAGGAATTTTGAAAACCAACCATCCAATTAGTATTATTGCTATAATAGAAATGATTCCTTGTATTAATTGCCAAATGGTTTCCCCTGCAACTACATCACCTTTTCTCATTGGTGAAGAGGATAATTTTCTGAAGAATCCTAAACGATGGAAATAGGTGTATCTATTTAGTGTGCCAATTACAGCATTATTCATTATTGCTACACCAATCATACCAGGAATAAGAAATTCAAAATAATCAATTTGTTCTTCTAGATAAATATCGAATGTTTCCAAACCAAGATTCATCTTTGATCCATTAAATGCTAGATTCAAATTGTAAATTACATTACTAATAATACTTAAAGCAATAGAAGCTGATTGTGAATTTTCAACTACTATGATAGTAAGGTTTACTGGTGCATTAAAAATCATTTTCTGGGTGAGATTATTTGGAATTACTAAACAAATATAGCCACCCATCTCTTCAAGATATAATCCAGGATCAATAGTAGTGTTTTGTTCATCTTTTAGTGGAATAGGTTTTAAATCAAAATATGGTTCACTTTCATTTGTTTCAATTTCATCCAGAGTTGTTATTATAGTATCAGTGAAGTTTAGAAATTGAGGTGGACTTCCTGGAAGATAAAATCCATCATCTTTTTCTGATTGTATATATAGTTCATAAGCATTAAATGAAGTATTTCCTTCTGAAAAAATTGCTCCAAAGAGAAGAATAAGAATTATTGGATATGCTACTGTGAAGAAAATTGTCATTGGTGATCTACTAAAATCTTTAAACGCAGCAACTGTATAAGCACTTATTCTTCTAAAAGTTAAACCTATTTCATTCAAAATTGGTCTTTCTTTGGGAATTTTTGTAGAATTAGTTTTCTTTTGTTCTTCAGTCATCGTAAAATCTCCTTATTCTTTCCTCCAATTAGTAATAATTGATCCTAAGATGAAAAAGACCAATCCCATAGCAATGGTTACTCCAAAAGGTATCCAAGCTTTGTGGAACGTAGATTCTAACATCATATTCCTCATAGCTTCACTAACATAGTATAAAGGAAATATCTTAGCAATTATTTGCATATAATTTGGTAATATTTCAGCAGGAAAAATTGCACCAGAAAGAAACATTTGTGGAAATACTATAGACATCGTAGCAGCCATTGCAGCTTCTGGTCTTTTAATAAAACGCCCTAAAATAAGAGCTAAACCAGCAAAGGTCATTGTTCCAAAAATGATAACCAGAATCATCAAAGGATGAAGAGTAGTTAAATTAAAATCAAATGCAATCCATCCGGTTAGAATGGTTAGAATAGATACCATTATTCCCATAATCACTTGCCATAATTGTTGTCCTAAAGCCCATTCCCATTTCTTAATTGGAGAGGAGGAAATTTTATACAAAAGTCCTGATTGTCTTTGCTCAGTAATTATTCCTACCATTCCCATCATACCAGAAGTAGAGATAGTAACCATAATCATTCCTGGAACATAAAAATCAATGTAGTCTAATCCTTCTCTACTAGGAGTAGGCTCAACTTCAATAAGGATAGTAGTAGAAATACCGAATTCATTTAAATTCATCTCTTGCAAAACATTATCAATTATACTCCGAACTTCAAATGAACTTGTATATGAAGGATCATAATAATAATTAATATTAGCTATTGGGGCTGTTGTATTCACTTTTGATTCATTTACTGCTTCTGACCATCCCGAGGGAATTACCATCAAATAAGGTATATCATTATTTTTCATCCATTCTGCATAAGATATTGAAGATCCTGTTAAATTAACTTCAACTATATGGAGATTCAATTCCTTAGCAATCGTTTCATTTTGAGAGCCTAATTCAAGGAGTAATTGTGAAGCAGGATTGAAACTATAGGATTGATCTCCAACAACATAAATATCTTCATTATAATAATGCAAAGTATATAGACTATCATCTGGTGCAGCACCAAAGATATATCCAAATAATAAAATCATGACTATTGGATAAATGAAAGTAAAAAATAATGCTGGTCCAGATCTCACCCAATCCGTAGCAGTAGATGATGTTATTCCGAAAATGCGTCTTAAGCTTAAGTAGATTTTCCCAAAAAAAGTTTTTTTATCTGGAATTTTTTTCACCTCAAGAAGATTCTTCAACGGTAGTTTTAGCTAGCAAAACTTCTCCAGTAAGAGCAAGAAAAACATCTTCTAGAGTGGGTCTTTGAGTAATAATATCTGTATATGGAACACTTTTTTCATCTAATGAATCAACAACTTTGGAAAGAGTTCCCTTTTTTGCAGAAATGGCAATATCACCATCTTCATTATCCATTGGACCAAATTCAAAAAGAATTTCGTGAATTTGATCTCGAACAACTTGATCATTACAACGAACAATAATTCTGTTTTTTCCTCCATGTCTATCGATCAATTGAGTTGGTGTTCCAATATCCATTATCTCACCCTTATGGATTATTGCAACAGTATCAGCTAAAATTTGAGCTTCTTCCATATAGTGAGTAGTTAGAAAGATTGTTTTTCCTTGTTCTTTTAAGCTTTCAATTACTTCCCAAGTTTCCCTCCTTGCACGAGGATCTAGACCAGTTGTTGGTTCATCTAAGAAAATTAACTCGGGATCATTAACAAGAGAAATAGCTATTCCAAGTCGTCTCTTCAATCCACCTGAGAGATTCTTGTAACGAACTTTCGCTTTATCCTCAAGCTTTACAAGAGCAATTAGATCATCTATTGGAATATTTTTAGCATACATCCTACTCCAAAAACGAAGATTTTCTCGTACTGTTAAATTAAGATGAGTGTTGAATTCTTGAGGTAAAGTACCAATTATTTTCTTCATTTGGTCTAATTCTCTTCTTTTGTCAATATCCATTCCTAAAACAAAGGCTTTTCCACTTGTTTTCTTGCGAATTCCTTCTAAGATTTCTACAGTGGTTGTTTTTCCAGCACCATTTGGTCCAAGAAAAGCAAAAATTTCCCCTTTTTTAATTTTCAATGAAATATTATTGACAGCTAAAAGATCATCATATTTTTTTACTAAATTTTCAATAACTATTGCATATTCACCATTATCATTCAACAAATACACCCAACTAATATTAAGATGAATTCTACTTTCAATTATAAATATATAATCTTAAGTAGAAAAGTTATTTTGGATAAAATCCACTTTTTTCAATAGAGACTTAAGAATTAATATAAGATAGAAATTTAGAGGAGACTAAAAGTGAATTATGAACTCTTTTTTAAAATAAGTTTAATCATTCTCTACTCCTCGTTTACTATTATCCGAATTCATTTCTCAAGAATGGCTCGAAAAGCAAATAAAAAAGGTGAAATAAGAGAGAGTAAAATTAGATTAACAATTTTACAAATTTATATTGGTTCAACAGTTATTATATTCTTTCTTTTAATTTTCTTTCCAGAATGGTTTGAATGTGGCACTATACCAAATTATCCATTTTTCCTTAGATGGATCGGATTAGGTTTAGGTATTATTGCAATTATTTTATTCTCATTTGTCCATATTTTCCTTGGTAGAAATTTTTCCTATACTCTACAACTTAGTAATGAACACAGACTAATTACTAGTGGTCCGTACAGATTTGTTCGCCATCCAATGTATAGTGCTTTTATTTTACTACATATAGCTATTTTTTTAATTAGCCAAAATTGGTTTATCGGTATTGTTTGGATTTGTGGTTTAGTTATTATTTTATTACTTAGGATTAATAAAGAAGAGGAAATGTTGATTGATGTTTTCGAAGAAAAATATATCGAATACAGAAAACATACAGGATCTCTTTTCTTTCCTTTTTTTAAAATTTTGAAAAAAGATATTCGAGAAGAAATTCTCAAAGGATATTGGAAATATCATGCAATTGCTAGTTCTACCAAATTGATGATAGAAGATATTGAAATTTTACAATGGTTTGAACCTATCCTAAATGATTTTAAAGAAGTAAATTCTCCTATAGAAATTTTTCAATCGCAAAAAAATAACTTGAAAATATCTGATACTAATAAGAATGAATTTTCTTTGATATTTAATACAAATGGTCTTATTGACGGTTTTGACTTTTCAATCCAATTTAACAATGAAAAGGAAGGACAAACAATATCGATAAAAGCTATTGGTGAAAGAGAATTTGTGAAGAAAATCAGATCTTCTTATGAAACAAATGCAAATTATCTTGATAATTACAAAATACTTTATTTCGGTCCTTAGATTATAGAAATGAATATTCTGTTATTCTTTAGTTTCTTCTTCTTCTTCTTCTTCTTCAGAAATTTCTTCTTTTAATCTTTTTTTGATTAGGCCTTCCATTATCTCTTGTCTGAGCTCTTTTCTTCGATCCTTATGGTCTTTCTTCATTTCCTTTGCTAGCTGTTGATGTTCACGCAATTCTTCTATCTGTAACTTCGTCAAGTTATCAATTTCACTAAAAAATCGTTTTTTCAGCAATCGTCTATTTTGTCTTATTTTACGAATTTTTTTCCTTAATTCAATTCGTTGATCAATCTGTTCTTTCTTCAGATCAGTAAGCGCTTTATTGCTACGGACTCCCACCCCAAATAGAAGCATTGGTAAGTATAATATTGGATATTCTTTTTGCTCTAATCTTTGTTGTATATACACTTCCTTATCTTTTATTGTTGTTAATTGTTTGGTTCTGCGTATTTTTACAAAAACTATACATGCAACAGTTATTACAAAACAAACTGAAATATAAAGAAACATTATTCTCAAACCTGAAGTAGGATTTCCAGCTTTGATAGATGAAAATTGATAAAGATCGAATATACCTCCAGCTAAGAAAGGACTAATGACTGATGCTAAATGAGCAAATAAATAGAAATAACTTGTATAAGTAGCTATTTTTTGTTTTGGAGCAAGATTCCATATTACTACAATTGAGTTAATTGAAAGGAGCAACCAACTAAATCCCAATACGAATACTAAAAGCAAATAAAACGGTAATTCCCAAGTGAAAATATTTCCAGTAAAAATATTGAGTGTAAGAATATTTCTTATAATAGTTAAATCAGGTAAAAGACTGAGAATTGTTATGGGTATTATTGCTGCAGTAAAACCAATTACTCCAACTAAACAAGCATTCAACGCACCTATTCTTCTACCAACAAAACCTGCAGGTAAAGCAGCTATAATAGAAAAGCCAACAAAAGCACCTAAAATATAGCCAGCAGTATTTTCCTTAAAACCAAGTAGTTCTGTAACATACCTGCTAATGAAAGTTTCAGCAATAGTATACCCAGCTGTATGGAAAAATATTGATAATAACATAAACACTAATGCTAGGTTTTTTTCCTTGAATAATGCTTTAAAAGCTGAAATTAAATTAATTTTTTCTCGTTCTGTTTTTTCAATTTCTATATCTTTCTTCTCTCTTACACTAAATAATAGAATTGCTAAACA
>Ga0307377_10003685_pt1 | contig 17117 bp, 19 predicted proteins | sample TR3MG_FD_202535 | JGI IMG/M metagenome (GOLD analysis project Ga0307377, IMG submission 202535) | Soil microbial communities from Risofladan, Vaasa, Finland - TR-3 | ecosystem: Environmental > Terrestrial > Soil > Coastal area > Acid sulfate soil | place: Finland: Risofladan, Vaasa | collected... | reverse complement strand
CCCCATCGGGTCACCTGAAATCAGGCCTCCGGGGGGACTTGGGGTATTTACGGTTGGAGACGGACGAGCGATGGCGAAGAATCCGCCAGGTTGCTCGAGTAGCTGTCGCTCAGCTCGGGTGTAGTGTTGGACGATGTGAGCCAGCCTCATCGCGATGGTGTCGCTCTCGGCGAGGCAGTACACGACGAGGTTCCCGGACATCAGGTCAGTGTGGACCTTCGTATCCGTAGCGAAATCCTGGTAGAGCAGGTTGTCGATGCCGAGACCTTGGAACGAGGCTGGTCCCATCACCACCGTGATGGCAGGTTTCTTGCCAACCGTTCTCATGTCGAGAGGAGCCTCGCCACGGATGACGATCTCGGTGATTTCCTGGTCCGGGTCCCAGCGCCAGTGCCCAGCGGGCATGAAGTTGAAGAGACCCTGGAGGTACTTGGTGTACAGACGCTGGCAGTAGAGAAGAGGATCCTGCTCCATCTCCTCGCAGATTCGTTCATGCCGGATGAACGTGTCTGTCATCCCCGGGACCTCTCCAGTGCTGTGCGGTAGACCATGATAACCGAAGCGGTCTTCGTCACATGTGCCGACTTTTCCCGTTCCATCTCATCTTCGAGATGGGCCCGAGATGCAAGCTGCTGTCCAAGGACGGCGATGGGGATAGCTGTGCCGGTGAGCCCTACCATACCGGTGGCCAGAGCCTTCTGATTTCGAGGAGTCAGCTGGTTCCAGTACCCCTTCACCCCGGGAACTTTGCTGATGCCCTTGGAGACAGCGCCCGATGTCAGGTACCCGAGAAGATGAGCCGCCCCGGCAGTACCAACCGCAGCCACGATGGGCTTCCACGGCACCCTCGAGAACTTGGATTCCTTCTTCGGAGTCGTGGTTGGAACTGCCATATCAGTACTTGTAGAGGGTATCGAGGATGGAGTCGATTGCGACATCGCTGGTGGCGTCCTCGAGGTTCTGGGGGTTGGTGTAGTTCCGGGGAGGTCTCAAGATCACCTTGTCCTCCTCGATCTTCAGCGGGACCTTGTCCTCGACGCTGCCCTTCTGAACTTGAACGAGGCGAACTTCCTGGCGAACACTAGCACCTGTCTTCAGCGTGCCGCCTATGGAGATGATCCGGTGGCGCCTGTTCATATGGTCGATGACGAGGTCGAGTGGCTTCATGGAGGGGGTCGGTCCTGCCCTCATGACGTAGTACTCGGTCTGGCGGTGGTCATCCATGGTGATCTGATCCGCGCCCTCTGGCACATCGACCTGCCCCCAGAAAGAGATCGGGTAGTGATATCCCCCAGAGAAAGAGGTGTTGAAGCAGGTGGCGCAGAAGTCCTGGTTCCTCTTGCCGAGTACGGGGTCGTAGCACTGTGGGCACCGCTGCCCGAACGTCCGAATGGGGAACACCCACATCTGCACCCCGGCGTGCTCTCTCCAGAGAAGCTGCTCTCTCCGAATGATCTCGGAAGCGATGAGGTCGGGGTCACCCTCACGGTCGATGACCCTCGAGTAGAACCCCTTTCCAATGGAAGGCTGGTGAGCTCGAATCCTGTAGAAGAAGATCCTCGAGTTCGAGATAGTAGGGACTGTGTTGTCTCTGACGTAGTACCTATCGATCATGGGGCCAGCGACCTGGACCCATGGCCCTCCCTCCGCCTCCGAGCGCTCGACGTAGAACTCCCACTCCTGGAGGTCGTCGTTCGTTGGGGCGATCTCCCAGTAGATGTCCAGGTACTCCCTGGAGAAGGAGACCACGCGCTCGTTGAGGATATGAATCATGGAACCAGCCGCTTCCCAGTCAGGTAGCCGGCAGTTGCACCTGCGAGAGCGTAGGGGACCGACACGATGGCGGAGGACAGAAGGGGGCGATTCCGCGAGAACTCGGCCTCCTGCAGATGCCTCTCGTCGATGCGTCGCTTGAACGCCTTCAGCGGGGACTCACCCTCGTTGGTGGCGAGGGTCTGTCGCTCGTAGAGCTTGGCACGGAGACCGATCTCCTTCCGAGAAAGACCACCCTGTCGAGGCCGGGATGCGCGGTACTCACCGACGGCTCCGTAGGCGCCTGTGAGGAGAGCGCCGATACCAGAGCCGAGACCCCGAGCTTGGCCGGGAGTGAGAGCAGCCGTCTTCCCGATGTCGATCTTCTCTCCCTTGCCGACGGTGAACTTCTTCTTGAGGCTCACCAGCTGGGCGGTGGCGTCGGCCGTCGTCCCAGCAATTTTCACGAAGGATGCCTCCTTCTCCTCGTACTCGGGCTCTGGGTCGTCCCACTCGGAGGTGATCTTGGGCTCCTCGGCCGGAGGCTTCGGGTCAGAGATGGCCATCCAGAACGCGGCCGCATCCATCTTCTGCTGCAGCGTTGGTGACCTCTTCCAGAGCTCCTCTCCGCTGGAGGCAGAGGCAGTCTTCTCTCCGTCAGAGAGGTCTGCCCACAGCTTCGTGGCCGCAGCGCGTCGAGTAGCCGGGAACAGCGCAGTCCAGTCGCTGTTCGGGATGCTCATGTCCAACATGCCGAAGAAGTCCATGCGGTCCTCAGTACCCAAGCAGGTAGGTGCCATTGATGATGAAGTACTCCGAGAATGTACCGGCCCCGGCCATGGCCATCTCGATGTTCATCGAGGACTTCATCCGGTTCTTCTTCTGCTCATAGGAGTTCCGCATCATCTGAATCCACTGCATCAGCATCGGGGTCTTGTCCGACACCGAAACGGAGATGCCGCCGTCGCTGTACTGCAGCTGATTCCGTGTCTGGAGAAGGCCGACGCTCTCGAGGATCCGAATCGTTGCCCCCTCCCGCAGCAAGGAGATCGAGGGGAAGTTGTCCAGCGACACAGCCCCAAGAAAAGGAGGGGTCGCGTTCCAGTCATCGAGAGCGTCGACAACCGCCCACGCAATCATACGGTTGCTGGTCTCCTGCCCCTTGATGAGGCGGTTCAGCTGTTCGTAGTCTCGCAGATAGAGCCGAATCATCGCCACGACCTGGTTCATCCGCGCACTTGCCTGCGGGATGGGGGCAACAGTTCCAAAAGCCGTGTCGACGCTCATCAGTCCCTCTCGATGTAGACATCATCCTTCAGCACCCACCGGCGGAGCCAGAAGAACGCCTCCGGATCGAGAACGCGGTCAGTGAAGATCGCTCGCCCTAGCCTGGCCACCAGCACCCGCTCGGTAGGGATACTCGTGAACTCGAGGGAGGGAGACATGGACTCGCAAAGACGGAGGAGTTCCGTCTTCGAGAGACGGTCCAGGTAGGCGCGGGCCTCCCGCACACTCATCGCTGGCGAGGTACCCTGCTCGAGAGTCCGCTGCTTCGCTTCGAGAGCAGACTTGCTGCGGCGACGGTACTTGCCAGGAAGGACGTCACCGATCCAGATCTGCGTGCCCTGAAGAGTCCGCAGCTTCTTGGTGATGAGCGAGGAGTCCACCAGGACAGACTTGCCCGGGCGGATCTTCTCGTCCCCCACGTGCAGTGCCATGGGAGTGTTTCCTCGGTCGCTGATGTTGTGGATACGGGTCTCGGCTCTCATCAAGCACCTGCCTGCGCGTCGAGGATCTCGTCCGTGAGCTTCTGCTTCGTCTTGCCGGTAGACCCGGAGTCGGGACAGACCTTCTTGTGGATGAGGATGAGGTCGTCCTTGTTGTGCCCCATCAACTCGGACTCGGTGTAGGGGGCGTCGTCGTCCACCCATTCCTCGTCGTCATCGAGGAGATCGTCGGGGTCGAGCGGCGCCTCGTCGTCCTCGGGCATGTTGTCGATCTTGTCCTCAACCGCCTCGATGTCCGCGAGTTCGGGGGACATGTCCCCTTCCTCGTAGGAGGGGGCACCCTCACCCTCTTCCTCAGCAAGAATCTCTTCAGCGGTGACGTCCGGAAGGCCGCCGCCGCCATCATCTTCGAGGCCCCACTTCTTCATGTCCTCGTCGGTGATGGGGGTGCCGTCGACTTTCATGCCGGGCTGAAGGAGGTCCTTCTCCTTGGGCGCCGGAGCGAATCCCTTGGGCACGATCTTGAAGCCGAGCTGCTCGCGGAGCTCGTCGATGTTCTGCTCACCGCCTTCACGGCCGACCATGAGGAGCTGGACGTTGCCAGCCTCCTGGTTCTCGTCGATCTCGTCGAGGAGCTTGGCGGTGAAGTCGTGGAGGCGCAGGAAGCGCGTCCCGTTCGGTGGCAGGGGCTTCCCGCCGATGATGGGACGACGACAGACCTTGCCGGGGTTGCGACGCCTGCGGGCCTCATGCTTGAGGTCCCGGATGACATTCCGAAGTAGCCAGCGCATTCAAATCTCCTTGCTTCAAACGGGGACGACCCCGGGCCCGAGTATACCCGGAACCGAGGTCGTCAGGCCCTCACGGCGCGAAGGGGGTCTAGAAGACCTCGATGCGCGGGAAGGTGAGGCCGTCGGCTGCCTTGTTGTTCTGGGCGCCGATGTCCTCTTCGTCGACCGAGACACGCTCTTCCCACCCGGTGTCGGTGGAACCAGGGGTGACCGAACCACCGTAGAGCTCCATCTTCACCACCGAAGCGATGTTGCCGAAGCCCATGCCGATGTCCATCCACGCCTGCCAGAAGATCCTGTTGGCGATCTTGTCGATGTAGAACTTGACGTCGTTGAGCGTGTAGTTGCGACCGAAGAACTCCGGCGCGGTGAACACGTAGACGTTGCCCTGGCGAAGGATGTCGACCTTGATGGTGCGGATGATCCGCAGGCCGAGAACCTTGTTGTAGGTGTAGCCGTCGGTGGTCGTCTCGGACTGGAGACGGTCACCGAAGTCCTCGAGGGTCCAGGTGTCGAAGTAGTCGGTGTCCACTTCGGTCATCAGCATCAGCGCTGGCTTGAGGCGGCCCTGGCGCACGACGATGCCGGCTGCATCGACGACCTGCTGCTTCAGCAGCTGCTTGATGCGGACGATGTCGGGGCGCTGGATGGCGTAGGTGATGAAGTCGTTGGACGCGGCGGCCATCGCCAGCGAGCCCTTCAGCTTCGAGACACCGACTGCCGTACCGGCTGCGATGTTGGTGTAGTTGAACCCAGTCGCTGCCGGGTTGCCCTCTTCCTGCATCGCTTCGATACACGCATCGACGTGGGACAGGAACTCGCGATCCTTGACCTCGAGCATGTCCTTGAGCGAGTTCTCCTCGATGATGCGCGTGACCGGCATCTCGTAGGCGAGGAGCTCCTGCTCAACGATCTCGAACTTGAGGCTGGAGATCGTCCAGAAGGTGATCGCGTAGCGCTTGCCGGTGACGTACTGCGCTTCGGGCTGGCCCCGGAAGTTCAGAGTCAGCGCGCGGGAGCCAGGCTCGATGTCCACGATCTTCACGAGCGTGTCGTGCTCGGTCGACCTCTGCAGGTCTCCTCGAACGACGCGCTGGTTCGGGACGATCATGTCCGCGAAGCTCGCCTCACGCAGGCGATCCTTGATGTAGTTGAGGGCTGCAGCGGCGGTCTTGGTCGGACCTTCGGTTTCCAGCCGCTCGATGAAGCCCGAGTTGACCATCTCGGCGCTGTAGTCCATGACGAATCTCCGGTTCAGGATGTGTAGTTCAGCCTACGCGGCCAGCCCTTACGGGCAACCAGGCAGGTAGAGGACGTCGATGTAGTCGGCACCCTTGTTGATGACCTTGCCGACATTGAAGCCAGAGCCGGAAGCCTTGGCGAGACAACGACGGACCTTTCCCCACGCACCGGCCGGGCCGTCGTAGTCCCACACGGAGACCGAGTCACCGACGGCAATGGTGACGGTGTCGTCGAAGAGCTTGCAGCGGAAGACGAAGGCAGCCGGACCGAACGCGACATGCGCCCGCTTCGTGGCCTGAGCGTCGTAGCGCCCCTCTTCCATGAAGTAGACGTACTGCGGGATGGTGCTCTCGTTGGCCTTGGTGCCGCTGACTGCGACGCCGAGACCACCACGGGTCAGCTTGTTGCTCCCCGCGTCCTGGAGCCACTCACCCTCGATGAGGGGGCGTGCGCTCTTGGGGTCGAAGGGGTTCAGGCCAGCAGCTTCACCTGCACCAGGGGTGTAGGCACGGTCCTTGGTGAAGAGGGTGCTGTACCCTGGGATGAGAAACTCGATGTACTTGCCAGCCATGAGGCCTTCTCCTTTTCAGGAACAGTAGCAGATGATGCGTGGAGGTTTCTATTCTCCGCCGAGGCAGAAGGAAGTCAAGGGGTCGGAACCCCCACGTCCTGGGGTGTCCTCAGAGACGGAAGCAATGGGGATACCCGACGCAGCGAGCTTCACCGCTTCCTTCACCTGGTTGAGGTCGTCGTAGTTGCGAAGGTGTGCCACCTTCTCTTCGAAGGAGAGATTGGCTGAGAGACCCTTCTCTTCCATGTCGGTCGCGAGCAGCTCGATCTCCTTCTCCCTCTCGAGAGAGGCGATCTTGTCGGTCAGCTGTGTGTTCTCTGACTCCAGGGAGGCGACCTTCTCCGAGAGCTCCCGGATGGTTCGGGATGCCCGGGCAGAAACGGCAGAGATCTGAAGCGGATCGAATGACATGATCACGAACCCCTTGGAGGGTTGGGCGAAGCTGAGCCCGTTGCGGTTTCCGAATGTTCGCGCTTCTTCAGGAGTTCCGCAAGTCTCCTCTTCCGAGAATCTTGCTCGCACTCGTGAACCGGCGCCTCATCCGCGTTGTTTGCAGCGACCTTGAGCACTGCCTCGGCTCCTCGGAGTCCACCAAAGAAGTGGTGGGAGATACGGTGGAATGAAGCACGCTTCTCCACGGTTCCCATCTTCTTCATGAAGTCCTTGAGCCTCACGGTGATCTCCTACTTGCCGCCTTCGACGGAGAGGGCGAAGTTCTGGGCCTCGGCCCCGAAGTCACCGTTGAGCATGTGGTCGAAGACCTCGGAGTAGTCAGCGAGGGAAGCCTTCTTGTCACGGTACTTGTTGGCCTTCTCCGAGTCAGAGACTCGTGTGCTGAGTCCGCCCCATCGGGACTTGATACCGCGATCAGCCAGCCACTTCTTGTCAGCTTTGTGCATGCCGTGGATCTCGCCGAGCCCTGCTCCCGCGAAGCCACCGAGCGCTCCGCCAGTGAGGGCGCCACTCAGGGCACCACCACGACCGTGGTGAGACCCAACTGCAGCACCTCCAAGGGCGCCGGCTGCAGCACCTCCGAGACCCCCCTTGATAGCCCCACCGAGAGATCCCTTCACGCGGTTTCCGACCAGCTCGGAGTGCGCCAGGTGCCTGTCCCACCCCTTGTCCCCCGCGCGCATGGCACGGTTCTGCATCCTCTGACCCTCCATGAAGCCCGGATGGAGAGCGAGTTCCTGCTTCTTCTCGTCCGCTGCTTCCTTCACCCGCTCCTGCTGCAGAGCACGGGCCATGGAGGCGACCTTGATGTCGCCCTTGGTGTTGGCCTGGGGCCACACAGCACGGGCTTCGGCGTCGCCCTGGGTGTCGTTGGTGTGCCCCCACACCTCGGAGAGACGGGGGCGCGTCGGGGCCTTGGCCTCGCGCTTGGTCGCGGCGACCGGAGCGGTGTTGCTGCCGATCAGCCTCGTGGCGAAGGCACGGCCATCACCACCACCGGACAGGCCCGGAAGATCCTGGTTGGCCTCCATCTCGAGGGGGCCACCGCCAGCGGCTTCCTTGTTCTGCATGAGCAGGTCGTAGAGGGTCACGTTGGCGGCCTTGCCGCTGTCCTTCGGGGTCGGGGCAGTGGCCGGGGGCATCTGCCGCAGGACGTTCTCCGGCATCTTGCCGTCGAGTGACTCGGAGGCCTTCGGGTTGGTGTCCGACGGGGACCCGCCGGGCTGGATCGTCTTCTTGCCGCTGGCAGGGACCTGGCCCTGGGTGCCGGAGGTCGTGGTGGCTCCTGCAACGGGGCCTCCATCGGCAGCAGCCTTGAAGAAGCTGTCCAGGATGGAGACGCGAGCCGAGCCGGCAACGGAACCGTCATCAGCAGTCTTCATCGAGAGGTACTCCAGCGCGTCGGCAACCTCGGAAGCCTGCTTGAGCAGTCCGCCCTCGGCAGAGGCCTGCTTGGTCACGCTGCTGCCCAGACGGGCCTTGGCCCGATTGAGGGCATCATCGATCAGGGACTGGTGGTTGCTCATTTGTCCTGCCTACGTCACTGGAGGTGGCTGAGGTGTCGGGTTTGCAGAAGTCGCTGTCCTTCCCACTGTGTCATTTGTCCGGCCTAAGCCAGAAATAGTCACTGAGGATGAGTTTGCCTTCCCTGGCTCCGTGATCGGAGTCTTCCCTGGGTTAGCAGTATACCTCTCCATGCCCTTGAGGTTGGTACCGGGCTTCGGCACCTTGAACTTGGTGGGGTCCTTGGCGGCGAGCTTCTGCAGCTCATCAGAGAACGAAGTCCAGAAAGAAGCGGAGGCATCCTTTTCCATTGATCGGAAGCGGTTGAGCCTCACGTGCATTCTCCCTTTCCTTTTGGGCTCGTGGCGGCGGGGACCCGAGGGCCCCCGCCTACCAGAGAGACCATGGCTACTCGAACGTGTAACCGTTGGCCTCGAGCATCTCGATGGCACGCTGGTTGATCATGTCGTCGAAGTCGGGCTCTTCCGGGGCGCTGTAGTGCTGCAGGATCTCGTTGGCCCGCTCCTCGGCGAGCTTGTCGAAGAGCACGGACGCGGCCTTCTCGTTCTTGCGGTCCATCACCTTCTTGGCGGCGAGGCCAGTACCACCAGCGGCCAGCGCACCGGTGCCATAGAGCGCACCGGTCCGTCCGATCCCCCCGAGGAGCTGCTTCTTGCCAGCGGCTGCGGTCTCGGCCGCCTGCCGAAGCCTCTTGCCGCCGATTTCCCCAGCGAGCTCGCGAACGTGCGAAGGCTTGCTCGCCTCGCCGGCCATCCTCTTGGCGATCTCACCTGCGCCCTTGAGCTTCTTGCCCTGCCGCAGCGTCTCCATGCCTTCCCGGATGCCTGCGCCGGTCGCTGCACGACGGACACCTTCGACGAACCCTCCTCCGAGCTTCGACAGCTCGTCGTGGTAGGCGCGGGCCATGTGGCGACCGAGGATGTCCATCTCGGCCAGCTTGGCCTGGGCTTCCTCGACCTCGGCGTTCTTCTCCTCCTCCTGGTACATGCTGGGGAGGATGTCGTCGAGGAAGACGCCGTACATGCCGTTGATCTGGTCTTCGGAGTAGTCGTTGAGGTCGATGCCCTCGGCGCTCGCGACCTTCTGGAAGAGCATCACGGACGCGGCCTTCTCGCGGTCGTCGGCGGCCTGCCCCGCGTCCTCGTTGGTCATGTGCGGGAGGATTTCGGTCACGAAGTGACCGAAGAGTGTGTCGACATCCTCATCACTGAGGGTGCTGAGGTCGATGCCGTCTTCGGTGGCCACCTTCTCGAACAGGCGCACGGATGCGGCCTTCTCGAGGTCTTCGGCGGTGAAACCATTGTTGGCCAGTTCGTCGATCAGAGACATTTTGTTCTCCGGATTCGGATTTGTTTCGGGTTTGGATTGGCGTCTACGGGGATCGCGAACGTGGCCCCTCGGCCGAGCTTGACTATCCTACGGGTAAGGCAGGCCAAGAGGCAAGACGAAGCAGATCGTTGCTCAACTTCTGTGAAGCAGACGCCAGCTTCTCCTCTTCGGCCAAGTCACAGAGCGGTGGGTAACCGACAGGCACATACCTCCAATCAGGAGTTCGAGCCAGCAGTCCACCTCGGTACTCATTGTAGAGCGAGGACACCTTCTCGAGTAGAGGATGGTCCTGCTCTTCTACCTCTTCTCTCGTCCCCGACCCCGGGCTCTTGACCATGCGGATTCGCACAGCAGCGGGGGCCAGGGATCTCTTCATGAGAAAATCCCCGATCATCCCCGCGAGTTCTTGGACGAGAGAGGAAGACGTTGAAGCAAGGGGGTTGTACGCAGATTCCCCAGAGAGCGGGGGTGGCTCCGACCGGAACACAGCTCCCCTCTGGTGGAAATCCTGGGCCTCCTCGGGGTGCATCTTCTTGAGGAGGGCGTACTGGAATTCTCTTGGACGGAGAACTACCCCGAGATGACTGCAAGCACGGATGCGTGGCCCCGGATCCTCCCCGAGGAAGTCGAGGACGTGGTCAGGTAGATCAGGCATCTGCGCGTCATGGTCATTGACGACGGAGAGTTGTTCCGGGGACGGGGCGGGAATGTGCTTGAGGATCTCAGCCCACTTGATGGAGGAGGTCTTCTCGTTGACGAGGTCGGTTTCCCGCGCCCTCATCTTGTTCTCCACCGCCTTGATATCCCCTTCGGTAACACCGATATGCTTGAGTCTCCGCTTCTCCACACCCAGCACGAGCTTCGACTCTCGTTCAGAGAGATCACCGCTCTTGAAGCGAGATTCCGTCTTCTGCTTGGTCTGCAGGTAGCGAAGAATCTCACGCTCCTTCGGGTTGGAGAGGGGCAGCCCGGAGATCAGGCGCTCCAGCTTGGCCTCGAGGGTGTCGTCCGGAGTCGGGATGGCGAAGATCTTGCGGGCGGCGTCCGACAGGTTGGTGTCGTCTCGCTCCTCCGACGGAGACCGCTCGGCATCGGTGCGGTTGCCGTCCTCTTCCGGGCTGGGCATGGCGGCCGCCTTCTGCATGGGAGGAGTATACGGGTAGATGTTCTGTGTGTACCCACGCTGGCCTGCCACCATCCCGGTGACATCCGACATGACCTTGGCCGACCGCTCGGCACCGATGAAGACGTAGGAGTCATCGAAGAAGCGTGGCTGATCGTTGTAGACCCCACACATCCGACCGTCGGGAAGGATGGACCGCATTCCGTACGGGGGCATCGCGTTCTTGTGGCAGTGCTTGCAGTACCCCGAGGGGTTCTTCGAGAGCTGTCCGCAGATGGAACACCTGTCATGCGGGACCTTCGCCCCCATTGAGGTGTCCGGGAAGTCCCCACGGGAAATCCTCTCGTACAAGTCCATGGCGCCGAGGTTCCGGCACATGTCCTTGATGAGTTCTGACACCAGGATGACCCGGTGCATCCGAGGATCCCAGAACGCCCCGAGAACGTAGCCATACGCGCGGTTCGGGTCTTTGTTCTGGTGGTGACGGAATCGATGCGCGTTGTAGAAGGTCGGGTACCCCCAGCAAAGCTCCCCCCATCCCGGCACGTGCTCAGTCCAGTTCGCTGCCTGCCTTCGTGCATCGATGTCCCAAACCGGGATGTCATCCCAGCCGGGTGGGGTATGGAGCAATCCCTTCTCGGTGAACCAGTCACCGCGAAGATTGAACCCAACGTACTCGCCTGCCCCGAGCGCTGAGTTCACAAGATACAGCCGGTCAGACTGCGGCTGGAGGGAGGCCACGAGCTCCATGACCTCGGGGAGGTGCTCGCCGGAGGCCGTCTTCTCCAGACACGAGGACTCGTTGAGGCCATACGCAGTACCAGGCTCGACCAGGTGGACGTTGGGACGGCCACTGGCATCTCGGCCTGGGTACAGCGAGTACTTCTCCATAGGCTATGGACGGCCTCCACCTGGCGGCTTCGCCCCCATGGTCCTGCGGTGCTTCAGCTCCTTCCCCATCTCACCGAGGCCCGACTTCAGCGACTGCTCGACGACATCCCCAGTTGGGTCCCTGTACCCTCTCTTCGCGGAGTAGAGGGACAGGGCCACGTCGGCCGGGAATCTCGGAGCCTTGGAAGGATCAGTGATGTCACGGTTGCGGAGGATCTGGGAGAGGAGGTTGCCTCCGATGAGCGGGTCGTTCGCCATGTCTGGGTTCATGGACCGCAGCGAGGAGAAGGCGAGATTGACATCACGTGGAGAGTAGTTCTCCCCGATGTCCGGATGAACATCAAGCACCCGATTGAGGTCGCGCCTGTAGGTCAGACGATTGTGCAGGGAGGAGACCCCCTTACCCACGAGTGCCCCGGTGCCGAGAATGCCCGCGCTTCCAGCAGCGATACTGGCTCCATGCAGGAGGCCCTGCTGGATGTTCTCCATATTGGGAGACGCTGCTTCCTTGGACGGCTCTCCAAGTAGGGAGGCGAACTTCTGCAGCCCCTGAAACTCTTCGTCAGAGATCTCGCCCCTGGAGTGAGCAACGTAGGCTTCGTCGGGAACCCTCATACCTTCATCCTCCTGCCCTGCCACGGAGCCTGGGCTTCTTCCTGTACCTGGCGACCCTTCCGTACCATCTCCGGGACGGCCCCAGCGGCCATGGTCCCACCTGCCAGTATCCCAGCACCGCCCAGGTTCGTGCCACCCCCAAGCCACTTTGCCCCTCTCCAGATGCCTTTGCCAAGGGCGGAGACCGCCTTCGCCGCGCTGTCCGCAGCTCCAACAGCTCCACTCAAGTTCGCCTCCTTCCGGAGGTTCGCCATTCGGGCACGCTCTAGCTCGAGGTCACTGGATGAGGGCACGGATTTCTCCGTTCACCCGATCCCAGTCGTCCCGAAGCTCATCGAGGGCGTACTCGACGTGGAACCGCTCATGACGCAGAGCTGCCAGCTTGGAGAACTGCTGCGGGAGAGGGTGCTTCGGGTTGACCGCACCGAGGTTGGCGACCTTGGTGGCCCCCATCTCGCAGCCGTATGCGCCGAGCCGGACGGTGAGTTCGTCGACTACAGAGTTCAGGGCGTTGATGTCGAAGTCAGCCACCTTCACGGCGCCGAGACACGCGTGGAGGACACCGGCGACACTCTCACCCTCCTTCACGGCCTGCACCGCGTGGCTGAAGAGGTCGCTGGAGGCGAACTTCTCCGACGACTCAAGAGCGGAGTGTCGGTTCTCGAGCTCGGTGACGGCTTCCTTCATCTCGCTCCGAAGCCGAGTCAGCTCCGAGAGAGGATTGAACCAGAGAACCTTCGAGGGGTCTTCGGCATCAGCCGACTTGCAGACCTCGTCGAAAGCATTGACCTGCTGGAACCGTCGCGGGGCCGAAGCGGCCTTCTCGATGGCGGAAGTCATAGTCATACGAGGGGTCTCCTGCGGTCGAGCAGAGGCTACCTTTTCTGCGCGCAGACGGCTAGCAGCCTCCACAGCGTTCGGAGGATCAAAACTGATGTAACGATCCATTCCGCCCACCTTCTCCCGGAACTTCCGCTCGAAGGTGTCGTGGTACGCCATCTCGCAGACGCGCCGAACATGCTCTGATGTGAGAGAACGCCCGAACAACGAAGCGGCCTTCACCACGGCATCGGTCAGTTCCGTGCCATGCTGGATGTGGTCGCTTGTTGCCTCCCGCGCAATGGTCCGGAGATTTTCCGGGCTCACAGCGGAGAATACAGTTCGGCCGGTCATGAGAACCTTCTCTTTCGTGGGATTATAGACTACCCACTGAGAGACCACCTATTCCCTTTGTCCACAGAGTCGAGGACCGAATGTCCACAAAGTTGATGACTCTCCAGGAAGCTGCTCGATTTCTCGGCGTTACAGAGAGGACGGTCAGGAAGTACATCAAGCAGGGCTTCCTGAGCGCACATAGGGTGCAGGGTGACCGTAGGTACTGGCTCGCTGCTCTCGACGTGGGACAGTTCCACCAAGACATGCAAGAGACCTCGAGGACTACTGGCTTCACCAAGAAGGACTTCCTCCTCTTGCGGTCACAGGTACAGCGCCTTCAGTCCCAGATGGACGTTGTGCTGCGGATCCTTGATGCGAAGGACGACCCTCTGCGAATGCCGAAGGAGTACGCCAAGGAGCTATTCGAGCTGTGTCTCGTGCAAAGTAAAGCCACGAACTGGCAAATGTCGGAGATGCAGTCGTGGGTAGAGGTGTTCCTGCGGGTGGATGAAGAAGACCTGCGCTCCCTCTCGGAGGCAGCCGAGGTCAGGAAGCCATGGAAGACTCTCCTGTCCCTGTGCATCTCGATGACCACCTACGTCGCCACCCACGAGACCTACTCGACCTCCCTTGAACTCCAAGCTCTTCACCGACAGCTTGCTGAAGGCCGACGACGACTACGTGTCTCCGCGCTCATCTACGCAGAGCTCTACACCGGAGTGGACCCAGACATTCAACGGTACGCGCTGGGGGATTCTCCCGCCTCGGTCGTCGACACCCTGACCCGCGTACTGAAGGGATCTAAAAAGTAGAGATTCCTCCGCCATAAGATCTCCGAACGCAATCAACAGGGAGGTCTATATGGCCAAGCAGGAGATGGCGGACGCTCTTCAGGCTACCCACGAGGCAGCCTGCAAGACCCACGCCGAGAAGAAGCGCGAGGACCGCAAGCCGAAGGCCCACAAGCCGCAGGCGCAGCCGAAGCCCGATCACACTGCAGGGCGGGCCGCCCAGGCCGCGAAGACCGCCGGCCGGGCCGTACAGACGGCTCACGAGCTCGAGACCAAGGCGCGAGGATACACCGACCAGGTCATCGGGGACCTGAAGAAGCTCCTCACCGTCGACGAGGGAGATGTCGGACCCTACGCGAAGGGACTGCTCAAGCAGGCGCTCGCGCAGAACGCCGCTCTCCACGAAGTCGTGAAGGGACTCGAGAGTCGCCTCACTGCTCTCGAGGCAGAGGCCATGCGCCAGTACGACGATGCGGACGAGGAGCTCCTCGAAGAGTTCGGTACCGCTTTCGGCAAGGCTTTGGCCTCCGCCCTCTAGACGACTGAAAAAATCAGGTGTTTACGGACATAAAGATGTGTCCGAGAACACTCAACTCTCGGAAACTCACCTTGCAAGGGAGAGAAGCTAGTGAAGAAGTTCATCACAAAGGTCAACAAGTTCTCGAAGGACCTCCTCGGTCTCGTTGGACGCCCCGTGGCGGCCGCAGTCGGAGCGGGCGGCGCCATGTATGGCGTCGGCTACGCTCTCGACAACGAGATCATGGCCCACCCGGCCGCCGTCATTGGCACCGGACTCGTCACCGCAGGCGCCATCGAGGGTGTGCTGCACGGCTTCGGCCGGGACCCCGAGGTCCGTGCCGAGTTCCTGGCCGCAGACATCAAGAAGCTGGTTGCCCAGCTGAAGGGTGTCGGCGACGCTGCCGAGAAGAAGAAGATCATCGACGCAGCGACCAAGGATCTGCCCGAGTCCGCGAAGAGCCAGGTGGTGCCCATCATCGAGATGGCGATCAAGGCCGACGAGGTCAAGGTCGCCACGGCGTAGAACCGACCGTGCGGAAGCCGACGTGGGGGAACTACCCCACGCCCGCTTCTTTAGCTATACGCCGTCGACGCGTGCGTTCGGAACCAAGATTTCCGGTCGCGGGAAGTCCATCATCGATGCCAGGAAGCATGTGAGAACGGCGTGCATGGTGTCGTCAGTGCTGTTCGGGGACTTCTTGTATTCGGTCATGCGTGTGCGCTCGTTGTACTCGGAGAAGATGGCGAGCATGTCGGAGGCGAACGGAGATGCCCAGTCACTCCAGCGCGGGAACCGGAAGACGTCCCGTCGCTTGATGGCGTTGAACATGGCCGACATCACCTCGGAGCGGTGGACCATGAAGCGCCCGAGCTTGGGGTCCCACTTCACGAAGACGGAGGGGGTGGAGTACTGGTAGCGGAGGATCCTCTTCTGCCCGAAGGTACGCATCAGCTCATCGTTCGGCCAGAAGCCTCCGCCATAGTCACAGCCCACCCGGTACACACCGAAGGCGGTGATGAGCCTCTTGATCTTCTGGATTTGGACTCTAGGCTCTGCCTCCTGGCCGACGTATCGGTGAGCAAAGAAGATGGTGAACTTGCCGTTGATGTATGCCCCGAGCACCACGATGGTGTAGGAGTTCGTGCTGTCCTGGCCCCAGTCGATACCGGCGTAGATGTGGGTGTTGGTGAGAGACTTCCGAAGCTCCTTGATGTACTCCGCTGTGAGCTTGAAATCTGGGTCGCAGTTCTCGAAGACATCGGCCTGGGTGAGGGGGCGCTGGCCGGAGTCGAAGGAGAGCCCCAAGACCTCGTTGTAGAACTTGGGGCGAGGGTACGAGTTGTACTTTGTGAGGATGTTCGACCACTCAATCCACGGCACCATCAGCTGCGGGATGCGGAAGCCCTCGAAGATGTCGTACTTCGGATCCGGGTTCCCCATCTGGACCCACTTGGCCATCTTGTGGGCGGGGTCGATTGGCTTCCCGCACTTGTCGCAGATGAGACCGTTGATCCCGATGTTCGTCTCACCCAGGATGTTCCAGTGCCAGGAGCCGGGGTCCTTCGGCGTACCGTGCCCCTCACATGGGATCGCCCACTCGTTCTGGGTGCTGTAGGTGTCCCAGTAGTACTGGATGGGGTTGTCGAGACTCTTCGGAGTGCCGGAGTAGGAGAAGATCTTGAACGGGGAGTGGGACGCAGACTCTTCAATGACCGGGATGTTCTCCAGAAGGATGTCCTGGAACTCATCAATGGCGACCTCATCGGAGGAAAGCCCACGGCAACGGTCGGCGTTGAGGAAGGCGTAGCGTAGAGCGATGGAGCTGCGATTGATGGCCCGCTTCTCGTAGACGTTGTCGGTCAGGTGCTCCGGGAACCAGGTCTTGACCGCCGGGCTCGTCTCCATCGTCTCCTTGAGGCGCGTCTTGGAGAACTCCTTCGTCTGTGTACTCGAGGGGGAGACGTACAGCGTCTTGAAGTGGGGGATGAGACAGGAGCGGGCGAAGATCCGATTGCCCAGAGACGTGGATTTTTCAACTTGGCGGCCACACATCAGGAGGGTGCGTTGACTCGGGGTGTCGTAGATCCTGCGGAGGTAGGGACGCTCTGTGAAGGAGAAGGGAACCAGCGACCTCGACACAGGATCCGGAACCAGAACCGCCTGCTCGACGAACTGCGAGGGACTCAGCGAGAAGTACTCCCGCAGGTCCTCGACCATCGCCTCGTACTCCCAATCCTCCGGGTCATCGAGCATAGGCTCCATGTCCCACGGCTCTGGGTAGTCCTCGTACTGGTGCAGTTCATCCAGATTGAAAGAGTAGGGATCTTCAGAAAACATCCAGACTTCTCGTCATAAGCGGGGTGACCAACAGGGTCCTAGTGTACTCACATAGGGAGCAGCTCGTGAATCAACTACTCGTAATCGGCTACGACATCTTCCCAGTTCTCCGAGAGGAGCGGCGCGGAGATGGCTCTGTCACCACCTACCAGCTCTACCACACCCGTCTGCATGGCCTTTCGGCCAGCGGCAAGCACTTCACCTCGCTCTTTGGAGCGCCCACCAATGACGGCCAGGCCCACGACATCCTCGATGACGTCACCGGACGCTTCAAGGTAGGCACCTCCATCGAGGAC
>Ga0307377_10003683_pt1 | contig 17123 bp, 18 predicted proteins | sample TR3MG_FD_202535 | JGI IMG/M metagenome (GOLD analysis project Ga0307377, IMG submission 202535) | Soil microbial communities from Risofladan, Vaasa, Finland - TR-3 | ecosystem: Environmental > Terrestrial > Soil > Coastal area > Acid sulfate soil | place: Finland: Risofladan, Vaasa | collected... | reverse complement strand
CCCAGGTCGCTTTTTGAAAGATTGAACATGAGCCTGTACTCATCAAACGAGCGCCCAAGCGGGACAACATTCTTTAACTTCATCGCCATGGGAGTATAAGTAAACCCCGAGCTTAGGAAAAATCAATGTTTTGTGCAGTTGCGTAGAGTTTGTCTAGTTTTAAATTAATAAGGCCTATCTCCCGAAAATCTCACGCGCTATAACCATCTTGTGGATTTCGTTAGACCCCTCGTAGATCTCGCCCACTTTGGAGTCGCGGTAAATTTCCTCAACTTTATATGTCGACTTGTCATGCGCAAGCTCAACCATCAGCCCGTAGCCGCCAAATATCTGCACCGCGTCGCGAGCCATATCTACAGATATCTTGGAGCCGTAAAATTTTGCCCCTGAGGACTCAACAATTGGAAACTTCTCCCCGCCGTCTATTCTGAGACCGCTCTTTATATATAGGTTCCGAGCGTTCTCAATCTCAATTGTCCGCTCAGCCATTAAAAACTGCCAGTGTTGAAACTGGCTAATCGGTTTGCCAAACGCTTTTCTCTCCTTCATATAAGACGCGCTTTCATCAAAAGCCGACTGGGCCATTCCCACCCCAGCCGCGCCGATTCCCGTACGTCCGTACATAAGAGCAGTGAGGCAATTTTTAATTCCGTCCCCCTCCTCACCAATCAGATTTTCCTTGGGGACTCTTGCCTTGTCGAAATATATGTCATATGTAAGCTCGCCTCTATTGCCGAGCTTCTTGTCGGGCTCGCTTACGCTAACCCCTTTAGAGTTCATATCGATTACAAACATGCAGGACTTGCCGTTTAACTCTACAAGCGTGGCAGTGTAGTCTGCGATGCCTGCGTTTGTGATATAGCGTTTTTGCCCCGAGACAATGTATCCGCCTTTGGTTTTAGTGGCCTTTGTGATTAGAGAGTCAGGCCTCACATCCGAGCCCGACTGAGGCTCAGTCATTGCAAACGAGCCGATGGCCTCACATTCCATAAGTGGGGCCAAATAGTTGCGTTTAATATAGTTAGATCCCTGTGCGAGGCTAACGCCTGCGAGTAAAAAATGAGCGTTCACCGAGCCTGAAAAACTTGCGCTGATATATGCAAGCTCCTCTGCCAGAGTGGCCGCCGCGCATGCGGGGAAATTAAGTCCGAGCCCGCCGTCTTTCTTTTTGTGAGGGACTTTGAAGAAACCCTTTTTAGCCATGGACTTAAAAAGCTCCATCGGGAAGTTCTCGTTACTCTCTGTGCGCTGACCAAACTCATAAGCGATCGGAAAAAGCTCTTTCTCGGCAAACGCTCTAAACTTCTTCCTCAGCTTAAGAGTTTCATCCGGAATATAATTATCGTGATAAAGCTTCTCGCTCATTCTCTCAGGCAGTTCTCTCATGTCTCTCTCTCCAAAACTATGATCTTAAGAATTTAATATAACAGAAAACATATTCGATGTTGAGTGTTTTGAGTATCAGTAAGTTAATTTGATAGACTTGGAATGAAAATAACAATATAATTTTGATACCTTCAGGTCATTCCGCCGACTTTTAGATTTAAGTTGAGAAACTTTAACTATTAGAATAATATAAAATAAGTATATACAGGATGTTACAATAATTAGTTGCAGTACTGCTTTAATATACTTTCGGCCTCAGCATAGCCCATTTCCTTTGCTTTTTTTACATCTGCACAGCCCGATTCTGTTTTATCCAGCAATATTTTAGAGAACCCGCTTCCGTAATAAGCTTTGGCGTTTTGCGGGTCAAGATCAATGGCCATAGTGAAGTCTGATAATGCGCCCTGATAGTCTTTTATTAGACCTTTACTCCGGCCCCTGCTGTCGTAAGCCTGAGCAAAGCGGGGATTAAGCTCGATTGCTTTGTCGTAGCTAGAGATTGCGTCCGTGTACTTATCCAAATTATAATAGGAAAGCCCAATATTATAGTATCCCAAAGCAAATTTGGGGTTAAGCTCAACTGCTTTGTCGTAGTCAGAGATCGCTCCTTGATAGTCTTTTTGTTTACTCTTCACGTTACCTCTATTGTTATAGGCATCAAAATATCTGGGGTTAAGCGCTATAGCTTTGTCGTAATCAGAGATCGCACCTTTGTAATCTCCCAAATCGTCTTTTGCATTGGCTCTGTTGAAATAGGCAATCGTAAACTTCGGGTTGAGCTTAATGGCTTCGTTAAAGTCGGCAATTGCGCCTTTATAATCCCCTTGTGAGTTTTTGTAATTGCCGATGTTGTTATATGGCATCGCAAAAGTTGGGTCAAGCTCAATTGCTTTGTTGTAATCTGAAAGTGCGCCCTCAATATCACCTACCTCTCTTTTTGCAGTGCCACGGTTGTTATAAGACATGGCAAACTTGGGGTCAATCTCAATTGCCCGGTCATAGTCCTCTATCGCTCCTTCCTTATCACCAAGGTCGTCTCTCAGATTTCCCCTGTTGTTATAGGCGTATGCAGACTTGTCGTTTAGCTCAATTGAGCGGTCAAAATCAGAAAGCGCGCCTTTCTGGTCACCCAAACTGGCTTTGGTAACTGCCCGGCTGTAGTAAGCCTCTGCAGATTTTGGGTCTTTTTCTATAGCCTTGTTAAAATCAGAAAGCGCCCCTTGTAAATTGCCGGAGGTGGCTTTTGTAATGCCCTGGTCTATGTATTCCCTGGCCGATTGAGCCTGTGCCATTAAGGGTAGCAATAACAAAAGGGCGATAAACATTGCAGATTTAAGTTTCATGCATTTCTCCTGTTGTAAATTTAGTTCGGTTTTGTAACTTCTACTAAGGAAATTATATCGGATAGATTCTAATTACAGTACTGATTTATATATTCTTTGGCTTGCTCAAACCCAAGGTCATAGGCTTGCTGCATATCCTTACAGCCGATCTCCTTGTCCCCGGCTCTGAACTCAGCAAGTCCCTGCACAGCATAAGCTCTTCCGTAAAAGGGGTATTTCTGAAGCGCTATTGTCGTGTCTTCGATCGCGCCCTGCTGGTCGCCGAGTTGTGACTTGGCATAAGCTCTTGTGGTATAGGCCTTCTCGTGATGGGGTTTCATTTCAATTACTCTGTCAAAATGCTCAATGGCGGCAGACCAGTCACCTTTGTGCCCGGAGATAAGTCCCTTTTTATGGATCTCTCCCTCAGGCGTAGTCAGCAAGACCACAATTATTATAAACATGCGTATCAGCATGAATGCAAAAACAGCGCCTACTACAATTAATATTCCTCTTTTCATGATCGTTCACCTTAAAAAATGAGTTTAACATATTTCTTTCATCCACCTATTAAATCTATTGCATTAAAAGATGCTATTTGTTAGGCTTTGTATAATTCCATCTATAATAGGGAGAGGTTCTATGAAGACATATTCCTTAAATTTATTTTTAGCTCTAATGTTATTTACTGCAGGTTTTGTTCTAGCCGATATAAACCCGGTCAGTGCAGAGTCAAGAGGGGATGCAGAGTCACTCGTAAAGCAGAGCCTCATGGTTTGGAACACCGGTAACACTGCAATAGCAGACCAACTATACTCCGCTGACATTACCGTTCATCTTGTTGACCAGGATAACTCAGAGCTCAATGGTACTGTAGCTCTTATGGACTATTTGAGATACCTTAGGACCGCATATCCAGATATGAAATTCGAGCCCGATCACATGAGCATAGATGGCAATACTGTTACAACGCAGATGACTTTTACAGGCACCAATATGGGCCCAAGGGGAGATTTGCCCCCTACAAAGAAAGCGGTCAAAGTCTCAGCCGTATTAATCTCCCAAATTACTGACGGCGAGATATCAGAAGAGCGGCTCTACATAAATATGGGATCTGTCTACAAACAGCTAGGGTTTACCCTTACGCCGCCTTCAGTCGAAGAATAGACGGAGTTAGACGGGACAATAAAATACTTTCTTTGATATACTTCCACTCCCTTCAGGAAAAATACGACGGGCATCCCTTATAATAAGGTACACCCTTAATAATATAGTATAAGTAGAGGGCCAAATGGCCAGAAAACAATTTTCGCCTGAGCAAGCATTCTCTTCCAAGTCAGCTATAACGGCATAATCCCAAAAGTGTTAAACAGCCCCGTATATTCTACGGGCAGGTAAACAGTTTGCTTACCGTGTCCTGATATTTTGAGGCCGGGTAATTTTGAATAGCAGCCGTTGTCGTCCATTCATAAATTCCAAAGAACTTGTTTGGCGCGCTGATATTGGTCTCGTCCTCATCAAACCACTCGAAATAAAAAGACTGGATTTGGTTCGTGCATGCCCACGTTTTGTAGGTGTTTAGCATTGTAGTCAGATCGGGATAGAGGGATGTATCGTTTGATCCCGGGTTACTTGTGTTTCCCGTGGTGTATCCGGTCTCGCCAATAAATGACTTACCCAGACACGCTGTGGGGGTATTGGTTTCGTACCATCCCGTTATGCTGACATCAACACACTGAGGGGGAGTATTGCATCCGGCAGGAATGTTCTTGCCTGTGCATACTGTCGTTCCTCCGGGGGGACTCTGACCTTTAAGTGGGCAGTATAGATCGAATCCTACCGCGTCAATATCCGAGGCATTGCAATATTCCTCGGCTGTAGGTGTAGCCGGAGAGGTTGGGATGCCGACTAAGGTCGTAGCGATTTTCACATCGCTGCCCCCTGTGATTTTATTAAGAGCCGCGCGCAGGTTCGTGGCGGCCATTCCCAAAAGTGCCGGGCTGCACGGCGCGCACCCGAAACTCCCGTTCACCTCGTTTCCCAGGATGATGCCGACTATGGTTCCGTCCTTAATGTGCGGCTCAAGCGGGGTAATGTAGGGATTGTACTGGCCCTTAAGAAAGGTTGCGGCGAAAGTTGCGTCACTTGCCAGCTTTGTGATTGTCCCGTTCTGTGTCCCTACCACAACACTAACACCCTGCTTGCTTGCCGCATCCGTTACGCTGTAGTTGGGGGAGTAGAGTCTAAGGAGCGTCGCGCCTACCGACTTCATTTGCATCATGTCCACTTCATAGCAGGCTACGCACTCATCAAGGGTGCAAAATGGATTGGCGCTTCCGGTGCAGGCAGGCATTGGATCGCTCGAGTCGGTTTCGAAGGCGGCGTTTACGTCGCATCCGTCCATCGTAATATCCCGATTGTTCCTGCAGCGGGAAACACTTGTCCAAGAGTAGTCGACCCCGAACTGTCCGCCATTAAATATAGTTGTTAATGCGCCGCCCAAACCATCGTCGTTATCACTGCCGACCGGGTTATCGTTATCCCCATTGTTGTTGCACCCTCCGATGCTGCCCAAAGAAATTAACAATAACAAGCCAATAACCGCCGGGATATTAATCCATTTATTTCTTTTCCGCATAATAGAATTCTCCTGTACGAATTTCGTCTTTTGTATTTTGATAATTTTAATCTTAGGCAGGTCTTATAATAGAGACTAAAATAAGAACTCCCTCCATCTATTGCCATCTTAAGACAATAAAAATACTATAACCGTGATTTGATTTATATACATGAATTCAAATAAGTCTAATAAAAATAATCAGCTTATCGTAATATACACCCCCCTTGATGGGGAACGGTTGCAAGCTAGCGCGCAACCGGACGCCCTTACATCAAAGCCTCAGGTGTAACTAAATTTCCCTCTCAATGTTTCCGAATCCAAAATAATTAAGGGGGGGTGGTTATCATTCCCGAATGCCTTAATCGGGAATCCAGTCTCTGTCATTCTGAGTTGGAGAGAAACGACCGAAGAATCTCACACTTCAGAATTACATGCTATTTGACATGGATATAGGAAAGTAAGGAAATTGCATATTATAAGTTTTATTATTGTTTAATAGTAAAAATCATCGTGTATGGAGGACAGGAATGTTAATTAGATTAGCTTCTGTATTATCCCTGTTAATTTTTTTCCTTCTCTTTGCAGCCCCGGTTTTTGCACAGCCATTTGCATATGTTGCTAATTTCTTCTCCAATAATGTCTCGGTGATCGACACGGCGACCAATACGACAGTTGGCTTGCCCATACCGGTTGAGCTTAGCCCTCGTGGTGTGGCCATAACACCGCCACCGCCACCACCACCAATCGCCGATGTCCCAACCCTGTCCGAATGGGGACTTATCGCAATGGCTTCGATCCTCGGAATAGTAGGATTTATGGTTATGAGAAGAAGGAAAGCGACTGCTTAGAAAAAATCAGAGATAGAACAAAAAGGATATTATATACGGGAGCGAGCACTGATAGTGTCCGCTCCCTTTTTTGTAGTAATTGTTTATTCTGGAAAGCCTATGATTGTAAACTGGAGCTGATGTTCGTTTGTTCTAGGAAGCGGCTCAGGAAATAGCTCAACTCCTGTTAAAATAATTCCAGGGCTGTTTTGCTCCATTTCTTCCTCTGCGTCCGGGTCTATCACATCGTCAAGATCCAGACCGTCGCCTTCATCGTCACCATCCTCTTCAGCAACATCGAGCAATCTGCCAAGATCATCAAACTGTTCAAATTCAAACGTAACTCCCTCAGCTTCCGCAATTGAATTGCCGTCCATTACCTGAAAATGAAGATGAGGAGCGCCGCTCTGACCTGTATTGCCAAGGAGCCCGACCATCTCACCTTTTGCTACAAAATCGCCCACTTCCAGGTGATCATTACTTCCAGGAATCAGATGAGCGTACAAGACATAAATACCATTACCAATGTGCATAATCACAATATTCCCCGCGCCGTCTGCGAGACTAATTGGAAACGGCGGCGATTCTCCGGGCTTATTGTCCGGCAGGCCTTTAACCACACGGCTCACTACTCCGTCGGCAACTGCAATCAACTCAGCGCCGTATCCAAGCCAGCTATTATTGTCATTAGGATCACCAACAAATAAGTTGTTCTCTTCATCAACTTCTAAAATATCTATGGAATAACGCTCAGGGAAAAACTCCTCCCCGTCCACTGATCTAATAACTCGCCTATGGGCAGAGTTAGCAAAATCACAGCAGCCGTTTAGATTTATCCATCTGCCGCTTTTAATTGGTTCTCCAAGTACTAGAGCCTGCTCATGGTTTACATCAATCTCGGTGCTAACCGTTAAAGCGCTTTGGCCTAGTAACTGCGCAATTATCGGCGGGCCGTCTATTTCAACTACGTTTATAAGTTTATCAGGAACTAATTCAAAACTGTCTACTGTTACATCAAGGAAAGTCACTCCTGTCTGCCCAGGGCCGAGTTGGTCTATTGTAACTTCATCAAGCGGTGCTTTTTTAAACGGATGATACTGGAGTAAAAGAGTGCGAATCATGAAGTTGCCGCCTTCAAGCACTTGCAGCGGTACCGGCGCTTGCTCACCAGTAACTCCAAAAACAGTGAGCTTTTTTAGATCAATTGTTTCAGTTGTAAAATTCTCTATCTGAACCTCATAGACTAGATGAACCAGGCCGTCATTTGCTCTAAAGGGCTGAGGTTCCTCCACTACTCCAACGATTAAAGGTTTTAGCTCGTTGGTATCATCCGGGGATGGCTCAAAATCAAAAAGATTAGCCATATTTCCATCTGAGTCACATCCGGCAAAGCCAAATGTTATGGCTAAACCAGTTAAAATTATCACTGAAAATATAGTTAGTGATTTAGTCAGTTTACTCATGCTGTATCCTCCATCTTTGTATTTATATTCTTTTGGGATTTTCTAAATTTAGATACTTGTATAATAATTATAGCCGCGTTTTTGAAAAAAATCACTCCACCACTATCTCGATGCTATACTCATTATATTAAGATTACGGAGGATAAGATGGAAATAGATGAGAAGACTTACAACGAAATTGCAGAGATGATTCACAGCGACCAAAGCCCTGTTGGGATTGATGCCAAAAAGACGCATATCTTAATTCTGCATAAACTTACGCAGATTGAAAAAAGATTGGATGAGATTGAGAAGAAGCAAAAGTCAGACTGATTCTAGCCAAAATCCGGTTCAGCTAGATTTTCTTCCGCCAAAGAGTCCGATCTCAAACTGCTTGAAAAAACAGTCTACGTCTTTAAAGCCGATATCTCTTAACCACCCGCACTGTTTCTCAATAGGCATAAGCTGGTCTTCATCCTTGTCAGGCCGGTTTCTAAAACCCTCCGCAACTTCTTCTCTGCTAGAGTTTGGGTCAGATTTTAATTGGTAGCTGTGCAGGTGATCTACATAGTACTCTTCAAACAACTTACTAACCTCAGGCGTTGAAGACTCAACATGCTCAAGATTTAAAAATATTCCACCCTGGTTTAGAAGATCATATATTTCAGAGTAAAGCTCATTCTTTCGAGAGTCCGGCTGATGGTGAATTGCAAATCCCGATATGATCACATCAAACAGTTTCTCTTCTTCTACATTCTCAATCCAGCCAGGCGTGGAAAAGTCGGCTTTGATAATTTTAGTATTTGGGGTGGAACACAGATTCTCACGAGCCGCATCTAACATAGCATCTGAGAAATCTATAAACACACCCGATGCAGAGGAGAAACTCTCAAGCAGGAAACGGCCGAGTATGCCATCGCCACAGCCGAGGTCTAAAATTCTGGATGGGGTAGGGCACCAGCCCTTAACAATGCTGGCGATAATGCCCAATTGAACATCAGTGCCCGGAACGGCCCCACGCTCTGATTCGAGAAAATATTTTGCGTTTTCCTCTATTTCCCAAGAACTCTTAACTTTAGTCATTGTATTTGGTGATAAATCTTATCATTTGAGACCTTGATTACAATCCCGCATATGAGTATAGATTATTGTTGCAGTTAATCAGGATCCACAAATGAAGTCGGACCAATTGCCTATCGAGTCGGTCTAGCATTTTTTCTATATGGAAGCCATACCCAAAAGAAATTTGCAAACAAACCAATCAATGACAATACCCCCAAATATAACGAAATTGGCCATAGAGAGTCTATATTAATATTCATTGCCCAGTTTGCAGTTATAGCGGATACACCAAATACTGTCATTACCAATAGAGCAGAAGCAGGTCCGGCAACCTTCTTGAATTCACCCATTGCCCCGGCATTTACTGCTGGCATTACTAAGCCTGCGCTAAATCCAAACAAGCTGAGTGAAACTATTATAGCAATCAGACCTGAAACATTCATAACAGCAAGACCAAGAGTTATGACTGCTGTTAAAACTGCTGAAGATATTCCTAGAAAGAGGAGTTTCTCTATATCATATTTTTTCAAAAGCATACGATTTATAAAAAGACCAATTATATAGAGTGCAACTGTTGGTAAGGTGAGAAATGCGTAGTGATTGGCAGCAATACCTAACTGAGAAACAAACCAATAAGGCGCGGCTGAATAGTACCCAATGATCCCGCCAGTCATTACAGCATAACAAAGTGCATATCCCCAGAATGATGTATTTGTCAAAATTGAGAGATAATAGCCGAACAGTTGAGAAGTTGTCGGACTTGGATCTTTATCCGAATAAAATCTGGTTTCAGGTAAGTCTCGATAAGCTAGTATAAGATATACAGCCGATAGAATTAGAAAAAAACCGAAGATTGCACGCCAATCTATCCAGGTCAGTAAATAACCTCCGACAATTGGAGCCAAAGCCGGCATGGTAGATGCTACGCCGCTAATAGTGCCCATTGATCGTGCCAGATTCTTTCGATCAAAAACATCCGTAAGTATAGTTCTTGCAACAGGAGAAGCACTTCCCATTCCCAGCCCTTCTAGGGTTCGTCCGATTATATATGTAGGCAAATCAAAAGCGAGCATGGCTATCAAAGAACCGGTTATACTAACTAGTATGCCTATGAGTAAGGTAGGTCTGCATCCTATTTTTTGTGCAATTCCACCCCAAATTGGTTGAGAAAGAGCAAAGAAAATAAAGAAGATCGTAACAGATAATTTTACCCCGCCCGGGGTGCTATGAAAAACTTCCGATAGTATTGGTAATGCAGGCATGGATATCTTAATAGACATCCAGCTTAATATAATTACAGCAAATGCGAGCCTAAAAGCCCACTTTTGTTCATGTTTGGTAAAGTTACTGCTCATAATATTATTATCTAGATATGTGTGTTGAGTTTTGCAGAACCCGTTTGTATCTAAACCCTTTTTATTCTCACTCTATCACACATACTTGCCCCCCGCAATTATCTGCTTACGTAGGAGTTCCAAGACCTTCGTATCAGGATTGAAACTGTGATAATTAATCCTATACCCGGAAATATTTAGTAACTTTAAGCTATGTAAGGAGAGCAAAAGAGTATTGAGCAATTCTCACATGGTTACTATTTGCAGGAGTGTCAATGAACACTTGATTACAATCCCAGTCCTATGATATTATGAAACCATATCAATGATGGTAATCAACCTAAAAGGGGGAAAACTTGAAACTACGACTATCAATCTTAGCTTTGGCATTTCTAATAGTTGGATTATTCCTTGTGGCTGCGCCTAAATCAGGTCTTTCACAGGAAAATGTAAGCTTGGGGTGCTGCAAAACTGTAGAAGGCGTACCTGCTTGCGAGGGTTGCGGAGATGGGGGGCTTAAGTGCGCAATTGACGGCCGGCTGTGTCCTGAAACAAGTAATTTCTCTCTTGATCAGGTTTGTGCAGAAAGCCCTATAGCAGGGGAGGCAGAGTGTTATGATGTAGAAACTCCCACAGGATGCTGTGTTGATTCAGAAAATCAGTGTTCAGACAATACCAATTTCGACAGCTGCACAGGACTGCACTGGTTTGAAGGCGCCGCTTGCTCAGCCGTGCCTGAGTGCTCCATTGTAAGCTCACCCTCTAAGCTCGTCGATTGGATAATATTGGCTGCAGCATTCGTCATAGTTCTTTACGTACTTGTTAAGTTCCGCAGAAAGCGTCGCCGCAGTTAAATTATTGTGAGCTTTTTTTACGGGAGGCATACTATGAATAATAAAACTCTTGATCTGACTATAGATAGTGTTCAATTCAAGAAATAAAAGGGAGGGATTAAATGTCAACTTTACAAGATGCAGTCACTAATTTCTACGTAGCTCATAATGAGATTTTCACCGGCAATCTTGCCCCGATGGAGGAGGCTTGGTCTCACTCAGACGATGTAACTTATATGAGCCCCATGGGTGGAATCCTCGTCGGCTGGGATGCAACGCGTGATTCCTGGAGTAAGCAAGCCGAGCTTCAACTCCACGGACACGTATACCCGGTTGATATTAAGATTGTCGAAGGCTCGCAAATAAGCGTCTGCCATAACTACATAATAGGTACAAACTTTGTAGTCGACGGCAAAGAGGTGCACCCCAACATCAGGGCGACTACAGTCTTTAGAAAAGAAGACGGTGCATGGAAAGTCATCAGCCATCATACCGACCTCATGCACTGGCTCGAAGTAGAAGTCGGGTAGCATTCAAAGCAGATTGAAATAGAATTTCGTAATACTGCTATTACTCGATTCCTTCCGCCCCGTCAGTATTGGCCCCTGTGAAGTCCGCTCCTGTAAAATCGCAGCCCAGACAGATAAAATCTGAAAGATCGGCATTTGTAAAATCCGTATTTACAAAAATAACTTCAAGCATTGCTACGCCGGATAGATTGGCGCCGCTCAGGTTGGCCGAGGTTAGGTCCGCTCCCGTAAATAGTCCGGCAGCGGCAAGATCCAGATTAGACATATCTACATTCTGCATACTGGCTCCAGTGAATGTGGCTTCTTTGACATCAAAGGCGTTGACAAACGAAGACCCGGAAAGATCAGTGCTATCAAAACTCGTTGCTATGCCTTCGTCATCTGGGCTCAAATCGGCGAAAGAAAAGTCGTTAGATTGCATAAAAGAGTTTGTAAATCTAACCCCCCTTAGGGTAACTCCGAAAAAGTTTACATTTGTTATAGTAGCATTTGAAAAATCCGAGCTTGAGAAGAAACTTTCATTAAATGCTGCAGGTCCCATAGTAATGCCTTCTGCACTTACGTCAGTAATTAACGCATTCCACATGGTGACATTGACCATTGTGGCGCCAGTCAAATCAGCGCCGGCTAAATCTATCAAAAAAAGATCGGCTCCATAAAAGATTTCACTAAAATCAACACCACTAAGATCACAACCCGGACATGACCAAGTGGTTATAAATATAAGAAAATTATTATCTTGAGTTGTTTGTGCATGGGATTCTGAAGAGCCGTCAATAAAGCTTATTGTTCTGAGAACTTTGTCGAGAAAACTCTGACTGGGTGAATGTTTTGCAAGCATCTCATCATCACTTCTGTACTGTATAAATACCGGAAGAACATCTTCAGATTTGTTATCGTTAAATAATTGCACTTCGTAGTCGCCCGGCTCAAGAAGAATAGTCTGGCAATTCCCGTTTACATTTTCTCTAACTAACTCAGCTCCATCTTGGTCTAAAATCAGTGCTAGGTGCTCGGATTCGTTAACAATGTCTTCCCAGCATAATGTATAATCTCCGCCTGTTTTAGTTGATATAGGCAAGATATCAAATCCTAGCTCTCCAGTCTTGTTGGTTGATTCGGGCGAGCTACTGCTCTCTAGGAGATATAAAACCAGATCACCCACGCTAGCTTTTAAATCGGGATCATTTGCAAAATCTTTCTCTGACAAAGCCCTGGTCTGTCCATTAGACGAATTGTTATTATCATGGCAAGCGATTGTAAAAGAGAAAAGCGTGCAAAACAATAAAGCTAAGCCTATGGCATAAGTTTGGAACCTCATTTAATTATCCCCCTCTAATAAATAATTAGAATTTTAATACTATAGCCGGGATTTTTCAATGAAGTTGTATCTTCAACAAATAATTGAGTATGTTAATTCTCAATAGCACGGAGGATTTATGATCAAATCAATTTCCCAATATCTATTATTAGTATTCGCAATTACTGCAATAGCTGTTCTGAGCACTGCATTTTCAGAGGACGAGGGTTCCACTGATTTATTTAGTGATGAAGAAGCTAAACAGCTTCGTTACAGCGACAAAGAATGGGGCAAGGAAGTTATACCAAAACATGAATCCGATACGCTCGACCGTCCAAGCATGATTATTGAAGAGCCTCTAGTTAAAGATGCCGATAAAGGGCCTACAATTATAGCAGTCGATCCGACAAATTTTTTCATAATAATTAAACAAAACGATTCACCGCTTGATTTGGATACATTGCAAGTATGGGGTGAGAAGTTCTTTCTTAAAATTCATGTGACCGATAGAGTGCTTAAATATCTAAAGACTACCAAAGACGGCGCAATTCTCCATGCAAAGTCCATTCACATCCCAAAAGGGCATTATAAAGTGGGTATGAGTATCGCCGACGTAAACGGTAACAAAACCGAGAAAAAATACCTCCTCAAAGTTGAGTGAGTTTTAACTTAGTCAACTTCTTTTTTGTTCATGCATCGGGCTATTCACTAAAGAGGGATGATTATAGCGTCAAGACATCCTAATCCACTAGTGCAGCATTCTTCAGATACACAATCCTCACCCGTAACTGAGCAAACTCCTGGTGATCCGCCAAGACATGTGGCTGTTGGGTCCATACATTGTCCGTCTAAGAAACAGCACTTATCTCCTGAGCAATCTGCACCCACATTATTACCTGTACTGCACATCCCTTGCCTAAGTCCTGCGCATGTGTTTGCAGCGGCGTCGATGAATAAAGAGCTCTGTCCGAAGGGTGAGCTAATATCTTCGATGTCCAATAGGTCCACCGCTGAATTTCCCGCATCAGAAGTTATCTCAAGCGGCGAGATTATCACTTCCAAAACTCCGGTTGATGGATTGTAGATAGGATTTTTCATCTCAAACGGCACACCGCTTGGTGTAGCTCCTTCGTTTATCGCCAGGATGGCATTTGGGAATGACTCGGGGAAGTTTATATCGAAATTGTCATAAAATTTTTCAGTCGTTATGCTTCCGGCCTTTCTTCTTGGCATATCTGAGGTAAATACCGTGTTCGGTGAGAGCGTGAGCTCAAACAAGTATTCATTCTCAGATATTTTTTCTCCAACAGAACCTGAGATTATGTTTTGCAGAAAATCGACAGCTAATGCTTCCGTTTCTTCGACATTTTGCTGTGCGTTACTCTCGTTATCACAACCTGAATTCATAAAAGCGATTAACGGGATAAGCAGTAAAAGTGGTAATATTTTTTTCATTGAATTTCCTCCGCCTAAGAATATTTATAACTATCAATACTATAACCACATTTTTTTAAGTGGTTGCAACTCTTAATTCCATCAAGCGTAACATTGCTCTCCATCGGTAGGGCGCTTACGGCAGCAAATATCTTGGTTTTCCTATTTGCATTTGTCGTTCAATACGTCTTTGGTGTTTTTGTTCATTATTGGCCCAGAATCACTGGTACAAGTGATATAAGACACGGATTCAAAGTTGGTTTAACTGCTCTTGTAGTGCTCGAACTAATTGCGCTGGTCTGGTACGTCGTATACAGACCGAGATCAAAGCTTGAAAGTTCTTAAATATGATATGCATACTTTTCAATAAAGATGCCTATAATTCTCTAAGGTTATTAGTATAATATATAAAGGGATACGACCATTTTATGAATCGAATAATTGCAATCATGTCAGCCGTTATCTTAATTGCTATAATAACGGTACTATTTTTTGAGAAGGGCTACATCCGTTTTAACTATCCCGATCAGTCCACCTACCCAGTGCGTGGGATAGATCTATCCCATCATCAAGACATTATTGACTGGGATATTCTTACACGAGAAGATCTTAGCTTTGCTTTTATTAAGGCAACCGAAGGCGGCGATCACAAAGACACACAGTTTGAAAGAAATTGGGAAAGGGCAGGGGACATTGGACTCGTCAGGGGGGCATATCACTTTTTTACATTCTGTAAGCCCGGACTCGAGCAGGCGCTTAACTTTATTCAAACCGTCCCGGTCGAAAAAGACACACTGCCTCCCTCGATTGACATTGAGTTTAGCGGCAACTGTCAGGCAAGACCCTCAAAAGAAGAATTACAGCATGAACTCAATGTATTTGCCAAGTTGATCGAACAAAGATATGGTCAAATACCGATTGTTTATACAACTAAGGAATCCTATAACGCATTTTTAGCCGGGGATGATCTCGGATATCCAATCTGGATAAGGGATATATATACAAAGCCTGATTTGCCAGATGGATCAAAATGGGATTTCTGGCAGTTCACCCACCGCGGTAGAATCCATGGCATAGACGGATTTGTGGATTTAAACGTATATAACGGTAATAAGGAAGAGTTTCAGAATTTAATCTCTTCCGGCGTCAAATAACAAGCTATGAGTTCTAGATTGTCACTAATGTGAAAAGACTTATGCCCCGACTGCGGCTTTCTCTTCAACTATTCCAGTCTTAGAAGTCCGAGGGGCGTTATCCTCAAGCTTGGTTACTCTTTTATAAAGACCTGTTTTTGTGAACACTTTACAAATATAGTGTTCGGTCTCTATTTTGCCTTCTTTAGATTTTTTCTCAAAGGCCATAGTGCAAACTAGCTGCTCGCCTTTCTGCCTGGATAGTCTAAGCTCCGTGATCCATACTTTAGAATATGGGATCTCACTGTCGAGCTGACCAGCTTTTAGAACCTCAGTTACCTCACCCGTGTTGGTGTCGATCATCTCAAGTGAATTCCATTCGTAACCAAGATATTTTTTCTGTTTCTTCTTAATCTTAAATACGTTTACAAATATCTTTTTGCTTTCAGGGCAGAGAATCACATCTTCATATGTCAATTGCTTACCGGAAGGGGTGATCTTATGGTATTCGTTCTCGGTAAAATGTCTTGCATAAAGACTCTTAACACCGATTCCTTCCTCAAGCTGCTGGTAGAAGTGTGCTAGAAACTGTTCGCTTTCAGGCTCAAAATAGAGCTCCAAAAAGCGTTCCTCAGGAGAAATCCCGATAGTTTGCCATTGATTTGTCATTTTCTTCCAACCTTTAAGCGTAAATAGGTTAAGAACCCATAGCGCTCGGTGTATTTTTTATCAGCAGGCGACCCAGCCTATCTGACAAAATTATTTACTTCTGTAAAACTTGAAAAAATAGAAACGCGCGCGGTTTTGGAGCCGACACGTTTCAAACCCATAACTATTATAATACAAATGTTAGGGGTTTGTGAAGGGGGGATGTGAAATTAACGAAATTTCATAACAACCTCCCGTATTATGTGCTACACTTTATAGTATAAAAGCTACGGGAGGCGGTAATATGAGAACTGCGGTACTTTCTTTATTTGTTGCGCTTTTAATCACACTTCCCCTCTCTATAGAGTCTAGGGCTCAGGATTATTTAAAGAGCCTAATTCTTCCTGATGACATTGCCGAAAGGCCCCCGCAAGTCTCCTATGATGAAGATCTTGATCAGGATATATTCACACGAGAAAATTTCTACAATAAGAGCGCGGGAACCAACCAGTACAGACGAACTATAAGAGCCCCTCAAAAAAGCATGAACTTTGAAGTCTACAACCCGGTCGATGACCCAGCTACAGTTACAGAAGCATCCTCCGCCAAAGAAGCCTCCACAGAAGCAGCTATAGTGGAGAAAGACGGGAAAGCAGTGACTGTCATCTCTATCAAGAAGGAATCTGTGGCAAAGCCCGAGACTAAATAGTTTACATACTGATCTGCGCTAATAAGTAATTCCTAAACATACAAAGATATCCTATAAGCTGATGGTAGGCTTGTGGGAGTTCAAATTCAACTAGCAAATTCAACTCTAGTTTCTATAGGCAATTAAATTCTGATGTGGTCTAATTGTGAATGAGATAAGAAAATGGAGAAAAGTTATAAGATCTTCCAGAGAATAGGGGGATATCGAACACACATATCCGCAACCTCTTATCCTGAAGTATAGAAAACTCTTCTTGTGGGTGAATAATCTTAAAACTAAAACCGGTGGTACTGCAACTGCTGTAATAGTAAGTAAGTATAAATATTATTCCTTGCGAGCCCCACCTTATGTCTAATTCTCTGCCAAGATAATTAGTTTCCGGTTACATGGGGCTCGGGTTGTAAAATCCGGTTGCCTATTATTATAACCAATATAATTTTTTTTGTAACCCCTAATTTTTTGAAAATTCATAAATTAGAGAAAATAATAGCATTTGCTTGCAGAATGATAGGTCAAAAACTACTTTATGAGACTATATTTGTT
>Ga0307377_10003682_pt1 | contig 17126 bp, 31 predicted proteins | sample TR3MG_FD_202535 | JGI IMG/M metagenome (GOLD analysis project Ga0307377, IMG submission 202535) | Soil microbial communities from Risofladan, Vaasa, Finland - TR-3 | ecosystem: Environmental > Terrestrial > Soil > Coastal area > Acid sulfate soil | place: Finland: Risofladan, Vaasa | collected... | reverse complement strand
CCGCCGTGCCGTCCGAGAGCCATATATAACCGTCGGCGTCAATGTCGCCGTCGACTTCCATGCAGGCTTCGAAATACGAGTCGCCCGTATCCTGGTTATAACTGGTAGGTACGCCGGTGCCGTCGCCGACCCACAGGTCGAGCACGCGGCCGTAGCACGGAATCGCCAGCGCCAAGATGCCGAGCGCGATAAGTAATTTCTTCATGGTTCACCTCCTACTTAGTTATTAGCCGGAGCTCATTAGCATGACGTTTATCGTCGCCACACCGGCGGCGATTACTTCCAGCGCCACGCCGTATTCTTCCCCGGCGTTGTGTTTGTTGAGGATGTTAGTTCCGTCGTAATACAGAACGTCGCCCACGGCGACGGCGGAAGCTCCGCCGGCGTCGACGGCTTGAACGCTCAGGTCGTAAATCACGAACTCACGGTCGAATTCCACGTCCGCGTTGGTAGCCGGACCGGCGCCGGCGCCGCGGTCGTTCACGCAGACGCCCGGATACGGCCCCAAGACCGTCGGGTTGCCCGAGAGCTTACCTACCGCGACCGGCACGTTAAGAATTCGGCCCCTTTGAATCAGGTTTATTGCCACGTTTCACCTCCTACTTTTTGTCTTCGGCTTCGTCGAGCGGAACACCGGCCATCGCCAGCATGTCCTTGGTAGCCGACTCGACGAACGCCTTGCGTTTATCGGGTGCGCCGCCGCCCATGCCTTTTACCTTGCCGGCCTCGGCCAGCGTCGCGATGTAATCGGCTTCCCCCTTTACGGATTCGGCGATCTTAGCCGCGTAGACCTTCTGGTCCTTGTCGTCCGTCAGGTCTAAGCCTTCCGCCTCTTTTTTGAGGGATTCGCGGAGCTTCGTCTTCGCGACGTCCGGCAAGTCCTCCGGGAACGCGGCCTCAATTAACTCGGCGCCTTTTGCCTCGTTGAGTTTAGTCCCGAGCTCCGCGTACTTTGCCTTGTCCTTCTCAGCAGCCTCCACGAGCTCCTTGATACGGTCGTCCTTGGCCTTACCGGCCGCAGCGTTCTCGGCACTCTCCAGGATTTCCTTTTTGAACGCCTCGGCTACGTCACGGTGACTTTCCTTGAGCTCCGAAAGTGTTAAACCTTCCATGTCTTCACCTCCTTGTTGGGATTCACGTATCCCGGTTATTTCGCCGCCGGCCGCCGGCCGCTTTACCAGGCGCGCGCGGCTTACATCGAGGGCTACAACGTCGGCTGTTGGTTTGCCTTCCAACACGCCATAGCGATAACCGCCGTTGCCCTCTATTGAAAGTTTTAGCGTATTGGGGTTGACCTTGAACCTGTCGAGCACCCAGTACTGGTCGGGGTAAACGTGGATGTCGCCGCGGATACCTTGACCTTCCTCAAAGTGAGAACCTTCCCAAACGCCGAACTCCTTCGGGTAATCGAGCTTGTCGTTGTGTTCGTCATAGCCGATGTAGATTTCTAAGCCGTCAAGTTTGGGCGCCGTTTCACGCAGGATGCCGTTGCCGTAGTGACGCTGGTATGTCTTGCCACGCTTTGACCGAACGGTATTTTTGCTAAAACCAGGGGCGATTAACGTAGCCTCGAGGAACTTCCCGCCGTCTTCAGCTTCACGAATAACGAAATTGACAACTTCGACGGCTTCAATAATTGCAGCCTCCCTTATCTCGCCGTCGAAGTACTTAATTCCTTCGCTTTCTTTAACCACCCACTTATCACCTACTTTCTTGTGGCTCGCTTTAAACTGCGCGACCGCGACGGCCATCGGTTCCTCGGCGCCGCCCTTCGCCTTTATCGCGTCGTACGCCGCGGCGATGCTGTTAATCTGCGCCAGCGTCAACGTCACGCCGTTAAGGGTCGTGTTGAAGTTTCCCGCCTTCGCCGCTGCTACGCTTGAGTACGGCATCAGACCTTGTACCCCCAGCAGTAAATGCGGAACGCCGTCAACGCCGTCAGGTCGTCCTGTATCGTTACCTGGAAGACGTCGCCCATCGAACCCTCGAGGATTAAGATATGGTGGTCGCGGAACTCGACTTTGGCGAGCATGCAGTCATCGGCCTTGCCGAACGGCAACACCACCACGTCGGCGCCGGCTACGTGGCCCCAGTCGGGGTTGGCTAAAATCGTATCGAACGTCTGGACGACGGCCGTGGACCGCCGGTTGACCTGGAGGAGAACGCCGTTATTGCACGGCCCCGTCTCGCCGAAGTGGACGCCGTCAAAGGCCGCCGAGCCGTCGCTTATAATTGCGTTGAACCCCAACATCGCCCACCGCTCCGCCACGCCGTCGGGTCCCCAGCCGAAGACGACGGGGTCAACGGAGCCGTTGACATCCATCGCCTCCGTGGCGTCGATGACGGCCTCGAGGGCCCCCCCGGGGAAGCTCGCGCCGGTACGTACGAAGTCGTGGCGTAGCTTCGAAATATCGTACGCGCCGAGCTCCGTTAAATCGTAAACCGTTGGAATTAACGCCATCGTTCACCTCCTAAATTTTATAGGCCCAAGCGTATACGGAGACGTGGGTCAGCTGCTGAATGTCGTCGTCTACCAAGACTTGGAAGACGTCGCCCAGCGTTCCGTCGAGAATAAATCGGTGCTTATCTCTGAATCGGCACCTCGCGAACACGTAATCGAGGGCCGGAAGGCTGGCGTAGCACACGTCCTTGCCGCAAAGCGAGAACCAGTCCGCGTTCGTTTGAATCCGGGCGAAGGTCTGCGTTACGCCCGTCGATTGCCTTACCACCTGGAGGGCGAGGCCGTTCGCTAACCACCACGCCTGGCCGAACCGTATCGCGTTAAAGACGGGCGACGTCACGTCGCACACGACGGCGTCGAAGCCCAACATCACCCACCGCTCGGCGGCAGCGTCGGGGCCGAAGGCGTAGGCGCGGGGGTTCGCTACCGCGTTCATAAGCTCCGTGCCGTCGGCGTCGCCCTCATACGCGCCGCCCGGGTAGCGCGGCGCCCGGCGCAAGTAATCACCCCGGAGCTTCGAGGCGTCGTATGCGCCGAGGCCGGTTAGGTCGTATATCGTCGGTATAATCGCCATAATGAAAAAGGGCCGCCCCCGAGTCTCCTCGGGAAGCGGCCCTGCTTTATTCGCTCAGGCTACTTAGTTAGCTTGTTTCGCTTTAGTAGTGTATCGCATTTTATCTAATTTTTGTGTTTAACCACTCAAGTACTTGGTCGCAAATCTCTTCGTCGCGGAATAGTGCTATTACGTTACGTCCTTGTGAATAAGCGTCCGATTCATAGATTATAGCCCACGTGTATATAAACCCGCCGACTTCGCGCGAGCGGTCTTCAAATTTGCGCTTTTCATATCGCGGGAAGCCCAATAATTTCTTCTGCGTTTCTTCCGCCATCAAGCCCAAGATATCGCCCAGCACCCCGCGAATGATACCGCCTATTTGCTCATTGACCTCTTTGTCAGACATAGCTCGCGCTCCTTTTTAACTCAGGCTTAGTTAATTAATGCGTTCGCGTTCTTTTTTCACAATATCGAGTATCTTCCCGTCCTGAATAACGACCTCGACGCTGCCGTGGCCCATATCCTGCACGGCCTGGATTGCGTTTACTATCTTCTTGGCTTCGTCGCGGGTCATTTCGGCGACCTTGTTAGCGATTTTAATAGCTGAACCGTCCGGGGCGACAACAAACCCCTTCGATTGTGGTTATAATAAGCTACGCCCGCTTCGGTTATATATTCCTCGGGGGAAAGATATGCGTCTTCGGATATATAATTGCGCGGCGGCGTATCAAGATCCAGTATATTGCGGCCGCCCAGCGGTTTTTTATACTCAACGAACTCTTTATTTAGCGCGTTGCGAAATGTCTTATTGGTTTCGTAACGGTCGGTGGCCAAGGCGTGTATAAACTCATGCGTAGTAGTATCCACCATTTCCTCGGGGAGCAGGCCGGCATTAATCTTAATCATTAAAGCGCCGTCTTTCCTCATAATATATTCGCCGCTTAATTTTAATTCGGGGTCAAGGGTAAAATAATGCAACTTGTCCTCCACAAATAACGGATACTTTTTACCGTATACATGATTAAGCGATTTATCCAGGACGGCGTTCGCCTCTTTATCAAAGCCCGTCACGGAATTAACGAAGAAGTCCTGGTGCTCCGATGTCATCATTTCGATTGCTTTCACGGATTTAATAGTAATAGGCTTAATCGCCGGCCGTAATACCTCTCCAGCCCTACTCAATATCGGTTGCCCCGGCGCAAGCGTTTTAAGTGATATAAGTTCACCCTTCGTATTCCAAAGGTCGTCGAACTTGACCTTGCCAGCATTCATTAACCGGACCCTATTATACCCTAAAACCTTCTCCTGTTGGTCTTGGGGTAAGCCGCGCAGGTAATCCTTGCCCGTCGTGTCGGCGGAGAATACCGTCGTCTTCGCGTGGCCCTCAGCGTCGTATTCCTTGCCGCGGCGCTCCCCCTCCGGCCAGTCAACTACTGGCTCCGCGACGCAGCGTCAATCGGGATGCAGCGTTATATCCGCCGCATGGGCTACCGGGATAATCTTGCCGTCGCGCACGAGGCATTCCGCGCAAGTATCGGCGTCGAGCGCCGCGAGTATCCGCAGTTCCGTAATCCCCGCCTGCTCGTAGATAACCGAATGCGCCATATTCGACGCGTTCATTATCGTCGTGCGGGTAATAGTCTCCGCGGTCCGCGCGCCGATGTCCGTCGCCTTGTTGACCGCCCGGGCGATGACCTTCGGGTTCTGGCCTTGAACCAGGCCGTTTATCAAAGCCTTGCGGGCGTCGGCCTGCATCGTCGCCGAGAGCTGCGCGAAGCGCTCGCCGAATATCGTGCCGTTAATGGGATAGTTTACGAAGTAGTCGACGGTCGCCATATCTATAAAGCCCGTCGGCACGCGGACGCCCAGCGCGCCCAGCTCCGCCGCTATCTTCTCGGCGTCGCGCATAAAGGCGTAGCTGGCGTAGCGTTCAGTGATTTCGCGGGCGCTATCGTTGAAGTACAGCGCCTCGCGCTCGATGCCGGCGCGGAGGTCCTCGAGGCGTCGCGTGCGAAGCAACTTATCGTAGCTCCAGTCCTTCGGCTCCTCGATGTACGCGTCGGCGATAGCCTGCGTTATAGTCGTGTGCGCCTGCCGCAGCGACGTATAAAGCTCCTCGACCGCGGCCTCCTCGTAGCCCTTGGCGAGCTGGACGCGGTTGCGTACCAGGGCGGCGCGGAAGGCCGTCGCCTTGTCAAGTGTTACCGTCGCTGTGGTTTTAACGTCGGGCATCTAAACGCATCCGTCCTACTATTAAGCCTCCTAAATCTATAAAGCCGCCCTTTTCGCCGAACCTATCTTTTATTATTTGAGCTACGATGTAATTACCGACAGCCCAGCACCCCTCGTTTTCCGAATAAAGCATCGCCTTCAATTTCTCGCGGTCAACTGCGAGGTCGTAATGAAGCGTACCGTCGTCGTCAATACCTTCCACGTTTATTTTAATTCCCAAATCTTTAAACATCACGTTACCTCCACTTCTTCCTCTTCTTCCGGCTCCTCCGCCGGCGCTGGGTGCTCGAACGGTATGCCGCCCGCCTGCTTTATCCTCTCCGCCTTCTCCTTCGCGACCTTCTCCGCCTCGGCCTCGGAGTCTATGGGTATAGGTAAATATTGCCGGAACGTATCGAGCGATATACCGTCGACCGCTAATGCGTTAAGCAGCATCGCGTTAAACGTCTCCTGGTCCTCGGGCAAGTCGGGCCAAACGACGACGACCGGCTCCCGCGCCGCCTCCTCGCTTACCCGCCGCGCCGCCGCCTTGCGCTCAAGGAACCAGCGGAACAACTCGACGTTGTTATCGGTGTGCCAGCCCTCCTGCGCCTCGACGACTATTTTAAACGCCTGGTATACGACGTCGGTGCTGGCGTAGTTCGCATTAGCGGCGTCGCCGCGTATCATAAACTCCGGCATCGAGAGCGCCGCGCCCATCTGCAGGCCAAGCTCGCGCACGTCATCCTTGGCGTCGCCGGCGCCGATGTTGGGAGACTTCATATCCCAAGTTATTTTATCGTTGTGAACGCGAGTCGCGCCCGGCCCCGGCGCACCTTCCGCTTCTAACTGTGCGCGATATGCCTCGACCTCTTCGGGCGTCCCGTTTACCGTAATGTCATTTACATACGCCGTCCGCGCGCGGTTAAGGTTGACTCGATTCCGCTTGAGCTCCTTGTATTGCGTCAAATCCCACAGGCACGGCGCCAGGTAGCTCAACCCCCGCGTCGCGCTCGACAACGTCGGCCGCTTCCAAGCAAAGAACGTCCGCAGCGTGTACGCCTCGCCCTCAACGCGCTCGTCGCGGCGAATGAACTCCTTGAGTATCGTCGGCGTCCAGGCATGCGTTGTGTACGAATACTCCCGGCGCGTATACTCGCGGTACAGCGCCTCGATATCGCGGTAGTCGTCGGCGTTGGTAATGACCTCTTTAACCTCGAGTGGGTCGACCTCGCGGACGCGTATATCGCCCGTCAGCGTATTAGCGAAGGCGACGGGGAATATCTCGCCGTCCAGAAAGCCGCGTATTATAAATTCCTTGACGGTATCGTAGTAATAATCGCCCTCGATGAACGCCTGGACCTCCTCGTCCGCCTGCGGGTCGTTGTGGTAGATTTTAAAGCCGGGCCGCGCCATAAAGTATAGCATGTTATTGACGTACGCCGCGGCCATCGGGTTCTCGCGGTAAATCTTCCAGGCGTTGGTACTGACCTCTTCGCGCTCGTAGGTATCAACGTCGCGCAGCGCGCCGCCCAGGCCGAAGCGGCCGGCATACGACGTAATCCAGCGGCGTAGCTCCTGGACGTTGTTAATCGTCTCCTGGAGCTTCGTCTCCGTCGCGGCAAGCTCGCTTTCTTTAACGATTGTGCGGCCGAAGAGGCCCATTAATATATCTCCAGCAAATTAAGCAAGGCTTCTATGCTAACGGACTCCCCGCAATTAGGGCAGGTAACGCTACGAGTCACTAGCTCTTTTAATACCTTTTCCGCCTGCGCCGCTTCCTCTAGTGAAATATCATTCCACTCGTACTTGTGAGCTAAAACCTTAAATATAGCGTCGCGGATATTTTCCAAGGCTCGATAACTCATTACAGATAACCCTCGTCTTTAATCGCCGGCGTGTAGACGGGGGGGCCGCTGCCGCTTAGCTTCCACGCCGCCAGCATCAACGCCGTCGCGCAGTCATCGTGGTAACCCGAAGGGGCGCCGTAGCGCACGCCGCCGCTGGGTAGTTGCTCCGCGGCGTAGATTTCAAGCTCGTTTACGAGTTCCGGAATATCAGGGAAGCGGATATTGCCCTGCGAAATCGCGAGCGATAAGTTCTCCACCAACTTGCGCTTCGACTCCGCGGTAAACTTATAACCCTCGACGGGGGCGCCGAGCGAGCGCAGCCGGTCGAATATCGGGTCGCCGAGACCCGTGCTGTCGAGCAGCACCGTCGCGTCGTAGTAACGCTTCGACATAGCCTGGACCTTCGCTACCTGAAACTCCCAATCAAGCTGGCTAAAGCGCTCGAAGGCGACGAGCGCCCGGCTCGAGCGTTTAAGCACGCACATCACCGTAAAGTCCTGCGTCTTCGCAAGGTCGCAGCCAATAATATAAGTCTCCTTATATTTCGGTTCTTCTAAATCGCCGGCGACGCACTTGCGAACGCCGATAAATACGCCGCCCAAGTCCTCAAGGAATTCGGCGTATATTTCCTGGCGCCGCACGCCCTCCGGCATCGTCGCCGCCTCCGCGTCGATAGCCTCCCGGGGCACCGGGCCATCGTAACTCGTGAAGTGAAACGCCTTATGGCCTTCAGCGCCTGATATCGCATGGTCCCAAAGCTCGTATGCCTGGTTCATACCTTTAGGCGTAAAGATAAACAGCGCCGGCGCCGCCTTCGCCATAAGCGTCGGCCGGACGCACTCATTCCACGCGTAGGGAGTCCACAAGCTAAACTCCTCGGCGATTAAACCCGCAACCGACAACGGCCGCACCGAGTCCGCGTTCTCCATACTCCGTAAAAATATCTGCGCGTCATTCCCCATAGTTAAGATATGCTCCGACTTATTATATCCGACGCCCCAACTACCGCCCTTAACCGCCTCGTTTGGTATGTCCTTTATCAGCTCCGGTACAACCTGGTCGCGCAAGTACGAGAACTCCGGCGCCGCGAATAAAATAATCTCGCCCGGGCTTTCCGCCGCCCAGCTACGTGCAACCCGGACCGCGGTAAACGTCTTGCCAAACTTGCGGCCAGCCCGCACGACGACGCGGCGATAACGACCATCAACGCACGCCTTATAAACCGTGTATTGCTTTTGGGCCTTCGATCCACCGGGCCATTCCTCATTTATTTTTAGGCGGCGTAACATTTACCGTTAGTTCAAGCGGGCCGCCGTCGGCGCCGCCGACGTTGAGCTGCTGCGGTGCCTTGCCAAGTAAGCGGTCCGCAATAAACTTAGCCGCTTCGGCGTTGCCATCCTCGGCCTTCTGCGCCATCACGTCCATTATGCGCTCAAGGCGCTCAACGGGCACCGCACGCCGCATCGCCTCTTCAGCCTGCCGCTTCCACTCGCGGTCCTGCTTGCTATACGGCCCAGAACGCTCGCCAAAATCGTTACCGGCGCCGAACTGGCCATTAGCCTTACGGCCGTTATCCACCGTTTTATTCGGTTGCTTCGCCTTAACCATATACGCCCCGCAGGGCTGCCCGAGGCTTTGCTATTTCGGCGCGCCTACCTCGGGCCTAAATTGCGATAAAGGCGACGCCAGCCTAAAGGCCGTGCGTCGCCAGGGAAGGGAGGATTCGCTGTATACTAATTTCACGCTATAAGCATAACCGATAATATCCCCTTTGACAAGATAACAAAATCGACTTATTTAGGCTTTTTTAGGCCAAAACCGGCCATCCACGCCTTTATTTCCGCCCTACTTGCACGAAATTGACCTACAACCTTATACGCCGGCAACTTATTTTTACGCCGCCATCGCTTCGCCGTCGTTACCGACACGCCCAGCGCCGCGGCGATAGCCTTCCAGCCAACGTATACCTCCTCGGTGTCAACCTGACCGTTGAGTACTACCATAGCGAACCTCCGTTATTGTTGACCGCCTTATAGCCATTTACGGCACTTGCGGCACTTTAGAGGCCTATTTGCGTATTTTCTTTCTATAGTAACTTCCACGTATGTATAATATACCAAATGGGGGTTTAAAGTGCCGTTGTGCCGCTCTTAAAATGCGGACTCCGTATTCTCATCAATTAACCCTAAACCTTTAAAAAATCTTCTATTGCCAACTTTAACAGTATCGTAACGAGAGGTTAATCTTCTTATAAAGCCGTTACGTGTTAGGCGTTCCTTGTGAGGTACGCGGTTATCGCTACACCATTCGTCATATTCTCGGTAAACATCGCCGCGCTCAGCGCGAACATCGTAATTTTCAATACATCTATCGTTAAGAAACTCTTGTATAGGGTCGCTCTCGCCGCGCCACTCCTTTAGTAGCTCCGCGGCGCCCGGGACGACGGCGAGAACCGGCCGGCCGCCGTTCGCTTCGGCGGCGGCGTACCATTTCGCCGCGCCTTCGACGACCCATCGCAATATACCGGGTGTCTCCGCCAGCAGCGCGTCGAAGAGCCGCGTATCCTGCGCATCGCCCTCGAATTTTTGCGTGAAGGGAATGTACCGCGGCCGCCGCCAGAAGCCGTCGGTGTCGTCGGCAACGCGGGGTTTATGGTTGACGCCGAGCCACAGTTTGAGTTGCGGCCGGTACGTAAAGGGTGCGCCGTGGAGGCGCCGCGCGGTTATGTCATATTCGCCGCTGAGCAGTTTGATGCGCGACTCGTCGAGCTTGGTATTTTCGCGGACCTCGGAGGCGGTAACGAAGCGCGCGCCGTCAAGGTCGGCCATATAGGGCGACGCGCCTTCGCCAGCGTTGCGGCTTGGCTCGAGAACGGTGAAGGGAAGGGTGTAGCCGTAGTCGCCGGCGGCGTGTTTTAGCGCGCCCAGGAATGTCGATTTGCCGTTGGCGCCGCCGCCGTGGCACAAGAAGAAGCAGTGCTCGGAGATGTCGCCGGTGAAGGAATAGCCGACGGCGAGTTGGACGTATGCTATTAGGTCGTCATTTACGAATACCTCGCGCAGAAACTGCTCCCAGCGGGGCGCCGCGGCGTCGACGTTGTAGGCGACGCGCGTCGTGCGGCTAATCTTATCCTCTTTCACGCCGGCCTCGAGGGCGTCGATGCGGAGGTTGATGACGCCGTTCGCGCAGCCCAGCTTATACGTTATGGCGTCCCAGCCCTCGCCGTCGTCGTCGATAGGCGGGAGGCACCGCGCGATATCAAGGCAGGCGCGGATACGCTGGGCGGATTCGCTTTGCAGCGCCCAGGCGATGGTTCGTTCGCGAAGGGATTTAGGCATTTATCAATACCTCTTGCGCTAAACGCTTGCGGGCTATTTCGCAATAGTCGGGGTTGATTTCAAGGCCTATATAATTTCGATTGAGTTTTTGGGCTGCGACGGCTGTGGCTCCGGTGCCGACAAATGGGTCAAATATTATCGCACCTTCCGCCGTAGTAGCTTTTATCAATTCACTTAAAAGAGTAACGGGTTTTTCGGCTTGGTGTGTTCGGTTCGTATGATTAATCGGTGTAAATTTAAGAATATCTGCACGCGTCGCCATATCCCCTTTACAATAATCCTCGTCGTGGGCCGCAATTATTAATTCATACTGCTTGCGCCACGGGCGGCCCATACCTATTCGGCCCTTATCCCAAACCAATACGTCTACGGCTTTCCAAAAATTATATATGGTTGGATAGAAGACCGAGAGCGAAACACTACCGCAAAAAGATAGAAACCAAGCCGTATTCGCTAAAACACGTTTTGCCTCTTTTATATAGCCCCTTTCCCACCAATAAATTAACGGCGCAAAGTCGGCGTAATTACGTTTAACATCGCGGCCGGTATAGGTAGCTACCGGCGCGAACCACGGCGGGTCTGTTAAAATTAAGTCAACAGTTCCCGCCGGCAACTCTGGCATCAACTCCAGACAGTCGCCGCATACGATTTGATTCAGGTATTTTTCGCGCCAGGTCATTAATCCTTTTCTACATACGCCGCCATACCGCGCTTCCGGGCGGCTTTAAGGGCCAGGCGCGTGAGCGCGCCGTCGTTGTTTGTACCCCAAATCGTACCGTCCCATACCAACCACGCGCCGCGGCGGCGGTCGTAGCGCACGCGGTCGCCGTATTCGTCGGCGTAGAATTCGCCGTTGCCGCCGTCGGTAAGGTTGTATTTTCGCTGCTCCGGCTCATACCGCGCAACGCTGCGGGCGATGCGGATGAGGTCCTTTTCGCCGTGCGGCGGGCGGCAGCGGATGTTGACGGCCCGGAGGGCGGCGAGTATTTCGTTCTGCGTAGCGCCTTGTCGCCGCAACGCGCCGGCGATGCGCGTCAGCTCCATATCCCGGCGACCTTCGGGTATCGGTTCTTCGGCGCCGTTTTGCGCCGGCGCGGCCGCCGGTGTCGTCGCCAGCTCAAGCAGCGCCGTGGGCGCCGCAGGTACGCCGTCGTCGGGGGGGAGGGTCCAATCCCACGTCTTGATAGCTATTTCTCCTCTTCAAAAGTTGACGGCGGCGCGACGACGTAGCTTTCGCCGGCGCGGATATCGACGCCGGGGAGGACGCGTACGCGGGGGGATAAAGGGACGGCGGGGCTGTTCCCCGCCGCAAAATAGTAATGCCGCCCGCCGTTCGGCGTCGCGGCGCAGGGTACGTCGCCGAGCGGTATATCCTGCGCGTCGGCCCAGGAGGTAAAGGCACCTATACCCTCGGTGCCGTCGCAGTCCACGATTACGAGGCCGGAGCGGCCGGCGGCGATGGCGACGTTGGCGTTAGGCTCGGCGGTCCACCATTCCCGTATCTTCATCGCGTCGGTCGTCGCGTCCTTGACGCCGTGGGGGGCGAGTGTTCCCAGCGGTACTTTACCGCCGGGTACGCAGGGGAACACGGCCCAGCCTCGGGCGGCGTATTCGGCCGCGGCGTTGGCGGTCTTGCCCCGTAGGTCGGCGAGTATCGCGCTGCCGTCGCGGGTTTTAGGCATTGATAATTTCCATTTCGCATATCCCTTCAACTACTTTATTAAGTGGCGCTTCTGGATTGTATTTAGTAGCGTCATCTAAATTATATACGGGCCTAAAATCGAGCGTCGGGTACGCTACTTTCAACGCTAAAATAGTTTCGCCCGAGCCGGTAGGTACGTTTAAAGAATAAGGCTCCGGCCCTAAATACTTTTTGAAAGCCGCTGATATTTTTACCATTAAAGGCAACGGTAGGTGTCCACTGGTGGCGTCGAATAAGTCGGGCCAAGCACGGTGTATATCCTCGGGCGTCCACCATTTACGGGCCTCAAGTTCTCCCCGCGGCGATACGTCAATAACGTAAAGCCCCGCCTCTTTTAACGCTGTCGAGGCGTTACCGCAGGAAAAACATACAACGCCCCTATACCCCGCCGCCGCGACGTACTCTTTTATGACGCGGGCGCGTAGCTTTTTATTTGGGAAGCGTAAAAGTTCCATCGCCGAATTCCCTTTTTATGCGTTCGGGGTTGCCTTTAAAAAATACGAGTATATTTTGGTGAGTACGCCCGACCTTCCGGCCCGCTCCGAATTGTCGACTTACCCTAATAGGTAAACTACCCACCGCGTTAATTAAAATTATTTCGTTATAATACTTTAAGCTTAACTCTGTAAAGCACGCTCGGTATTTTGTTCCCAATTGTTAATCGCCGCTTCCGCGCGCGCCTCTATTGCGTCAAGGTCTAATCTCATTTCGGAATCCACGATTTTTTCCGCCTTTCTGATTCTTCCCTAAATGCCTGTCTCGCCTCGCAGAACCCCAGCGCCACGCGGGCGAGGCGATGGACCGAATTCCAACCTATGGCTTCGGATAATTCTATCGTTTCGCTGTACGTTCCTTTTTTCCAAACTTTAGTTTTACCCAGCTTCTCCGCCGTCGCCGCTACGTCGTCTTCGGTGGGCATAGAGGCTCCTTTCTATTGACTTTTTTCTCTAACGCTTCTATACGTTCGCGTAAAAGCGTTATCGCTTCCGTATGTATTTTTATCGTTTCAAGTATTTCGTCGATTGCGTGCTTAAGGTAATCGCTCATCCGTGCCTCCTTTTATGCCTCGCCCGCGCGGTTAGCGTTTTTCCATCTCCGCCGGCGTGGGCTTTATATCGGCCAGGGAGTCTACGTGAAACGTCGCCGTTTCGTAGTGATACTCTTCATAGCTTGGGTACGTACCAACCTTTTCATCGCCCAAGAGAATGGCGTAATCGCCACCAGCGCCTAGTTCAATCCAGATATACTTTATGAGAAATCCGCCGTCCTCTAATCCGAAAACTTCTATTGCGTATTCGCCTACGCCTATCGCCCACGCCCCGCCCGCGACGCCGGCGAGGACCAACGCTGTTAGGATGTAGCGCATTAGGGGGCCTCCTTTGCCCACCCACACCGCCCATTTCGCTTATTATTTACTTAATAAGCGAATTGCTACGTCAACGGCACTTTCACCGCTTTGTGGATTTCCCTTACCGATTTCGTCTGGGTAACGCCTTAAAAGAAAATCAGCTAACCGTTGAATTTCGTTTTTTGCCTGATTCATATTATTTCACCTCCTTATTGAATAGTTTAAATAACTTATCCGGTGAGGATTATAGCCGTTAGGGAGTGGCGCACGTTAAGCCTCCTTGATAAACCTAAATAATTCGTAAAGTTTCGATTTTTCTGCGGGGTCAACATAGACGCAAATCCAAAAACTACCGTCATCGAACCGTCTTATACTTACATCTCGAATGTTGCATTTGGGAACGGCTTGGAATAAAGCGTTTCGGATTATTCTTTCGGTCCCCTTAAAAGCTATGTGAGCGTCAGATATATTAAACCCGCCCGTTTTAAGAGCTTTAATATGACCAGCGCAACTTTGGACTGTAGCTAATCCGTTTATGGTATTCGCAAACGATACCAAATCCCTTATGTTTGGGTCTATATGCTCCCAAGGAATATTGCCCTTTATAATTCTTTCCTCTTTCGCGTTTAAATATCGCATCACAGCCTCCTATTCCGGGCACGCAGCGCCCGTTACGAATTCTCCGCTACGGCGGCGAGGCCTTTATCCGTTACGAGCAACAAGCCTCGCTCCTCCTCTAATAACCCGCGCGCCATAAGACTACGCGCCATCGTATTTATTTTCTCGCGGCCCCAACGTTCGTACATATCTTCGAACTGTTGGCAATAGCCGATATATTCCCTTTCAATTCTCGTCAGCATTACTCCTCCTCCGCCACGGCGATAACCGCCGCGACCTTGGCGCCCCTGGAGGTATCGGCGCCGGGCGGGTTTATTATGAACGGTTCGCCCTCGACGAAGTAAGTAGGCTCGTTAGTATGCAGCTCGCGCCGCATCCGTAAATCCCACGTTTCGAAATGCTCGGCAAGCCAACGGTCTAGCTCCGCGTCGGGCCATAGCTCGACGGCCTGGAGGCCGGTTGCGTGGCAATCTTCACACTCTATATTTTCGCTAGCGCTATATTTCCACATCCCATTCCGGCACCCAAAACACCTACTAATTATATTGCCGTAATCGTATCTATGACGACCCTTTGATTCACACGCCGGCCCGCCCTTGACATAGGTTCTTCGGCCGTCGCCGTCGCCTACCACCTTTAGGATTTTACTCATCGCGCTCTCCTCTCCGGCGCTTGCCGCGCGGGCGTGGGGGTTAAGCTTGGGGTTCGTCTTCAGGTACATCTTCGAGCGGACTTTTTTCTATGTTACGGCAAATAAAATCGACACCCGAAGCCATATAAATCATCAATGCTATAAAGTCTACTAGCGTTATCCCAGCCATTGTAATTCGTTCTGTAATTTCAAGGATATATTTACCTTCATCATCAAGTTCTTTAGCCTTGAATATTTCGTCGTAATGTACGCGGGCCGCAAGGCCGAACATAGCCCGAATTTCGGACTCCTGAATATCAGAAGCCCTATATTTTTGGTAGAAACTTTCTACTTCGAAATCTTCGGGTTCCATACCTACCTCACTCCATTCCGCGCTTGCCGCGCTATTTAAGCTCCCAAAGTTTGCGCCGTACCATACGCCCGCCCATTACGATAGCGTCGCGTTGATGTCGGCGGTTATTTATCCTAAATTCCGGCGGTTCGGTTATGCCGGCCCGGGCGAGTTCCGCAAGCGCGTCCGTTACCGTACTCTCCGCGGAGCCCCAGGTCTCGCCCTTGACGCCCAAGTGCGGTACGCCGCAGCGCAGCAGGCTCCGCTCGAGCCGGAAGCGCGTCTCCGAGTTGACCCGCATCGAATTTTTGATAGCCCGTTCGCCGACGTCGCCCTTGTGGCTCACGTGGTAATAATCCGAGCCCTCCTCAACGATGCCGAGGAACGGGTGTACGAGGGTGCCATACTTCGGGCGGCCAGACCGCCCCTCGATGGCGGCGCCCAACTTGCCGTCTATGTCTGCGTTCCGCGATACGCCGAACTGGCCGAACCTCAACAGGACTTCGCCCTGATATATCGCCCACCCCGTTACGCAACCGGGGTCAAGGGCAATAATGACGGCGCCGTTATCGCTACGCGCCATCTTCGCGGTTCTCGGCGCGGCATACGAGGGTTAGTTCACTTTCTCGACATCCCATCTCATTTATCAAAGTTCTTACTACACAAAATCCATTTTTTTTATTAACACGTAACACTATTCCTAGTAATTTTACGGAATGGCCGTATCCCCTTGGCGTATATAATACCGAAACCTTATCGTCTTTTTTAAATTTCGCTTTCACGTCGTCCTCCTAATCCGGTAGCGTCGCCAGGTATTTATCGCAACGTGCCATAAAGTCCTTTTGAATTTTTAGCTCTTCGGATGTACACGCCCGGACCAAGCCGGCGACGAACTTGGCGCGTTCGAAAAACTCCCGCGCTTCGGCGGCGGGGATGCAGAGGCTCGGCTCCCCTAACCTTGCGAGGGTATGCGTTACGTGGCCGTCGCGCTCGACGCGAAACACCGTGAATGGTACGGCTTCGGCTTTGGGTTCGGGTTCGTCGCTCACCTTGACCTCCGGGGGTGTGGGGTTAATCTTCACCAATGGGACGCTCAACTTTTATTTTTTCTTCGGCGCCGCAATACGGACACATCCTATATAAATAATCAGGATACTCACCGCGCCAAACTGTAAAATATTTACGCTTATGTTCATTCGGCCACCAATAGTGAAATCCTAACCAACACAATATTCGTCGCATTCTCCTAACCTCCTTGGTTAGCGTTCTCCGCCGCGGCTACCAGGGCGGCGGTGGGCGTGGGGCCGCGAGCTATCCAAATATCCTCTTCACTTTCTGGCTTATCGTCGAAATCAGTGCCGACCCATTCTATTATCGCTTCGTGCGTGATGGTATTATCATCCAACAGGATATCGCATACGTCGTAAGTGTAATTACCGTCCTTCAACACCGCCGCCGCTACCTCGTCGAAGATGCGCGCCCGGCCGGAGCCGCCGCAATGGGTACAATTTTCCGAGGTAAAAAAGTATTTATGTTTTTTGCTTGGTACTTGTCTTCTTCCCGTACCGTCGCAGAACGGGCACGGCCGCTCCGGCGGTATTTCTATTTTATCCGGCATCTTCGGCTCCCTTCGCTTCGCGGATTAGCTCGCGGGCTGCTTTAATTTCATCAAATGTAATACTCCGCCTACCTACTCTTAATTCAAATTCGGCTAATACTTTATCCGCCGCCGCGAGCGCCGCCTGCGTTTTAGCGTGGTCGGCCTTGGGGGTTACGACAACTTCGACGGCGTCGCAAGCCCTACCATCCTCACAGTTGCCGTTCTTTAAGAGCGGACAATTCTCGGGCGACTCGACGAATATCGCCCGTGCCCCACACGTATACGCCTTCATTCCTTTACCCCTTTCCTTTTATCAACCGCCACGCCCACATTAGGGCGGCGAAGAATACGAGCTCGGCGCCGGCGATAACGAGCGGCGATACTAAGACCGTCCAGGTCTCGACGGCGGCGAACCAGAATAGCCACAGCACCCAGGCAATACAAAGGCCGACGACGACG
>Ga0307377_10003679_pt1 | contig 17129 bp, 19 predicted proteins | sample TR3MG_FD_202535 | JGI IMG/M metagenome (GOLD analysis project Ga0307377, IMG submission 202535) | Soil microbial communities from Risofladan, Vaasa, Finland - TR-3 | ecosystem: Environmental > Terrestrial > Soil > Coastal area > Acid sulfate soil | place: Finland: Risofladan, Vaasa | collected... | reverse complement strand
CACTTTCGGTGGAGATATTGAGTTGCTCTAGGATTTCTTTGCTATGCCCTTATTTTATATTATTATTATTATATATAATAAAGGTTAAGTAGGTTAAGTATAGTTAAGAGGGCTGTTGTCGTTACACGGCTTATGTTTACTTCACTTCAGCCGGAATTGCTCTTGAGGTTAAGTATAGCAAAGTAGGGCTGCCGCAATCCTGGGCAAAGACCACTCGCCATCATTCACCTGGGCCACGCGGGCGCGTGCGCGAATCGCCTACAATAGAGCATGGATAACAAAGATCGAAAAGCCGAGCGCAAGGCCATCATTCAGGCGGTGAAGGATGAGATGGCAGAGGACATAGCTGTTGACATCCAGGCCCAGGCGTTGTTGGTAGCGCCTCCTGAGATTGAGCGAGAGTTGATTGTATTTGATGAGGCTGATATAGAGCAGGCCATGCCCAACAGGCATTGGGGTCATGAGCGTGTTGCTTGGACCAAGCGTGTCTGCGCCAGCGTCTTGAATCACATCGTGAATTATGGGGTGATTGCTCATGCCTGTTTGAGCCAGGGCGTGTCCTACCGGAATTTTGAGGATTTGGTCAAGGATCATCCTGGTTTTGCTTCTCTCAAGGCCGAGGCTCAGGAGTTGTACCGAGACAAGGTGTCTCGGGCCGTTCACAATAGAGCCATCACAGGCTGGTTGGAGCCGCAATACTACAAGGGCTCATTCATCGGCTTCATTCGCAAGTATAGTGACCGAATGCTTGAGTTGCAGGCAAAGCGCTATGTGCCTGAGTATCGGGACAAGACTGCCGTGGACGTCAATGTGGCAGGCGGCGTGTTAGTGGTCAATCCAAATGGGATTGAGGACAAAGAGGCTTGGATGGAAAAGATGCGCAATCGCCGGCAGATTGAGTCAAGGGTGGTAAATGAGTAACATAGCAACCTTGGCAATTGTAGATTGGCGGGAGCTTGAGGGTCAACTGAGGCCCTACGTCATCACTGAGGCCGGTGAGCAGGAAGCAGCATGGGCTCCTCAACCAGGCTCCCAAGAGGCCTTCATGTCCTGTCCTGCTGAAGAGGTTTTGTATGAGGGCAACCGGGGGCCGGGAAAGACCGACGCGCTGCTGATGGACTTCTGCCAGCACATAGGTTGCGGCTGGGGCAGTGAGTGGCGGGGCATCCTCTTCAGGCAGACATACCCACAGTTGTCGGACGTCATAGTCAAGAGTCACAAATGGTTTCCGATGATATGGCCAGGGTGTAGGTACAATGACAGTTCTCATACCTGGACATGGTCCACTGGCGAGACCTTGACGTTCAGCTATGGTATGCGGGAAAAGGACTATTGGAACTACCATGGCAAAGAGTGGCCTTGGATCGCATTTGAAGAATTGACCACGTGGGCCGATCCTGCATTCTTCTTGAAGATGTTTTCGTGTTGCAGGGCCTCGGTTCCTGGGATGCCTCGCAAGATCAGAGCCACCACCAATCCATACGGGCCGGGGCACAATTGGGTCAAGATGCGATACCATCTGCCGTGTGCTCCTGGCGAGATATACGGCCCACTCATCGAGGAGATTGATGAGGACGGGGCATCGCTGCCCGAGCGGATCGCAATTCACGGCTGTCTTGAAGAGAATCGCATATTGCTGACTGCTGACCCCAAATACATCGGCAAGATCAGGACTGCGGCCAAGGGCAACAAGGCCATTCTTGAGGCTTGGCTCCACGGCTCCTGGGACATCGTGGCCGGTGGGATGTTTGATGACGTGTGGGAAGCAGTCAAACATGTTGTACCTGATTTTGAGGTGCCATTCAGTTGGCGCATCTATCGGGCCTTTGACTGGGGTTCATCTGCGCCATTCTCCGTTGGGTGGTGGGCAGTTTCGGACGGCACTGATGTTAAGATCGGCAACCGGGTTTGCTCCACTGTGCGGGGTGACTTGTTCAGGATCGCAGAATGGTACGGCTGGAACGGGGAACCAAACAGGGGTGTCAAGATGCTCAACCATGACATCGCCAAGGGCATCATCGAGCGGGAGTTGACCATGGGCATTCATGAGCGGTGCAAGGCGGGGCCTGCTGACGCCTCCATCTTCAAGACTGAGAATGGGATTTGCTACGCCAATGAGCTGATGAGGTCTCAATTCATCCAAGGCAAGAAACGCAAGCTGACCTTTGTGAGTAGCAATTCGGCTCCTGGCACACGCAAACTCGGTTGGGGCTTGATGCGTGAGAGATTCTTGGCAACGGCTCCAAAGGACGGCCGGATCGGTCCTCGAGAGTTCCCTGGGCTTTTCGTCACAACACGTTGTGACCAATTCCGGCGCACCGTACCCGTGTTGCCCAGAGACATGGACAGAGACCCTGATGATGTCAACACTGAGGCTGAGGACCATATTGCTGATGAATCCCGTTACATGACTGTGTTCGCCACTGTGTCGCGGGGCAGTGGTAGGTTGCAGGGTGTGGCCTGCTGAGCTATAATAGATCATGTGGGTATGCGTTGTTAAAGTTGGAGGCCGTCATGGGCACAGCAGCAGGTATTGAGACAGTTCATCCACAATACTCCCAGCACATATCTGATTGGGGGTTGATGCAGGACGCCTTCCATGGGGAGCGTGTGGTCAAGGATAAGGGCCTCAAGTATTTGCCGGCCACGCCAGGTCAGGTTTTGGATGGCCTCAACTCTGGTCAACTTGGCCGCAAGAATTATCTGGCCTACAAGATGCGGGGTCGATTTCCTGATGTGGTGAAAGAGGCTGTTGAGGCTCTGCTGGGGGTGTTGCACTCAAAACCTGCGACAATCGAGTTGCCAGATTCTATGCAGGATATGTTGGAGAACGCCACGATCAAGGGTGAGAGTCTTCAGATGCTACTCAGACGTGTCAACGAGAATCAATTGATCACAGGGCGGCTGGGATTGCTGGCTGACATCGAGGACGGGGCCAAGGTTGGCACGTTGCCCTACATCGCCTTGTATGAGGCCCTGGACATTATCAACTGGGATGATACGCAAAAGGATATTCAAACACGCAACCGACTCAACTTGGTCGTGTTGAATGAAAGCCGTTATGAGCGGATCAATCTGGAATGGCAATTCAAGCGCCGGTGGCGAGCCTTGCTCCTTGGGGAGTTGCCTGCCGGTGACGCATCTGAAGTCTACAATATGAGGGTGTTGGGTGAAGATACCAATCTCACTCTCGATGTAGCCGATGCCATTGTACCATCCATAGCAGGCCGGACCCTGGATGATATTCCATTTGTCATGATCAATGCTCGGGATATTGTTGCGGAGCCGGATGACCCACCACTATTGGGCTTGGCCAATCTGGCGATGACCATCTACAGGGCCGACTGCGATTACAGAGGGGCTTTATTCATGCAGGGCCAAGACACCTTGGTGATTATTGGCAGCACTGATGATGAAGAAATCAGGGCCGGGGCTGGGGCTCACATCAGTGTCCCTATGGGCGGCAATGCCAAGTATATTGGCACCGATTCCAAGGGCCTTGCGGAAATGCGTGAAAGCATGATACAGGACAAGAAAGAGGCTGCTGAAAGTGGCGGCAAACTCTTGGACACGCGGGCCGGCAATGCGGAGAGCGGTGAGGCGCTCAAGATCAGGGTGGGGGCTCGGACTGCCTCATTGAACCAGGTTGCCTTGAGTGGGGCCGAGGGTCTACAGGCCCTGTTGAGGTTGATTGCCCGTTGGGTGGGGGCCGATCCTGAAAAGGTCAAGGTTGAGCCCAATCTTGATTTCACTGATGCTTCAGTTGAAGGCCGGACCCTGGTTGACTGGATGAGCGCCAAGGCCTTGGGTCTGCCGTGGAGCAAGGAGTCAATCCACCGCAAACTTCAGGAGAAGGATTTCACTGAGATGGAGTATGAGGATGAGATGGCAGCCATCGAGGCCGAGGCACCAGAGCCGGGCGGTGAAGGCACCGGGGTTGAAGAGGAGCAAGAGGAAATTTGAGACGTAACTGAACATGACACATGACCAAAGTATCACGAGAAATCGCCCTGCTGCGGGCGCTCTTGCGAGAGCGGCTGCCAGTGGCCAGCAACCTGACACAAGTCTTGTACCAGGCAGCTGGGGCTGAGTCGGGTCTCATAGTCACCATGGACGTATATCGGCCAAATTATACCAAAGACGTGGATCAATCAGGCTTAGCAAATGAAATCGGGACCACAGGCAGATATTACATGTCATTTGCTGCGGATGCGCCAGGTTGGTTCGTGTTGATCCACGACAACGTGGGCGGCACCGCAGTTAAGCAATTTTGAAAGGAGCCATTATGGCAAAGACATTTGAAATCATGTACCAGGCTGCCGGGGCCGGGACCGGGTTGACGGTTCAGATGGACGTGTACAAGCCGGACAAATCCCTGGACGCTATTCAAAGTGGCGTGGCCACCGAGGTGGGGGTCACAGGCAGATACCATCTGACCTTTGATGCGGATGCGCCTGATTGGTATGTCGAAATCAGCGACAATGCCGGGGGCAAGGCTGTTAAGCACTTTGGCCAGGAAAAGTATGACGCCCACGGCTCTGAGGCGGCCAGGAACAGCTTGACGACGGCCGTGGCCAATGTTCAGACAGCCGTTGATGCAGCAGCCCTGGCGATTGCCAATCTGGAAGTGTCCCTGGGCGTGACTGACAGCAAGGTAGACACCGTCATCACTGGAGTTGTTGACCTTCAGACTGGCGTGTTAGCCTTGTCAGCAGCCCTGGCAACGATTGACACCAAGATCGACGGCATCAGCGCTCCACCGATGGTTGGATGATGACCAAGACCGCTAATGAGCTTTGGTTTGACGCCTTGGTTCGGCATCAGGTGTATTTGATGCGGGTCTCAGGCGGCATCCGCAATGACATCAACGGCCTGCTCAACACGACAGAGCGGGCTATGGTTGACCGCATCCGCGCAGTGCTGACCGGCAGCACCAAGATGTCACCTGCGCGGCTGCGGAAGGCCGAGTCATTGATCCAGCAGCTCAGGCAAATCCGCACAGAGGTCTGGATTGAGGCAGACGGCCTCTGGAAAGAGACCATGAAAGGGCTCACCGTCAAAGAGGTTGAGCAGGCCAACCAGATGCTCAAGACAGTCTCACCGGCCGAGTTGACCACGCAATTGCCGTCTGTTACCAAACTGAAGTCATTGGTCAAGACGTTGCCTTTTGAGGGCCGTGTCCTGGGCTCTTGGTCCAAGAAGGTTGCAGCTGACGACATAGCACGAATATCGGCCCAGATCAGGATCGGGATTGTTCAGGGTGAAACCACCACTCAGATCGCACGCAGGATCATCGGCAGCGCCAAGCTCAAGGGTGCTGACGGGGTGACTCAAATCACGCGGCGGAATGCTGAGGCCATCACTGGGACAGCCGTGAATGCCTTCAGCAACGCGGCTCGGGAAATGTACTTTGGTGAGAACAAGGACATTTTCAGCCTTGAGGTCTTTGTGGCCACCTTGGATGGCCGGACCACACCAATATGTCGCAGCCTTGATGGGGATCGTTTCCCACAGGGTCAGGGACCAATGCCCCCACTACATTTTCGTTGTCGATCCTTGCGGGCAGCTGAGATCAATGGTGAGGTGATTGGAATGCGGCCGGCAAAACCTGTTACCGAGAGAATGATTGTCAAGAAGTATGCTCGGGAAAGTGGGCTTGGTAAAATCAGTAAGCAGGCTCAATTGCCCAGAGGTCATAAGGGTAAGTATGCTATATTCCAACGGGCTGAGATGAGGCGCATGACTGGCCGGATACCGGCAAAGGTCAACTACCAAGTCTGGTTTGAGGGGCAGTCAGTTGAGTTTCAAAATGATGTACTGGGGCCGACACGCGGGCTCCTGTTCCGCAAGGGCGGGTTCAAGCTGGACAACTTTGTAGACAAGAAGGGTGCCACCATCACCCTGGATCAGTTGGCCGATACCGACGCTGCTGCCTTCAGGGCTGCGGGTCTTGATCCTGCAGCGTTTTGATTACGCCGGTGGGATGCCCCACAAACGCGGTCTCACGCACGAACATGAGTTGAGCCTTTGATCCAGGACCACGGCCGCCAGGCCATATGGTCTCAGGCGGCAACATTGCCATGAACAGTTTCTGAGGGTCATCCACCCATGTCAGCGGGGCCGCAAACGGCACGATGGCCGCAACGGCTCCAGTTGCTATTGTCTTCAAGAAGGATCGGCGGTTCATATTATCTCCTTTGCGTGCTTAGTTGCGGCGTCGTATGCATCCTGGGCTCTTTTCAAGTCAGGATAGTTCACAACGGTAACGACTTCCTGGGCATCAACATCAAACACCCGGACAGCTGGGCCAAAATCGTTGATGTACAGTTTGTACTCAATGCTGTCAATGATCTCAACTTCATATTCGACTATTGCTATCATACTGCACTCCTCGGTTTCCAATTTCTCAATTTGTATTCAGGGGCCGACGCTATGGCATACCAGATTGCCAGTGGCAGGCTGCTGCAGATCAGAATTACTATCATAATGTCCATTTTGATCTCCCGTTATTCTGTTTACAATTAAAACATACGATATATTTTGTGAAAGCAAAATGAAAAGGCTATAATATTTTGCGAGGCCGGAAATGTTCCGGCCAATTGAGAATTGACCGCATGGCGGTATAGTCAGAGACATGGTCCTGGCAGAAGGGGCACATCATGGCATTAGGCATTTCCCACGAAAAGATCGACGACATTCCTGAGCAGTATCGAGAATTATACACGGAGCAAGACGGGGCTTTTGTTTTGACAGGTATTCAGGGTGTCAAGACCCAGGCTGACATCGACCGTATTCATGGGGGTCTGGTCAAGGAGCGGGATGAGCACAAGGTCACCAAAGCCTCACTTCATGTCTGGGACGGCCTGGACCACCAAGAGGTCAGGACCAAACTGGATCGGTTTACCGAGTTGGAAGTGGCAGCCAAAGGCAACAAAGATGAGATGGACGCCAAACTGGAGGAGTTGACAGAGGCACGCGTATTGACGCGGCTGGCTCCTGTCGAGCGGGAAAACAAGACACTCAAGACGCGATGTCAGGAGTTGGAGGAAAGGGCTGGCACCCTGGAGAAGGAAAAGACCTATCGGACTATTGGGGACCAGGTGCTGGATGCCTGTGTCAAGTCCAAAGTGGTTGATGAGGCCCGAGCCGACGTCATCATGCTCGCCAATCAGGTGATGGATGTTACCGAGGACGGCAAGACAGTGCTGACCAAAGAAAATCCCTATGGGGTGACTCCTGGGCTGTCGCCTGACGTGTTTTTGAGCGAGATGCAAGACAAAAGGCCGCATTGGTGGCCGAAATCCGTTGGCGGCGGGGCAGGTGGATCAGGCGCCAACTTCGGGGCCGGGGCTAGCAATCCTTGGACCCATGCCGGCTGGAATATGACCAAGCAAGGACAATTTATCAAAGAGAATGGAATAGAAAAGGCCGAGCAAATGGCCAAGACAGCGGGCACAACGATTGGTGGCCGCAGACCTGAGGCGAAAAAGTAATTGCTGAAGTGCGGACCTGAAATGGAATTTGAAGCCTATAATATTTCAGTAAGCAGGCCATGGTGCTCTGCTCAAGATTATTGACAAATTGAGTCTATAACAAAGGAGCATGAAATGGCCGCAGTACAAGTATCAGATGTGATCGTGCCTGAAATTTTCACGCCTTATGCCCAGCAGCTGACTGAGGAAAAGGCACGCCTGATTCAGTCTGGCGTAGTCACCGTATCGCCGGTGCTCAATCAGCTTTTGGCTGGTGGCGGATCGACCTTCAACGTGCCGTCCTGGCTGGACCTTGACGCCAGCGACTCCACGGGCTCCGACAACGTGTCCAGCGATGACGTGGCTGACATCCAGGCTGCCTCGTTTGAGAATGGCACGCCTACGGACGTCAACCGCAAGGACAGTCCACCGGCAAAGATCGCAACCGCAAAGGAAATCGCAGCCAGAATGGCTCGCAACAAGAGTTGGTCCAGCACCGGCCTTGCTCGTGAGCTGGCTGGCGCCGATCCCATGGCGGCCATCGCAGGTCGTGTAGCATTTTACTGGATGCGGCGCTTGCAGCGGATTTTCGTCAACACCTTCAACGGGGTGATTGCCGACAACCTGCTTGCAGCAAGCGGCGGTGACACGCACACCCAGTATGACCTCATCAACGACATCAGCGGGGGCAGCTTCATTGATGGTGTCACCAACTTCTCGGCCGAGGCCTTCATCGACACTGGCACTCTGATGGGTGACAGCCAGGATCGGCTGTCGGCTATCATGGTCCATTCCGTTGTGTTCGGCCGGATGCAGAAGAACAACCTGATTGACTACATCCCGGATGCCCGAGGTGAAACACAAATCCCGACATTCCTCGGTCGTGAGGTCATCGTGGACGACGGCATGCCCAGGATGGGCAGTGTTTACGACAGTTGGCTGTTCGGGACTGGCGCTGCTCAGGTGGGTGAGGCTCTTGACGACGTGCCCACCGAAGTCAGCAGACAGCCCTTGGCTGGCAACGGGGGCGGCCAGGAAATCCTGACCACACGCCGGGTTTATGCGATGCATCCCACAGGTCACGCCTACATCCAGGGCCCCATCCCGAGCGGCGGGCCCAGCAACACCGACATCGCCACGGCGGCCAATTGGTCCCGCAGGTATCCTGAGCGCAAGCAGATCGAATTTGCCGTGCTCAGAACGCGCGAGGCCTGAGAATAAGACAAAATGGATGAAGGCGGGATCAACTACATGATAGATGCTGCCTTCATTCCCACCTTCTCACTTGGAGATGAAATATGAAGGGTTTGGACAGATCACTATCGCGCGGGCCTCACCCCATCAAGCAGCACTTCACGCGGCACACTCTCAAGATTAAGAATGTGACTGTGGCCGTGAGCGCCACCGGCGCTGCTGTCGGCTTTGGCACAGTGGTCCTGGGCGACTTGCCCCAGGGCAACATCCTTTTCACCGGGGCTGTCGGCTATTTGAAGCTGGACGGCTCGGGCGCTGACGCCAACCTCACAGCAGATTGGGAGGGTGATTTCAGTGTTGGATCGGCTCCTGATGCGGATGGCTCGTTGGCCGGGGCAGAGGTTGACTTGCTGCCTTCCACAGCCTTGGCTGCTGCCACTGCTGAGATCGGGGTCAGAACGCGCAGCGTCAACGCCACTGCGGCAATGCTCGACAACACTGATGGCTCCCTGGAGATCAACCTCAACGTGTTGATCGACGCGGCTGACATCACTGATGACCAGAGCGTGAACCTGACCGTCAATGGCGAAATCGAATTGGTGTACATGGTCATCTTGGACGACTAACAGACAGTTGTCCTGGGCCTTGAACAGACACAGGAGAAACAGTATGGGAGTAACACCGATCAACTTGAATGACGCCTTGGGCTTTCTCAATCCCGAGGACGACAATGACTGGACTCATGATGGGCTCCCACTCATGGATGTGATTGAAAAGCTGATGGATGACGAGTCCATCACCCGCAAAGACGTCACTGAGGCAGACCCTGAGTTTTGTCGTAAAGTGGCAGCTCAGCGGCGTGAAGCCAAGGCCATCGCAGAATCTGAGGCCAACATGGCCGATGAGGAGAACCAGGATGACCAGAGCACAGAAATGCAAGCCGGGAACGAAAAAGAGACCTCGGGGCAAGGGCAGATGAATCCTGAAGAGGCCCTCAGGGCTGAGATTCAGAAGAATGCCCAGGACATTGAGGGGATGTTGTCCTATCGGGCCAAGCTGGAGACACACATCGATGATTTGAAGAGATGCCAGGCCCAACTTCAGCACAAGGTTCAGGTTCAACACTCGGCCGATGCTGACATGAAGGCTCGGATGGCCTTCATCAAGGCTCAAGGTGAACAGCGAGCCAAGCGATACGAGAAGGGCCGCAGGATTTTGGAGGTCATCGGCAAAGATGGTCTCAATCCTCAATGCAATCTGGACCAGGCCATGCAACGCAAGACGAAACTAGGGACAAGACGGCCACCGCCCAAAGCGCCTGAGCAGAATTGAGAGGGATATTGTGGCCCATAGATTTCATGCCAGAGAACGGCGGAAAAGCCTATATGACCCGATGTTTGAGCTTTTCCGCACACATCAGTTTGCCTACAACATCACAGGCATAGCAACCGGGGATGTTTTCCCAGATCGGACGCTGCCCATCACGATGGGGGTCACGGTGAAGCGGACAGCCGCATCACCCACAGGCATCATTGCGGAATTTGGGGACGCCACGACCGGCCTGGCCATTTGGTTTGCTGTGGCTGATGGTAAAATTTATGCAGCGGCCGGGGATGCGGTTGCAGCAGATGGCATCACGTTGGCAGGGATTGCTCCGCCACAAGACCAAATCGTGCGGATTGTGTTTGCCACAATACCTGGCAGCGGCAAGGCTCGGCTATGGTTGAACGGCCAACTTGTTGCTCATGGTGAGGCCAGCGGCGGGGTCTTTCCAAATGGTTGGTCAAGTATAGCAAACGGGGCTGTCGGGGCTGTTGACACAACAGTCACAACTCGGGTGCCTGTGGCAGATCGAATCGCACTGGCCAACGCAGTCATTCTCTCACCAGTCAAGGTGGCGCAAAATCAGCGGCCACGACAATTCTTTGAGGTGGCGTGATGGCAATTATAATTGAAGACGGCACTGGCGTCAAAGGCGCTCAGACCTATGGGGCTGTAGCAGCCTTTGAGGCATATATGGCTGCACGAGGCACTGACATTAGCACTGTGTCCACGGCAATCAAGGAATCATCTTTGATCAAGGCCACCGACTACATTGACACACGCTGGGGCAGCAGGCTCCTGGGCCAGCGGCAGTATTCATCCCTGTCCTCCAGATCAATATTCAGCTTGAGCGCCCAACCAGCCGACAGTGAGACGGTCACAGTAGGATCGGCGGCAGCAACCTTCAAAACCACCTTGACCGTCCCAGCCAACGATACCGAGGCCGAGATTGGCAACACCATCACTGAGACCTTGAACAATTTGGCCTCGGCTCTGGCTGCGGCCGACGCGGATCAAGATGAGGACGATCAAGTTGGCATCAGCTTTTTGATTGCCGATCCTGATGACCCAAAATTGACCTGTTACGTGGTCAGGGATGGCATGGCCACTACCACGACGGCGGCCAACGGCGCATTTGACACTGCCACCTCGGCAGGTTACAGTGGACGGCCGCAGGTGCTTGAGTTCCCGAGACGATATTTGTATGACAAGGCTTTGGTCAGGGTTGACGGCATTCCGATCAAGCTACAAGAGGCCATGTATGAATACGCCTATCGGGCTCAGTCAGTAGCATTGGCACCTGACCCTACGGTGGATGCCTCTGGGCTCAGGATCACAAGCACCGAGAAACAGGTGGGACCGATTGTCACCAAAGTCACCTATGCAGAAAACCAAGTGGCGGCCATCGCCACGCCATATCCAGCTGCTGACCGACTGCTCCGAGAATTTATCACCGTTGGGGGCATCATAAGAAACTGATGGGGGACTTTTACGCAGAAATGGCCGCAGTGGCCCAGGAGTTGATCGACGCCAACGGGCGGAATGTGACACTGATTCGGTGGAAACAGGCTCCTGCTGACAGCAACAAGCCTTGGCAAGGGCCAGATGACCCAAGGACCGTGCCGGATGCCACTGACACTGTCAAGGGCTGTTTCGTGCCAGTTGGGGGCTCGGGGCTCGGCAAAGACACCATCGACGCGGACGCCTTGAAGCGCACCCGTGATGTGTGTCTCATCGGCCCAGGAGCATCCTTTGATCTGGGGACAGCCAACGAGTTGATTGACGGATCGGTCCACAAGGGCATCACTTTTGTCCAGACACTAAAACCGGCCGACACGGTGATCATGTACTACGTGGGGGTTGAGAGATGAGCTTCGCAACACGTAGGGCGGCAATTGACGAAATCCTGGGGCTGTTCAGGGCAGCCTGGTTGGGGGCTGGACAAACTGATGACCGGGTCAAGTATGACAATGTTGGGAAGTCCAGCTTGCCTCCATCAGGGCTGACTCCCTGGGCTCGGGTGATCCTGCGACATACGACAGCGGGGCAAGGGTCACTTTCTGGGCCACAGGGTACACGCATGTTTGAGCGCCAAGGCATTTTGACCATACAAATTTTCGTGCCACCGGGAAAAGGGTTGGCCGAGGCTGTTGATCTACCTAAAATAATACAGGACGCCTATGAAGGTGAAGAGACAGCAAACGGGGCATGGTTCCGGGATGTTGTAGTGAATGAGATTGGGCCGGATGGTGATTTCTACCGGACCAACGTCATTGCTTTGTTTGAATATGATGAAATTAAATAAGGGGCCTGGATATGACCGTCAATAACAAAATCAATTCAAACGCAACCGGCCTCAGATATGCTGAAGAGGCATCACCCAAGACTTTGCCTGGCACGCCTGTTTGGGTGGCACAGGAGCCAAATTCATACAGCGACTTTGGCGGACAATTGAGCACCACTGCCCGAAATCCAATCAACAGCAGCCGGCAAAACAAAAAGGGTGTTATCACCGACCTGGATGCCAGTGGCGGCTACAACGAGGACATCACGCAGACCAATCTCCAGCACTTGCTCCAGGGCTTTTTCTTTGCGGACCTGCGGCCCAAGGGTGAGGCCAAAAATCCCATTGGCATATCAACAATGACCATTTCCGTCACAGCCACCGGATCAATCTTCACCAGAGTTGGTGGAACACTTGACCTCACAACGGTTTTCACCGTGGATGACCTCATCTTCTCGGCCGGGTTTGCTAATTCGGCTAACAACGGCCTCTTCAAGGTTGACGCTGTCACCTCAACCACAGTTGATGTGGTTGCGGCTGACGGCCTTGAGACTGCGGTGACTCTGGTTGACGAGGCAGCAACTTCCAACGGCTCTTTGGTCGTGGTTGGCTATGAGGCCGCAGTCGGTGACATTGACGTGGACATGACCGGCTCCAGACCGGCGCTCACCTCAACCACATTGGATTTCACCACACTCGGGTTGATTGTGGGAGAGCCCATTTTTGTCGGCGGGGATTTGACCGCCAACAAATTCACCAATGCAATCAACAATGGCATTTGCCGGATACGATCCATAGCGGCAGCGCGTCTTGAGTTTGATAAGACCCAAGGCACAATGATCACCGAGGCCAACACCACTGCGCTGATTCACCTGTTTTTCGGCCGGGTGCTCAAGAATGAGGCTGCTGCCAGCATCATTCGCCGGACCTATCAATTGGAGCGGACATTAGGCAAGGCTGACACCACAGACACCTACGATCAAGCTGAGTATGTCACTGGAGCAGTTCCCAATCAGGTGTCGGTCAACATTGCCAGGGCCGATAAGGTCACTGTTGATATATCCTTTGTCGGTATGGATCATGAACTGGTGGACGGGACCACTGGCCCCAAGACAGGCACGCGACCGGCTCTGGTTGAGGCAGACGCCTTCAACACCTCATCTGACTTCAGCCGGATCAAACTGGCAGTCATGGATGCGACAGACGCCAATCCCACGGCCCTGTTTGCCTTTGCCCAGGAATTGACCCTGACCATCGACAACAACATCACACCTGATAAGGCGATTGGCGTGCTTGGCGCATTTGACGCCACGGCTGGCAACTTCTCGGTGGGCGGAAATATCACAGCATATTTCGCCGACATTGCCTCAGTGGAGGCTGTGCGGAACAACTCGGATGTCACCCTGGATATTTTCATGGTGAAGAGCAATGCCGGGATTGCCATTGACCTGCCTCTGATCACTCTGGGCGATGGACGCCTTGAGGTGGAGCAGGATCAGTCGATCACCATTCCAGTCACGAATGAAGCAGCCACCGGGGCAAAGATTGACCTCAACTTGGATCACACCATGTTGATGGTTTTCTTTGATTATCTGCCGACACTGGCTGACGTTTGATCATAATTTTGGGAGCGTATCATGGGGCTGAGTAAACAATTTGCAACAGATGTGTCGTTGGAAACAAAAGGAATCACCATTGACTACGGCACCGACCGGATCAAAATTGCCAGGGCTGGCGGGGCCAACAAGAAGTATGAGAAACTGCTGGAGGCCAAAACCAAACACTTGCGCAGAGCGCTTGTTGTAGGTGCTGTTGGCAACGAGCAGTCCATGGCCATCCTGCGGGAAGTCTTTGCCGAAACCATTATGCTTGGCTGGGAAGTCAACACTGGCACCGAGGCCGATCCAAAATGGGAAAAGGGCATTGACCCAAAGGACGCGGGTGAGGTTGGCGAAAAGCTATTGCCCTGCAATCCCAGCAACTACAAAAAGGTGTTCATCAACCTGCCGGACCTTTTCCTTGACATACAGCAGCAGGCTCAGGCCGGTGCGCTGTTTCGTCAGGAAATCAATGAGGCGCAAGCGGGAAACTGATTGAGGTCTTGCTCTACACCCTAGAGCAGGAGCCTGTCGAGCGCCGGATCATCGAACAATGCCTGCGGGAACACTTGCCATTCCCGCAGGCCATTCAAAATGCCCCAGAGCTTTGGATTGGCCTTGGGCTATATTTCGGCGCATTCCAAGACCTGGATGGCGACAGGCCATCAGGGTGGACAGTGAGACCCATTCCTTTGGCTGCTATCCTGAATTATTGCCAAGCCTATAATATAGTGGACGAACAACGTGAGGATTTGATATACTTCTTGCGAGCCATGGACAAGGCTTACATTAAGCATGAGACCAAGAAACAAGACAAGAAGAAGAAAAAGAGATGAGCAGCCTGAGCGAATTTGCCAGACGGATGAGCGTGCGGGCCGATAATGTGCCACGTGAGGTCAACAAGGTCAAACGCCAAGCAGCACTTGCAGTTGACCAAGCTGTCGTCCTGGGCACTCCTGTAGACACAGGCACGGCTCGGTCAAATTGGATTGTCTCTTTGGATGAGCCTACGGATCGGACCCAAGGGGCTTATGTGCCATTGGAGGGTGGTGATATGGGTGAACGTAGCAACGCCAAGGCAGCCTTGGCCCAGGGGCAGGGGGCCATCGCGCAGTCGCAACCTGAGCAAGATATACACATCACAAACAATTTGGACTACATCGTGCCGTTGAATGAGGGCTCATCGGCTCAGGCTCCTGCTGCCTTTGTCGAGGAGGCTGTGAATGCCGGGGTGAATGCTGTGAAAAGAGCCAAGGTTGACACTGGAAAACGCATGTAATGGCCAGTGAACGTATTAACATTGTAGTCACGGAAAAGGGCTCCCGCATAGTCCAGAGACGACTCCGAGAAGTTGGCACCACGGCCTCTGCATCGTCTCAGGGCGTGAATTTGCTCAAGACGGCTTTGGGAGCTATTGGAGGGGCTATGGTGCTGCGTGGTTTGCTCCGACAGGCTGATGCTTTTACGTTGATTCAAAACAGGCTCAGACTGGTCACCACTGGCACCGAGAATTTGGCCAATGTCACAAAACAGCTATTGGACATCAGCAATGACACCCGCAGCAGTTTTCAATCCAATGCTGAGCTATTTGCTCGGATCACTCGGGCCACCAAGGAATTGGGCGTTTCACAAAAGGAAATGCTCCAGTTTACCAAGACGTTGAACCAGGCCATCGCATTGTCCGGGGCCTCATCGACTGAGGCTGCTGCCGGTTTGATCCAGTTGAGTCAGGGTCTTGCAGCCGGGGCTTTACGGGGTGAGGAATTGAATTCAGTCATGGAGCAGTTGCCGGCTGTGGCCCAGATTATTGCTAAGGAAATGGGGGTTGGCGCCGGTGAGCTTCGCAAAATGGGGGCCGAGGGAGCCATCACAGCGGACATCATCCTACGGGCCTTCAAGGGCGTGCGGGATGAAGTAGACACCGAGTTTGGCACGACGATGGCCACCCTGGGGCAGCGATGGACCGTGTTGGGCAACCAGATGCTGATATTTGTAGGCATGATGGATCAGGCAACCGGGGCCACACGGGCGATTGGCAAAGTGTTGGCATGGTTTGCTGAGAATCTTGCGATGGCCTCCAAATTCATTGGAGCAGCCGGATTTACAGCGGCTGTCTTCCTGGCCACCAACGCTGTACAAATGTTCACAGCGGCTCTGATGGCCAATCCTGTGGGGGCCATAGCCGTGGCCTTGACCTATGCCATCGGCCTATTGATCACCTTCAGAAATGAAATCAGGGTATCATCAGACAGCATTATATCTCTTGGCGACTTCGCTGCCGCAACCTGGGAGCGGATGCGAGAAGGGGCCGCAACGTTGTTGGCACTTCTCAAATCCGCACTCCCAGCCGTTTCAGGAGCGTGGGCAGCGATGTTTGGTGACTTGGATGTGAGCTTTGAGGGCTTCATCAAGGGCTCGGCCCGCATCATGGACACCTATATAGGATTGTGGGTTGGTGTAGTGAATGTTATCAAGGCCATTTGGAGCGGCCTGGGACCAGCACTCAAGGACATCACCATATCACTATTGAACGGAGTCATTGGAGTATTTGAGATCGGACTCAAGAAGATTCTTGGAGCCATTGATGCCATTGTAGACAAGATACCTGGGATGGGCAAACTGTTTGGGGATGTGGCCACGCTCACCATCATTCCAAGGATCGAGAATGCAGCCGAGGGCGCGCTCATCGGGATGGACCAGGCCATCGCAGATGGTTTCAGTCAGGGCATGGCCACCTCTGTCTTTGAGGATTCAGTCAATAGTATATTCGACAGGGCCGAGCAAAAGGCTCAGGCTCGGCTCGACAAAATAGCACTTGACGCGGGTGGCCCAACGGCTCCCACCGGTGATGGCGCTCCCACATCACAGGGCCAATCCCGCGCTTTACAACTCCTCAACAAGGACATTCAAGAGCAGATCGAATTGCTGCGAATGAGTGCTGCTGTCCGGGAAATTGAGACTCAGGTGCGCAAGAAGGGCATAGCACTATTACCAGCAGAGCAAGAGGCCTATCGGGCCGAATTGCAACACTTTCAGATTGTCAAGCAGGTGTCTGGTGTGCTTGATGAAGTGCGTGGGGCTCAGATCAACTTGGCAGCAGCACAAGGAGAACTGAACAGGCTGGTGGATGAAGGCAACATTTCGCTACAGCAATCAGTTGAAGCATACGCACTACTTGAGGCTCAGGGGCTTGAGAGCCAAACCACCCTGTCGGCAGGATGGCAACGGGGTCTGGCCTCAATTGCTACGTCAGTCAAT
>Ga0307377_10003676_pt1 | contig 17136 bp, 19 predicted proteins | sample TR3MG_FD_202535 | JGI IMG/M metagenome (GOLD analysis project Ga0307377, IMG submission 202535) | Soil microbial communities from Risofladan, Vaasa, Finland - TR-3 | ecosystem: Environmental > Terrestrial > Soil > Coastal area > Acid sulfate soil | place: Finland: Risofladan, Vaasa | collected... | reverse complement strand
TGTGCTATAATTTCTACTCGTTGTGGGGCTGCTGAACAGATAATAAACGAAAGTAACGGAATTCTAATTGATAGAACTGAAATAGACTTGGAACGGTCATTATTGATGGTTCAGGAGCCAAACGTCTTGAATGCATATAAAAAGAATTATAATATGACAATATTAGATGGATGGACATGGGATAAGAGAATAGAAGATTTTGATAAAATGTTTGAAATATTTTTTATGGAGAAAAAGTGAAATTATTATTACTTAATGTAAATAGAGAGGGGTGGCATTCTGGAAACATGATTTATGATATGATGGTTATCCAAAAAGCCTTCGATACAAAAATATATGGACCTGGATGGCCGGGATATGAGAATACTAGTCTTAAAAAAATTATAGAACAATTATATGGTGATGATAAGCCTGATGTTATTTATAGTTATTTTACACCAAATGAAAAAGTTGGTGATGTCTATATGTCTCATTACAAGATACCAGAGAGTTTAAGACACTTTCCAACTGGATTTAATGATGTAAAAGGTCCATTGAAAATATTTGGATTAAGTGATTTTTGGGCAAGGACTTCAAAAAAGTATTCTGAAGATTTGAAGGATGCAGATTTTCAATATTGTTTTTGTTGTTTTGCTCCACCTTATTCTAGAGAAAAAGATTTTTATTCTTTTTTTGATGAAAATATTAGAAAAAAGATTAAATTTATAGGATTCCCTAGATGTGTGGATAAGAATTGTTTTAAGGATTATGGATTATCGAAAATTCATGATGTTATAACAGTTGGGGCAATGTGGAATTTTTATCCATTGAGGGTAATGATGCATAGGTTTTTGAATAGTAATGCGTCATCAATAGGAATTAAATATAAAAATTATCCTCATTGTGGTACTAATTTTTATCATTCAACCTTTGTAAGGGATGAATATGCAAGGGCTATAAACTCATCTAGAATGTTAGCTAGTTGTGGTGGAAAATATCATTTAGCAATGAATAAAATATTTGAATCGATGGGTTGCATGACAGCATATGTAGGAGAGAAACCATATGGATTTGAAGAATTAGGATTAAAATGTGATTTTAATTATATTGAAGTTGATCATAGTAATTATATTGAAAAGATTAAATGTTATTTATCAAGACTAGACTTATTGGATGATATTATTAAAAACGCAAATAAACTTTTTCTAGAAAGACATACTGTAGAAAAAAGAGTTGATGACTTTATTGAGAAAATAAAATTAATTATTTGATTGGAGGACATATGAAGATTTCGATAGGTGTTATTAATTTTAATAGGCTTTTTTATCTAAAAAGTTTTACTAAATCTTTGATAAAATCTTTAAACAAAATAGATTTATCTAATGTTGAATTGATTTGTATTGATGATGATAGTGTGGAAAATGGAACTTTAGAGTATTTAGAGTTTTTGAAACAAACAGGATGGAACGTTATTCATCAGGGGCAAAGAAGAAAAGACAAAAAATTAGAGGCAACTGATAATGTCGCTCACATCAGTCCATTTTCGGAAGCTTTAAATATTATTTGCCGTGAGTCTTCAGGAGATTTAATATATCCTTCTCAAGGAGATACTCAATTTATAAGAAATGGGTGGTTGCAAGAAGTTGTAAATATTTTTGAAAACAAGAAAGACATTGGTTGTTTATTGATTGATGCGCAAAGAAGAATAAGACTAGAAAAGATAAGTAAATTTAATCACATTAATATTAATGGGTTTGATTATTTTATTGATATTAAGAATAAAAATATGCCTATGGCTGGAGATTGTATTTATTCAAGAGAGTTTTTGGATTCATTGAATGGGTGGACCGTTAAAGATGGTGTTAATCCGGAAGTTGATATGATCAAAAGAGCTAATAGAAAGGGGATGAAGAAATATAGTTTAAAAATACCTTCTATTGTTTGTATCTATACTGATCCAATAGGAACTAATGCCAGAATGCGTGGTGGGAAGAGATATGGTAAGTATTGGCAGGCTAACAATGATCAGTATTATCATTTTATAGATGCAAACGAATTTTCTAAATGCTTGCACAGACCTTATTCGATAGAAGAAGTAGTAAAGTCTGATTGGGATTTGCCAATAGATAATAATGGAGATTGGAAGAAGAATCCTATAGACATTACTGAGTCTACGCCATATGAAAACGTCTGTTAAAAAATAATATGAAAATAGCCATAAAAACACCTGAATCTGGATGGATATTAGATGAAATAGCTAACGATTTTGTTAAGAAAACTAGTTTAGAAGTGGTAAAGGATCTTAACATTGCAGATATAATATGGTGTGTAGATGTTTTTAGTGTTAAAAATATTTTACAATTTAGTGGAATTAAAGTTGTTAGCTTCCATCACTTAAATAAAGAGTGTTTACATGAATATGACTTTCGCTCTTTAAATATGGCAGATTATTTTATTGTTCCAAATGAAATAACAAAAAGAGATATATCTTCTTATATTACTAAGCCTGTTATTAAATTGCCTTATTGGTTGCTATCAAAAATGACAAACAAAAAAGATATTGATAATTTAAAAAGGCTTAGGACTCAACTATGCCCAAATAATGAATTGTTAATAGGATCTTTTATAAAAGATGGAAACGGTAATGATGGCAAAACACCAAAGGTTTCAAAAAATCCAGATTTATTACTAATGGTGTTAGAACGGTTAAGAGAAATAAATATAAAAGTTTTGTTATCTGGTTATGCCAGAGAATATGTTATAAGTGGATTGAAAAAATTAAAAATACCATATATATATTATCCTAAATACGAAAATATAGATATGTTGTATGATTGTTTAGATTGGTATTTGGTAACGTCAAAATATGAAGGTGGTCCTCAGTCAATATTGGAAGCCTCTTTTAGAGATATTAAAATATTATCTACTAATGTAGGAATGGTTTCCGATGTATTACATAAAGATTGTATATGCTCTGATTGTATGGATTTTGTTAATAAAATAAAAAGTAATGTTTGTCATAGGGAGTATAATCGGGATATGGTTGTTAATAATTATATGCCAGAAATTGTAATACCAATGTACGATAAATTATTTAAAAGTATTTATTAAATATAGGGAGATAAATGAAAATATTAATAACTGGGTCTCAAGGCGTAATAGGATCTAAATTGTTTGAAGAAATGGTTAGAAGAAATCATACAGTTTTTGGTGTTGATTTGTATCATACTAATATGGAATATGGACATAACATAAGAGCTTTTGGATCTGATAACTATTTTAGATGTGATATTTCTGAATATCGTCAGCTAGAAGAAGTTGTAACATCTTTTAAACCAGATTTGTTATATAATTGTGCTGCTGAATTTGGAAGATGGAATGGCGAGCACTTTTATGAAAAAATATGGAAAAGTAACGCAATAGGAACTAAAAATATAATACGTTTACAAGAAAAACAAGATTTTAAATTAGTACACTGTTCATCTTCTGAGGTATATGGAGATTATGAAGGTGTTATGTATGAAGATATTATGAATAAAGTGCCTATTACTCAAATGAATGACTATGCTATGAGTAAATGGGTAAATGAAATGCAAATTTTAAATTCTGAAAAAATGTATAATACCAAAACCGTAAGGGTTAGGTTTTTTAACACATATGGACCTGGAGAATGGTATACACCATTTAGAAGTGTGAATTGTGTTTTTTGTTATAATTTGTTATGTAATAAGCCCATTAAGGTTTTTCGGGGGCATTTAAGGACAAGCACATATATAGATGATGCTGTTAGAACGTTTGCAAATATATCAGATAATTTTACAAGTGGCGAGGTTTATAATATAACAAGTGACAATTCTCATTCTATTGAGGAGTTATCGGATTTAGTTTTAAAATGGACTGGAGCCGATCCATCTTTAGTAACTTATTATGATAGTGAAATTTTAACAACCAAAATTAAGAAGTCGGATGCATCTAAATCTAAAAAAGATTTGGGACATGTTAATACTGTTACGTTAGATGAAGGTGTTTGTAGAACTGTAGAATGGATGCGTGAATTTTATAGATTATAGGAGATATTGCTATGTCTAAGGAAGACTGGATTAAAAATCCAATACATACTATATTACAAAGAGCCAATTTATGGTCTTTTGGAGAAAAAGAAATTAATACTGTTTTAGATGTGGCCTGTGGACTTTCTTTGAAAAGTAAATTCTCTGGAGCCTCTATAATTGTTGGGGTTGACATTCATGAGCCATATCTAAAAGCTATAGATTGTAATATTCCATATGTTGTTATAAAATATGATGTCAGAAATATAAAAGATATCTTTTTAGACGAATCTTTTGATGTTGTATACGCTATTGACATATTGGAGCATTTAGAAGAGGAAGATAGTAAGGAACTATTAAATCAATGTAAAAGAATTGCTAGAAAAGCAGTTGTAATTGAAACGCCTAATGGATATATTCCTCAAAATATAGATATACAGGGATTTAATGCCCATGAGTTTCAAACGCATCGATGTTTTTGGAATGTTGATAAATTAGAGTCAGAAGGATTTAGTTGTGTTGTTAGAGATTATAAAATGCAAAATATTAAAAGGCATACGGACATTGATGTTCCTGTAGATATTGAGCTAATAACTGCAATATATAAAAAGGATAAATAATATGGATGCTATGTCGGTTATTATTACTTCATTCCATCAAAAAGATTTTACGATAAATTGTGTTAAAAGTTATTTATACTTTTGCCCAATTGGATTTAAGTTAAATTTGATTGTTGTTGAAAATTCAGATGATATTTCTTATAAAAATGAGGTATTAGGTATGGGGGGAAATATCACATGGGTGAATAATCCTACCTTATATAGAGGGGCTAACGCCAATGCTAATGGTATAGAAGTTGGAATGAAATATGTTAAAGACGATTATGTTTTTTTAAGTCATAATGACATTTGTATTGCTAGTAGTAATTTTTTTACTAGTTTGTCAGAAAAGGTTAAATGTGGTTATCAATTAGTTGGAACTTGTTTTGATATAGAGCCTCTAAGAAACTATAGCATTATTGTATTAGGTTGTTTAGTTAAATCAGATATAGTTAGATCTGTTGATTTATATCCATTTGGTGGACCGCCAGAAAATCATTACTATGAATGTGGGGACAGAATACATTTGTATTGCAGGGAAAACAATATACCATGGTTCTGCTTTAACAACACACATAATAATAAGGAATTACAAAGTGTATTAAAAGAGCCATATAATAGTTTATTATATACAGTTATTACGATTGATGACTATGAACAGGTTATATTTTTGCACTTTGCCAGAGGGACTGATAAAACAAATAATAGATATAAAAAAAGCGGACGGTTGACGCTTTCTCAAATAATTGAATTTTGTAATAATATTTTTAGTAAATAATGATGTGGATTAAATATGAAAATATAGTTATTCTCATATGAAAATTTTTAAGTTGAAAAAGCAGTTTAATTGGAGTTAATATGTCTATAATTTTAGCTGGACCTTGGGTTGGAGAATTTGGATGGGAACTTTTTTGTTGGCAAGCATATTTAAGATATATTAGTTGTTTGGGAAATAAAATCGTTGTTGTATCTAGAAAAGATAGTTATTTGCTTTACAAAGACTTTTGTTATAAATTTATAGATTTTGATCCAATTAGCAAAGAATGTGACGCTTATAAATGTAATAATATGACAAATGACTTTTCTGACATATATAATTCATGTAAATTTGATGAATATTATGATCCTAGAAAGGGATTAGTATATTATTCTGGAGATAAAAGCTTATGCAAAAATTTTTATAATCAGACTTTTGTAAAATATGGAAAAGTTGGTACTACAAAAGCATATGATATTATACTTCATGCGAGAAGTTCAGTTAAATGCGGAACTCATTTTAGAAATTGGGGAATAGAAAAATGGAATGATCTTGTAGGTCTTTTAAAAAATGATGGATTTTCTATTGCTTCTGTGGGAACTATTAGTGACGCTTTACCGATAGAAAAAACTGATAACTTACTGGGAGCGGATTTGGATCGGGTTACAAATATTATGGCTAATAGTGGAATTATAATTGGTCCTAGTAGTGGCCCAATACACTTAGCATCATTATGTGGTTTAAAACAAGTTGTATGGTCTGAACCTAAAAATAAAAAGAAATATCTTGAAACTTGGAACCCTTTTAAAACAAAGGTTGCGTTCTATGATAAAGACTGGTGGAATCCAGAAGTTAATGTTATTTATGGCTTTATTAGGAATATTATGTGAAAATTATGATGGTAGCTGTATTTTCAGAAACATCAACTAATTGTTCTCAAGCTAAAGGTTTTGAAAACAATCGATGTGAAGTTATTCGATATGACTATAGACAAAGATCTTTAATATTAGGTAAAAATAGAAGAGATGATGAAATTATAGATATCGTTTTTAAAATAAAGCCAGATATTATATTTTTTAGCAAATGTAATGATGTAAATATAAGGGTTATACATGCTAGTAACAAAATTTCAAAAACAGTATTATGGTATATGGACCCGTTTAATAGGCAATTTACCGATGCATTAAAGGAAAAAGTAAGATTTAGTAATTTTACGTTTTGCGCTTTAGATGAGCCATACGAAGAGGCAAAAAAAATAAACAAAGAATCAGTATATTTTTTACAAGAGGGCTTTGATGAAGATAGTAATTACCCAATGGACGTTCCATATGTTAATGATATATCTTTTATTGGATCTTTAAGAAATGAGAGAAAAAAATATCACGATGATTTAGGATTTTTTGTGTATAATAACGCATATGGAAGTTTACATTCAAAAGCTGTTTCTGAAAGCAAAATAAATTTAAATTTTACAGAAGGTGGGACATCTGATAGAACATATAAGGTTTTAGCGAGTAAAGGATTTTTACTTACACAATCTTGGAATAGAATGGAAAACGATTTTTGCGTTGGAAGAGATCTAGATACTTTTGACAGTATAGGTTGTTTAAGAGAAAAGATAGAATTATATTTATCTAACGATAAGTTACGTTTAGAAATAGCAAATAATGGGTATAATACTGTTCAGAAATTTAATAGAAGTAATTTTGCAAAAAGAATTCTAGAGGTTGTTAATGATACAATATCACAAACCTAATATAAATATTGGCTGTGAAGATTTACAAAAAATAAAAGAAATATTGTGTTCTGGATGGGTTAGCATTGGTAAATATGTTGGAGAAGTTGAAGATTATTTTAGAAAAACATATTCCGTCAAACATGCAATAGCTTGTTCTTCTGCAACTCAGGGGCTTATTATAGCTATAAAAAGTGCTGGGTGGAGAAATAAAAATATTGCTGTGCAATCTTTTACATGGCCCTCAACTATATATGCAATAGAAGCAAATATTGGCAACAAGCCTATTTTTTGTGATATAGATAGAAATACATTTAATATTGATTTGCACACTATTGATTCAGATGCATATGATACAGTTATTGCTGTTGATGTGTTTGGTAACGAGGCAAATGTAGAAACAAATAAACCCATTATATATGATGCCGCACATGGATTTGGAAATAAAAATTTGGGACATAGGGGACTAGCAGAAATTGTATCTTTCTCATTTACAAAAGTTGCAACAGCAATGGAAGGGGGTATTATATTAACGCAAAGTGATGAAATTGCTGAAATCTCTTATGAATTAAGGAGATTAAGTGCTCGTATGCTGGAAATTAATGCCTATATCCTATTAAAAAGTATATCTAGATATAAAGAAAATTACGAAAAGAAAGTTAATATAGCATCTCTTTATAAAGAGATGCTAACTATAGATTATTTTAGTCAAAAATGTTTTGTTGAACCAAATTTAAGTGTTTTTCCAATTGTTTTTAGAGAAAGTTCTGTGAGAAACGCAGTAGTTAAGTCTCTAGAAGAAAATAAAATTGAATATAAAATATATTATCAGCCATTGGTGGAAGGTTTGCCGGTAACAGATTGGCTTTTTGATCATATTTTATGTTTGCCAATTTATCCAGATTTGAAAGAGGAAGATGTTAAAGACATATGTTGTATTATAAATTCTTCCTCAAAACATATCCATGTAGGTCATAATTATCTTAGGGGTAGTAAATATATTGAAAGTTTTTTAAGAGTAGAGAGATGAAAATAACATTTATTCAGCCATTTTACAAGAATACATGGGAATCAATATCAATTGGATATATTGCTTCTTATTGCAAACAAAAATATAATGGTAATCTTGATTTTAATTTTTTTCACGGGAATTTTGATAAAGATGATGAAATTATAAGTGGAAGTATCAACTCGGATATTGTTGCTTTTTCTTGTACATCTCCAACATTTGAAAGAGGAGTAAAACTGGCAACATCTATTAAGAAAGAAAATTCAAATGTAAATACTGTTTTTGGTGGACATCATGTATCTGCGTTGGGATTAACTGGAAATATTAATCAAAAATGCATAGACCAAATTGTTGTTGGAGAGGGAGAAGATGCTTTTCTAGACATTTTAAATGGTAATAATGATCGTATTGTTATTGGAAGTAAAATAGATTTCAAGAAATCTCCTTGGACTGATCGTGATTTAATAAGAAACGATAGAACAATAAGACTATGCAATGATATGATTGGAGTTAAAATTGCTTCTTTTCAGGCAAATAGAGGTTGCCCACATAGGTGCTCTTTTTGTTCTGAGAAAAATATTACAGGTCTGATTACAAGAGAAAACCCGATGAGATCTAGGCATATTGATGATGTTCTTGATGAAATCGCGTCTGTTTCTAGTAAATATAAATTAGATAAATTTAAGTTTGTTGATGCAACTTTTGATTGGAACTCAAGATACGTGATTGAATTTTGTAAGAGAAAAATAGAAAGGAATATTGTTATTCCTTGGGAATGTATGATTCACGTTTCTTCTGCAACAGAAGATATGTTCCCATGGTTAAGAGATTCTAATTGTGATCAGATTAATGTTGGATGCGAGAGCGGCAGTCAAAGAATCCTTAAAGCAATGCATAAAGGGTCTACAGTAGAATCAATTGAAAATGTTTTCATGTGGGGTAAAAAATATGAAATCGAAAGAAGGGCTTTTTTCTTGTTAGGCATGCCTGAAGAAACAGAAGATGATATTAGATTAACAGATGAATTAGTTGAAAAAATAAATCCAGATTATTTTGGAATTACAATATTATGTCCTTATCCTGGATCTGATTTATATGATAAAAATAAATATCGTGATATCGATTGGTCCAATACAGATGAATATTCTAATGATTTTTGGTTTACCTCAAACTTTACTAATACCGAGTTAAAGGAATGGCAAAAGAAATTAACAGATAAATATAAAAATAAATTATGCAAAAGACAAAAAGATATGGATTCTAAACTATGAAAGTCTTTTTAATTAGAGGTGACAGAGGCATATATAACTTTATGTATGATTTGTTTTTGTTTTCATTGGAAGATTTGGGATATTATAATTCTGATATTAATAGGTCAGACATTATAATATCACTTTGTCCTTATCCAAAAAGTATTAAAAAAGAAATAGGTAAAAAATATGTATATTTACAAGTTCAGCAAAGAGATTCTGATATCGATCAAAATCAGAGAGAGATAAGCAATAAGATAATAGATAACGATTGCAAATTTCCAGATATTGTGTGGGGATTTGATATAAATGCAAAAAGTGAAAAATATTTTTGTTTAGGTTATCATCCCAAATTAGATAGATCTCATTTACTATCGATGGAGGATAAAGATGTTAGTTTTTTGGGGTCAAAATCTGAAAGAAGAATTAATTTTTTAGAAAAATTATATGTTCCTGTAAATTTTATTAATAAAAAGGAATTTGATGTTGATAAAAAGTCAAAATGGTGTCGTGATAGTAAAATTAATTTAGATTTTAAAGCATTGTCTGTTAATGATTTTACTTGTTGGGATAGGATTTCACTTTTGATACATAATAGATGTTTTATAATTTGCGAAAAATGTTATTGTCCTTTAGAAGGCATATCTATGTTTGATAAAAATGATTCTAATGGTTGTAATGAGTTAATTAAATATTATATTGGAAATAAAAAAGAAAGAGAGTGTAAATCTCAATTTTTATATGAGGAATATAAGAAAAACTTTGACATGAGAGTGATTTTACAAGAAAGATTAAAAATATAAAGGAATAGGATATGAAACTTAATGAAATTTACAAAAAATATGAAGATAAAACTGACAAAGGGTCTGGACATTCTTATATAGAAACTTATGAAGAGATAATGAGTCCATTTATAAATAAAGAAATTGTTTTGTTGGAGCTAGGTGTATCAAGGGGATTTTCTTTATTGTTATGGAAAGAATATCTTCCAAATGCAATTATAAATGGAATTGATTTAAAAAAGATTCCTGGATCTATATTAAACAAGGAAAATATTTTTTATTTCAGAATGGATTGCACTAACAAAGAAAAAATAGAAAAAAGGTTTATAGATAATAAGTTTGATATAATTATTGACGACGCCTCACACAGATGTTCCGATCAGATAGCGTCTTTTAATATATTCTATAATAATCTAAATGCTGGTGGGATATATGTTATAGAGGATGTTGTTATTGAAAATGTTAATGCTTTGAAATCTTTATCTTCAAATTGTGAAGTTAGAGATTTTAGAAAAATAAAAAATAGACATGATGATATAATGATTATATATAGAAAATAATATTAATAATGGTTGATAAAATATGGACAAAATAGATTTTTCAGATTTAAGTGATATTACGAAAGCTACCGTAAGAGGGGGTAGTCATTCTAGTATCTATTATGCTATTTATAATAACAAAAAAGTTGTTGTAAAAGCACAAGATGTTGGAAGTTCTTTATTGGCATGCGCAAATAATAGATTTTATCAGGAACTTAATTTTTTAAAGTTAGGATTTGAAGAGGCGGTAAGTCTTATTGGGTATGGAGACAATTTTTATGGTGAAAAATTTTTAGTTCTTGAGCAATTATATTGTTTGGAGACAGAAGAATGGTATAAACTTACTTCAGAAATACTAAGTACTATTCTGATTTTGCATAGAAAATCTTATCTTAATGATTTTATTTTTCCGATAAGTCTGGTTAACGTAATGAAAGATATAGATGGAAAAATAAAAATAATAGATTTTAATGATGATTTGTGCAAAAAACATGACAACTATTTTACTTGTCTAAAAGGAGATTCTTCTAATAGTGGTTGTGGTTTTGAGATTGCATTAAAAAAGATGGTCAGTCTTTCCATAAGTTTAAAGATTAATCCAGAAAAAGATTGTCTTCCTGTAGACACACGACATATGCTTCCATTAGTTAAAAAATATGAAGAATTAGATCTTTTTAAGACAGAGGTAGAAAGATTAATGTCAGAACTTTTTTATAATTTAGTTGAGAAAGAATATCAGTCTTTAGAAAATGTACATCAACCTATTTATTGGGATGAATATAAAAGTATAAAGAGAACTGAAACGGAAGAATTAGACAAAAATTTTCTAAAACTTGTAGACAATAGCAGATTTTGTGTTGATAGGTCTAAATTTTTGTCGGTTTTTTTACCAGATATAGATAATTGTTTGGATATTGGTTGTAATGTTGGTTGGTTTTGTTTTTGGCTTTCGGATATGAATAAAGATGCAACAGGTGTTGACTTTGATTTTCCAGGAAAAATAAGAAAAGGGGTGTGGAAAAACGGAAATGGTGGGAAAATAGATTTTGCTAATATGATGTCTTCTTTGATGAATAGTAGGGCTAAGTTTTTTAGAAAAAATGTTGATAGGGATTATGCAAAAAAAATGCCAAAATACGATTTAGTTTTAGCGTTAAGTGTTCTCCATTTATTTTTTACTCAACAAAAGATGTCAAAACAAGAATGGATATTGTTGTTTAAACTTATAAGCTTAAAAGTAAATAAATTTCTTGTTATTGAGGTTTCCGAAGTTATATTTGTGCATCTGGATGTAAAAAATGAAAATGCGTTTTTATCTTTGTTAAAACAAATTGGAAATTTCAAAGGATCTAAGATACTAGGTAAAAGTGACAATGGAAGAAATATTGTTGTTTTTTTTAAGTAATGTAAAAGGTGTAAATAATAAATGAAAATTTGGGGTATGAGTTATGGACTGATTGGTGATCTTATTATGGGTTTGCCGTTATTAACATATTTTGAAAAAAAGTATCCAGGTAGTTATAAATATTGGGTTATCCAAAAGAAGTGCTCTATGTGCGCCCCAATATATTTTAATCATGATTTAATAGATTCAATAAGAATTACTGAAAAATGGGGTGGTTTTGGAGATAAAGATAAAGAGTTAATGGAAAAATGCGATATTGTGACTACTAGTGAAGGGTGGAAACACAGTGATAAATATTGGTATAATAACATTTCTTGTGTTGAAGAGACTGCTATAATTGCTGGAATAGATGATATAATGAATGTATTATCCGAATGTGAAAGAAAGCCATTTCTTAATAAATGGTTTAATACTGGATTTGAAAATTATGATTGTCATACGTATTCTAAAGATTATATTGAAAAAGATGTTGAGACTTTTTCTAAAAACATTGCAATATATCCATTTGCAACGGCTGGAGATAAAACCGGAAGATCTCCTTCAGTAAAATGGTGGAATAAAATGATAGATCTTTTAATAGAGTATGGGTATTCGGTTTATCATTATGGTAGACCCTCTGAGCCAAAACTTTCTAAAAATGAAGGGTATATTTCTTTTATACATTTGCCATATTTTGAGCAACTAAAAATAGCTCTTGCGTCAAAAGTTGTAATAGGAACAGATAGTGGATCTATGTGGGTAATTGGTGCGTATTCACATCCATCTATACATCTAATTACAAATTGGCTACCAAATCATAAAGATAATTTGTTGGCATTAGCTCCAGTTAACGATAACTCTATTAACATTTTTGCAGAAAAAGGTTGTGATAATATAAAGCAAGATGAAATCTTGCAAATAATAAAAAAGAAACTATATGATAAATAACTGTGAAGAGGAAATTATATTAGGTGCATTTGAAAAATATTCAAAAGAGATTCTATTTAGTGAAATAAAATCTCATAAAAGCTACGCAAGGATGTTTCATAAATTTGAAAGTGAAGTTTTATATTCTTTAGTTAGAAATCAAAAACCAAAGAAAATATTAGAAATGGGATGCTATCATGGGCAAACAAGCAATATATTAATAAAAGCCATTTTATCTAATGGTATTAATTGTGAATTAATTAGTTCCGATCTTTTAGATTATAGTAAATATATGGATTACGATAATGGTCAAACATCTAGGAAATTGATATTAGGTGATTCTAAAATAACCATTACGAAAGAAATTGGAGAAATAGATTTCTTATTTATAGATTCAGATCATACCTATGATTTTGCAAAATGGTATTGTGACGTAGTAATTCCATTAGTTAAAAAAGGTTCTTTCGTAATGGTTCACGATTGGGAGGGGATAGAAGGAGATAAAGATGATGAATTTAGATCTATAATAGAAAATGCAATAAATAATGGAATGTTAAAAAGATGCATGAATCTAATGGAATATACAAAAAGTCATCCCAATTTGTCGTTAACTCCAAGATGTTTTAGATACGCTGTTGGAGATAGAAATCCCAGTGAAATTTTAATAAGGATATAGTATGAAATATTTAATTACAGGAATTACTGGTTTTGCTGGTCCGCATTTGGCTAAGGTGTTATTGGATAATGGGCATAATGTGTGCGGTATATATAGGGACGGCAGCAATTATATGGATACTAAAGATGTATTGGGAGATGGGATAAAAGATGTAAAATTTATAAAATGTGATTTATTGGATTTTTCAGGAATTGATAATGTTTTTTCTAATAACACATTTGACGGAGTATTTCATCTTGGGGCTTTTACGCATCCACCATCATCATTTAAAACGCCATATCTTGCATTTAAGGTTAATGCTCTTGGTACGATACATATATGCGATTCAATATATAAACATTGTCCGGAATGTGTTTTAATGCAATGTTCCACTTCTGAAGTATATGGTATTTGTTCTGAAGATAAAAAAATAGATGAAACGTTTTCTTGCAATCCAATGAATCCGTATGCGGTTTCAAAGTATGCTGCTGATTTATATGTTTTGGAAAGAGCAAGAAATAAATTTATAAAAGCTTTTTTGACGAGAGCTTTTTCCCATACTGGACCTAGGAGAAGGTCAAATTATTCAATATCTTCTGATGCAATACAAATTGCAAATATATTGGAAGGCAAGCAGGAAAAAGTTATAAAAGTTGGAAATCTCAATTCTAAAAGAACTGTTATGGATGTAAGAGATGTAGTCGATGTTTACTCTCGGCTTATGAGTCAAATGCACCTTGGAAATATAAACAATGGAGAAATATTTCATATTAGTGGGAATGAAATGCATACCATAGGATATTATCTTGACATTATGTTAAAAATATATGGTATGTCAAATGTAAAATTGGAAATAGATCCAAGTTTGCTAAGACCAATTGATATCCCTGTGCAATATCCATCAAGTGATAAAGTTAGAAACTTTTTAAAATGGGAACCATTGATTGACATTAAAACAACATTAAGAGATCTTGTAGAATATTGGAGGAATAAATGAGTGTTAAAGATTGCGACTCGCACAAGTTGATGTATCATCCAATTGAATTAGCAAAATGGATAAATGGAGAAACAGTACCTCCAATTCATGCTGAGATAGGAATTACTAATAGGTGTAACCATAGGTGTAAGTTTTGTACTTTAGATTGGATTAATCATGGATCAAATGATATAGATAGAGAAGTGATGATGCGATGCCTAAAAGATATGTTCGAGATGGGAGTAAAGTCTATTTATTATGCTGGAGAGGGAGAGCCTACTCTTCATTCAAGTCTAAGTGAATTTATTAATTATGCTTATAATCTTGGAATTAGACAATCTATTTCTACTAATGGTTCTCGTTATACCGCAGACCTTTCGGAGAAAACTTTAGGTGGTCTTTCTTGGATAAGATTTAGTGTTGATGCGGGAACTTCTAAAACATATTCCCTTATACATGGAGTATCTGAAAATGAATATTACAATGTCCTCAATAATATTAAAGATTGTGTAAAAATAAAAAATGAAAGAAAATATAATGTTGATATTGGAATTCAGTTTATTTTGATGCCAGAGAACATAGAAGAAGCAGAATCTTTAGCAAAAATAGCTAAAGATATAGGAGTTGATAATTTTCAAATAAAACCTGCACATAGTCATCCCAAAAGTTCATATTCCCCAAGTATTTATCAGTTTTCTCATGATACATTAGAAAAAAATCTTGAAAAATTAAATGATGAAAAGTTTTTGGCGGTTGTGAGAACTAAAAGTATGGAACGATTAACACAAATTAGAAATTATAAAGATTGTCATGGTTTTCATTTCTATGCAATTATTGATGCCAAGGGAAATGTTGTTCCTTGTAATATATTTTATGGTAATCAAGATTTTACATATGGTAATATTAGCGAAAGTTCTTTTAAAGATATATGGCTAGGAGAAAAAAGAAAGAATGTTATCAAAAAAGTATCATCTATGTGTTTTGAACAATGTGGGAATTACAGATGTCGATTAGATGTTATGAATAGATTTCTGGAAAGAATTAAAAATCCAGAAAGGAATGATGAGTTTATTTAAAAGACGGAGTTTTATATGAATAAAATAGATAGAGTTGAAAAATATAATGATTTTTTAAAGGAAAATGGATTTTCGTTAGACAGAAAAAATGAATATTGCGTTATGAATAGAAGCACAAGTCCTATCACATTAAATGCTATGGCAAGTGTAAAACTTGATAAGGTTTCAAATATTCTAGAAATAGGAAGAAATAATGGATATTCTTTTGGATTTTTTAAATTTTGTTTTCCGGATGCAATGGTTGTATCTGTAGACATACATAGAACAAAAACATCAGACAAAATTTCTAAACTATTTGAAAATTTTACATTTATAGATGGTACATCTTATGAAATAAAGAAACATAATATAATATTCGATATTGTTTTTATAGATGGTTGTCACACCTTTGAATGGTGTAAAAATGACTGGGAAAACATACAAAGTAATATATCTGAAAACTCAGTTATATTTTTTGACGATCTTGATTATGGAGATGGAGGAGTTCAGAGATTTTTTGATACAATTAATAAACAGAAATTCATAAAATATGTTGATGGCGATCCAATTTATGGAGTTGTATATGGTTGCAAATCGGTAGGTGAAAATGTCATATTATAATCCAATATGTATTGATAGCAAGATGAATCATTTTTTAATTCCAGAATATATTTCTGGATTTTCTATTATTGATGCTGGGGCAAATGTTGGTTGTTTTATAGAAAGAATAAGAGAAATGCATATATCTTCTCATATAATTGCCATTGAAGCTAGTACAACAAATATTAATATACTATTGAAAAAAAAGTATGAAAATGTAAGTATTATGCATAAGGCTTTAGTTGGCAATGTGACAAAACCATCAGTGATTTTTACAGAAGTAAAAGGACTACTAGAATGGGGGAGCGCAACAGATATTAATGAGCACAGAAGCCGCACTAATGGGAAAAGAATAAAATATGAAGTAGAAACCATATCACTTAAAGATATTGTAACTGAGAATATTGATTATCTAAAAATGGATATAGAGGGAAGCGAAACCGATGTTATAAATACTCTAACAAAAGATCTAGCAAAAAGAATTTTCCAGATATCATTTGAAACCCATAACAACGATGAAGAGTTCCTTAAAGATAAATTAATAGATTTAGGATACGATGTTTTTGTTATGTCTGGAGAGATTTTTTGCGTTAGAAAAGACATTAAAGATATTTATGAAAAAATTAATAGTAACAAGATCTGATAATAATATAAAAGAGATGACAGACATCACTCATCCCATTATTAGGATGTTTTCGAAAAAATGGAATGCAGATTTTGAAATATTTGATCATGATTCAGATTGTAATGATATTTTGGGAAGAAGTCATTATCGCATAATGAAAGTCGGAGAAAGACTAAACGAATATGATAAAATTCTTAGTATCGATTCGGATGTAA
>Ga0307377_10003673_pt1 | contig 17151 bp, 20 predicted proteins | sample TR3MG_FD_202535 | JGI IMG/M metagenome (GOLD analysis project Ga0307377, IMG submission 202535) | Soil microbial communities from Risofladan, Vaasa, Finland - TR-3 | ecosystem: Environmental > Terrestrial > Soil > Coastal area > Acid sulfate soil | place: Finland: Risofladan, Vaasa | collected... | reverse complement strand
TGAGGACTGATAGGACCAATATTCTTAATCTTCTCGTTTGTTCAAGTTGCCGATATAGCAAGCATAGTAACGAATGCTATATGGCTAATAATTATGATGGTAACTTATGAAAGTTTCCTAACACTCCTCGAAGTAAGTCATGTTTCACTGTATCCTGATTTATTCCGAGATGATTCTTCTCGAAGAAAAGCTAGTGCTTATGGAGCTGTAATTGGGGGTTTAGTGACAATTAGTTTTTCGGTCATTTCCCCTATACTACTAGCCATTTTCGGAGGTGCTCTAAACCAATCGGCTTACCTAATAAGAACTATTATCTTTGTCGTTATAGCATATTTGATATTTATTCCATACATAAGAAGCATACGTGAAAGTAAAGCAAGGAAAGAATTCAGAGCAGATTTAGACCGAACAGGAAGAACTTCTTCTCCATTTAAGGAAGTTCTAAAAACAATGTTTAAAGATAAAGTATGGGTCGGGTTAATATTCTCATTTCTATTATGGGGGATTGCAGGAGCTTGCATGCTTTATGGCATGAATTATTTTCTCATATATTATTTGAATTTGCCAATTGAATATGGCGCATTACCAAGTTTAGGATATGGTGTCTTAACCGTTATATTTGCTCCGATCTGGATTATGTTTGCAAAGAAAATTGGTATCAGAAAAACATATCTGATAAGTTTAACCTTACATACATTCATTTATGTAATGTTTTTCTTTGTTAACAGTTTTGAGGGTTTATTCCTCGTAACTTCATTTGCTGGGATTCCAACGGCTGCAAATTTCGGTGTTATTGCAACTCTCGCAAGGGCAGAAGCGATTGACAATACTGTTGTCAATACAAATAAGCGTGAGGAAGGATCTCTCTTAGGAATTTTACGAGTTTTTACCGCTTTTACATATTTCTTCCAAGTAGCAATATTTACCATTGTAGGAGCGATGACTGGTTTTGATGCCAGTATCATTCCTGCTACTGATCCCGTTGTCAAACAAGGTCTCAATCTTCAAATGTCGCTAATTCCTTTGGTGATAAATATCCTTGCCACTTTAATTATTTACTTTACTTACAAGATAACTAGAGAACAAGCCTTAAACAATAAGAATCGATTGAAAGAAATTGGACTATAATCATTCTTTTTTTTTTTTTTCTATTTTAGTCTTTTCAACTATAAATCTGTATGGTATACTTTATATACCTATTATACGATATATACCATATGAGTAAAAATACTACTATTAAAGTGTCAAAAAAAACTCTTGAAAGTCTACATAAATTAGCTGGAGAAATGGCAAATACTATGGGAAAAAGAGTTACGTTAGAAGATGCAATAAGCAAATTATTGGAGGATAGATATAATACACTTGACAAGGGCTCAACAAAAATCGAAGATGATAGAGAAGCTTTTCTAGTCTTATTAGATCAAAAAATTACAGGCGGTCAACCAGAAGATTTTAAAGAATATGATTATGAAGATATAGGTAGTAATTAAGATGACAATATTTATAGACACTGAAATTTGGATTTTTGCACAAAAGATACCAGATCGCTCAAAATTTCAAGATACATATGAATATGATAATGCTCTTGATCTCCACCACAAATCTAGCGAATTTTTAAAACAGAAAATTATTGATAGTGAAATTTCAATGACTAATCATCAACTCTGCGAAATTTTTCACGCTTTAGCATTTAGAGGGAAAAAAGCTCCGACATCTATTGCTTCTAAGTTCTGTATCCAACTTTTATCTTCTAAGTTTATGCATTGGTATCAAGTTTTTAATAAGCATGTAAAAGAAGCTATAGAATTAAGTATGAAGAGTGGTATTCATATTTGGGATTACATTTGTGTCCTGCCGCTATATAGTGACGTCGAAATACTGTATTCTTGTGACGAACATTTTAAGCATAAATCATTTCAGTTATTAGGAACAAAAATTGAAAATCCTCTTAACATCTGGATTACACTTTAGTTTTCAACTATGCTGAGTACAACTAGAAAACATTATTAATATATTTAAATCTGGGTAAAGAACCGTATTTCTTTAAGGTTTGAATGTATATTTAAATTTTTTCCTTGAGAGAAAAATGATCTAATATCATTAATACTTTAAATCTTTTTTTTTTGAAATGTTTTAGAAGTAGCAGAGATATAATAGGAATTTTATTGTTTTTTCTGTTTAATTCCATTCCGAATCGAATTAGAATGAAACCACTTGGAATGTAAATCTTGAAGAATTAATTAATAATGATATCCTCATATTGGGAGTTTACGGTAATTTATGCTCATTAAAGATTTATGTAATGAATTTTTTCCATGATGTTACATTTAGTGATTTAGTTTCTGGGATTATCTTAAGGATTTTCTCTAATTCTTTATCTTCGGTTAAAAGGATCGAATTTAAAGCAACTGCAGATCCCGCGATCCAACAATCCATATAATCCAAATGACCCGAATGCCTAATGATTGAAGCTATTGCACTAGCTTTTATGTCTAATTCTGGATTATATATTTGTATTGATGAATTAAGAATTGTTGGGAGAATCAGATGATATCTTTCTAAGATGCTCAAATAATCGCTTTTTTTATATTCATAAAGTAATTTATAAACAGTTTCTATAAGACAGGTTGACGGGAGATATATGTCATAATCTTTAATTCCGTTTTTCCAGAGTTGACTTATCTCTTCTTGAAAGTTTTCCGAAATGTTTATTTTAATGCCAAAAAGGGGTAATACATATGTTGTATCCAGCATAATTGATTTAATGTTCTTCATTAGTAAGTTTCTCCTGATATTCTCTCTCCTCTTTAATATCAGCTTCTATAGTTTCGGCAGTACCAGAGCTGATAGGTGGCATGGCTAATGCTTCTTCAACAGAAAAAATTTTTTTTATAATTAATTCACCTTGATGTGCCTCAATAATTACCTCATCTCCGGGATTAATCCCAGATATCTCCCTTAGTGGTTTTTTGGCTAAAATTTCTCCTTTTTTTCCAACAATTGTTTTATCTTGAGTTGTCATAAAAAAAATATATTTTTCTGACTATTTATGTTTTTTCAGAAATACTAGACTATTCTCTAACAGTAAAATAGTTAAACTAAAATAGCATCAATATCGTTAAAAATGAGACTTTTTAATCAATTTCGAGAACAATAAAAACTATTTGTTAGCAAAAGGGTTAAATAATTCATTACCATCATATTAGTTAACTATTATTTTAAGGAAAAATGAAATCTAATTCGAAAAAAATAGTAATCTTAATTGTGTTAGCAATGGGCTTCGTGTTTTTGCCTAATATGATGCTTGATTTCGGCGATGGTCAAAAAACTAATGTTATTAATCCGAAAGAATCTTTTAAGAAGAATTTAATTTTCTATCTACTCTTTTTTTTTTTCAAAAATATTCTTAGATTCTAAAAATCGGACTCCTTCAGTGTTAATAATTACGCATAGTTGAACACTATTAACCATTTTCTAATAAAATTTATAATTAAAAAATAATGATGTAAAGGATGAATGATCTAAATTTTCAAAGAATTGAGCAAGAAGAACTAACTTCATCAAGAAAAACCCCTTTTTTTCAGATTGATTTTCTAAAAGCGGTAATGATATTTCTGGTCATTTTTGATCACATGGTTTCCTGGAACATCAAAAGTGATATTGGGGTCGCTCTCTGGGAAAGAATTTCCATACCCGTCTTTTTAGTAGTACTCGGATTTAATATGGGGCACTCTTTTAGAGGACAAGGTGATTTATCGTTAAAAGAATTATACTCTTGGAGTTATTTCAAGAAGAAAATCTTACGCTATATTGTCCCTTTTCTTATTCTGTATGCCGCATCAACATTTATTGGTTTATTTATGTATGGATTCGATTTTATAGCAATGTATGATACTCAATATTCCCCAAATCACGGAATTATTAACCTGTTTTATTTGATACTGCCTTTTTGGGGACCGGGTAATTGGTTCATCCCCGTTTTATTGCAATCAATTCTCGTCGTACCATTACTATATTGGGGTTTTACTAAAAAACCAGTACTAACATTAATTTTAACCTTTGTCGTGGAAATTGTACTGCAAATTACTGTTTTTTTCGTTATAGGTGATATAACAACTTGGGAAGAAGCACATTACTTAAGCTTGTTCATGAATAGCGTCTTATTTTATCTTTCTGCAGTAGGTTTGGGAATGTGGTTTTCTTTTGGTCATAAGCTTACTGAAAAAAGAAATTGCTTCATGTGGATATTATTTCCAATTAGCTTGGTATACCTAATTGCTTATCAATTTTTTGACTTTCGATTCAGGCTTAATGGCACACCTCTCCTAAGAGGAGACTATCATTTTTTGGTCTTTCCGTACTCCGCATTCCTAGTCTTGCTTGCACTTAACTATTTACGCAATACATCTAATGCAAAAATCTCGAGGACAATTTCTTTAATTGGAAAATCAACGTATCACATATTGCTCACCCAGATATTGGGATATGCTATGATCACGGCTTACTGGGGCACTCACTATGGAATGGATGTTCCCTTCAATCCTGTTGATTTAATAGATTTAGTAGTGTTGTGGATTGTATTTATATGGCTTGGGATAATCTGGTATAAAATTGATCGTCAAGAAGATTTAGCAAGAAAGATATTATATTACCTCAATTTTTTCATAATATTTCCTTGCCTTTTCTTATTAATCTTCTGGTTACAAGGTTTCTGGATTCCTATCCCGCTTATCGTAATTATGATTTATGCGGTCACTGCGTTAATATACCATTTTGTCATTAAAAGACCACTAAATACACGTATATTAAGTATATGGACTGGATTTTTAGCGTTAAGTTTTATTTCGATGATTCTTCAAGTCCAAGTTTTCTTACCAAGCGAATTTTGGATTCTGTTAATTCCCATGGGAGCTTACCTCGTTTTTGCTTTGTATTATACTATGTCTAATAAAAACTAAGGATATTATAAATTTTAAAACAAATTCTCTTTTTATTTTTATATTTCTGTTTTGTTCTATAATTCTAAGGCTTTAGGCCATATCAGCTTCTTATCAAATCCTTTTTTTTTTATCATTCTGAAATGATTCCGTTGTTGATTTCCATTCCAGGTGTATTATTTCTTAGTCCAGAGGAAGATAATTATATTCCAATTATTATTTCAATTCCAATATTACTAGTATTTTGTATTGTTGTGGTATATTTCTGGTCTTTTAATAAAGAAAATTACTCGAAATAATTTGAAACTTTTGAAGAAATATTATAATATGATTCAAACTTTTTATTGAAATGACCATTTCGTTATCATAGCATCTTTTTATTTAATCTTTTATGTGTAAGAGTATGGAATTTGAGACGATAAAGTTCGAATTGGAAGAAAATGGTATTGGAATTTTAACATTCAACAGACCAGAAAAAGCTAACGCTATATCTTTTCAGATGGTTGAGGACCTTCATTCATTATTAGATGCATTAATGACAAATCTTGATTGTCGGGTCCTGATTATGAAAGCAGAAGGAAAGGTCTTTAATGCCGGTCAAGATTTGAGCGATGCCAGCGTATTGAAATCAAAAAAGAAGCCGGATCATCTCAAGAAATTTTATTTCTTAGATATTCCCGAAGTGGTTAAAAGCTTTATGTATTACCAATGGAGAATTTCTGATCTTATCATTAAAATGCGAAAGATCTCGCAACCGATTATTGCTGTAATCCAAGGTGCTGCAATGGGCGCGGGCTTTTCTATCGCAATGGCTGCTGATATTCGGATAGTTGGAAAGAATGCGAAATTCAACGCGGGTTATATAAATATCGGGTTAACAGGGGCGGATATGGGGAGTAGTTATTTTCTACCGCGTCTCATAGGATTGTCTAGAGCATCCGAATTATTATATACAGGAAGGTTTTTCGGCGCTGAAGAAGCTACCAAAATAGGTTTTGTTTTGAAGATTGTCGAGGAAGAGAAATTGTTTGATTCAGCGATGGAAATGGCGAGAGAAATGCTCACGAAAAGCCCTTTGGGCTTACGGATGACAAAACAAGCGATTAATCTATCCCTTGATTCTCCGAGTTTAGAAACAATGATCCAATTAGAAAACCGCGGGCAAGTTTTAGGAGGTAGTTCTGCAGATGTGTGGGAAGCATTTAATGCTTACATGGAGAAACGAGACCCAAAATTTCCCTTACGTTAATTTTCAAATAAATGATCAAAAAAATCATGAAAGAAATAACATTTAAGGAATATTGTAAAAAAGTTTATGGCTCTTGGATAGGTAGAGTTGTTGGAGTTTGAAATCAAAAAGATTTAAAAGTTCAATGATACAATCTTCTGTTAAGATTAGACGACCTCCTTATAAAGATAATTTATAGCTTTCTCAACTTTTTAATTTTTTCTTTATTGATATGTCTTATATCCTTCTTTAACTTTAAAATGGAAGCATTCAACTCCGTTCTTTTAGCCTTTAATGAAGAAAGGTTTGAGTCATAAATTTTTTTTGATTCATGTTTTATTCCTTGTTCGATTTGGTTTAATTCTTTATGCTTTGCTGCTAGTTTTTGTTCTAGTTCTTTTAACTTTTTATGGTATTCGACCTGAATTTTATTAACCAAATTGGCTTTTGAGGAGTCAGTCATAAGGTAATCCGAATTTTAATTTAGCTTTAATAAAAGATTTTCATAAATTAATTTAGGATTATTATAAATATAGAATTTTCTAAATATAGAATTTTCTAAAAACGGTTGTAAAATGATGTGAAGATTGTTGAGAACGAATCTCCTCTTTATTCAATAGTGTAGCCAGGTTTGGTCGACATCTTTATAAATTACTATAATCTAATCTATAATAAATAATCCAACTTGAAGTGTGTGATCAAATTTAGGTCAAAAAATTCAGTAGGTTTTATCATTTTAGGAATAATAAGTATTGCTGACCTAGGATTGAATCTCCTGTTTGCTTTATACAAAAGAATTGAAATTTACGAAAACAAAAATTAGAGTTAAAAAGACTCATGAAAGAAATAACATCTAAGCAATATTACAATAAAGTTTTTGGATCTTGGATTGGTAGAGTGGTTGGAGATTTCGTTGGGGCGCCGTTAGAATTAAGAACTATTAAAACTATTCAACGAAGATACGGTGAAATTAATTACTATCCAAATAAAATCAATTTGAACAATGTCAATGACGACGAAATGTACGAAATTATAGCATTGATCGCTTTAGAAAAATATGGGTTAGACTTGACCGCAACGGATATCGCGTTAGAATGGGTAAATCTCCTTAAATACGACAAAGCAGTGATGAGTGCTGAGAAGGTGGCTCTAATTAACATAAGATCAAATATTTTTCCTCCAGAATCGGGGATACATAATAATCCATATTTTGATTTTATAGGTGCTCAAATGAGAGCGGATATTTGGGGCCAAATTGCTCCAGGATGCCCAGATCTTGCCAAGAAATATAGTAAAATGGATGGATCTATATCACATTCTGGGATTGGTATAGAAGGTGAAATTTTTGTTGCTCTCCTAATTTCTCACGCATTCTTTGAGAATGATATTAGAGAAAATATAGAGCAATCTCTAACATTTTTACCCAGTGAAAATGAAAGTCTATACTCTAAAACTGTAAAAAAAGCGATAAATTTGTATGAAAATAATCTGGATGACTTCAGAATGGCGAGAGAGATTTTAATAAATGATTATTGGTCAAAAATAAGGGAGGAATTAATCAATAATGAACCTAGTTCCGAAACGGAAAGAGCCTTAATCCTAGAAGGAAAAAAGTCAAAAGTTCACGTCCTTCCAAATATCGGAATTGTTGTTTTATCGCTTTTGTATGGTGCTCAAGACAAAATGGATCCCCTTGGGAGATCCATCTGCGTCGCTGCTATGATGGGATACGATACTGATTGTAATTGTGGAAATATTGGTGCGATACTTGGAGCTAGATTAGGTGCTGATAATATCCCTTCAAAATGGAAAGAACCACTACAAGATACTTTTTCTACGTATGTAAAGGGGCACGAAAAATGGAAGATTTCCGAATTATCACGCAGGATAGCTAACATTGGGGAAAAACTAGTAGAATTGAAGGGAAAAAATAAGGTAAAAATACTCAAATAAGAGAAGCTTAACTATGCTATTATTCCTAATTTGAAGTTAGGTAACCTACTTAAAAAATAATAAATCTACTTCTTTTCTCTATTTAAATCATCTCTCAAAAGCTCTTGAACATACTCGAGAGCTCTTTTATTATCTTCCAATGATAGAAGATTCATGGCCTCTTCGTATGAACACCATTTCCAATCGTTGTGTTCAATAGGGTCTATTTTAGGTGGACCTAATTGATGTATCATAGCAATAAAAAGATATTCAGGGATTTCTCTAGTGCCTTTAGGATATATGTCTTTCCATCTATCTTCCATTGGAATTATATAGGAGATGTCTGTTTTTGTTAAATGAACTGAAATATAGCCAGTCTCCTCATATAATTCTCTTTTTGCGCCCTCATAAAGAGATTCGCCATTTTCAGGGGCGCCTGTTACTCCCTGCCAAAATCCTCCTCGCTTTTTGACCCTTTTAAGCATTAAATACTCCAAATCTTCTTTGATTTTCCTAACTGGATAAATTAATACTTGTATAGGAATTCTCACTTTTTATCACCAACCCTGTTAATTATCTACTTATTTTAATTTTTTTTTAGATTCACCAGAATAATTCCCACGATTACTAATAATAGGGCAAAAGGATAAACAATTACATCAAATTCTTCTTGCAAAAATATTGCAGAGAAAACTACCCCAAATAATGGAACCAAAGCCTGAAATATTGCTGCTCTACTAGCATTTAAACGTTTTACTCCTTCTAAGTAGAATGTGTATGCCCCGATCGTAGATATAAAAGCTAGATACGAGATACCAATCCATACTCGGGGGGGAATAGTTAAATAAGTTGCTGGAATTAAGAATTCTGGACTAAAAATTAATGCAACCGGAGTGGTTATCAAAAATCCAAACAGGGAAACATAAGTCATGATCCAGATAGAGCTTGGTTGATAATTTTCAGAGATTTCGCGAGTTTTATTTATGAAAAACCGAGAAATAACTGTATACATTGCATAGGCAAATGCTGCTAATAGTATTAAAATATCTCCAAGTATTCTATTAGACACATCTATATTTGGAGAAAACCCTACAACAATGATTACGGCTGTGAATGCTAACAACGAGCCAACCATCTTTCTCCATGCAAATCGCTCCGTTTTTAAGAAAGCACTTGAAATGATTACAACCCAAACTGCATTTGTTGCGACCATGATACTGGCATCGCTCGCGCTGGTAAGAATTTCTCCTATTAAATAACCCGCTTGATAGATTGTCACCGATAACAGTCCCATTAACGCTAAAATCTTCCAGTTCTTTTTTGCAAATTGCCAGTTTAAAGTTCCTTCCTTGAATCTAAGAATAAGAAAAAAACAAATAACAGCTAGGAAATACCGAATCACCGCAATCATGAATGGAGGGATAGTAGCTCCGCCAACTTCCTCTGAGACTAACCATCGCCCTAATGGCCACGTACCTCCCCAGATAATCGTAGTTAAGATCAATAACACATATGCTACGATTTCCTGCTTTCTCTTAGTACCAATAGTCGAATCCACTATTTTATCACTCATCAATGTGATAGTTTATAATGTGTGATCCTAAAATAATAATTATGGTCGCAAAAATAGTAGAAGATTTTTATGTTAGAAAGAAATCAAAATTCATGAAAAGTTTTAACGAGCGCTTAGCTGTCGTAAGTGAGGAACTTTACAAGAAATTTGATAACAAGAAGTCCGAAGAACTGATTAGCCAAATGAAAACGGAATTCGAGAAGATTTTACCTGATATTCCCTATATTGGTGGACAAAAGAACCCTACCACTCTAGTCCTTGTTAAATGCATGTCTGATCTCGCAATTTTTCGAATATTAGAGAAAGCAGGCTTTTCATTTCGAGATATTGGAGAATTTCACTATAATTATGTAATAGCAGCCCATAAACTTAGAAAAGAAGATTTAGAAAAGGCGGATAGAGACCCATCCCAATACCCTTTCGATCCTGTATACATGGACTACCAAAAGAAATTAACTGAAGAAACCCAAAAGAAACTCTACCCAGACGATTGGGTAATGGATTTCGTAGAGGGAGATGGAAAATCATTTGTATGGGGTTGGGACATACAGGAGTGTGGAGTTCAAAAAGCTTACAAAAAACTGGGTGATGAGAAATACCTTCCGTTTATTTGTTTAGGAGATCACTACGAAGCTGAAGGCTTAGGTTTTGGTTTTTCTCGGACTCAAGCTCTTGGATTTGGTGCTCCTCTATGCACTCATAGATTTGTAAAAAATTACAAAACGCCTCGTGCGTGGCCACCTGATAAGTTAGAGGAGTTTAATGCCGAATTTTTTCAAGATAAATAATATTGTCAATTTTTTTTTCCGAGCTATTTTTCCTAGTATGGCGGCTTATTCAAAGCTTAAATCAAATTTTTTAACTTTTTATAAATAAAAAATATAAATTGTTTGTAATTTTCACTTGGATAATAGTAAAAACTTAAAAAGTGAGTAAAAATATGTTGTTTCAGCTAGATCTTTTAACACTAACGATACTCCTAGTGGTGCTTGCTGCTATAGGTACATCGATTATTTTATTCATAGCCGGGATTTTCATGATGCAAAAGTATGCAAAATCGAAAACTTGGGATGATTCGTATAAATTGGCCTTGGTAGTAAATCTAATATGGTTGGTTTCAAGCCTTATTATCGGTATTTCAATCAGTATTTTTGCTGGAGATAATGCACTAATCGATATAATTAGGTTTGGGATTAATACGGTAATCGGAATTATTGTGGTTAAGAAGCTTTATAATAAAACCCCTGGAGAATCGGTTCATTTTGTTCTAGTGCTTCAGATTATTCTATTCATCATTGCAATAATATTTGGATATATATTCAACGGAATAATCGCACTTGTTGTATTAGGTTAACTTTTATTTTTGTTAATGTGAAAAATGTTTTTTCTATTAACTGATAAGGATTTTTTTTTATTCTCTAATTGAAGCTCCGACAAAAAAAGAATTATTCTATTACGATATCTTCAGTTATTAATTAGCGCATTAACTTTTTTGTTGTTAGCGAATCAAAATCCGACTCATTTATCTGTTTTTTATTAGAGCTATTTTTCCCTTTTGTCTTAGGACATATTAGAAAACCCGCAGAGATACTTAAGTTTTTATATAAGTTATATAACTATTAGTGTAGTTTAAGATAGTAGTTAAAAATATTAATTGAGGAGACTCATGTTTCTTAACTATAATAGTGAAAATCTGCAAAAGGAAGAATTTCAACAACACTTATATTGGTTTGAAACAGAATTTGATGAGATATTTCAAAATAAATCCGAAAGTCTAACCGAATTTGAAAAAAACTTAGCGAACTCTCTCCTCAATAAGCTATCTGAGTCAATTAACCAATGTCAGGATGAAAAACTTCTCTACGACTTAGTTACAACTCTAAATAATATCGAGAAAAAGCATCCTGAGCTGTTTTAAGTTAATTTTACTTACTTAATGTGTTATTCTAATGGTATACTTTTTTTTTAAAAAGATTTAATATCATATCTTTATAAATATATATAAGTAAGTTACAATTAACATAACAAAAAGCTTTGAATAGCATGGCACTAGATGAAATTAAAAACGACGAAGTTATTGAGCTCGTTAATAAATATTTGGCTGAGCAGGATAATGATCAAGCGTTATTAGCCGTAAATAAGCTGTTGGATAGAGATCCTTCGAACGATCAAGCTTGGCTATACTTAGGTATTGTTAACCGACGTATGGGCAAATTGGATGTTGCCATTAAGAGTTTTGAAACAGCTACAGAATTAAACAACACTCTCATAGAAGCGTGGGGACTTCTGACAATTACATATTTAGATAAAGGTAAACTCGAAAAAGCGCAAGAAATAATGAAAACTGCTGCTGAACTAAATCCTAACGACGAAAAAATACAATTTTATCGTGATAATTTAATTCGTGTCTATGAAAAATTTGGACCCTTTTTCTGAGATTTAATTTAATAGGATTACATGTTAATTTTCTAAATTTGAATTAATATTAATAGTGAAAGCTTTGAGTGTTTTGTGGCAGTAAGAAATAGACATATTTGAGAGAGATAAGAACGAATATCGATGACATTTAAGGGAAAAACTACGATTGAAGGAAGAATTGTTGAAATTAGGGGGGGCGAGAAGCGCATTACTCGAGCCTACACTTATGGGTATATGTCATTAACCGTTCGGGTGGGAATAGAAATGTATTCCGTATTAGTTAGTGCCTCAAAAATAAATTCCTATGGATTTTTGCCCCGCATTGGACATTATATCCGTGCCGAAGGAATTAAATCACCCGCTAATGATGGTTATCACGATTTTTCAATGAGCTATTTATCGTCTCTTGAACATATCGAACCACGAAAATAGTTCTCATTTCTCTAAATATTCAAGTTTTTACCTTTAAAACCTTTCTGCCGTTAGAATTAACTAATTCCAACATTTCTATCTCATTGAAATTAGATTTGAAATAACTTTTTTTTGTTTCTGAACCCATTAATGACGGACTACGTACTTTCATGAGTTTCTTGACGAAAAAATACTTATCAATATAAGAACCTATTGCCCAAATAACAAGCATTCGTGAATTCCTGTTTTGAACTTGAAGACACCATTTATCTTTACATCTAGCTGAACAAAATCGATGTCTTTTAGTTTTTTGTGCTAAATTCACATGCTCTACAATTTTTTTTTCAGAGCCCTTGAATGATTCACCACAGTACTCACATATCATCATGGATAGGAAGAAAATTCGTTATTGAGAGTATTCTCGTTTTAATTATTTAATAAAATCGAGACATTTAAAAGAAAAATCACTATATACCATTTCTGATAAATAACCTTAAATACTGCTGATCATAATTTTTTTTCTATTTCCACAACAATGTGGACATAGATTAAAAAAAAAAGGAATTAAAAAAAATGAACTAATTACACTTTTTCTTTAAATACCTTCATATCTTTTGATATTAAAAATAATTTTGAGTAGTTAAATTTATAAAATTATGAGGTGTTGAGAAATCTACAAACAAAAGATTGATAAATATAATAATTTAAGCTATATCTATGAAGAACATCTCCAATCAACCAGAAATATCTCCTCATTGAGCGATTTTCTAATGCCCGGCTGTCTTGATTCGGTTAATTGGGATAAAATGGTGAAAAAATACACTAAAAAGAGGATGATAATATGAAAAAATTTAGAAATATAGAATGGGGGAGTTATCGACACCCGGAATTTTTACAATCGCTAAATATCAGTGTGAACGAGTTGAAATTCATTAGGTTGTTCTTAAAGCGTGGAAGTGTAGCGATAATAAACGAAATGTTGAGAGAACGAAAAAATAAACAATATTCATCCCATAAAGATGATTTCTCAAATCAATTTCATCAACTTAAAGAAATAAAAGCCTAAATTATAACCTTTTTTTAATTCTTTACATCTTTGATTTGAATTAGATTTGCAGATCAATATCTTGTTCAAGCCGTTGAGCAAACTCTCGTTCAAATCCATTTATTCATCTTTTAAATTCAAATTAGTCAAGAAGAAAGAAGACATTTAAAAGAGTTGTTTATATGATATTATGTGAACATCTAATTGAGAAAAAAGATAAAATAAGATGAATTTAGAATTGAAAAAAAGCATAATATATTTATTTCCTGTGGGTTCGATTATTTCAATTATATTAGCGTTTATATTCCCAATTCTAAGATATGAGAACTCTCCTTCTCAGTTTTATCCCTTTTGGATTTGGGGTTGGCCTTATTTCCCTTTATTTGAAATAAATATACTTGATATACCCCAAAAAATTATATCTTTAATTATTGTAGTCATTATGTTCTTTCTAGTGAGCTCAATTTTCTCCCTAAGAAAAAACCCCGACCGATTAGATTCTATCTCAAATAAATGGCTAGGTTTGGGTATTGGGATTTTAATTCTCAACATCTTCTGGATTATAAGTTTTATTAACATGTTACCATTTTTCACCCCTTATGGTTTTACTTTTGAGTTCGTTATCTTTCTTCCCTTTGTCGGTGGGCTACTCCTGATTTTTGGAAGAATATTCTTCATGAGAATGTTCGATGAAAGGACCGAAAAACAAGATTATACCGATTTGAAATGGTTGGAGAAACAGCATTTCGAGTTAAATAAAAGTATTCAACAAATTGCTGACGAGCAAAATGTTAGTATGATGACAATCAAAAAAGGGATTGACAAAATTGAAAAAAATCAGGTATAACCTCTGAATTGCTTAGTAAAAATTTCTGAATTTAAGAACTTTGCAGGGCCTTCTAATCAAATAATTAAGTTTCATTAATAACATAAAAAAAAAAATTACAGTTCTTTCACATTAATTTTCCTTAGATCGTTAAACCTTTGAGCAGATATTCCAATTCTCTCAGTTTTTCGCTTTTGAAGGTTTTTTCGTCTCTCTTCCATAGTGTAATCTATTACATATTTCATTACACCCCCGATCGAAAAACCTGCATTACGATCAGCTTCTTGAATTTGTTTAAGAAAATTTACAATGATTGCGTCTGGAATTGACCGTTTAAAGGTGTAAGGGATATCTTTTAGGTTTAATTCAAGTTTTGCAAGCTCTTGCTCATTCTTTTCGGATCTAAATTTACATTTCCAGGACCAAGTATGTTTTTCAAGTTTTTCGCTATAATCAAAAGAACCGGGGACTATATACATTGGGGCAGGACGCCATTGGATGGGTAACGGATTTTCTTTATCAATGTTATCTAGGCATTTTTTAAAAGAAAAATGTTCAATCGTGCTAACGATACTCTCACAATTATTAGTTTCCGTCTCGAGATCACTAAATCCAACTACTAACATCGCAATTACATTTATCCCAGCTTGAGTTAAATTTTCGATTGTCTTTAGGTTCTGGTTAACGCTCGTACCTTTGTTCATTTCTTTAAGCTCTACATCAGAAAAGGCTTCAAAACCAACCCACGCGTCTTCAAATCCCGCCAATTTCGCTTTTTTAGCGAGTTCTGGAGTAATATTTGCTCTAAAATGGGTACCAAATTTAATTTCTAATTTTTTTTCAATTAAGGCATCGCATAACTTTTCGAAATAGTTTAAATCATCGTTTATCAATGATTCTCCAAATAGCATGAATCTTGGTTTGTGTTTTTGTACGATTTCTTCTATATCTCGAATTATTTTTTCAATTGAACGCGTTCTGAATCGAGGTCCAAAGAGGTTCCACTCAGCACAGAACTTACACCGATTAGTACATCCGCGTGATCTATATGTTGAAGCGATTTGATAATATGTGTTCAACGGAATATCGGTATAGTCGGGTGTCGGTAGTAAATCTAAATCGATTTGTTCTCCCTTAGTAAACTGAACTAAATCTTTCTCATTTATGCTCATTACTCCTTTAATTTCTTTTAAATCATTTTCACGCGCGAAATCCAATAATGCCTTTTCACCTTCTCCAATAACTAATCCATCGCAAACACCCTTATAGAGGAATATTTTAAATGCATCAAAAGATTGCGTGATGGTAGGACCCCCCCAAATTATTTTACATTCTGGATTGTGTAGCTTTAGGTAGCAAGATGAAATAACAGTTTCAGAAATGTTTAGGTAATTCAGCGAGAAACCAAGAGTATCAAACTCTTTTAACGACTCCAGAACTGTGTTTTTGCAATAATCTATCATGCTTTCAAAACGCTTTTTTGTTGTCTCGGGATTTTCGAACATCCTCGAGGAATAGTCATTTAAAATATCTGGATACACACCATCACTTAATTTTATTTCCCGATTATTTAAAGTGTCGTTTATAATTGGGAGTAATAGCGGTAAATCTTGATGGTTCACGATAAAATCGGTTAGGTTCAATTGGATAAGAGGATCGAAAACTACTTTAGGTAGGGTGTAATCAGTATTTCTAAAATTAAATACTTTTACAGGAATAGAGTTTTGTTTAAGGAATGCCTGCAAACAAGCAAGTCCAAGCGGAATTAAACGGTCGTTGATACACGATACTTTTACTAATGCAATTGTCATAATATTTATTTTCTCTTTATCTTTGATTTTTTATTAGTTTACAACGAAAATGAGTAGATATATAAAAAGGAAAAATTAAGGCCATATGAAAAATCGGAGGCAAGCAAAAAAAAAGGCAAAAAAATGGGATTGAATAATTGCAGAAGGAATCTTTATGTGTTCATTTCAGTTATTTCTTTTTCAATGGTATTGTATTTTTCTCTATCAAGAGGGATTTTTCTAATCAAAACCATGCTAATTCCAATAAAAATTAAAGCAATCAAGGAAAGCCCGATTTTATTTAAGAAATAGTAATCTTGCAATCCATCGAGAGGGTTGATGAAAATTGCTGAGAAATTGGTAATCATCTGTCCCAGAAAAACCCCAATAAAACCCGATATAGAATTAAATGTATAGTTGAGACCAAAGTAGGTTGCTTCACACCTTTTGCCATTATTTAAAAAATAATGATCAATAATAATAGCTAAAAATAGCAATTTAACAAAACTTAACCCAGATAAGCTTGCATTAAATAAAAATGTAAGAATTAATCCAGAAACAAGATCAAACAAAAAAAGTAGACTAAGGGTAAATATTAAAAGAGTTAGCATCAGGACATTGAGGAGTTTTTTAATTCCAATTGAAAGGGATAATTTTCTCCAGTAAAGAAGAAACATAATAATAGATACGCTGGGAATGATATCCTTAAAGAATACAATAATTTCAACTAAAGAAGGGGTTACATTTTCTAAACTGATTGACCATATATTAACTAAAGCGCTTTCAATTAACAGTTCTAAAATTGTAATGAAGAAAAATGCTATCAGAAACCACTTGAACAATTTATTACTTGATGATAAAATCTTATAAGAAGAGTGTTCATTAGGTTTTGGTTTCTCTAATAATCGTAAGTACGGTTCATCGTATCCATACCTAAATAGTATTATTCCCCCAAGAATAATGAGCAAGCTAAAAATAATACCAAAATACA
>Ga0307377_10003671_pt1 | contig 17163 bp, 12 predicted proteins | sample TR3MG_FD_202535 | JGI IMG/M metagenome (GOLD analysis project Ga0307377, IMG submission 202535) | Soil microbial communities from Risofladan, Vaasa, Finland - TR-3 | ecosystem: Environmental > Terrestrial > Soil > Coastal area > Acid sulfate soil | place: Finland: Risofladan, Vaasa | collected... | reverse complement strand
TTAGCGCAGTCCCAGCGCAGCGAAGCGGAGCGAACTTGACCGCAGGGTTAGGCTGCATAGGTCTATCCAATTGCCGCAGCGTGACATTGCTCACAACATCCCCTTTCGTCCAGAATCATCTCTGGAAACATCTTGTCGAAGCTGAATCCAAGTGTTCTTTCCGGTCTGTTCGGATCGCGACCGTAAGCGCCACAAGTTGCGCATTGCCGAATCCATTTCCGGCATTCCGGCTTTCGCAAGTACCACTCTTGTGTACGAGTCTCAGAACGCATAATTGATGAAGCCTAACGTAATGTAGACACCGACGGCGGTGTATATTCTGGAAAAACGAGGTGTATAATTCGGCTCATGCGGGCAATCAGTCTATTGTTTATTTGGCGATAATCAATCGGGAGACTTTGTTATGGTTAGTGCAAACACACCTTCCGGCCCAACCCCTCCAAAATTGCTCGCTCAAGTTCGCGAAAAGATCAGGGTCAAACATTACAGTATCCGTACCGAAACGCAATATCTTCAATGGATCAAGCGCTTTATCTTTTTTCATGGCAAGCGGCATCCACGCGATCTGGGTGCTGCCGAAGTTGAAGCATTCCTGTCACATCTTGCCACGGAGGGCAATGTGTCGGCTTCCACACAAAATCAGGCACTTTCTGCGTTGCTGTTTCTTTACCGCGAAGTATTGGGTATCGATTTGCCATGGATGGACTCCATGGTGCGCGCCAAAAAGCCCCAACGATTGCCGGTGGTACTGAATCGGTCTGAAGTGTCCATGGTACTGGAGCGCATGGAGGGGACTTACGGTTTGATGGCACGGTTACTTTATGGAACCGGTATGCGCTTGATGGAGTGTTGTCGCCTGCGCGTGAAGGATATCGATTTCGGGCAACGCGAGATTTTGATCCGCGAAGGCAAGGGCGCCAAGGACAGAGTGACGATGTTGCCGGATACGTTGATCCGGACGTTGCAGGAGCATTTGGCAAAACGACGCCGACTTTACGAAGACGATTTGGCCAAGGGAATGGCGGAGGTGTTTTTGCCGGACGCGTTGGCGCGCAAATATCCCAATGCCGCCAGCGAGTGGGCGTGGCAGTATGTGTTTCCGTCCGGCAGTTATTCAATTGATCCGCGCAGCGGGCGGGAGCGCCGCCATCATATCGATGAAAAATTGTTGCAGCGCGCGATGAAAAAAGCGGTGGCAATGTCCGGTATCGTAAAGCTCGCCACACCGCACACGCTGCGCCATTCCTTTGCCACGCATCTGCTGGAAAGCGGCTATGACATCCGTACCGTGCAGGAACTGCTGGGCCATTCGGATGTTTCCACCACGATGATTTACACTCACGTGCTGAACAAGGGCGGCAAGGGTGTGGTGAGTCCGCTGGACCGGTAGCATGTATGGATTTGGGTGGAATGTTCTGGTTGTTTAACTGATTGGAGAATGAATATGGGTCTGGGGCCGGTGATGCTGGATGTGCTGGGCACGCAACTGACTGCGAAGGATGAGGCCAGGCTGATGCATCCGCTGGTCGGCGGGGTGATCCTGTTTGCGCGCAATTACCAGTCGCCCGGCCAGTTGACGGAACTCACTGCGGCGATTCACGCGCTGCGCACGCCGCCGCTGCTGATCGCGGTGGACCACGAGGGCGGGCGGGTGCAGCGCTTTCGCGAGGGCTTCACGAAGATTCCGCCGATGCGCGAACTGGGCAAAATCTGGGATGCGCATCCGCAGCGCGCGCGCCATCTGGCGCAGCAGGCCGGTTATGTGCTGGCCGCTGAATTGCGCGCCTGCGGTGTGGATTTCAGTTTCACGCCGGTGCTGGACGTGGATTACGGGCAGAGCAGCGTGATCGGCGACCGTGCGTTCCACAGCGATCCGCAGGTAATCGCGGAACTGGCGCACAGCCTGTTGATCGGATTGAAGCAGGGCGGGATGCATACGGTCGGCAAGCATTTCCCCGGCCACGGTTACGTAAAGGCCGATTCGCATCTGGCTATCCCGGTGGACGAGCGCGAGTTCGTCGATATCGAAATGGGCGACCTGATCCCGTTCCGCCGCATGGTGGATTGCGGCCTGACCGCGGTAATGCCGGCCCATGTGATCTATTCCAGAGTGGACAACCGCCCGGCCGGATTCTCGCCGGTCTGGTTGAAACAAATCCTGCGCGAACGTCTGGGCTTTGAAGGTTGCGTGTTCAGCGACGACTTGAGTATGGAAGGCGCGACCGTGGCGGGCGGCATCGTGCAGCGCGCGGAGGCCGCGCTGAATGCCGGCTGCGACATGGTGCTGGTGTGCAACCGGCCGGATTCTGCGGATGAGTTGCTGCGCGGTTTGAATTGGGCAATGCCCGCCGCAAGCCGCGCCCGACTCGCGCAGATGCGCGGCAAATCCCATCCGGAATCGTTGCCCGGGCTGCACGAGCAACCGCAATTTCTCAAAGCGCTGGACGAAGTTGCCGCGATCGGCATGAGCAACCCGGAACTGCCGCTTGTTTAATGGGTCTGGTGCGGGTGATTACTATGTATGACCCGCGGGGCGTGAGATAATCCGCGCCATGTTTCAAATAATCGTTATGGTTCTCCTATGAGCGAATTACAGAAAGCCCTGCTGATCATCGGTATTGGCGTGATCGTTGCCGTGTATGTCTATGGCTGGTGGCAGCAACGGCGATACCGGCGCAAATTCAGCACGGCATTCGCGTCGAACCATACGGATGCACTTTACCAGTCTGGCGCTGCCGGGCAGGATGACCGGCAGTGGCCAACTTTGGCGGCGGAACAGATTGAAGCTGTGGCTGACGCAACAATCGACACGGATGCCGGAATTGCCGGCGTTACGGATACGCTAACCGCTCCCAGCCTGTTGGACGATTCCTGCGCTCTGCTGAATGCACGCAGCGACTTCATCATCGAGCTGCGCCTGTCCGAGCCCAGCCATGCGGCGGTGCTGGACGGCCTGTGGCAACGCAAGTTTGATTTTCGCAAACCGGTGCAGGTGTGCGGCTTGACGCTCAACACCAAGAAATGGGAACGCGTGATCGCCGAGAGCCCGGTGCTTTATGTGAGCTTCCGCATTGCGCTGCAACTGGTCGACCGTGCCGGCGCGATCAGCGAAACGAAACTGGCGGATTTCAGCGACCTGGTGCTCGGGGTCGCGGGGAATATCAAGGCCGATACCACGGTTCCGGACATCCGTGAAACCTATCGCCATGCGGTCGAAATGGACGCGTTTTGCGCCGAGGTCGACCAGATGGTCGGGGTCAATCTGGTACCGCCGGGCGGGCGCCTGCTGCGCGGCGGGAAGATCGCGCAGGCGGCCAATTTGATCGGCATGACGCTCGAGGCGGATGGCGCGTTTCACCTGCAGGATGCGCAGGGGTATACCCTGTTCAGCCTGATTAACCAGGACAACAAACCGTTTCAGCATCTCACGCTGGAAACGTCCAGCACGCCGGGCGTCACGCTGTTGCTGGATGTGCCGCGCGTGGAAAATCCCGGCCCAAATTTTGACCGGATGATGCAGGTTGCCCGCAACCTGGGCAAGGAATTGCAGGCCAACATGGTGGACGATCACGGCGTCGCGCTCAACGAAAAGGGTTTGGCGGTGATTCGCGAGCGCATCAACGATGTCGAATTGAAAATGTGCACCAAAGGCATGACACCGGGCAGTTCCCAGGCACGCAGATTGTTTTCCTGATGATCAGCACACAAGCAGCAAACCTTGCCGCACGATTGCGCAATCAGATCGCGGAATACGATTATTGGTATTACGTCAAGGATTCCCCCCTGGTTCCCGACGCGGAATACGACAGGCTATTTCGCGAGCTGCAGGCACTCGAAGAGCAGTATCCGGATTTAAAAAAATATCATGATTCGCCTACCCAGCGCATCGGGGGGAAGCCGCTCGATGCGTTCCCGCAAGTAGCCCATGCCGAGCCGATGCTGTCGATCCGCACCGAGACCGATATCAGCGATGAGGGCGCATTGTCTTTCGATGCACGGGTGCGGCGGGAACTGGGCGAACCCGATGCCATTATCGAGTATGCGTGCGAGCTGAAATTCGACGGCCTTGCGATAAACCTGCGTTATGAAAATGGAGTGCTTGAGAGGGCATCTACACGCGGAGACGGTATGGTCGGAGAAGTTGTGACACAAAATATTCTCACTATCCGCCAGATTCCACTGCGACTTGTGGGCTGCAATGCGCCGGTGCTGGAAGTGCGCGGCGAGGTATACATGTCGCGCCGCGACTTTGAGCGCTACAACGAAAAACAGCGTGCGCAGGGACTTGCCACACTGGTGAATCCGCGCAACGGCGCGGCGGGCAGCATACGCCAGCTTGACCCGGCGCTTGCGGCGCGCCGGCCGCTGTCGTTCTTTGCCTATGGTGTGGGCAAGGTCGAGGGCTGGGAAAAGCCTGCAACGCATAGCGCGCTGCTGAATGCGCTCGACAAGATGGGCATCCCCGTGAACGGGGAGCGCGCCGTGGTCAAAGGCCCGCAAGGTCTGGTGGATTTCCACCGGCGCATCGCGGAGAAACGCGACAGCCTGCCATTCGATATCGACGGCGTGGTGTACAAGGTCAACAGCCTCGCGCTGCAGCAAAAACTCGGTTTTGTGACGCGCGAGCCGCGCTGGGCCTGCGCGCACAAATTCCCGGCCGAGGAGCAGGTGACCGTGGTGCACGACATCGATATCCAGGTCGGGCGCACCGGCAAGCTGACGCCGGTTGCGAAGCTGGAACCGGTGTTCGTCGGCGGTACCACGGTTTCCAATGCAACCCTGCACAACGAAGACGAGACACGGCGCAAGGATGTGCGCATCGGCGATACCGTGATCGTGCGCCGCGCCGGCGACGTGATACCGGAAGTGGTCGGTGTGGTGCTTGACCGCCGCCCGGCAAATGTGGGCCAGCCGTTCGACCTGTACGGACTGCTGCACGGCCACTGTCCGGTTTGCGGAAGCGCGATCGTGCGCGAGGAAGGCGAAGCGGACTGGCGCTGCAGCGGCGGGCTGTTCTGCCCGGCACAGCGCAAGCAGGCGCTGCTGCATTTTGCCGGACGCCGCGCACTGGATATCGAGGGACTCGGGGACAAGCTGGTCGAACAGCTGGTGGATGGCGGCATCGTCAGCACACCGGCCGATCTGTACGACCGGGATAAATTGAATCTGCAGATACTCGCGGGACTGGAGCGCATGGGCGAGAAATCGGCCAACAACCTGCTCGATGCGATCGAACGCAGCAAGCAGACCACGCTGGCGCGCTTCGTCTATGCACTGGGCATACGCAACGTCGGCGAGGCGACCGCGAAGGATCTGGCGCGTTATTTCGGTACGCTGGAGAAACTGATGCTCGCCGATGAAATGCAGTTGCAGCAGGTGCCGGATGTCGGGCCGGTGGTCGCGCAAAGCATCGTTGCGTTCTTCGCGGAAAAGCACAATGTCGACGTGATCGGGGATTTGCTGCGCGGCGGTGTCGCGCCGCAGGAAAGCGCGGGTTTGCCGGTAGAAACGCTGCCGCTGGCTGGCCGGACTTTTGTGCTTACTGGTACACTCGGCATGGCCCGCGAGGAGGCAAAAGAAAAACTCGAAACGCTGGGCGCGAAAGTGGCGGGCAGCGTGTCGAAGAAGACCGACTACGTAGTGGCGGGGAGCGAAGCCGGCAGCAAGCTGGACAAGGCCAGGCAACTCGCGATACCGGTCATGGACGAACAGCAATTTATCAATTTTCTCGAAAGCGCGGGGGCGAGACATGAAACTTAAGATAACCAAAGCCGTATTTCCAGTCGCAGGAATGGGCAGCCGGTTCCTGCCGGCGACCAAGGTGAGCCCCAAGGAGATGATGCCCATCGTGGACAAGCCGCTGATCCAGTATGCGGTGGAAGAGGCGGTGGCGGCGGGCATCACCGACATGGTGTTCATCACCGGGCGCAACAAGCGCGCGATCGAGGATCATTTCGACAAGGCCTATGAACTCGAAGCCGAACTGGAAATGCGCGGCAAGCATGAGTTGCTGCGCCTGGTACGCGAAGTGACGCCTGCGAACATCAACTGCATCTATATCCGCCAGGTTGAGCCGCTTGGTCTGGGCCACGCGGTGCTGTGCGCCAGGCCGGTGGTACAGGATGAGCCGTTTGCGGTGCTGCTGGCGGATGATCTGATCGATGGCGAGCCGCCTGTTATCAAACAGATGGTGGATGTGTTCAATCAATACCAGTGCTCGATCCTTGGTGTGCAGGATGTGCCGCGCGAACAGACCCGCCAATACGGTATCGTCAGCAGCAAGTCCCTGACCGGTAATATCGAGGAGGTAAACGGCATCGTGGAAAAGCCCGAGCCGGAAAACGCGCCGACCACACTCGGGGTGGTCGGCCGCTACATTCTCACACCGCGCATCTTCGATCATCTGGAAAAGGTGCAGGCAGGCGCGGGCGGTGAAATCCAATTGACCGATGGCATCGCCGCCTTGATGCAGGAGGAGAAGATGCTTGCCTATCGTTTCAACGGGACGCGCTACGATTGCGGTTCAAAGCTGGGTTATCTCAAGGCAATGGTGGCGCTGGGGCTCAAGCATCCCGAGGTGAGCGAAGACTTTGCTGCATATCTTGAAGGTTTGAAGTGATAATCGGAAAGTCACCAATAAATTTTGGGTAGCCGGGTTAGCTCATGAGCATATCCATCCAGCGCGCGCGCGAGATTCTGCAGCAGGCTGAATTGTTGTATTCCGCCGAACAGGTACAGGCGGCGCTGCATAAAGTCGCGCGACAAATCAATGCCAGGCTGGCTGACAGCCATCCGCTGGTGCTGTCGGTGATGGGCGGGGCGGTGGTATTCAGCGGGCAATTGTTGCCGCTGCTGGATTTTCCGCTGGATTTCGATTATGTGCATGTGTCGCGTTATGGCGATGCGCGGCACGGCGGTGCGATGCACTGGAAGGTCGAGCCGCGCGAGACTGTGCGCGGCCGGGTGGTGCTGTTGCTGGATGATATTCTCGACGAAGGACATACCTTGTCGTCGGTGCGCGAGCGCGTTGTTGCACTGGGTGCGGACAAATGCTACAGCGCGGTGTTTGCCGACAAGCAGCATGGCCACAAAAAACCCATCCGCGCGGATTTTGTCGGGATCGAAGTACCGAATCGTTTTGTGTTCGGCTACGGCATGGATATTGAAGGGGCGTGGCGCAACCTGCCCGCTATATACGCAGTCAAGGAGTAGAAATGAAAACCTCAATAAATCTACTGTGCGATTCGATAGCTGCGTTGCGCGGTGCTCATTCCTCGCCTATCTATGAGATATGTCTCGGTCATTGCGCTCCGTGCGCCTTGCTCTCGAACCGCTCGCTACGATTTCTGGAGGTTTTCTAATGTTGGCAATCATCGGCGGGCGCGGCCTGACCCAATTGGCGAATCTTGCGATCACCCATCAGCAGGTGATGCGCACACCCTACGGCGAACCGTCCGGCGCATTCATGTTCGGGACGCTGAACCAGCACGAGGTGATTTTCCTGGCGCGCCACGGCTACGGCCACACCATTCCGCCGCATCTGGTGAACTATCGCGCCAATCTCTGGGCGCTGCGCGAACACGGGGCCAGCAAGATTGTTTCCGTGGCAACCGTGGGCGGTATTCGCGCCGATCTCAAGCCCGGGGTAATCGTCGTGCCGGACCAGATCATGGATTACACACACGGCCGCGACTCGACTTTTTTTGAGGCGCGCGACAAGCCGTTCATCAATACCGACTTTACCCTGCCGTACAGCACCCGGTTGCGCAGCCACATACTGCGCAGCGCAAAAATCGCGCAGCAGCCGTGCATGGACGGCGGAATTTATGCGGCCACGCAGGGTCCGCGCCTGGACAGCATTGCCGAAATAAACCGTTACGAACGCGACGGGGCGGATATGGTGGGCATGACCGGCATGCCGGAAACCGCGCTGGCCAAGGAACTCGAACTCGACTATGCGATCATCGCGGTAGTGGCAAATTATGCGGCGGGTCGCGGTGACAGCTCGACCGGCATCAACATCGAAACCGTCAACGCCACCGCCAGTGCAGCGATGGTGCGGGTGCGCAGTATTCTGGAATGCGTGGTGAACAATGGCGATTAAAACCCCTGAAATTCTACTGCGCGACTCAAGAGCTGCGTTGCGCGGTGCTCGCTTGTCGCCTACCAGTTTGGTATGTCTCTGTCGCTGCGCTCCGTGCGCCTTGCTCTTGAGCCGCTCGCTACGATTTTTAGGGGTTTTAGGATGACAATCAGGACGGTGTTGCGCATGGGCGATGCGCGTTTGTGGCAGCGTGCCGAACCGGTCGGCCGTTTCGACACGCCGGAATTGCACCAGCTGCTTGCCGACATGCGCGACACCATGCATCACATGAACGGCGCCGGTCTGGCGGCACCGCAGATCGGCGTCGGCCTGCGCGTGGTGATCTTTGGTGTGCAACCGCTCTTGCTTGACAAGGAAAAAAAATCCTTGCGTTATCCGGATGCGGAAACAGTGCCGGAGACGGTGCTGATCAATCCGTTCATCACCCCGCTGGGTGCTGAAATCGAAGAGGACTGGGAAGGGTGCCTGAGCGTGCCCGGACTGCGCGGCATGGTGCCGCGCCATGTACAAATACGCTACCAGGGACGGGATGAATACGGTGCGCTGATTGACCGCACCGTCAGCGGGTTCCATGCCCGCGTGGTGCAGCACGAGTGCGATCATCTGGACGGCATTCTGTACCCGATGCGCATCAAAGACCTGACGAAATTCGGCTACAACCAGGAACTGTTTCCCGGAAAGGAAATGCAGGACGAATAGCCGCCGTCCCGGAAAATGCCGCGGCAAACTACGGCTGCGATTTTTCCAGCTTCCAGCGGTTGTCCTTGGCAAACCATTCCAGCAGTGCATCGAAGGGCATCGGCCGGCCGATATAAAATCCCTGGCCCAGATCGCAGCCGTTCCCGCGCAGCAGGGCAAGCTGTTCGTGGGTTTCGATGCCTTCCGCCACAACGGAGATGTTCAGGCTGTGCCCCATCGCTATGATCGCGTTGACCAGGTGGGCATCGCCCGCATCATTGGTCATGTCGCGGACGAATGACTGGTCGATCTTGAGCGTGCCGATCGGGAAGCGTTTCAAGTAACTCAGGCTCGAATAGCCGGTGCCGAAATCGTCGATGGCGATCTTCACGCCCAGCGCGTGCAGCTCGGACAGGGCGGTGGCGACGTTGTTGCGTTCGTCCATCAGTACACCTTCGGTAATTTCCAGTTCCAGCAGGCTGGAATCGAGACGGGTCCGGTCGATTACCGCGCCGACCGCCTCGACCAGGTTGCCGTTCATGAATTGCCGCGGCGAGATGTTGACCGCGACGCCGAGCGCCGCACCGAGCAATTCCTGCAACCGGACTGCGTCCCGGCATGCGGTCTCGAGTACCCATAGACCTATCGGCACGATCAGGCCGAGGTCTTCGGCCAGCGGAATGAAATCCGCGGGAGATACAAACTGGCCATCCCCCTTGCGCATGCGTATCAGGGCCTCCACGCCGGATATGATGCCGGTTTCCAGGTTTACCTTGGGCTGATAGAACAACGTGAACCCGCCATTATCCAGGGCGATGTGCAAATCCCTTTCCAGGATCAAGCGGTCGGCCCCGCCGCTGTCCATCGCAGGCGAGAACACCTTGTATCCGTTGCGGCCATTTTCCTTGACCCAGTACATCGCCACATCGGCGCGGCGCATCAACTCGTTCATATCGTCGCCGTCCCGCGGCGACAGGCTGATCCCGATGCTCGCGGTGACATGCACTTCCTGTACGTCCACGTTAATCGGCGGTACCAGCACGGCCTGGATGCGCCCGACCACGATTTCCGCACCCGACTCCTCGCTCTCGGTCAGCAGCAGCACGAATTCGTCGCCGCCCATGCGCGCCAGCGTATCGGTTGGCCGCAGACAGGTTTTGACGCGCGCCACGAATTCCTTGAGTATCAGGTCGCCGATGTGGTGGCCCATGGTGTCGTTGATATGCTTGAAGCGGTCGATGTCCATCATGGCCAGCGCGAACGGGGTGCTGTTTCTGCGCTGCTGTTCGATCGCGGATATCACACGGTCATCGAGCAGAGCCCGGTTGGGTAAGCCGGTCAGCACATCGTGCAGCGCGATATGGCGTATGTATTCCTCGCTGCGCTTGCGTTCCGAAATATCATAGGCGATGCCGAGATAGCCGCTGATCCGGTTTTCTTCGTCGCGCAATACGGTCATTGACAACAGCACCGGGAAGCGCGAACCGTCCTTGCGCACGTAGGTCCACTCGTGCTCTTCCGCCAAATTCTTCCTGGTCTTGGCGACAAACACCTCGAAACCGGGTTCGATTCCGATACCCAGTTCCTGGCTCAGGGATTTTGCGCGTTCCCTGATTTCTTCCTCAACGTGGATGACTTCCAGCGTGGCCAGGCCGATCAATTCGTCGGCGCGGTACCAGAGCATGCGCTCGGCCGCATCGTTGAAGGTGAGTATCGTGCCGTTTACATCGGTGGAGATGATCGAGTACGCGGCGCCTTCCACAATTGCGGTGCGCAACTGGTTTGACTGTTGCAGTTGGTGAACCAGAAGTTTTTCCTGGGTGATATCCCGGTAAGTCACCGCGATGCCCTGATGCATCGGCACTACTTGGCGCAGATACCATTCGGTGGTGCCAGTCCTGCCGGGCAGTGGTATTTCTTCTGATTGCATCTGCCCGGTCAGCGCGACCATCCTGAATTTGTCGAACATCTCCGCACGCTCGGGGAAGATTTCCAGGAATGTGCGCCCCACCAGACCGTTTCCCAGGACTTCTGGCAAATTACCGGCTGCAAACTCTGCCATCTGTTCAGCTCTTTGATTCAGATATTCGCAGCGGAAATCGACGATATTCCCGGCCGGGTTCTTGCTTGATGAATAGATCACAAACCCGTCCGGACTGCTTTGCATCGCGGCATCAAAGCGTTCCTTCGCGGTATTTTCGGCGGCATAGGCGCTGGTGATGTTATCAATTAGCGGCCGGACGCGCGAACGGATCATCACCATCCCGAGCACGACCAGGATTACGATCAGCGGAAGCGCGTACATCAGCTCATCACGGATCGGTGCCAACACTTCGGACAGGTCCATGCGCAACACCAGGCCCAGGCCGGTATTCGCCACCGGGCCATAAGCCGACAGCACATTGCGGCCGCGATAGTCGATCAGGTTTGCTACGCCGTTTTGCCCGGCCAGCGCGTAATGCATCGGAATCGGATTCCCCGCGAACGTGTCCGCAACCACATATATCCCGGCTTGCTCGCGCTGCGGGAAACACAGCAGTCGCTGCGCATCGAGACGCGCACACATCGGCATCGTGCCGGTCTGCCCGAAATGGTTGGACTGGCTCATCATCCCGTCCAGCTGGGGAAGCGCCTGTTCAAATACCAGAAAGGCATTAGGAAGCGCGCTGCGGGTTGTGTATGCGAGCGGAATTCGCACACGCAGGATATAACCGTTGTCCCAGGCAAGTGCAGTATCGACGCCCTTGTCGAGCCGCGCGAACAGAACCGTTTTATCCGTCATGCGGCCCGCAATTGTGATGTGCCGCTTGCTGCTGTCCAGGCCGATACCGGTAAATCCGTGAATGAGCAGGGGTGCTGCAACGCGAGTCAACTTAGTTATTGCCTGGTTGTTGCCCGGATTGCGCAATACTGCGGTTGCGGCCTTGCCGAGCTCCGGCTCCAGGCCGGCCACCACCGCGCGCTGCAGGCGATTTTCCAGATTGTTGTCCAGGTAGGCGATTCTTGCATTGAGGATTTGCGACAGGCTTGCAGTAGTCTCCTGGGTGACGATCTGTTCGAGGTACGAAATCCCGACCAGGCCGGTGGTCGCTGCCGTTGCGGCCAGAACCAGCAGGGTGGTGCGATAGATTTGCGCGGATTTATTCGCTATCGGGTCCACCGCTGAACTGACCCGGCAGCGCAGGGTGAGACACAGCAGTCCGAGGCCCAGCAGGAGCATGCCGATGGCGGTATGGAAAGCCATCCATAACACGCCGGTCATGATATACAGTTCTTCGAAAACCAGCTGGAATTTTAGCCAGTAGCCGATAAAGGTGACCAGTCCGATCACCAGCAAAGCGCCGGCCAGGGCGCCGGAAAAGAGTTGTACCCGCCGGCTGGTGGAACGCTGGATGGACAGCATCCCGATGCCGAAGGCGAGGAACCCGGCCGCAGTCAGCGGCGACATATGCCCGACCTGTTCGAACGATATTCCCAGCATGGGGAACAGGAACTCGATGCCGAAAGCATGCCCGGTTGCAAGCTCGATCATCCTCGCGCCGGCTACCAGCAACAGTAGCCAGACCAGGATGCGCTGCACGCGCGGAGCGGATGCCTCGGGGGATTTTTTGTTGTAGAGCAATGCCAGGCCGCCAAGAATGAAGCACAGTGCGGTGCTGGGTACCATCGGTTTCCAGTCCGGGCTGATTTGTGTCAGATGGGGCACGCCGAATTCCCAGCCGAACATGACAATGCTTCCCAGCATAAAGGTGAGTATGCCCGGGAGCGTTACCAGGTAATTGACTTTGGTCTTCTGTATGACAGCCATATCAACCTTCTTGAACAGGTTCGAGCCGGACAAGCTCGGGTGACACCATCAGACCGGCAAGGAACCGGATCGGAGCAGGACAGGATGCAGTATCGAATAGGCTACAGAATACACCAGGGGCGAAAGTTTCCCAATGCCGAATCTGCGATAATGCCACGCATACCGGAAGCCATGAGCGGCCCGAAATCCACGGGAGACAGGGACAAGAAACATGATCGTGACTTTGCTGATGATCGCCGGAATCCTTTTTCTGGCACTGCAACTCGAAGACAAACTCGGGATACCTTCGCCGCTTGGTTTGATCGCGCTTTCGTTTCTGGCGCATTTTGGCTTTCAACAGGTGCCGGTACTGACCGGGGATGCGGAACATTTTGCCACCCTGGTGGTTTTTCTGCTGCCTATCCTGCTCATTTCGGATTCGCTGGAATTGAAAGTCGCCGACCTCAAGGAGCACGGCCTGAGCCTGCTCTATCTTGCGGTGGTGGCGGTGATCCTGTCGGTGCTAACGGCCCTGATCGTATCCGAATGGCTGTTTGCCGGCCTCACCCTTTCCTCTGCAGCGGTCATCGTGTTGTTCGCGATGGTGCTGGCGACCGACCCGGTTTCCGTGGTCAGCATCTTTTCCAAATTCGAATTGCCGCATCGCCTGAAGATCCTTGCCGAAGGCGAGAGCCTGTTCAACGATGCCACCGCGCTGATTGTGTTTGTCTTCGTCGGTCTGTATGCGCTGGGCGGTGGTAATCTGACCGTGGGCTATGTGGCCGCAATCAGTGCCGAGGTGGTGTTCGGATCGGTAGCGGTCGGGATAGTGACCGGTTATCTCGGACTGGCCGTGATGAAGACCACCGAAAACCGCATCGCCGAAATGATGGTGCTGATCATCACCGGATACGGGGCGTTCTGGCTGTCCGAGCATTTCTTTGTGTTGCTGAATATGCTGGGCGAGCATTCGCACCTGCATCTGTCCGGCATCCTGTCCTGCATTTTCGCCACGATCACGGTTCACCATGTGATGACCGGTGCCATCGCTGAGGAAAGTAGTCAGATCGACCGTGATGAAATTGAGCTCCATCGTGAAGCCCGCAAGCGCCATTCATCATCCGGCGTGATCAGGAATGTATTGCACCGGGTCAAGGCCACCATTGATGAACGCGACCGCCATTTGCGTACCCAGGAAGATGTTCAATTGCTGGCACTGGTCGCCAATACCATCCTGTTCGTGGCCATGGCGGAAATGATACATTTGGATATGTTGTGGAAATACCGGGTCGAGATTCTGGTCATGTTCCTGGCAACCACGCTGATTCGCGGCGCGATGATGGGACTGTTTGCCTGGTTGAGCAACCGGACAGGCAAGATGGCCGATGTGGGTTTCCGCTGGTGGGGTGTGCTGACCTTTGCCGGCATCAAGGGCGGGTTGTCGATCGTGATGCTGACCATGATTCCCTCATCGTTCGAATACCTTGAGATGTTCAAGGCGGTGGTGATCGGGGTCGTGGTGCTTTCCACGTTCACCTATTCGGGTGTGCTGCTGATCATTATAGGCAGCAACAGGGAACGTTTTCTTATGGAAAAAGCCGAGGAGGAATGATCATGTTTGCCGCCAGTCCAATCCGTTTGCTTCATCCCGAAAGGAATAATCCTAATGCCTGATTCCGCTTCCAGCCGGGCTGCGTGGCGCGATGCGCTTTACCGCATCATTTTCGAGGCCGATACCCCGTTGGGCAAGGCATTTGATATTGCCCTGGTTGTTTCCATCATACTCAGCGTGTTGGCCGTGATGCTGGACAGCGTCACGGCCATCCATGAACAATGGGGCGGTACGCTGTACTTCATGGAATGGCTGTTCACCATCATCTTTACCATGGAATACATTGCCAGGCTGGTTTCCGTCAGCAAGCCGAGCGGCTACATGTTCAGCTTCATGGGCATGGTTGATCTGCTCTCGACCCTGCCCAGTTATATCGGCCTGTTTGTCGGCGGCGCAAGTTATGCGCTGGCGTTGCGCCTGTTGCGCTTGCTGCGCATTTTTCGGGTACTTAAACTTGCCCATTACCTTGAGGAAAGCGCAGTCCTTGCGCAGGCATTGGCGGCAAGCCGGCGCAAATTGCTGGTGTTCCTGCTGGCGATTCTGTTGCTGGTGATGATACTCGGTACGTTGATGTTTGCGGTCGAGGGGCCGGAAAACGGCTACACCAGCATCCCCGAATCCATCTACTGGGCAATCGTCACGCTGACTACCGTAGGATACGGCGACATCGCACCCAGAACGCCACTCGGCCAGGCGATCGCTTCCATGGTGATGATATTGGGTTATGCGATCATCGCAGTTCCGACCGGGATAGTGACGGTCGAATTGGCGCGCAGCCATGCGAAACAGAATATTGTCATTGCCTGCCCGCGCTGCATGCTGGAAGGCCATGCCCAGGATGCAAGATACTGCCGCCGTTGCGGGGAGCCGTTGTTGCCACACGATCAGAAGTAATTGGGGGAATACAAGTATGGCTAACAAAGTTGCTGCAGGGTTGTTTATGAGTTTGGCGCTGTTGTCCCCGGGTATGGCTTTGGCTGCCCAAGATATTCAGGTTGCTCAACAGAGCTCGGTTGCCCGGGTAAATGAAGTTGCCACAGCGCATCAGGCTGAAAAAAAACGACCGGCGGCAAAAAAGCACCAGAGTCAGAAGACTGCCCCACCCGAAATCATTGCGCCCCAATCGGCGCCGCAGCCGGTACAGACACAGACCGGATTCCCGGTACTGTTTGAGGGGAGCAAAATACTCGATATTTCTTCCAGTCTGACCGGAGAACTGACCCCCGAGCAGCGTGCCGGCCTCATTCAGCATAATATCCAGACGTTCGCCGACAGCAAAGCCGATGCAACCGGGCTTAGGGTAATCAAGTTGCCGGAAGGGTACGGAATAGGGACTGATACCAGCATACTCATGGTCATCACCAAACGGGATGCGGAACCTTCCGGCAAATCTCCCGAAGCACTTGCCCGGCAAATTCTGGGGGAGATTCAAACCACCCTGATCACTTATCGTACCAAGCACAACTGGAAAACCTATGGTTACGGAGCGGCGGAATCTTTTTTCGCCATGGTCGCGCTATGGCTGGCGCTGCGTTTGAACAACCGGGCGTTCCGGTGGCTGGTCAAGAAAGTATCCACCCTGCACGATCATTGGAAAAGTGGAATTCACCTGAAGGGAATCGAGGTGCTTTCGGCTACCCGAATCGAGCGGGTGGTGTTGATGGCAATAAAATCCCTGCGCATATTTGTCATTCTGCTGTTCCTGTATTTTTTCCTGCCGCTGATTCTCAGTTTCTTTCCCGAGACGCGCGAATTGGGATCCAAACTGCTGGACTACCTGATTACGCCGTTTGCCACGTTCTTTCATACCATCATCAGGTACGTTCCGAATTTCTTCTACATTTTTGTAATCGGTGTCATCGCGCGTTATGTGTTGAAGGCAATTTCCTATGTGTTCAAGCTGATCGAGCAGGGCGATCTGAAATTCGAATGGTTCTATCAGGACTGGGCGCGACCCACCTACCAGATTGTCCGTTTCCTGATCATCGTGATGGCGCTGATCAGTGCCTATCCCTATATTCCCGGCTCCAGTTCACAGGCGTTTCAGGGTGTCGGCCTGGTGCTGGGTGCGATCATTTCATTCGCATCCTCATCGGCGATATCGAACATCGTGGCCGGTGTGATCCTGACCTATACGCGTGCTTTCAGGCTGGGCGACCGGATCAAGGTGGGCGAGACCACCGGGGATGTGGTCGACAAGACGTTGCTGGTGACCCGGGTCGAGACCATAAAAAGCGAGATCGTGACCATCCCCAATTCCCTGGTGATGAGCGCCCAGATCATCAACTTCAGCACTTCCGCGGCTGATGGCGATGGCGTGATATTGCACACCTCCGTCACGATCGGTTATGACGTGCCATGGAAGCAGGTGCGGGACTTGTTGGTCGAGGCGGCGCGGGATACCAAGAACATACTGGATAAACCCGAACCGTTTGTGCTGCAAACCGCGCTGAACGACTTTTACGTCAGCTACGAGATCAACGCCTATACCAAAAATCCCAAGTACATGGCGTTCACCTACTCGGAACTGCACAAAAACATTCTGGATAAGTTCGATGCTGCCGGCGTCGAGATCATGTCGCCGCATTACTATGCGCTACGCGATGGCAATGCATCGGCTGTGCCCAGCGTACTGAACGCGAAAGGCTATGCAGCACCGGCATTCAAGGTCGGCAAGGAGGTTGAATAGCAAGCAGCTAGTAAAATGAGTCGAAATGGTAAGTGAACGCGCCTTCAATTCCCATATTTCCTCACTTTTTCCATTGATCGTACCTACGAAATCGTGTCTGGTAGTAACCAAAACCGCTCCGCCCCCTTGTTCTTTTGTTAAAACTAGGTAATGTCCGTTTTGCGTCTGCCAGCTCAACCGGTCGATGCAACACATGCGTTAAATCTCTCTGCGGGTGTTTCGAAAGCTAATGTCTTCCGTGGACGTTCATTTAGCTGACGAGCTACCGCGTTGAGTTTCGATTGTGAGTGTAC
>Ga0307377_10003670_pt1 | contig 17164 bp, 20 predicted proteins | sample TR3MG_FD_202535 | JGI IMG/M metagenome (GOLD analysis project Ga0307377, IMG submission 202535) | Soil microbial communities from Risofladan, Vaasa, Finland - TR-3 | ecosystem: Environmental > Terrestrial > Soil > Coastal area > Acid sulfate soil | place: Finland: Risofladan, Vaasa | collected... | reverse complement strand
TTTCTAGATATAGCTTCTCTACCCTCAGTTAATCGAGTCATTTCATCTGCAGCTCTTTTATCTAAAGCAGTAGTTAAATCTGTTTGACCTTCACCAACAGTAGACTTAGCTAAATCGGCTTTAAGGTTTCCTAGTATTCCTAACTCTTCCCCTATCTCACCTTCTCTACCTATAGCACTTTCTAGTCCTGACTGTTGCTCTTCTGCAGTAGTCTGACCAGTAACATTTAAGTCTCTAAGTGCATTGGGATCAGCTTGTAGTAATAGTTGATCTAATCTAGTAGCACCACGACTATATCCTGGTGTATTGAATGTATTACGTAGTAAATCGAATCTACCCTGCTCATTACCAGTACGACTTTGAATATTACGTAGTTTACCAACACCCTCTTCTATAGGCTTTTCAGCGAAATCAGGTCTATCAATTATACCTTCTCTAATACGAGCAAATCGAGATAAATCGTCTTGGTTCTGTACTGTCTGAGAAGCTTGTCCTACGGCTGATTGAATAAAGGGATCTGTTGCATTAAGTCTATCGGTTTCTTGTTGTCTGGCATCTTCAACTCTTTGTCTTTCTTCTGATATCTGTTTACCAATACCAGCGCCTTCACGCTGAATATCTTGACCTATCCTGCCACCTAGCTGTGTTCCAGCGCCCTGATTGGCATTAATATAGCTACGAAGATTCTGAAATCTGCCTGATCCAGCTACTCTACTAGGAGACTGTGGTTGGACCGAGGATGGTGTCTGAGAGCCTACAGCACCACCAGTGGGGGCACCACCTAGACCTGTATCTGGAGCGTCCTCGACGACAGGTAGACCCGTTGCCGGATCTATCTTCTTTTCCTCATCTTCTACTACTACAGCCATCTATACCTCATATTATACTTGTACAAATACCTAACTTCCTAGAATTAATAATCTAAGTTTGAATTTAGTACTGGCAGGGAGTCCTGTAACTTGTTGAATTTCTACAACTTGATTGTTCTGTCTGAATATCACAAATGGTGCATTCAGTATTGCAGCAGTGCTATTGACAGGTGCTGCGTAAACTACTAATAATCCACTAATCTTGCCTCGACTAGTTTGAAATGAGGCTGTATTGGTCACTAAACCACTACCATCTACCACCACTTCTACTTCCTTAATGTCCATATCAAGGTTATCAGCTATAGTTAATCTTTTCTGGAACGCATTTATAGTTTGTTCCATAAATGGATTAAGTACGAAGGATAGTTTACGAATTAACTCTTGATCATCACCTGAGAAGTCTTCTGTTAATATACGTTTTCCACCAGATATCTTAGCCATAGTTAGTTCCTATATGCCTTTTGTGTAGTCATCTCGACAGTTAATGTTATCCCGAATAGTTTAATCTCTTCTCTAGCATTACTGTGGATATATCTAACTGAAACATATCTAGCTCTAGATTTATCTCTAGGAACAAGCACTCTTTGTGGTCTACTGGAAGCTATTCCACCAAACCCTTCATTACCAAAGTCTACTCGACCAAATACGCCAGTTCCTGCACCCTCAAATTCTGGACCATTGAAAGATTTAATTAGGTCTGTTTGATATGCTACCTTTCCGGTAGTGAAACTAAGGTCGTCAAATATAACAGTGGCATCAGTTATTCTCTTTAGTATACTAGGATCTCCTGCATGATTCGGCACCCAGATTACTGTAGATTCGAATGCTTTATATACAGTCATATCTCCAACTATAAATGGTGGCATTCTGAATAGAGTTATTGTATTAAAGTCTTTATCTTTATCATCAATTAATGCTTCATAATTAGTAGTACCAATAGAGTCAAAGTAATTTACATGTACTGTCGTTGGGCTTTCGTTCAACCTATCAGTAATCTTATTAAACTCGGTTTGAATATCAACATGTGCCGAAGGATTAGTATATACGTAAGAAGTATTACCGTGTGTATCTGTAAACCCATTCGTATCATCTAAATTAAGTTTAGCTGCAAGATCAATCATCTTCACACCTATACTATCTCCCACTATCATCTTTAGTGTTGATTCATAATCGGTATCAGTCATTCCTTGATCTAAGTCTAGTTTTCTTAGTAATCTATTATACTGAGATATAGTAAGATACTGCTTTTGATATATTACATCCCCAATCTCAACATTCACTAAAGAAGAAAGAGCTATAATCTTTTTACCTGAAACACCAGCATTATTTAACTGTACTGGAAATTCTCTATCAGCTTTGTCAGTGCGATCAAGATTCTTTCTCTCTTTCTCTATGCGGTTAGTGTCAGAAGATCCTAAGTAAATTTTACTATCTCCATCATTTACTACGCCGCAAGTTTTAGCTAAATCCCATACTGTCCAACTTCTAGTATCGCTGTTAAACCGTAGGCATTGAGTTGCAACAGTATCTGTTGACTTTGTTGTTGTCCATAAATAGTATGATCTATCTGATTCACTAGCAAACCCAAAGCTATAACTAGGAAAGTTATCATTTAATAGTGTTGAAGCATTAATATAGTTTTCAATAGCTTTAGATTCAATCTCAACACCTGTATCAGCTATTCTAACTACACCCTGAGATGTCAAGGCATAAATTACGTTATTTAGTATGTCGGCACTATCCGGTGCTGTAATAATGGCTGAAGAGTCCCAGAGAGATAGTACAAATGAAGACGAGGACTCGCCAGAGAGTCTATATACACCATCTTCTTTTAGTATAAATAAGCTATCTCTTAGTGATATAATTCGTAGTATTGCTTTATCTTTTGGTCCTACATCCAGAAAATTAACTAGAGGAACAGCTTCTGGTTGTTGTTGTTTTGAGAAGAATAATCTATTCGGTGATACTTCATTATCTGAGGCTACATCGGCCAACATTACTCGTCCACCAGTTCCAACAGTTCCAACAGTAGTATCTACTGGTATAGTAAAAGTATTAGCACCTGTTACACCAATGGTATGTAGACCATCAACATTAGGACTATCACTTACATTATCAAATATTAGAACTGAGTTACTAGATGAATAGCCGTGAGCTGTTACTGTAAATTCGGCAGGATTAGCTTGAGTGTATGATGTTATAGGCTTTACTGAAGCTAGTACTGGATTAAATTTAGTATTGGCTCCGGGTGTGGTTTCTTCTATACCTAGATAGAATGGTATATCTTTTAACTCTCTTGCTTCAAATAGTATCTGTCCAGGGACATCGCTAGGGCCTGATAGATATTGAGCAGAGGTTATACCACCAGCTTGAGCATTTATCACTCTAACAATAGAGTTTGCTGTTTCTTCGACTCGCTGACCCGGAGTTAGTTTAGATGATAATAGTATCTCACTAGCACCAGCATCTTCTCCGTCACCAACTATAGTTTGATCCGTGAATACTAATGACCCTCCAGCAGGAGTCGGCACTGGAACGGTAGCTGTATTTGAAATATGAAATGGACTGGTAGTTCCGTTACAACAATTGGTTATAGTAATTGTCGAATCGGTTCCACCAGCACCAGATTTAGTAGTTGTAAAATCTAATGTTAGATCTAGTATAGCTTTCATTGCATCTACTATATCTTCATTTGTTGTTGCAGCGGATACATCAACTTTAATCTCAATCTTTCCGGCTACATCTAAATTGGTAGGAGCAGAACTAGTTCCTGTTCCATCAAACCACAAGAAGTACTCTCTTTCATTACTAGCACTAGTTAGGAAGAAATATGTTCCATCTAGTGTTGCACCAGGAGTACCGTAATTAGCTGTAGTCCAGTCTATAGTAGACTCAGAAGTAACACCAATAAAGGTAAACTCATTTACATCAACGCCGTCAGCTATAACTAGTTTAGTATCACCAGAAACGAAGTCTAGTAAACTTAGTAGGTTTATTGTAGTGCGATGTTTTGATTTAGTATTAGCATAAAAGGCGAAGTTCTTATATGAAGCAATATCTTTGGCTAGTGGTGGCGCTTCGTTGGCCTGTAGTATGCCTTGACCTGATATTGGGTTTGTGTATAACAATGTTCCACCAACTCTAAAGTCGTCCGGCGTGATATCTGTTACAGTCACACTACCAGTAGTTGTTGGGGGAAAGTCTTCTATTACTAAGAATAACTCGTCTTCTGGTACTAGTTCTTCTACGTCCGCGACTGATGGTGCTGTTACTTGAGCACTTCGATATATTTGGTAGAAATAAGTATCATCGATATTATCTGGTATAGGAAATGTTAGGTCTACTACTGCTGTGTCTGTCTCACTAGGATTGATCACTGTAGTAAATGCACTAGGAGCACCTATAATTAAATTACTATTTTTATCTTTATATGCCCAAACAACCCTATAAGCCACTTTGGATAGAGTTCCAAAGAAACCAGGAGTCGTATAATTGGCTTTTAATTTTACGTCTAGAGCTTTGACTGCTCCAGCATCTGTTACTACTAATGTGTTAAAGTCTGCAGAGGAGAATGCTGATATCTTTTTGATACCATTGTCGGTAGTGAAGTAGAAATTACCATTCATCTCTTGTGACTTCATACGTTGTGTTGAATCAGGTTCTGTAAAGCTTCCAGACCAAGATGTAAATGTTCCTGTTCCGTCACCATACTGTAATACATCATTAACGTGTCTTATTACTTTCTGTTTATATGAGAACAATTGTTTGGCTCTATCTACAGAAGACGGTAAATCGTCACCATATAGAAAGAATCCATTTCTCTTTTCCAGCACACCTTGTCTATCATGATTGTAATTGACACACTTAAGTAGTGCGCCAGGCGGTACTTCACCTAAGAACTGGTCATTAGTTGCTAACCCTGCTATCTTTAAATTGACGACTTGAGGCATTAGAACTTCCTTCCACTTTTATACTTCTTTCTTAGTAGACCATTATTACTTTTAATCTTTAGTGGCGCAGAAGTGACTCGATTCTCTATCAGCTTGGTAGCATTTACTTCGCTGACAGTAGTGTTCCTGGCAGCTAGTGCTGTTGCTGTGGCATCACCTAAAGACTCTAACACCCTCTCAATAGTTCTAGTGAGCAAGTATCGATGCATCTCTGTTGGTATGCCAGGGATGTCTGTCTCATATGCTAGTGCTATAGTGTCTCCAACTTCTAGATCTGCAGGTAAGTCTGCTACTGCAAATGTAAATGTATTAGTAACGTAGTTTACTGATGATGCATTTTTATCTATATCTAGAAAGTTATGGGGGGATTTTGTCTTCAGAAAGTCCAGCTTAGTGGCTGATGACATAGTTGTTGGTATCTTATTAACCACTACTTCACCTGTAGTGGTGTTAATCGATACTACCTTAGCTACCTGATCTGTTTTTACTAACATATTGGGTCTTAGTAAGAAGGCGAATTCTAGAGTACCCGAAGCAGAAGTAGTTGGTGCTGGCTCCAGTTTGATATGAGCGTTTTGAACTAGATATCTGTATGGTTGATTATATGTAGAAGGAAACTGAGTATTATAACGATCATCTCTCTGAATACGAGTCATCTCAAAGTCATTACCATTAGCATCTATATATGCTAGATCTCGTAGTGCGTTACCCACAGCTCTCTCGGGAATTCGGTATAGTTCTTTCCCTTGCTCGATAGCTTTAGTTGTAACCCAAACGAAGAACTCTTCATATGTGCTTTTTATAGTTGGTAATATATGCTCTTGGATCTCGTCATTAGCAAATTCTAGTATCTCATCATCAGATATCATACTAGCCGCTCTAGGTAAAGATCCTCTACGTCTAACTGCATCAACTAGTGTTGTGCTAGTATAGTGTGGGACTTTAGCCATAGGTTACTCCATTTCGGTTTCTAATTTCTTTGCTTCTAGCTCTTGAATCATTTCTTCAAGTTGTTCTGGTGATAAGCTGTCTAGGTCGATTTCTGGCTCTTCTTCATAGTCCATTCCTTCGCCCATTTCGTCGCCCATTTCACCCATCTCAGACATACCTTCAACTTTATCTTCAGCCATCTCTAGGCCCTCTTTTAAGCTTTCAGTATCAGGAGCAGCAACAGTTACTTTTTGTAATTTCTTAGCCATACCTTGGTCGGCAATGTCTTCTAGTTCATTCAATACTGAACCTTTAGCTCTAGCTTCGTCAGAATCAGGCTTAATCATCTTTCCTTCTTTAGCCTTCTTCATCATTAGCTTTTTTAGTTCGTCCATCATTCTAGTTCTCCTTTGTGGTTTAGAATCTAATAAATGGCATATTATACCATATATGTTGTTAATATACAAATAAATTACATAAATAAGTTATTGCTTCACCGGAATCAGTAATATCATTACTACCACTATCATCTTTGGCGATAATAGCTAATCCTGCAGTTATATCATCTCTAAAGGGTATATTATTAGCAAATGAAACTTCTTGAATTTGTTGGATTTCAAAATATTCACCTGCAGAAATAAATTGTCCATTCCATGTATGATCTACTGTATCTATATTTTTTATCCATTTAGCCATTTATACACCAAATTGAGTGCCGCCTGAAGCAGCAGATTCATCTGTTAATTTAAAATAAATAGAAATTTCTGGAGTTGCAGGATTAATTATTGATCCTCCAGTAACTTTTTTAGCATATATCGAAACTCTATCGCCTTGATTAAAATTTGTACCAGATAGTCCAGCAGTATATGCTGTTCTTTTATTTCGTATTTGATAAGTATATAATAATGAGCCATTTTGATAAATTTCTATGTCTATAGAACTATCATCATTACTATTAGAATATGTTATACCTTTAAGATCCATATCTTGAGGTAGTACTAATGGAACTATATCAGATGTCGAGTTAGTATTTCCAAAACCTAACCATTTATTAAATGTATTACCGCTACCACCAAAGAAAAAGCCCAGCATTTTACCAATACCACTCGTTCTACTTTCTTCTATTGCCTCTTGAGTATTCTTCTTAGTAAATCCATTACTTCGTTCTGGTTCAGCAGCAAAGCGCATATTAAATGCTGTAGTGGGCATTTTTAAATAATCTATTGCTTCTTGTAATGTAAATCCATTAGCTACAGTAATATCATCTATACTATCATTAACTACTATATCACCACTATTAATATGGGTAGTAATCTCAGTAATAGAATCAGTATTACCTAAGCGACTATGATCTTCAGTATTAAGAGTATATTGACCAGAAGCCGGTACAGTTACACCTAACTCATCTAATTCGATATCTGATATAGTCGTATTCTTTAGGATTTTACTCATTATGTTTTAGTTCCTGATAACTGTAAATCTACCCCAACATTTCTACAAGATCCTGAAGTTATACGTATAGCAAAATGTTTATTCTTTACTGGAGCATTAGTTTCGGTAAAATCGCCGTCATCTTTTACAAAGACTTCTTTTCTTGAAGCTGTTATGCTAACAGTGGCAATTGTAACTAAGTTTAATCCATTACCATCATGTTGATATACTGTCACATCATATGTGTTTGGATTTTGTGTTCCAACCGATATAACATCTAAAGACCCATTTAGTAATCCAAAATTAATCCCCGAGTTATTCGAAGATACTCCACCGGGTCGATTAAGCCATGTATTAACTGTCACGTTACCTTCTCTACCAAAAGAGAATCCTGGTGATGCAGAAACTGCTGCATTGTCGGCTAACTCTCGTATTGCAGGAGCAGTCTTCACTGATACTAGACCTGATGTTTGAGGGTCGAAATCCTCTTGTTCTGCGTCTAGTAAATCAGATACCTTCTTGGTGCCGTTAGTAGCATCAACAAATGCAACTTCACCTGCGACCTTTTCAACTCTGGTGGCATCATCGTTTTCTAACGCCAAGCCCTTAGCAGCTAAATAATCTTCTGTTGGATCAGTCTCAGTAGGACCGAAATTAATCTCAGTCCCACTTGTTGCATCTTCAATTTTTAACGGCTTAACTTTATCGACAGGCATATCTATTACCCTTTCTTAAATTTTCCTCTACCGTATAATTATAACTTCTTACCTAAGTATTGAGTTTTAATTTGTAATTCAGTAGCACTCTTAGCGAATCCCATCTGATATACAGTTGTGTTTGCACCTGGGGGAGTAGCTGTTATTAATCCGGCAGTTGCTGCACTAAGAAAGTATCTACTACCAGCAGTTAATCCGGTAAATCCAGCTAATACGCCCTCACTACATACTGAAACAGTTGCAGCAGCTCCTACACCAGTAGCAGCAAATCCAATAGAATCCGCTGTTGCATCGGCATCGGCTTTAGCTTTAGAAACTTCATTAGAACCAGATATATAAACTGCATCTACTGCAGCTAGTATCTCACCAGAGGTATAGTCATTACATACAGCCTTTGCTTCATCAACAGTACTAAGGTTATCCCAGCTAGTACCATCCCATGCATATAGATGGTCATTAGTACTATCCCAAACTAGATATCCTTCTCCACCATCAGTAGGTGTGGCAGTAGGAACCCCAGCTATCGCTGGCAGTCTCATTGCATCTAATTGGTCGGCGTCATCTGCTACTACTGGAAATAGTATAGCGGAGCCAACATCCATAGAGTTTTCTTCATCCTCAAACATAATCTTGTCTGCAGGGTGAGTTCCAGAGCTATTAGTGATACCATCTGTAGTTGGGTCGTTAAAGCTTACATCACTAGTATCTGATATCGCAGTATCATTCATATCTAGCCCTGTTCCACTTAAGACCGCGCCACCACCAGTTACTGTAAAAGTAAGTAATGTGACTTCATCTGCAGTAGTGTCCATTTCTTGTGATAACCCAGATGCATTAATTTTTAGTAGTTTTACTTGTGCCATTATATTCTCCTGTTAGCCCAAATCGTGTATTTCAAATGTAACTGGATCTATAGATTTATCCTTTAACGATATTTTTAATTTCTCTTCCAACATCTCTTTAAACCTTTCGTATTCTTTCTTAGCATCTACTACAGCATTAGTTACTTTACCTAAATTGCGTTTTTGGTTCATTAACTTCAATTGCTGTAACTCTAGATCTTTTTCCATCAACTTAATACTTAGTATCTCTCTACCTTTATTCAATTCTGCAGTCTTCATTTCTTCAATGGTACAACGCCATTCCCAGTATTGAGCTTTAGTGAGTTTTTTAGTCATAGAATACTCCTAGTATAACAAATCTTTTAACTTTTCTTGACCCTGTTTAATCTTAGATAAATCAGAGTTCATAAAATTTAACTTTTCTTCTTTCCATTTTTCATCGGAGATATTGAATAGGAATCTCCCTTTACCTCTAGAAATTACATGATAGCTTTCTAGCTTATATTTTTTAATCTCTATCAAATATGTCGTAAACCAAATATCTGTAGTACTCTTCATTACGGTGTTCTCTTGGCTCGGAAATTACCCGGCTCTAAATAAACTTTTGTTGCACTGGTTGCAAACCCCATTATCTGTACATATCCAGTTGCTGGTGGTGTACTAGTAAAGCTCCCTCCAGTACTGAGAAAGACTTCTAGGCCTTTTGTTAGACCACTAAACCCATCTACTTCTCCTAACGTCTTAACTACTGCTGTTGTTAGAGTTAGTTTTTCTATAATAACACCTATGGCTCTATTTATTGAAGTGTTATCTGTTGCTACTTCAGCTTTACCATCTATAGTCAAGGATTCCTTCACAACATCACCAACATTAGACGATGCATCGACAATAAACTCTTGGGCCACCCCAGTAGAGTTCTCTATCTTCTCAACCAAATCAAATTCGGCGGTGAGTGGATTAAACCTAAATCTAGTCATAACTTAACTTAGTAGCTTTCAGCGGTCTCTAATTCACCAGTTCCGGTATAGGTAAGGACAACTGTTCTTATTATTTTTCTATTAACACCAGCCAATCTGGTCCTAAAGTGAGTGAAATCTGTATCACCGTCAGTGGCATCTGTGACTGGGCCTGGTTCATTTGTGGTAACTATTATCTCTGTTTCATTTGCCCTGGCTGTAAAGTATCTACCCTCGTTCAGTGCTTGGATAGTTGCTTCTCTAACTTCTTCCTCAGAGGCATCGGCACCTATTGCCACCTCTATTCCTGTTCCGCCTGGAGTAGGATCTGTGCCTCCTGCAGCAACATTATACCAAACATAGTATGTTGTAGAAGGACTGTACATAAGAAAATATTTGTTATTTAATGTTTTGGAGGGTTGACCATCTGTAACATCAAAAATAAAATCTGTGTTAATATCCTGAGCATTTAACTTGTTTCCGTTAGTACTACTGGTAATTGTTAGTATACTATTTAACCTAACTGCTATAAACTCACTATCGCCGTTCAGTACTGCTCTTGATTTCTCGGCTATCTCAACATCAGTGTCACCAGTAAGAATGTCAATCTTTATATTTCTGGAAGCTCCGGTAGAAGGTATTGTTCCGTCACCATCTAATGCGTAAAATACACCCACTCTTCCGCTTGGGTCATCTATTAAAAAGTATGTCTGACTTAGACTTGTGGCTATTGTTCCTGCCATCATAATACTAGTTATCTCTGGCGAAGGCTGTTGGTCGCCCCTAACGAAAAAACTATTAATCTGTTTAATGCCAGCATCATAGTATGTCGCGGTTTCGATCTCATTATTGGCTGGACCAGAAGTAAAGTATGTTAAAACTACTCTACTAAATTCTCTAGGAATAAGCGAGTTAGCTTTAATAAACTTTAACGAGTTATCCTCTGGTACATGGACATCTTGGATAATCTGGGTAAAGTCTAGCTTAGATCTCTCAGTATTAGAGTTATTTTGGCTAGGCTGGTCAGTCATTTATAACCTTAAATTGTCGTAGAGCTAGCTCTAAAGCTGATCTTCATTGTAGAAAATCCAGTATAGGTGCTAGAACTATATGTAACTTGTCCTGTCGAACTATTTATATCAAAACTTATACTATTCGAATCTGCATCACCAATTGCGTCACCGACAGATAATTCCCATCCACCAGTTTTCTGTATTCCATATAGTTTGTAATTTGCTGTTAGATCCGCTGTAGCATCGATATGTACACTAACTAGGGCTTCGAACCCCCTAACGTCTGCAGAGGCAAATATGAGGCCTGTAATATTAGCTCCAGATGCACTCTCAGCACCAGTAAAAGACGACTCAATAAGGTCGCCTTTACTTAATGCTTTATTAAATTTCTTAGCTAAGCGCATTATAGCCTACTTTATAAGTATTCGAATTTTACAATCAGTTTATCAGTAGCGATAAGTGCAGCATCTCCACCAGTTGCAATATCTCCAGCAAAAGTGATTCTAGTAACACCACCAGCACCACCAGCAAGTGATACAGTATAGTCTGTGCCTTGCTCTTGTTCTATTCCATCTACAGGAATAACGCTTATACTGCCAGCATGACTAGCTGTCTGAGTAAGATCTACATATTGATTAGTGATATCTGTTCCATCAAGAGTGATAAGATCCTGCTTCTGCTTTAATCCTTCAAGTTCATTAGATCCATTGACTTTAGTAGTACCATTAGTTGCGTCAACATTAATTCTAAGATTGTCAGAACCGTCATCTTCAAGACCAGCACCAGCAAAGTCTGCAGGCTCTACGTCTATAGCAGCTCCGTTACCACCTTTAAGACCATCACCAGCAACATCTGAACCCAATTTAGCAGCAGTTACTGAAGTACCTGCAAGTTTAGCAGTAGTGATACCGGCATCCTTAACTCGTAAGCTTTCGGCTCCAGCACTACCTTGTAAAGACCCTTCTATTGTACTATCGTCAACGCTGATAGCCACACCAGTAGCTTGAACTATAATGGCACTAGCTTGAACAGTAGATGTTTCAGTAATATCAGGTTTAACACTCAATGTACTACCTGCTCCACCAGCGATACCATTACCTTGAGTTGCAAGTCGTAGGTTATCTGATCCATCGTCTTCTAGACCTGTTCCAGCAAAATCTGCGGGTTCAACAGCTACCTCTGTTGCATCGATTTTCAAACCACCACTAGCTTTAAGATCTAATGATAATGTATCACCAGTTTTATCAAGTCCATCACCAGCAATAATAGATGTTGCAGAATTGAAAAATACAAAATCAATATCATCAGTTTCTAAGGTGGCAACTACTCCAGTTTGAACAAAGTATTTACCAGCATTGGCTGTTCCTTCTTGTACTGGAACATAAGCACCATTGATTTCATCTATTGGAGAAAGAGAGTCGAAATCTGTTGATCGCGATGCTGCTCCGGCGGCGGCTGCAACAGCAACGTATATACCATTCTCTAATGCGGAGGTTTGGTCTTTTAGTAATACTCTATCGCCTTCAGCAAGCACTACACCATCAATACTATCACCAGCCTCTAAAGCACTAGCAATAACTACGTTTGCAGTAGAAGCTAATCTAACAGCGGCTTTAGGTTTTAGACCCTCAGCATTGTTACTAATTGCAGTACTAACAAAGGCAGTAGTTGCAATCTTAGTACTATTATCACCACTAGATGCAGTACTAGTTGTTGGTGCTCCAGCTAACGCTACGTTATCTGCAATTTTATCACCATCAACTGCGTTGTCTTGAATCTTACCTGTGGATATCGCAAGATCTTTAATGTTTTTTTGACTAATTTGTGCCATTGGTTCTCCTAATTATAACTGACTAGTAGCTTGTCGCCTGCAGTTAAAAGTGTTTCTAATCCTAATCCATCCCAGCTTAGACGTTTTCCGCCATCATCTGTTGTTACTATAAAATCTGTTGTATATTCTTGTGCCACACCTTCTACTAAAAATACTCTAGTTTTAGGTTTATCTGTTGGGGCACCTGTTAATACTATATACTTATTTGTAATATCACCACCACTTAAAGTTATTACTGGTTCGACATTGTATTGTTTGCCAAAAGTTCTAGTGTCAAGTTCTACAGTAGTTGCTTGTAGGTCTGTTCCGACTAGATTTGTTCCTGAGTTATCAAATGTGATATCCTCGGCATCAACACTACTAGTTGCGGTATTTATCCATGTTAGTGTTGGCTCATCGTATACATATAGAGTATTATTATCTAACTGTAATACTAAGTCTCCGTCTGCGGCACTAAGCTGTAGTCTTTCTGTAGAATCGGCTACCTTCTGCACACCACTGTCTGTAGAGAAAAATCCAGTACTGAGTAGTTTAACTCTATTAGTAGTGGAATCGAATACGGTACAGTCTATTCTTATCTGATCATAGGATGATACAGTAAATAGTCTATCGGCATCCCCCACTATTGAACCCAATGTAGTATTAAATCCTGATTCACCTATAATACGAGCTTTAATTACAAATGTATTTGATGCCCCGGCTTCTTCTGTTACGACTCTAATCTTACTAAGACTAGATATATCATATACCCCATTTACAAACCCAGTAGATTTTACTTGTTCATTTATTGAGAATAGTTTAACCACGTTTGAAACCTGATCCTAATATTTTTACATTTGTTCCATCAAGGGTAGAACATATTACCTGTAATTCATCATATGAGTTAGTAACAATACTATCGCTAGTTGATCCAGTAATGGACTTTATTAGCTTCCAATTCGTTTGTCCGTTAAGTTTTACATATAAATCTACTGTATTTCCAGCATTAGCATTCTCTACCGCAACTCTTATGTAGTCATTATTTTCTAGATCATATTCACCAATTAAACCAGTAGATAATATAAATTGATTGATACCTAGTTTATTTTCGTGACTACTCTCGGTCATCTTTATCCCTATCAGTATGCTTTCGGAAGCCGTATAGACCACCAACTGCAGCTATCATCGCCGCGAAGTCTGTGCCTATAAATGGTGCCATAGTGAAGCTACCGACAGTTATTCCTGCTAATAATATCTTACCTAGAGCTACTAGAAATGTAACCACTAGTAGTGTTACTGTTACTGAAGGTTGCTTTGTTTTGGGGTCTTTTATCCACATTATGCTAGATCTCCTAAACCTATATGATCTAAAAAAGCCTGTATATGGGTATCTAACTCACCATCAGTCATTTGTGCGCCCCCAAGGGAGAAATAATCCTGAGATTGGTTTTTAATACGAGTCTTTAGTTCTGCTCTAGTTAGCCTATATACTGTTGATGGTAAATTTCTAACTGTTTCGTCTACTGATCGACCAACTAATTCATCTGTAACTGTATTACAGTAATAGCCTCCATCCTCAACAAATACTGGGACTGTACCATCGCCCTCTAAAAGATATCTAATTAATTGTTTAGCCATATTTATTCCTTATAATCCGGGGTATAACCGATAGATTCATCGTATTCAGTATCTAGTCCTCTATATTTAATAGATTCCTGTGCATGTGGTATAAGTTCATCACTGAATTCGTCGATAAATTTAATCATTGATATATTTGAATACCCTTCTTGTTGATTTTCTTCTTGTAAAAAAGACAATAATTTCTTTCTAACTTTAGTTACGTTAAGTCCTATACCGTACATATAGGCTTGTTCACCTTTACCTATTCCACCACCGCTTTCTCTCATATCCTGAAGACTCTGATTTAAAGTTCTACTTATATGAGATTTTAACTCTGCTTTTTCAAAATCGGCTTCTGTAAAATTCTCACATTTCTTTTTTAGATTATCATATGTTTTCTTTAGAGACAGCACAGCTTTCATTGCTCCCTCATATGCAACCATTCCCCTAGACAATCTACTTTTTGATTGACTAATCTTTATTTCTAATTCAGTTCTTTCTAATGCGTCATCTTCATTTTCAAGTTTTTTATATAGTCTCTCTGTTTCAACTTGTTCTAACATTATCTTATATTTATTTTCTTCTAAAGCATCTTGTTTTTTTTGTACTTCTGCTGACACATCTGATAACGCCCTTTGTGCTGAAGCCGCCGAGCCTATACGCAGAACTCTTATCTGAAAATCTGACTGTGATTTACCAAAGTTCCTATGTATTGGTTGAATTGTAGATAAAGCTTTATTAACTCTCTCAACATTCTCAGCTAGAGTTAAATTACCAAATGATCTAGTATTGGCTAGCTCACCCTTGAATAAATTATCGAAAGTTAAATCTTTACTCATATTATTCTTGAGATCCTACTGAACGTCCTCTTCCAACACTTAAATTACCATGATCAGTAGCAGTTGTATTAGACGAATAAGCGAAAAAATCTATAACATCATTATTGGCATTACCACCAGATGTGAAACCCTTTGTTGTTTCAGATTGACCACACACCCAATCTCTTCCAACACTTAAATTACCATGATCTGCAGCAGTTGTATTCGATGCAAAAGAAAATTTATCTATAGTATCATTTGATACTGAACCACCAGAACAGAATCCATCTGTTGAAGATGATTGGCCTGCTAGAGTTATTCTTGCGACCGATAAGTCTCCATGATCCGTTGCAGTAGTGTTACTAGAAAAATCAAATTTATCTATAGTATTAACTGCAGTTGTTGAGTTACCACCAGAACTAAATCCTTGAGTTGGCGATGATTGACCGGCAGAGTAATCAACTGTTGCATTTAAATCTCCATGATCTGCAGCAGTTGTGTTAGATGCAAAAGAAAATTTATCTATTTCATTAACTTTTGTTGCACCAGAATCATTTCCACCTGCAGTAAATCCGTCTGTACCAGAAGAACAACCTGCTGGTGAACCCTTTTTAGCTTGTTGTAAATCACCATGATCTGACGCGGTTGTGTTACTAGAAAAATCAAATTTATCTATAACATCATAAGCTGTTCCCACATTATTCTGTCCACCAGAAACAAAACCTTGAGTACTAGAAGATTGACCAGCACAATCTACTTTTATTGCACTTAAATCCCCATGATCTGCAGCAGTAGTATTTGAACTAAATGCAAATTTATCTACAACATCTTCTACAGTAGTTCCGCTGTGAATACCACCAGAAGTAAACCCATTGGTAGTTCCAGGGAATACGTTTCCTGGTGCCGCTGGAGTTGATGCAGCCCCACTTTCACTAATAATGCGCCAATTAGTTCCGTCCGATTGAATACCTGTACAATCATCATCATTGTCTAAGGTAAATGTTTCCGATTCATCTATTGTTTCAGTACCATTAGCATCAACAGTTACTGTAAATGATGTATCTATTGCTTTAATATAGTATATTTTACCTTTAATACCAACCGCAGTCGGAAGATCAATATCAACAGTATTTGAACTAGCATCAACTAATATAGTAGTGTCAGCAGCAGTAGCAGTATAGTCATTTGTCTTAGTTACTACTTCTTCTAGTACTGAGAATTTTAAATCATTTGTATTAGATGCACTATAAAAGTTTACACCTTCAGTTACTGATTTGAATTCTAGGTCTACACCTGTTTTTGTTTTAAATAAGCCGTCACCGGCTCCTTGATTAGATGCTGTGTTAGTTTCTCCACCACCAGCAGCGCCGATTTGTGTCTCAGTTCCACCACTATCTTTTACATATATATTATCATCACTCTTGGCATATAATTTTACAAAACCTGCAGCAGGATTAGCCGGAGTAGTTTCATGTGACATTACTGCCACATCTATACCTGGCTCAGTAAGTGTCTTAGCTGACAAAGTTTGAGTATCCGTAGTACCAACAACACTACCTGCAACACCGTGTACGCCACTAGAAGGGTTATCAACTTCAGCTCCGTGAGCCAAGTTTGTTATTGTACTATTATCTGCATCAATTGTTTTATTGGTTAAGGTTTGTGCGTCAGTAGTACCAACAACTGAACCAGTCACACCGTGAACCCCAGTAGATGGATCATCAACCTCTGCACCATGGGCTAGGTTTGTTATTGTACTATTATCTGCATCAATTGTTTTATTAGTTAATGTCTGAGTTCCACTATCAGTTACAATTTCTCTGTCAGCACCAGCAATTTGTGTTCGCATCTCGGCATCGTTGTTATTATAAATCAACCCTTCCTGATCTGCAGAATATCCTTTTGCGGAGGCTTCTTTATTAAAAATCCTTCCTACAAAATCTCTTAACGCTTTTAAAGCCATGTTATCCTCTTATTGCTCAAGTGTTTCAGCCTTGAATGTTAGTACGGCAGTTAATTGACCCACTAAATCAGTACTAGTATAGGTAATCTGTCCACCAGCAGTAATGTCAAAAGTTATACCTACTAAACTGTCGAAGGTGCCATTTTGAGCTATTACATCTTTTCTACATAGTTCCCAACCAGAGCTACCTTGCATACCAACTAGTATTCCAGTCTCAGTCATAGTGACCCCGGCAGTAGATCGAAC
>Ga0307377_10003669_pt1 | contig 17164 bp, 17 predicted proteins | sample TR3MG_FD_202535 | JGI IMG/M metagenome (GOLD analysis project Ga0307377, IMG submission 202535) | Soil microbial communities from Risofladan, Vaasa, Finland - TR-3 | ecosystem: Environmental > Terrestrial > Soil > Coastal area > Acid sulfate soil | place: Finland: Risofladan, Vaasa | collected... | reverse complement strand
AGTTCCTGCTGTGTGTGTAGAGTATATTCCATTGCATGTTTCAAAAAAACAACCTATGATTTTTCCTTCTCTGGCTCCATCAAAGATAATTCCATAGACCCCGGCATCTTGATTGAAAATACAGTCTTCAATAAGATATTCCCAATATTGAGTGTCACTATCAGCCATATCATAGTGAATACCAGTACCATCCCCCGTGAATTTTAACCCTCTGAAAGTTGTTAGAACTCCATGATTAGTCTGTTCGAATATAGAGTTTGCGGAGGCGGTCGTTAAGATAGGACGGCCATAACCAATGATTTCCCTGTCAGCACTTGGCAGACTAATTTTTGTAGATATCGTATAGGAGGCCCCGTCACCTACAAAGGCTACCCTTTTGTGTGCGGTAATTGCTGCTTGTACGGCCATCGCATAGTCACCAGTCGAATACCACCATTGAGGATAAACCTCTTTAACGGCCCCATTACCGAACGCAACGGTACCGTCACCTGAAAAGATCTGATAGGCACCGGCCGGGACACCGCCGTTAACGGTGAGGGTCTTTCCGGCATCCACGGAAAAAATAGCCCCGTGATTTATATCCAGGGTAATGGTCGCGGGGACAGTCAGGTTTGTGCTTACCTGGTAGACCTGGTTCCCGGGTAGTTCTACCACGGCGGGATCCCCGTCGATGACCGCGATCACCCAGGCGAGGGATCCTGTCAATACGGCATTTCCATGATCACCGGCCATGGCCGCTACATACCAGACCCCTTTGATCGTGGATTCATCCCCCGGATCCAGGTCCGGGAGTTTTGTTAGGGTGGCACTTCCTCCGTCATAGGTGGTCACCGGGAAAGTGTCCGTAGTTTGCCCGGTGCCCCATTTGATGTCCTCTTTTCCCACATACCCGGTCGTGCCCTCCAGGTCTGTGATATCCGCGGCCATCGACCTGGTCGGGGATCCCAAAAGGCCAAAAACCCCCAGTATGATCAATAGATTACAAACTCGCTTTATCCACTTATTCATTTTTCCAGTCCTCCGGCATCCATGAATTTCCTCAAAAGGGTTTCTGATTTGGTGCATTCCTCATTGATGATCGTTGTCCATTTTATAATTTTATCCGGATCGTCTTTTATCTGCTCGATACGCTGTGCGGCCAGCCCGATGATGGTGATCCGGTTGGTCATATCGTGGCAGAATATGCGCGATCTTTGAGATAATTCACTCATTTTGGACCGGGTTTTTTTCCAGGGTGGCAATGGCCTGTCTGAGCTCGGCGATATCGCTTTTGATCCCCAGCTTTGTCTTGATGACCGCCATATCGATTTTGATGCCATTAAACATCTGGCTGCCTCGTTTCAGATCCTGTACGATCGTTTTCATGTCATCTCCCATATCAGCTACCTCTTTTTTCAGACCGCATGCTTCACACTGTGCCTTGACCCTCTTGTCCACAAGATTGGGGAGCTCGGCCTTTGATTTATAATACCCGATGACCAGGCCGCATAACGTGCCCAGGCATCCTACGATCGCTGAGACGATATAGGCTTCCGTGGTCATGATGTCTCTCCGTTTATCCGGACCAGATGATTCTTTTTTCTCTGCTCTACAATCGCCCGTCTCCTGGACCGGGTCCGGATCTCCGTCAAAAACTTATCGATCCGTTCGATGGTATGTTGATCAAAGCGCTCTGTCTTGGCGGCCTTTTGATACATGGACCGGGTGAAAAAAGAATCCAGGCGTTTTTTTGCCCGGTGCCCGTAATCGATACAGTATTTTCGGTAAACATCTTCGTCCAGCTTGACCTTTTTATCCAGGATAGTGACATGCTGACCCGGAAGCCCCGGATAGATTTCGAGCCGGGCAAGCGCCTTTTCGGTGATATCGTCTTTTTCCTGAACCCATTTGTAAGGGAGCCAGTGTTGAAATACACTGCCGGGATTGATCTTTTCTTCGCCCCATGCATTGAGCTCGGCAGGGATGTTACCGGAAAGACCGGGAATGACCTGGGCGAATGCGCTGAGCCAGCCCGATTTTTCGCGTACCTTGGCTTCACCTTCGCTGTATTTTTCATAGGCCCTGTTGAGGGATCGCCAGAAGCTCGAGTACGGCACAAAACTTGCCGCAAAACGAAAAGGGGCCTCCTTGAACTTTTCGTTTTTGTTAAAGACCTGTTGCATGCCCTGAAAATAACTCGAATCAATCAGATTATCGGTGAGACCCCGGGCGCATTCGCCGAATATCTCGGTCCGGGTCGCATCATCCTTGGCGTTTTTGATGCGATCGTGTGCTATGGCAACCGACGCGATCACCGTGTTCCACGGTTCGGCCCGGCGGTACTGGATCCAGGTATCACCTTTTTTTATGGACCAGGGCTTTTTGCCCTGACGATACATGGCATCCCGTTCGTTTTTGCTTTTGGGTGATTGCCCGATAATCTCACCTTTATCCACCTTGTAGAGGATATAGAGCGTCAGAAGGGCGCCTTCCACCTGTTTGGCCACGATATCCGGTGTGGGCATGCCGCGTCCCATCTTGCGGGAAACCACTTCTTTTGCAATCCCCAGACCGGGCGTAAATTCGATGCCCCGTTTGGTGAGATTGCCGATGGTATTGACAAACGGAATGATGAATTGAGACCCCGGCCCCAGGACGGGGACCTTCCTGAGCCGCAATACCCAGGCGGTGAAGGGATCCGGGTCATCCATAAACGTGCTGTGTTTGGCCTGTTTCATGGCCTGTTCATGGGCCTTATCGGGCAGGGTGCGCTTGTAGTTGCGTTCAAACTCCAGGCGTTTTTCACCCGTAAGGCCCTGGCGGTTGGCAACCCGCCGGGCAATGCTGTTGATCTCGCCATCATAGGCGATGGAATTGGCCCACACATCCATGGCCCGCAAGGCCCGGGTAAATACCGTCACCGCAGGGGCGGCTTTACGCATCCATTTTTTAGGGCTTCTCTCCCATGAACCCAGGGAGGAGGTGCCCATCTCCTGAGCCCATTTGGTCTCGAACTCGGCAAGCTCGCCGGTCCGCATCATCTGGCCGGCGGATCGTCTGCCTCGTTTAAAACCCGATGCATAACCCGCCATCATGGGCACGGCCTCATTCAAATATCGTGATCGGGCCTTGCCGGTAAATGTCGTCAGGACTTTGTCCCACAGGGCCGTATGGACGCGATGAGGGACCTGATAGGCCAGCCAGGCCGTATTGGATGCCGTATTGACCACATGGGTGGGGATCCCCGAAAGGATCGCATTATACCAGTATTCGATGACGTAATCCTTGAGCTTGGGATCTGGAAGGCGCTCTAAAAAGCGTTTGACCTCGGCAGGGTTATCCGTATTGAGGCGCTGGAACTCCTTTAACTGCCGATCGTTCAAACCCTTTTCGAGTTTTGAAAACGCCCTGGCAATACGGTTGACCGATATTTCCTTTTTATGATAGTTAAGCGCCCGGCCGATCTCGCTCGATGCGTCCGAGGCGACCACAAATATATCATCCCGAAAGGTTGTAAACTGATTGTTGAAGTCCTCCGGAGAGAGTTTCCCGGCGACAGCGTCATCCGCCATCTTGGCCAGGCGATCGATGCCGCTTACATTCACCTGCCGGATCGCATGGATCTCAGCCGTGTTGAGACCTTCGCCTGCCTTTGCCTTCTCGAGTACGCGGTTGGTGCGCTTTACATCCGCAAGAATGGCCCGGCCTTTTTCTCCCGTCACGTCCCAGGACTGGGTTTTTTTCTCGCCGGCCAGCTCCAGCTCCAGGCGCTTGGTCGAATCGGATAAAACCTGCTTTTCCAGGTTCACGGATTGGGCATATTTTGGGAGGGGTTCCGTGGGTTTCTCCACATATTTCTGGAGCACGGCTGCGGACTCCGCAGTAAATCCCTGGTCTACCAAAAAATCCTTGACCGCTTTGCCCGCTTTTTTAGCGTCTTTGGTCAAACGATCGATGGCGGCCTTCTGTTCTTTAGTGAGATCTTCGAAGCTCAAGGAGCCTCGTTCATCCAGGGTGGTCTTGATATCGGTGAGGGTATCGGTGAGGGTTCGTTCAGTCTGTACGGGTTTTTTCTCTCCATATTTTTTCACTTCATTCTTCAGCATCTCCGGGAATAACGGTTCGCGTTTGTTTTTCTCGGCGATCCGTTTGTCCTGTTCTATAATCTCATCGAGGATGGACCGGGTTTGTTTTAGTCGACCGGCCTTGAGGCTTTTTTTGAGTTTGATCCCTAACTTGGGGAGCCCTAGGTATGCGGCCGCTTCAATACCCGATGCCACTACGGCGGCCAGCTCGGGACTGCCCGTGGTCTCAAAGGTCTTATCGCCCCACCATTTAGCGGCCTTGCCCAGGGCTTCGAACGGCTTCATGGCCAGTTCGGTGGTTTCTTTCCCCAGTTCGGTCCTGGGTTCATATGTCATGGCCTGGGCGGTCTTTTCCTGCCATTCCGTGGCCTTACCGAAAGGCAGGCCTGCCATGCCTGCCAGGCCGCTCACGGGAAACGCGGCCATGCCTGAGCCGAGTGTGGCGGCCAGCTCGGGAGTCGCAAGCGCAACATCGCCCGCCATTTTCAAAAGGGAAGGTCTTTCAAAAGAACCGCCCGCGCCTGAAGGCGTTTTTTCCGTATCGATGACAAAACCCTGGGGTAGGCTATTCACATCACTAAAAGATGATGCAATAGATTTCCCGGTTATTGTATCTATGCCATTGACAAAACGGTTAGGGTGATCCGCTGTTTTAAACTCTGAGGGCCAATGGCCGCTTTCATCTGGGCTCATACCAGCATGATACGCGGCCCTATAATCATAATGATGTTTCGGATCATCGGGGTTAGGATTTAAGCCCTTTTTTTGCGAAATATTTGCATACCATTTTTGAAAATCGGCTTCTGTTTTTCCTTGCTCCTGATCCAAAACAAATCCGGCGGGCGGACCCGATATATCAGATAATATATCATCCGGCAAAAACCCGGGCGGTGGATCCGGAATTATTTGATGGGTACCCACTGACTGCCGTTCCATCCGATTTTTTCTCCGGTTTGAGGGTTGGTTGCGGTCTTGGTATAGGTTTGTCCCGGCATCATCTTTTCAAGACTTGGGCCGGTACCGGCCGCCGGTGCCGGATTATTGGCCTGGCGCATAAGGTCTGCGATCTCCATAGCCTTTTTTGCCTTTTCTTCGGCGGGCAGGGCATAATAACGGTCATCGTCATTGATCATCTTGGCTGCCTGGGCGATATAGGGATCCGTATCCGCATTGATCAACCGTTTCTGTTCGGGGGTGGCCGTACCCTTAAAATAGGCCTGCCAGGCGGTAAGCTTCATACCGGTGATCTGCTCTGATGGTTTCGCCTGGCCCGGTTCCTGGATCTGTTTGATCTTACCGGTGCGGTCATTAAAGAGAAAGATCCCGCCGTTAGAGGCCGTGGCCTTCCATTCGCCGGAGGGCTGGTCCTTCTCCAGTTTATCGATCTGATCGGGTTGTTTGAAATGCTCAAACAGCCGGTTAAGAAAAAGCCGCGCAGATTCGCTGTACCCTTCCTTTAACATGCCGATACCGGTTGTAAGGCCGTGCGTGTACTGCTCCGCCTCGATTTTACTCATGCCAAGGGCCTTTTGTACATCCAGCATTTTTTGTTGGTAATCCGCCTGCTGGGCCAGGCGTTGCTCCTGTATATCAAGACCTCTTTCGCCCTGGGCCAGGATGGCGGTCTGATAACCGGTCGCTGCCTGCCGGGTCTTTTCCTTTTCCTCAAGACCCATCTGGGTGAGTCTGCCTTTTAGTGCGCCGGCGCTTGCGCCTTCGGTCATTTTTGACAATCCGTAGCCTAAACCGTACATGATATGCTCCTTTCAGTCGCGTTTTCCGTTTTCCTCTAACCGTTGTCCGTTTTTAGGTTAACCACAATATGTTGTGGCTCCGTGAGCTCCGTAAACCACAATACCTTGTGGTTATCTGTTCCGGTGAACGGTGAACGGTAAACCGTCTTATAGCCCGTATCCCTGATACCCCAGGTCTATCATATTGCCGGTGCTGGGATCCCGATACCGCGTATAGGCCGGCATCTGCCGGAATCCGCCGCTTGCTTCCGGAGTCATCCCCTGGTTGGCCAGCATATACATCTGCATCAGATTTCCCGTTGCACCACCGGCCGCATCCCAGGTGCCCCGGGCCGCGTTGGCATACATATTGGCAAGGTTGCCGTAACCGGCCATGGCGTTTGCGCCCGCGCCCACGGATGTGGCGGGCAGGTTTCTTCCCAGGTTGGCGGCCTGGAGCATTTGATTGAATCGATTGGCCGAAAAATCAGCCACGGCTCCGGCCTTTGTCTGGGTCCGACCAAGCTCGATGTTTTTTGCCGTCTCCGTCTCGATCCCGGCTCCGGACGGGTAGCGCCCGCCCATGGTGCGCCGGGTAGTGGCCAGGGTATCGGCATACCCGCGATCAATGGTGCCCATCATCCGGGCAAACCCGGGCTGCTGTTCCACAGGGAGCTGGCTCTCCTTAACGATCTGATTTTCCAGGGGCGCAAAGGTCGTTGTATAGCGTTCCCATTGCATGCTCGCAAGGTCGCGCTGCCAGTCCGATGATTTTTTAAGCGCCCGGGCTTGTTTGTCTGCCGATCTGCTGGCTGAGTAAGCACCATAGGCCGAAACCGCTAATGCTCCTACTGCGATTGCTGCTGGCATTGCCAAACCTCCTGACTGATCCCGTAAAGAAACTGATCAAATAAAATGCCGCCTTTTAAAAAACTTCTCCTGTTATTCCCTTCCATATTAAAACCACACGATTTTGCGAATAAAACCGCCGAATGGTTAAATCCCGGTATCCAGGTCATGATCTTTAGGCATTCGGTGTATTCAAACATCCAGGATACTGCGGATTTACCGGCCTCAATTCCTTTCCTGCCCCGGCCGTCAGGTAAAATCGCGGTGTGTGCCTCATACGTGACACCGTTTGCCGGGACAAATACAAATATACTGAAATCATTAGGGCTTAAAACATAACAAATAGGACTATTTATAAAAATTTCACCGATCCTGAAACGCACGGCCGGATCTACGAAATCATCTATCGTGTCAAAATACACCGAATCATGGCCAAGAATGGCGTTGGCTTTATCGATATCTTTGGCTTCACATCTCATTATGTCGCTATCCCTTCCAATGCTTCCAGTGCATGGATCACGCCGTTGAGCGTATCCTTGATCGCATCGATTTCCGTCTTGAGGGTACCCAGTTTGGTGTTAAATCCGGCCCGATCTACATGGTCCGCGCCGGTATCCAGCGTCATCGCGCTGATGGCCGAGGCATCGGAGATGGCGGCCTGCTGTTTCAGCTTCAGGCCATCGCCGTCCGCATCGATGCCGTGATCGGCCTTGCGTTTGACCGCCGGGGTGATGGTCCCTGCCGGTCCATTATAGGTTAATGTGATGCCGGAGCCTTCCACAAGGACCGCATCCATCTCGCCGGGCAGGGTTGACAGGAGAGTCGCCTGATCCACCCGGATCGAATCCCTATCCTTTACCCCTGGCCCCAGATTCTTTATGGTTTTCCCGTGGCCCATCGGGTTTTGGCCTATGGCCTCCGCGCTGTCCAGCCGGGCGCCGATATCGATCAGAAAACGATTGAGCGACGGCAGATCCAGCCGGGTGAGGTGATAGACCCTTTTTCGTGTGGTGGTAGACATGGTTGTGGGCGTCGGATTGCTCATGGGTTGTATATCGTCCTTACATCATCCACCCCGCCGGTACCGGTGAGGTGTATTTCGAGGTTGATTGCCATTGTATCGACCGGGAGCTTTAACGTGCGATCACGATCCCGAGCCCATGAAAGGGCCTTTTGTGCGATCTCGACATCATCGGCGTAAACCGTGAGCGTCACGGTCCCAAAACCGTTGATAACGACCGAATCAAAGGGTTTTTTATACGGCACTCTCCCGTCCAGATAGCCGCTTTTCCAGGTCCAGGTCAGTGATCCGGTGCCGCCGTGGAGCTTCCGGATCCCGGTTGCGTCCACATAATACATCTCCCCCGTGTTCTCCATTTTATAGGCCGCGTAGGCCACCGGGCTCAACGTATACCAGTTATTGAGCCTCGGGCGGGTATCCACCACGAGGGCGCCGCCTGTATGAAAGAGAGTGATCTGGTCGTCGTTCTCGATCATATGTGCCCCCGAAGCTGCGACATTGGCTTTAAACCAGGCCTCCGTAAAATAGGCGTCCGAAAGGACCCGGGTATCCACCAGGTTGAACCGCACAAGACCGGAATCGGACAGATAATGGATCCCTTTTGAGCTGATACAGGCCGCGTTGCCGATACAGGGCTCTTTTCCCAGGGCCTTGGACGGTTGTAATAATTCCGGATGGGTGCCGTCGACGCGATGCGGCCCTTTGGCCGTAAGGACAGCCAGGGTGCCGGCCAGGCTGAAAACGCGTTTGATGGTCGACGGAAAATTCATGGTGTAAAATGACGGCCAGGCGTCGGGGATCCCGGGCTCATTCCAATACAGGGTGGATCCTTTCCAGGCAAACAGGATCCCGGCCAGGGGTTCGTTGACAAGACCGTCAAATGTGACCTGGGGCTCGTCAAATACGATCTGATTACCCTGGTCTGACGTGTACCAGGTCATGGGAGCCGTATCCAGATCCGCGTCTTCTATGTTATCGTCATAGGTGGCAGTATCCGCGTCCACCTTGGCCACAAATTGATAGGACCCGCTTGAGTCGCTCACCCGGTAGATATTCCAGTAGGTGACAAGATCATCGGCAATGGCCGGGCGGGTGATTAAAACTTTCTTGTCCGCCACGGTGATCCCCGCCGTCGCGCTGGGGCCTGATTCGTCGGTGTAGCCGTTAACAGACCGGGTGGTTGTAATAAAATAGGTAAAGGTATCATCGAGGGAGCCGTCGCCGTTATCGGCCACGGTCGGGGCGGTAAGCCGGGTCTGTCCCAGAGGTGCGGAAACAGTGCCGATCTTTTTGTACGGCACACCATCTAAGAGATAAATCAACAGATCATAGTCGCCGATCTTCCAGTCCATGAAATACCGGTTATTGCCCATCTCCCATCCGGCATTAAAATAATGGAGCGCATTGTATTGATTTACATCGGCCTGGATCAGTTCGGCATCGGCCATGGCCCGGATCTTCTGGGAACTGAGATCGCAGTTTTCGGCGATCTGGGCATAGCCGGGCTTTATGTGTTTTCCAAACCGTGGGGCAAGGCCGAAAAAAGCATTAAGATCAATGGAGCGCATTAGCCCTCCCTCATCATATCCGCCAGTTCCCGGGCACGCTCTTTGACCTGTTCGGCCCATCGGCTGTCCAACATCTCATCCGCGGCCCGGTTATAATCTCTCGATGTCAGAGCGCCCATCATGCGCTTGAAATTGAGCACACCATTGAGCCCTAAATTAAAAATCATCTCCACCAGTACTTCTTGTCGTTTTTTCGTAAGACCAATGGTGATTGCATCAGACAGTTGTGAAATACCCAAATAAGCCGTCATAACATCATCTAACAGAATGGTTAAGGCCGAGGTTTGGCTGATCGGTATCCTTAAATAATGGCCATAACCGATGCTTGCATTGCCCAGGCTATCCCTATAAGGCCTCAGTCGAAGCCCTTCGTGCCTCTTGATACGCTCAATCAATGTTTCCATTTTTCTGTTTCTCCTCTGCCATCACGCCGGATAACATCCCCCGTAATCTGTGTCACCGCGCCACTGCTCGCCTATGGCCCGGGACGTCCACTTCCTGTATTCCGCCGCGTGCTGATCCGCCAGGGCCAGGTCGTCGATCGTGCCCTCATGGAGCAGGCGCATGGCCGCGCCATAAGGGATGCCCTGGTGAAAAAGGGTCGATATCATGGTATCCGGAAAATCGTCGTCCGCTTCCATATATGTCGGTTCCGCGCAAAAGAGAACCTGGATATTGTTTAAATAGGGATTCGGATCGCCTGCGGCGGCCCCATCCGAGGACGGTGTGATCACGGCCAGTTTGCCCGGGCTCAAATGGCTCGCGTACCAGACATTGGCGCTATACCCCATCAGATCGATGTCAAACAATGTGACCGGGGCGAAAGCCGGGGCGTTCCTGCCACTAAAGCCCACGCGGATGGGAAAACAGAAAAGACGCAACGTGCCGTCTTCTTCCACGCGGGTGGTGATGTCGTATTCAAAAATATCCTCCTTGAGCTGGACATTGATTTCTTCCTTGATCGTCTGCACCTGCAGGTTAAAATCAAGGACCGTATCGTTTATCGCCTCGGCGGCCCGGGTCGATGACCAGCGTTCACCCAGTGGATCGCCTGCCAAACGGAGCGTATCCTCGATAAGTGTCTCAAGATTTTTTCTGTAGTCATTTACTATGCTCATACGGGTTTTGCTCCTGCATTAGGACCCTGATGTTCGCTCAACCGCTGCATGGTCAAGATCACGCCTTCCCATATCACCGAAAACAGTTTTTGCTTGAACTGGTGCGCCCTTGATTTTGAGCCCCTGAGCAGGCGCTCGGCCGTGCCGTATTTCATATCCTTATGGATATAGGTTGGCAGATCCGGATCCGGATACGTCTGGGGGCGGTCCCATTTTTCAGGCGCCCGCACATACGTGACATAGGCGTTACCGTACAGGCTGATCAACTCCCGGATGATCCGGCCGCTGCCGGACCTGGAAAAGGGGATCCCGCTTACCCTTCTTAAGGCCAGGTTGGCGTCAAAGGGAAGTGCGCCGCCGTCCTCACCCACGATGCGGCGCAAAAGGCCGTAATCCGTGTCTCGTGTAAATGAGCTCCCGTCCCGGCCCGGCGTGGGAATAAAACCGACCTGGTTGGGCGCCAGGGTGTGATCCCGATAAAACCGATTTGGTTCGCCCTCGGATGACCGGGCCAATGCCTCATAATCCCTTTCCGCAATAGACGTGGGCACAAGGACCGTGCCGGTCCGGTTGTTTATCCCCACGCGCAGGATCCGGATGCATTCGGGGGGCAGATCATAGACCTGGACGTCCTCCTGGAGAAAGATCACCCGGCTGTCTTTTAATACCCCGGTCCGCCGGACCATCTCAAGGAGCATGTCCTGGGTACAACGGCGGGCCTCACTCCAGGTAAAGAGCCAGCCGTCACTTCCGCTTGACTGGTAGTCGTTACACAACCGCAGGGCATCATCGATGACCTGGAGGAGTGTCCGGGCGTAGGGGCTGGTCATCAGCAGACCTCATTGACTTCCCGCTCGGTGATCTCGCGTTTTAAGGCGATCTTTCGTAACCGGTTGTAGGTTTTTTCATCGATCCACCCAAACAGCTCAAACGGATATCGCGGCGAATATTCCACCACTTTTCGCCGGCGGATCTGCTGGGTGGAGCCGCTTCCGTCGTCTTCTTCCGTGATGGGTTCGAGGGCATTTCTGAGCGCATGGACAAATTTGGCTTTTATCGGGATATAGGATCCGCGTTTCATCCGGATGGTCTCACCGGTTACCCGGACCACGACCAGGGTGGGATCCTTTTTTGTGCGTTTCCCGCCCATACGGATGATGGCAAAATCGCGTTTGGGTTTTACCTCTTCGGGTGTTTCCTCGGCCTCTTTGTCCGCTTTTAAGACTGTGTTTGTTTGTGCCATATATTCTATCCTCCATTGTATGTCCCTGTCGGGACGTTCACCGTTATCCGTTCACCGTTCACTGACGAAACGGTGAACGGTGAACGTTTTCTAACGTATCGCCATCCAGGAGAGTTGCTCCCCGTTGGCGTTTATGTCGCCATCCGCGCCGATAACAAAACCCGGGGTGGTCTTGACCTTGGCGCCGTGCCTTGGGTTGTCGCCCACCAGACTGTCGCCGATACACTTATATGCGGCATCCCCGGTCGCGGTCCGCTGGTAATGACCGTCCACATAGACCTCTTCTTTGGATGTCAAACTGGTGAGGTCATCCACCCACCCGTTTCCGCCGTCATCATCGTAGACGATCTCATCACCGCCCGCATAGGCGGCGATGCCGTCGGCCGCCATAACCGTGCGGCTCATGGCGGCCTGGGTGATCCCGAGGGTCTTGATCCCTTCATCCATCTGGGTGATCAAGGCCATCTGGCGGTTCCACTCGATCACGGGCTCAATATTGCCGGCGTCTTCCATGTTCCACACCTTCACATAATTAGGGATAAACCCCAGGCATACGTTGATGGCCGCGCCGGTGCCGTCGCATGTGCCGTGTACAATTTCAGGTAAATTCATGATATCTCCTCCAAAACTTTTTTTATGTTAACTGTTTTCCGTTAATCCCGATTTAATCGGGATTAACGGTTACCGTTCCTTAGCTCGGGTTCTCCGAACATGCCACCTCGATGCGATCCATCAGCTCATCGTTAAGGATGATGCCCGAATGCCAGAACTTCCAGCCCAGTGTCCCGCGCTGACCCAGGGGATCGCCACCTCGTGGCTTGGGATTGACCACGGCGATGGATCCGGAATTGACCCCGCGCAGCGGCACGGTGGCCCAGGCGTCGGGCGCCACGACAATCATCGGGTAGACGTCGGCTTTTACACCGGTGGTAGAGATCATGGAGCCTTTATCCCCGCCGCCATCGGCCCACGGTCCAAACATGGTGGTCGCAAGAAAACGGATATTTTCCCCTGCACCCACCTCGCGATCCAGGGCCTTACTCGGGTCCGGGTAATTCTGCACCTGCGTAAAACCGGCCACATTCTTTAGATCCGCTTCGCAGTCCGTATGACACATGCCGAAAAACGACGGTCCCACGGGCGATGTATCGTAATTGGGCTCGCCCGACAGGATCTCCATATAGTACTCGGCATCCGCGCTCCGGAGCGTCCGGACCACCTTTCTGAAAAACCCTCGGGCCGGGAAGGTGTTGACATCAGTCCGGTCCGCTCCGTTGGCGAGGCTTACAGAGCTCCCACCCTTTAATATTTCGATATTAAGCGCCTCCCGGGTCTCTCTCATCTGTCTGGCCTGTAACGACCGGAATTCGGCCAGGACCGGGTCCTCGTGTATATCCTGGATCACATCCGTGATCCCGATCCAGTCACCGAATTGCTCCAGCGTGCATTCCACGTCCACATAGGTGGGTTTGCTCGCCGGTGGAGTGACCCCTTCCTGGAGGGGTGCAGTGGCCACGCTTAGGGCTATATACCGCCTGAAGACCTGGGTCCTGCCCTTGCCTTTTGGCATGGGTTTTGTCTGTGCGGTCCGCTCGGTCACCAGACCGGGGGTTACTCGCGCAAGCAGTTTCCCATATGCCACGAAATTGGTTCTCGGTGAGATATCACCGTATAATGTGTATTCAGTTGCCATATGTCGTCCTCCGTTTGAGGGCATAGGGCATGGGGCATGGGGCACAGGGTGAAAACCATTAGCCTATGCCCATGCGTCATGTCCTATGCCGTTTTATTTCTTTGCGTTTGCACCCTGGCTAAACAGCTCCTCGGGTGTTTTGTCGTCATCGCCTTTCGGTTTTTTGTCTATGTTCTGCGTACCTGATTCAGGCACGGCGCCGGCGATGTCCTTGAGATCCTTAGCCTGTGAAACCTGCTTTTTGTCATGGGCACCGGCTGCGGCGCTGGCCGTTTCCTTTTTGAACCGGGTTAAAAGACCAATGGCCCTGGCCGGATCATTGATCGCGGCAAGGGTGGGATTGACCTTTTGTTCGGCTTCAAACCAGGTCTTATACGATGCGCTTGCCATGACCTGATAGGCGTCCGGATGTCCGGGGATCCACTCCCCGGTCTGGCCCATCACACCGACGACCACGGCCCGCTCGAAATTGCTCTGGCCGATAGTATCCTGAAGACTTGCGACGGTTTTCTGAACCTCGGTAGGGTCCAGGTTCCCGAACTGTTTTTTGACCAGTTGCCCGGCCTCATAAAGAATCGCGTTTTTGGCCTCGGGATAGTCCGCATAAAAGCCCTTGACTTCGTCGGGGACCTCCTCGGTTGCCGCCGGTTCGTCCACTGTTTTTTTTGCAGGGACCGGGGTCGGGGTCTCTAATGCCTTAAGCCGCTCGCTCAGTCCTGTGGCCCAGGCTTTGGTGTCAAACAGGGCCTTTTCGAGGGCCTCGTATGTGGGTTTCTTTTCGGGCTTTTCGCCGTCGCTAATCTCTGCATCACCAGAGGGCTTTTCGCCGTCGGGCTTTTCGCCGTCGCTAATCTCTGCATCACCAGAGGGCGTTTCGCCGTCGGGCTTTTCGCCGTCGCTAATCTCTGCATCACCAGAGGTCTTTTCGCCGTCGGGCTTTTCGCCGTCGCTAATCTCTGACGTATCAGAGGGCGTGGTTTTTTCGCCGGTGCCTTCCAGAAAGGCGGCCTCTGCCTCTTCATCGGTTAAAGGGTTATCGTCGATTTCTGTCTCTTTTTTTTCTTCTTTTCCTGCCATGAGTTTTTCTCCTTCGGTAATCCATCCGCACCGGGCAGGCCCGTCAATATGCAATATCGGGTAGTCCGCCGTCGTCGGATAGGCCGGGAATGGGTTTACCTAAATAGATCTCCAAATCAACCAATCACATAATCGCCACTAAGGCCATTATGATAACACCATGAATTATTGCGGCTGCTATATGCCTCATTGCAGCCCGCACTCCCAGGACGTAAGATATGTCGCTTCCGCAAAATCCGCAGCGTGAATAAAATAAAAAAACGGCACAACCGTATCGGTGGTATCCCAGGTAAACGCCGCCGTGACCGTCGGCGCTGCGCCGTCTATCTTGTATGTAACGATGCCGTTGACATCCACATAAACCGCCAGGACATGGGCTTCTGTGTCTCCCCACGTATCAGTCGTGTCGGTGCTCGTTGTACCGGCATTGTCATCGATGGTCTCGATATAGATAGCCCCTGAAATCACATTCAAGGCGGCCATATTGTTGTAATCGTCGATGGCGGCCTGATACGCCTCGGCGGTCCGAAACCCCACGGCGCAATCATCCGTGCCGCTAATATCGGTCAGATAAAACGTCGCCTTGAAATAAAACGCGTCCGTGCCGATCACGAACGCGGATCGGGACCGGGCCGTAATCCCCTGGCTGATCTCCACCCCGTCATCTGCGGCCGCCACGTCCATGGCGATATCCAACCCGCCCGCGGCCAGACTCGGCGCCAGGATGGTCTGGGTTCCGAGGATATGGTATTCAAAAATGTTATCCTCAAACGCCATCACGTTTTCATCCCCGGTCGTACCGGTGGCCGCGCCGCCCGCGATCTTTGCCGTAACCGGGTTGGTCTCGAATTCCTCCAGGGTAAAACGCCGGTCAAGATACGATTGTTTCACCTGGTCCGCCGGTAACTGGCATACACCGCCGGTGACCTTAATGCCCTTTTCAAAGGTCCAGGGAGCCGTGATGATTTCGTCGGTCCGTGGTGATAAAGCCACCACGCTAAATAATGCGACTACCGCGACAATAACCCCTATCCATGTTTTTTTACTAAATTTCTTCATGCGTCTGATCCTCCGTCTGTTTTTTATTTTCATCCAATTGCTTTCCTAACTTCTCGGGCATCTCCCGCAGATCGGTTACAATCGCTTTGATGCCTTTAAAGTATCCATTGACCTCAGGAGTTTGACCTAATTTATTCAGCTTCTTATCCGCAGCCTCCCATATGCGTTTTAAGAGCGTATCCAAATATGCCCAGTTGCTGTCTCTCATAAGCACGGCCAGGCGTTCGCCTTCCTCTTCGTCCAGGGCCGGGCCGGATGGAAAATCGATCATGGTTGCTCTCCCTGTGGCGCCATGAGCTGTGGCCGCATCTGTGGCAGTTGCCGGGCAAGTTTTTCGGCCTCCTCATCAACTTCTTTATCCGTCGGATAAAAATTATCCGGTTCCAGATCATAGGCTCGCGCCGCCTCGCGCAAAAAACTTAGCACCTTTGTAAATTGGGCCGTATACTCGCTCGACAGGGACAATTTCATGAGCTCCATGATGTTTTGTCCCCGCTCCGCCTTTTCCAGATAGCTTTCCCATCCCTTTGCCCTGGGCGTGTAATCGCCCTTGATCTCTTCCCTCGGGTTGGTGAGCATATGCCAGTGATAAAATCCGGTGACCAGTGGGGTGATATGGCCCTCATCGTGGTTGCTGACCGTGCCGCCGATCATCTTGTTTCCGGATTCGGTAACTTTGCTGATCTCATATGCAGTCGTGCGGGCGTCTATCTTCTGACCTTCCATGGTGCGGGCAAGTCCTGATTCGTCGTCTGCAAACTGCCGGAAAAATTCGATCAACTTAGGCGTATTGCCCGTGATATCCGGCGGGCTGTAGAACTGGAGCGCCTGGCGCACATCCTCGACTCCTTCGTTGGTCTCAAATGCCTTTCCCGGGTACAGGCTCTTATTCTGTCCCGGTGCCAGGTTTCTCGGGTTCCACCACATCAGGAGATTGCTGGCCAGGGCCTTATTGTCCAGCATGGTGCGTGTCAGGCCGTTCACTATCATCTGGCTGTCTTCAATGTTTTCCGGAAGCCCCACGCCGCCGGCCTCGTGGGGGAGCCGCTCCCATTCGGCCTTGTAGATGTTGCGGTACGGCAGGGGATTGATCCTGGGTTTCCAGATGACCAGGGGAGTTTTGCCCTTGGCCACGATGCACTGGATCTCTGCCTCTGCGCCATCCAGCCGGCTGAGATCCCCGGCGCTCTCTCCGTCATATTTTTTTAGATATTTTATGGGCACCCGGCCCATGAACGTGTAAACCGGGATGACCCGGCGGTGTTTATTGTATTGTTCCCGGACAGGACCCTGGGAGTCGTCTTCTTCTTCGCTGGCTTCATCCATGCTCTTAAATTGATTGGCGACCTGTCCGATGGCGGCCTTGTCATAACCCGGGCGTTCCGTTAGAGATAGAAAACGGCCCTTGCTCATCATCTCTCGGACAATAACGCCCTGGCCTTTTTGATGATCCGGGGTTTCCAGATCCCAGAACACGCTCCAGACACCGGGATTTTCCACGGTAGGCCGCCACACGGCTTTTTGCCGCAGGGTGTGCCTGCCGTATTGCTGTAGGATCTCCGGGCTGTAATCCATGCCCTGGGATCCCGGGACGCCAAAATCAACGGTTACATGCGGGGTGGAACGATAGAGCGGCCCCCATAACCACGAGTGCCCGTAAAGGGCCATTTCGAGTATGGCCATGGTGGTCTGGGTGGATGCCTTGCACTGGGTGAAATCATCCTGGATCTGCTTTTTCA
>Ga0307377_10003667_pt1 | contig 17175 bp, 12 predicted proteins | sample TR3MG_FD_202535 | JGI IMG/M metagenome (GOLD analysis project Ga0307377, IMG submission 202535) | Soil microbial communities from Risofladan, Vaasa, Finland - TR-3 | ecosystem: Environmental > Terrestrial > Soil > Coastal area > Acid sulfate soil | place: Finland: Risofladan, Vaasa | collected... | reverse complement strand
CTCAATCTCAAACAGCGGCATAAGTGAAAATGGAAACTTTAGAGAATTGAAAAACAATATGATAGAAAAAAGACTGTTTTGTATAATACTATCAAACAGCAAAATAAATTAAGTGCGAAACATTAATTATTTGAAATTACTTTTGCATCGGCCCAATTTCCAAAAACGCCTTTTCCTGTAAATTCGAGCAATATGAAATCGAGACCTGAAACATCAATGTTCACCGTCTGATGAGTTCCTTTTTCCATATCTCCGCTATCAAAAATCACACGGCCACTAAATTTATCTTCGTTTAATATCCTGAATTTGCCGGTTTTGTCTTCGGGAGAACATTTATCCAAACCAATTATCGCCTGAAAACGGTTGGCTTTTCCATTGAGTTTGTACATCATCATCGACTTGCTTTTGCAACCAAACCCTTTTTTGTAAGTCACACTATTGAATTGAATCGGCTCATCATTGAAATTTTTATCGGCCACCGGATGATTAAATTCTTTCATTATGTAAAAAAGGTCGCTCAGATAGGTCGTCCCAATTTTCGTAACTGTATATTTTTCAGCAGAAACCGGTGTTGGCCCGGGAAGCGGTTCAGAACCTAAGGTTCCAACTTTTATAAGTTTATGGCCGTGTTGTTCCAGGTTTTTGGCGGTAAAAGAGTTCTTAAAACTTCCCAGGTCCCTTTGTTCCCACAAATCTCTGACGGGCTGATTCCCTTTTAAACCGATTTGGTTCCACGAAACCGTTACATCGGTTTTTCGCCTTCCTTTATTTAATAACAAAACAGCGGTTGTTCCATCTGCCAGCGGCTTATTGTAAATTTCGATACTGTCTTTTTGAAAAACTTTGTAGCCTTGTTGTCCTCGTGAATCCTGGTTGATGGCAATTACCTCAGGCGCAAGGAGAATATTTTTAACTGTATCTGACATAACCCGCAGGTCGTTTCCGGCCATTAATGGCGCAGCAAGTATTGCCCATAAACTAAAATGCACTTTGTCTTCTGCGGCATTTTTCAGGTTGCCAACCTGCAGCATATCGGGGTCGTTCCAGTGGTTGGGGCCAGCAAACTGCCACAAACCATTAAATGCCGGATGGATGGAACCCGCTCCTCCCGAAGTTTCAGCACATCTGTACACTGATTTAATATTCTTGTAAATATCCATGGATGTGCGCCAAAGCTGTGCATATTTTTTACCTCCCCATGCCCAGGCGTCTTGCCCGAAATCGGAGATGCTTAAAACCATTGGGCGGCCTGTTTTTTTTATGGCATCATGGTAAATTGCAAAATCTTCAGTGCTTAACCGGCCATTTTTCGCTGCAAAACAGGCATCCATTTTTATATAATCAACACCCCAGGATGCAAAGGAATTCATATCAGTTTGTTCGTGTTCGAAACTACCCGGCAGGTTCTGACAGGTTAAGCTGCCACGACATTCATAAATGCCGAATTTAAGGCCTTTGCTGTGAATGTAGTCGCCAATGGCTTTCATTCCTCCCGGAAATTTTACGGAGTCGGCTACCAATTCGCCGTTTTTATTTCTTTTGGAGGCCATCCAGGCATCGTCCAGAACCAGGTATTTGTATCCGGCATCACGCATTCCTGAGCTTACCATAATATCGGCAATGGTTTTTATTTTTTTTTCGTCAATATTTTTCTCAAAAGCATTCCAACTGTTCCATCCCATCGGTGGCGTTGGAGCAAGTCCTTTATAGGTTGATTTGGAAACACCCCGAATAAGCTCAGCTGTATGGCTCTTATCGTTCAAAAGGCTGATCATGGCTTCGGCCATCGACTGGCCAATTAGCAAATAGGATTCCGCATTCCGATTCCAATGGTAATTTTGTTTTGCCGGTGAATCCACGGCATCCCGCCAAAATCCACGGGTATCGACAACCGAAACATTTCCTTTGAATTCAGGATAGGTCGAAATTGCCAATTGTGCATTGATCAGTGAAAGTTCCATAGGATCGTTGTCCTTGTAACTTTTCATTCCGGTAGTTGCAATTACCACAGGAAGATTGGGTGTTCCCAAATCGCGTCGTACATCTTTTATAAGATGTACCAGATTGCTTTCGTAGGCTTCATTTGCGGCCTTGTTTATGCGGTCGTTCCAGCCCTGATGCCATCCGAAGCCAGCAATTTCATATCCTTCGCCTGAATATCCGGGTACATATTTTTGAATATTGTCGAGCACATCGTAAACGGTTGCCAGCATTTGCACATAATAATAACCGGTATCATTGGGATTGTATGGAATCTGATTGTATCCTGATGGGCTAACTGTACTTGGAGGACAAAAATCCACAGCCAGACTTTTTCCGCCCCAGGCCGTTTTAATCAGAAGGATTTTCGAATCAAAATAATCGCCAATCGCATTTCCAAACTGAAGTTCAGGCCCAATTGTAGATTCGAGAGCGCCAAATCCAACGGTTAGCGGGCCGGTATGTAATACATCGAATTTATCTTTTGAATACACAAACACATCGTCACGCTTTTCCCATTCGCCATTTTTATCAACCAGATGTTGGTATTTTCCTTCATGATCGTTTTTGACCAGCCAGCTGAGGTTTCCTTTTTCGCCTTTTGTAGTTTCTCCTTGCCCCTGCATGTTCGACTGTCCGGCCAGAATAAATATCTTCACCGGTTTTTGGGAAAATGCATTAGCTGGAAAAGCAAACATGATCAGAAATACAGAAAGGCCAATAGCAATTAATTTGTATATTTTGTAGTTCATCCGAATCGTTTATTTTGAAGGTTTTGTATAACCCTCAGGAAAGCGGGCGTCCACTTCGTCCCACCATTTATTCAGCTTTGAAAATAAGCTATCCCTTATTTCTGGTAATTCATTAGCCAGATTATGTTGTTCCCCAATATCCTTTTTAATGTTGTAAAGCTCAATTCTGTTGTCATTGAAAAATACGATTAATTTATAATCTCCATCACGAATGGCGCTACTTGGACTTCCTTTTTGATTGGACCGATGCGGATAATGGAAATAGGTTGCATCGTGAATTTTTTCAGTTTTTCCTTTTAATATGGGCACCATACTTTTCCCGTCGATGTGCAAATCGGGACGAAGTGGTTGCCCGGTCATTTCAAGAATTGTCGGGTAAAAATCCATACTGGTGATTACTGCGTCAGAGACCTGACCTGGCTTTGTTGTTCCCGGCCATTTCACAATAGCTGGTTCCCTGATTCCGCCTTCATAAAGCCAACCTTTTCCTGCTCGTAAAGGAGTATTAGCGGTTGGTGTTCCTTCGGAAGTTGACAAGCCACCATTATCGGAAAAGAAGATGACAATCGTATTTTTTTCAATTCCTTTCTCTTTTACTTTGGCTAGAACTTTTCCTACTGCCATATCCATTGATTCGACCATTGCAGCATACGTCGGATGATCTTGCTGCTTTCTGAAAACTATCTTTTTTTCACCTGAAATTTCTTCTCCGAACCTTTCTGCATCGGTTAATCCAAGAGATTCTTTCTTTTTATTGTATTTTTCAACCCGATCATCCGGAGCGCTAAAAGGCGCATGTACTGAATAAAAAGAGAAGTACAGTAAGAATGGGTTTTTCGCGTTTTTATCAATAAAATTAACGGCTTCATTTGCCAAACGATCAGTCATGTATTCGCCTTCCGGACCATTTTTCAGATTTGGAATATCCCAAGGCGAAAAATATTTGTTGGGTAAGTATAGTCCACCTCTCCAGTGGCCTCCAATGTTAATATCAAAACCTTGCTTATCTGGCCAGAAAGTGCCCTCTCCCTCAAGATCGTTCAGATGCCATTTGCCCAGAAAAATATTCTTATAACCTGCATCTTTCAGGAGTTCAGGAAAAAGAACTTCTTCAAGCGGAAGATTATGGACATAATCAGGATTTCCCGGGCCACCGATCCATTGTGTAAGATGAATACGTGCAGGATTCTTTCCCGTCAGGATGGATGCCCGTGTTGGTGAACAAACAGGCGATGCAGCGTAGGCCTGCGTAAAACGGACTCCTTCATTAGCCAACTTATCGATGTTGGGAGTTTCGTAAAATTTACTTCCATTTGCACCAATATCCATCCAACCAAGATCATCGACCAGAAAGAAGACGATGTTGGGCTTTCGAATATTTTTAGTTGATAAGGACATGCACAATGGTGAAATGGCCATCAAAGCCAATACTTCCCTATAACGATATTTTTTCATCTTAAATAGTTTTATATTAACAATTTAAAAACTAGACTTCACAAGCCCTACCATTTCATCTCGTGAGGCGACCCGGGGATTACCTTTATTTAGGTATTCTAAGGATATTAGTTATTGGTTAAAATTATAATGTCACATTTTGGTTTGTCATTTTTACTTTATTCGGAAATAAACAAAATAGCATGATCACATTATATTCTGAATTGCCCCCTCTTTTCATCTTATCAAACCTATGGAAGTATGATTTCATGCCAAACAAGCTCATTTAACTTTTTTGGAGTTAACTTAAAAACTGATAAAACACACATTTTAACTTTCACAAAAACCTCCTTTCAACTTTAAGTAAATCATAACAATATTTCCTATTTATAAATGATCTAACAGCGGATTAAACCATTTATTTTAATACTTTCCACACAACTAACCCATAGAAATTCAACATCTTCCTCAGAATTAAGAACACATCTATTCTATTTTATCAAAATATTTTATATGAGTATCAGGAATCATGCATAAAAAACCATTGATTTTCAAGCGATTTGTAATTTCTTATTCATGATTGCCGATAGTATAATATTTTATTTAAAAATCTTATACTATTTAATACTAAAACAGTTTTTAGCAATTTATTAATTTATTTTTAAAAAGAACGTTTTCGTATCCGGTATAAAGCCTTTGCACCTTAAAGTTTAACATAAAACCACCAAAAGAACATGCCGCTGAAATGCTATTCACAACGGCTGCAAAAATATAAATAAAATTGATATTTAAGAAAAAAGTTTAGAAAAGGTTTTTGTCAACTGATTACTGATTACTGATTACTGATCAGCTAGTGAATAGTTGTTAATTGACACGCGGAACACGGAACGCGGAACACGGAACACGGAACACGGAACATAATCACAAATAATATACCAATTAAATACTATGTATTAATTAAAAGTATATTTTTGCTACCTGATTATAAACAGATGAACAAAAAGACAAATAAATTCTTAGGGTGTAATAAGCATATGCATTACAGGTCTGCATAATCTTCATGCGAGAAATCAAGCTTACGAAAGATTTATCAGACCTGCAATAAGATGCAGGTTTTTTTTTAATTAGTCACAGAGATGAAAATAATGAAATTTGGCGGGACTTCGGTAGAAAATCCCGAGAGGATGAAAGCACTGATCCCATTAATAAATAATGATGATAAAAAGATTGTGGTACTATCAGCCATGGCCGGAACTACAAACAGCCTTGTTGAAATTACCGATCTTCTCTATTCCGATAAGATTAATGAAGCATCGCTTAAAAATGATGAATTGAGATCAAATTATCATAAGATTGTTGAAGAACTCCTATCAACTGAAACCTTCAGAGTCGCTGGGCATGAATTGATTGATTCTCATTTTGAATATATCAGGGACTTTACCCTTAAAGTGTTTACAAAGCTTCAGGAAAAAGCGATTCTTGCTCAGGGGGAACTAATTTCCACTGCATTATTTCATCTCTTGCTTCAGGAAAAGAATATTAAATCAATTCTTTTACCTGCCTTAAGTTTCATGCGTATTGATAAGGATGGAGACCCCGACTCATTCTATATAGCAGAAAATATAAAAAGAGAACTGGATAGTCATGCATCGGAGAATATAATAATCACCCAGGGGTTTATTTGCCGGAATGCTTACGGTGAAATCGATAATCTTAAACGGGGAGGAAGTGATTTTACAGCATCAATTATAGGAGCTGCAGTTGCAGCATCAGAAATTCAAATATGGACAGATATAAATGGTTTTCGCAATAACGATCCAAGGTATGTGGAGAACACAACTGTTATTCGCGAATTATCGTTTGATGAAGCAGCCGAACTGGCATATTTCGGAGCCAAAATACTTCATCCCTCAAGTGTTAACCCTGCCCGAATTAAGAATATACCTGTCCGACTCAAGAATACATTAGAGCCAGAAGATGTTGGCACTCTTATTACTGCTGCTTCTCTCCTCCAGGATTATAAAGCCGTAGCAGCAAAAGATGGAATATCAGTTTTAAGGATCAGATCAGACAGGATGTTAATGGCTTACGGCTTCCTTCGTAAGGTATTCGAAATATTTGAGGCATACAGGACCCCTATTGACATGATCACAACATCTGAGATATCAGTATCTATTACTATCGATAATTCACAGTTTATCAAACAGATAACTAAGGACCTCAAGGAATTTGGAACGGTGGAAGTTGAGGAGAACCAGACTATTGTGTGTGTTGTCGGAGACTTCAGAACTGAACGAACCGGTTCTGCTCCTGAAATATTTGAAGCACTGAATGCAATACCTCTAAAGATGATTTCTTATGGTGGCAGTCCATACAGCCTGTCACTACTCATCAATACATCAGATAAAATTGAAGCTTTAAGATTACTCAGTAAACATCTTTTTAATTAGAGAAATGATTAATAAGTATACTATAGATAAATTCAAAGCTCTTGAAACTCCGTTTTACTATTATGATCTTGACATTTTAAGAGAGACTCTTGATATTGTAAAGAAAGAATCGGAACAAGCAGGATATGAAGTGCATTATGCAATAAAGGCTAACTCCAATCCAAAAATCTTAAAAATTATTGCTTCATATGGGTTTGGTGCCGATTGCGTTAGCTGGAATGAGATTTCAAGTGCAATTTCAGCTGGTTTTAAACCTTCCGGAATTGTCTTTGCAGGAGTTGGTAAAACTGATAAAGAAATAGAGGCAGCTCTTAAAGCAGATATCTATTGTTTTAACTGTGAGTCAATACCGGAAATTGAGGTCATTGATCAGATAGCATCAACCCGGAACAAGATAGCTCGTATAGCATTAAGGATCAATCCTTATATTGAAGCACATACCCATAAATATATAACTACCGGTATTGAGGAGAGTAAATTTGGAATCAATACATGGGAACTTGAAGATGTTATTAAACGATTATCATCCCTCAACAATATAAGACTGATTGGAATGCATTTTCATATCGGTTCTCAGATTACCAGGTTGTCGGTATTTAAAAGTCTTTGTGCCCGTATAAATGAACTTCAGGAATGGTTCGCCTCACGTAGTATTAATTTGGAAATTATTAATGTCGGTGGTGGTCTGGGTATTGATTACGAGAACCCTGATAATGGACCACTCTTACAGGAGTATTTTTCGCTATTGAATGAGTTTATTGATCTTCTTCCCGGACAAAAACTCCATCTTGAACCAGGTCGATCCATTACCGGCCAATGTGGCACTCTTATATCAAAAGTTCTTTATATTAAGAATGGCAGTAATACTCTCTTTGCTATCATTGATGCAGGTATGACTGACCTTATCAGACCTGCCCTCTACCAGGCTCACCATAAAATAGAAAACCTGTCATCAACAGGGAGTATCTACCGGTATGATGTTGTAGGACCTGTATGTGAATCATCTGATACCTTCGCAAAATATATTGAACTGCCTGAGACAAAGCGTGGTGATCTGATTGCTATAAGGTCTGCCGGAGCATATGGAGAGGTTATGGCATCAAGATACAATCTACGTGACCTTCCCAGGGTAGTCTTTTCGGATGAGATTTAAAAAGAGGTCAGTGGTCAGTGGTCAGTAGTTAGAGCTAAAGAATTAAAATTTCAGGATCCCCAGACTATACAGGAAAACCATAGCTATAGCCACAGGCGCTATAAATTTCACAATAAAAATAAAAAGAGGCAGATATCTGGCTTTAAGCTGTCCTTCATTTGTTAACTCCATTTTTGTCAGTTCGGGCCTGTAAAACCATCCAATAAACAATACTATGAATAGCCCTCCCAATGGCAGCATAATATTTGTTGTCAGGAACTCAAGGTATTCAAATAGATTCCGGCCAAATATTTTGAAATTACTGAGGTTTCCTAAGGACAATACAGTAACCACTCCAAGAACAGATACTGATAATGTAGCGGCTATGGTAGCCTTCCGCCTGGTCATTTTGACCTCTTCCACCAAATAGGATACGATAACTTCAAGCATAGAAATAGTGGATGTAAGAGCAGCAACAGCAAGTAACAAAAAGAAAGCTAGTGCAAAAATATCACCAAAAGGCATCTTCTGAAATATCCCAGGTAAAACTATGAATACAAGACCTGTACCAGAAGCCGGTGAACCACCAAGTGCAAATACTGCAGGAAAAATTGCGATGCCTGCTATGACTGCAATCAATGTATCTGCGATTCCTACAAATAAGGCTGATGATGCCAGACTTTCGTTTTTACGAATATAAGAACCATAAGTTATTAAAGTGCCCATTCCAATACTAAGCGAAAAGAATGCCTGACCAAGCGCCTCCAGGATAACTTTTGGAGTAATCTTGCTAAAATCGGGATAGAAAAGAAAGCGCAAACCCGCTCCAGAGCCTTCCAACGTAAGAGACCGGATGCATAATAATATAAGAAGAACAAACAGAAGAGGCATAAGAATTTTTGTATATCTCTCTATTCCATTCTTTACGCCTGATAATATGATAATTGCAGTAAAACTCATGAAAATTAAAAACCAAAGCAGAGGACGAAAAGAGCCATTGAGAAAACCTTCGAACATAACAGTCAATTCGCTATCACTTTTCCCAGATAAGTTTCCTGTCAGGGCCTGATAAAAATATTCAAGTGTCCATCCGGCAACAGTAGTATAAAAAGCCAGAATCATAAAAGCAGCAGCAATACCCATAAGTCCAATCAGATACCAGGGTTTTCCGGGGGCAATATTTTTAAAGGCACCATAAGGATTTTTCTGAGCAGCACGACCAATTACAAACTCAGAGGTCATAACAGGGATACCAATTGCAAGTACAAAAAACAAATAAATAAGGAGAAAGGCTCCGCCCCCATTCTCACCAGTAACATAGGGAAACCGCCATATATTTCCTAATCCAATTGCTGATCCTGCAACAGCAGCGATCACTCCAAATCTGTTGCTGAAACTATCACGCTCGCCAGCTATGAGTTCGTTCATAAATAAATTTTAACTAAGGTTTAAATACTCTCTGATTCAATAATGTCGAGAATTTCAAATTCGGCGCTAATTTATAAATAATTATCTAACCTAATACAGATTTATCTAATGGGCATTATTTCAAGTAGTTATTATGATTATTGTGATACAAGTAATTAATTATTAATGAAATACACTTCCATGAATGTATTAAAAAGTTTTCAAATAAAATTTATACCACAACCCCTGGAGCTATCGGAGCGCCAGGGATATCACAAAGGGTCACCAGGCTTATTAATAAATTCTATTAAATGCATTTTAAAATTTATAATTATAATTTTACGATCAACTTTTAAAATCCAGGATAATGATAAGGCATCTTGTCTCTATAATTTTTCTTTTGATAATCTCCTGTTCACCTATCAGAAAATATCAGGCTCTTCCTGAAGTTAGGGCATGGGAAACAGATATTCAACAATTTGAGCAACTCGATAATAGTGAAACATATCAGAAAGATGCTATACTTTTCGCAGGAAGTTCAAGTATCAGATTATGGTCCACTCTTGAGCAAGATATGGCACCTTATCCGATCATTCAACGAGGATATGGTGGTGCCAAACTTAGTGATTTTGTTGTATATGCCAGTCGTATTTTTAATCCTCATCCCTGCAGAGCGATAGTCATTTTCATAGCAAATGACATTTCAGGAAGCGATCAGGATAAAAGTCCACAGGAGGTTGCAGGATTATTCCGTAATCTGCTTAAGACTATTCGAAAAACCCATCCTCAGACCCCGGTTTTCTGGATAGCCATTACTCCCACTGCATCACGATGGAAAGTATGGCCACAGATTGAAAAAGCAAATAACCTTATCAAAGATATCTGTGACAATCAGTTCGATACATATTTCATCCGTACTGATTTTGCTTTTCTTAATGAAGCCTCGCAACCAATTGATAATTTATTCAGATCCGACAGGCTCCATCTGACAGAGAAAGGATATGCAGTATGGACAAATATTATAAAGAATGAAATAAAAAAAATAGTGCCAATAGCTGAAGTAGAGATTATTGCACATCGTGGAGCATCATTTCTTGCTCCTGAAAACACTGTGGCATCTAAATCTCGACCTGTTCGCCTGGACAGTCGATAATCCTGATGAAGCTAAACGATTGATCTCTTTAGGTGTAAAAGGAATTACCACTAACCGTCCGGGATGGATGAAGGAACAGATTTATTGAGCACAACAGATATATCATAAGAGCAAAGCATCATATAATTACTTATTTCAATTCCATTATGGTGCGATTGGGACAGCGCTAAGCGCTATGCGCAAAGCTATTCTTAGTTATTTCAATTCCATTATGGTGCGATTGGGACAGCGCTAAGCGCTATGCGCAAAGCTATTCTTAGTTATTTCAATTCCATTATGGTGCGATTGGGACAGCGCTAAGCGCTATGCGCAAAGCTATTCTTAGTTATTTCAATTCCATTATGGTGCGATTGGGACAAATTACACTATGATCTATCATTGCCTGATCCATTAATTTCAATTCCATTATGGTGCGATTGGGACATAGCGGACTGCTATGGGCTGACATATCGCATAACGATTTCAATTCCATTATGGTGCGATTGGGACAGCGCTAAGCGCTATGCGCAAAGCTATTCTTAGTTATTTCAATTCCATTATGGTGCGATTGGGACTTATCTGTAACAAAACTCAGGAAAAAGAATAAAGAATTTCAATTCCATTATGGTGCGATTGGGACCCTATAAGATTGATGTTAAGGACGTTTGGCATGAGATTTCAATTCCATTATGGTGCGATTGGGACCTGGGAGTTTGATTCTGATCCCGCAACAATGATTGATTTCAATTCCATTATGGTGCGATTGGGACTACAGGGGGCTTTAAAAATAAAGAATTAGTCATTATTGCATTTCAATTCCATTATGGTGCGATTGGGACAGGCATGAAAGTCAGATGATAAAAAGTTCAAATTTGTCATTTCAATTCCATTATGGTGCGATTGGGACTTGGGTAAAAGCATTCAGGTTATATGACATGAACCACATTTCAATTCCATTATGGTGCGATTGGGACACTTTGTTGCATAATCAGCAGTTGCAACATAAGGACATTTCAATTCCATTATGGTGCGATTGGGACAATGCAACACTTCAGGCTAAAGTAACATTTATTAAAAAATTTCAATTCCATTATGGTGCGATTGGGACCGGAAATATTTTGCTTCATGCCACGCACTTTGTATCATTTCAATTCCATTATGGTGCGATTGGGACTCATTACCTCCCTCAACTTCCTTGCTCAAAATACCATTTCAATTCCATTATGGTGCGATTGGGACCCAGTTGCCAAATAATAGTCGTTCTTTCTCATTTGCATTTCAATTCCATTATGGTGCGATTGGGACCCTATTTTCGTGTAAGACATCTTACCGAGTGTGAAAATATTTCAATTCCATTATGGTGCGATTGGGACAGTCAGGGTGAATAATAAAATATTCTGGACTCATAAATTTCAATTCCATTATGGTGCGATTGGGACATGGGATCCCAAGACTTCGGGAGACAGAATTACTTTCATTTCAATTCCATTATGGTGCGATTGGGACCCAACTCTGGTGACAAGGGTGCGGCTTCCAATTCATTTCAATTCCATTATGGTGCGATTGGGACGCAGAGTGACAATAAGCAGTATGAATATGAAAAAGTATTTCAATTCCATTATGGTGCGATTGGGACTCCTCACTAAATCACTGCTCACTGATCACTCCTCAATTTCAATTCCATTATGGTGCGATTGGGACTCCTCACTAAATCACTGCTCACTGATCACTCCTCAATTTCAATTCCATTATGGTGCGATTGGGACTCAGCATGTAAAAATATCGGGGTGTCCATAAACCATTTCAATTCCATTATGGTGCGATTGGGACTACATCGCGAGATCTGGGATCCCGCGTGTGGCGGGATTTCAATTCCATTATGGTGCGATTGGGACAGATCTGATGAGTGATACAAGGCTGGGATTTCTAAATTTCAATTCCATTATGGTGCGATTGGGACCATTGCCGTCAGAAAAGCTATCAGACCCGGTGAGGCGATTTCAATTCCATTATGGTGCGATTGGGACTTGTATAGCTTTGCGCATAGCGCTTAGCGCTTTGCATTTCAATTCCATTATGGTGCGATTGGGACGCGCGAGCTGGACAGGCTTGTGGGCCGGCGCATCCCGATTTCAATTCCATTATGGTGCGATTGGGACATATTGTCCTCCAGGGTGGTATCAGCCATCTTTTTAAATTTCAATTCCATTATGGTGCGATTGGGACGCAACCTTACCCAGAGATTCACGCTCCACCATCACGCATTTCAATTCCATTATGGTGCGATTGGGACCGTGAAGGCTCTCACCAATACTCGCAGGCAACACCATTTCAATTCCATTATGGTGCGATTGGGACCCTGATCCTCACTCAGCTTAAGGTTAGAAATACATATTTCAATTCCATTATGGTGCGATTGGGACCTTTGAGATGGCGCAGTGGAGCTTCGTCATCCTCATTTCAATTCCATTATGGTGCGATTGGGACTTGTATAGCTTTGCGCATAGCGCTTAGCGCTTTGCATTTCAATTCCATTATGGTGCGATTGGGACCATAGTATTACCGACATCATGGCCGCGAATGCAGACATTTCAATTCCATTATGGTGCGATTGGGACAGTGGACTGTTACGGCCTGACATACCGCATAACCATTTCAATTCCATTATGGTGCGATTGGGACATATAATTATGAGGTGATAGATGGTAATTCTAAAATTTCAATTCCATTATGGTGCGATTGGGACTCTCTGGCCTTGCGAAGTACAGTATCAGGAAATACCATTTCAATTCCATTATGGTGCGATTGGGACATGCCTTCAACAGAAGCAGAAGCAGAGATTTACGCAATTTCAATTCCATTATGGTGCGATTGGGACTATGTTACGTGGGGGGAATATACCGTACTTTCTTCAATTTCAATTCCATTATGGTGCGATTGGGACAAGGATGGGTATTGTTTGTGAACTGGCAGCGTCTAAATTTCAATTCCATTATGGTGCGATTGGGACCTCCTACAGAAACAATAGGTATTGGTGTTTTGGCATATTTCAATTCCATTATGGTGCGATTGGGACTCAGGATTACTCCCGTAGGTTCTTTAACTGCTACATTTCAATTCCATTATGGTGCGATTGGGACTTGCTAATTACAACGAATATGAGAGAGCTTATCGCATTTCAATTCCATTATGGTGCGATTGGGACTTGCGGCTTTCGAGTTCGTCATGATTTGTATAACGTCATTTCAATTCCATTATGGTGCGATTGGGACAATGCCTTCAACAGAAGCAGAAGCAGAGATTTACGCAATTTCAATTCCATTATGGTGCGATTGGGACTAAAAGGACCTATCCGTTTTATTTATGATAATAGATATTTCAATTCCATTATGGTGCGATTGGGACCTATAAATCAGTTACTTATACCTATTATTGTCTCAAATTTCAATTCCATTATGGTGCGATTGGGACTAGATACTGCATTTTGAATGTCAACCGATGCCACATTTCAATTCCATTATGGTGCGATTGGGACGGCAGGATACAGATCGGTGAGCTTCCTGATTACGCTATTTCAATTCCATTATGGTGCGATTGGGACAGGAATACATCTTACCGTATTTGCTTTCCCATTCTTATTTCAATTCCATTATGGTGCGATTGGGACGATTCATTCGCTTCATTTAAATGCCATGCTAGATAATTTCAATTCCATTATGGTGCGATTGGGACACAGGAAATGGTTATTTAGAAAGCACTGCTATTGAATTTCAATTCCATTATGGTGCGATTGGGACGCAGGTATGGCTCCTCTTGACTATCCATTTTATGCATTTCAATTCCATTATGGTGCGATTGGGACGTATATTCCCCCCACGTAACATAAGTCCCTGCATCATTTCAATTCCATTATGGTGCGATTGGGACTCATCAAATAGTATCCTGGACAGGACATCCTGCAACATTTCAATTCCATTATGGTGCGATTGGGACCTTGCTTTTCAGGAGATAGAGATGACCTCTATTGAATTTCAATTCCATTATGGTGCGATTGGGACACAGTTTTACTAAGTCCTACAACTCCTTCATTTGCAAATTTCAATTCCATTATGGTGCGATTGGGACTTATTCTTCTAATGTAGCAATAAAAGGCCCTGATATAATTTCAATTCCATTATGGTGCGATTGGGACTACACAACGTAAATGTACTGCCAAATTCCCTCAAGATTTCAATTCCATTATGGTGCGATTGGGACTTTTAGCCTTAATTGGCTTCACAGGAACCATTACATTTCAATTCCATTATGGTGCGATTGGGACCTTCTGCCAGTTCCTTCATAGCGGCAGCATCAGCACATTTCAATTCCATTATGGTGCGATTGGGACAATAATTATCGTAGCTTTAACTTCTATCAGTTTATTATTTCAATTCCATTATGGTGCGATTGGGACAATGCCTTCAACAGAAGCAGAAGCAGAGATTTACGCAATTTCAATTCCATTATGGTGCGATTGGGACGGCAGGATACAGATCGGTGAGCTTCCTGATTACGCTATTTCAATTCCATTATGGTGCGATTGGGACCTTGCAGCAGGGGCAACTACAAAGATATTAGTAGGATTTCAATTCCATTATGGTGCGATTGGGACAAGCCAATCCACTTTCTGACAGATAGCTTTTCCCATATTTCAATTCCATTATGGTGCGATTGGGACTATGCAGCGATTGGAAACAGAATCCAGGTTATCGGATTTCAATTCCATTATGGTGCGATTGGGACCACGGATATATTTGAGTTTATTCTTGATGTTCTAGCAGATTTCAATTCCATTATGGTGCGATTGGGACCTTCTGATTCAACTGCAATACAAGCTCGCTGACTACATTTCAATTCCATTATGGTGCGATTGGGACACTTATGCGAATTATGCTTGTAGCGAAGTGCCGCATTTCAATTCCATTATGGTGCGATTGGGACCAGGTAAGTGGTCATTTGAATATCGAGGCGCATGGTAATTTCAATTCCATTATGGTGCGATTGGGACAAAAAACTGCTATTCATGTATTTGAGTTTATTCAGATTTCAATTCCATTATGGTGCGATTGGGACCGGGATGAGAGTATTGAATCTTTATGCGGGGATCGGATTTCAATTCCATTATGGTGCGATTGGGACAAAACCAGTTCCCACGTCCACCCCTCGCAATACCGGATTTCAATTCCATTATGGTGCGATTGGGACAAAAGATCCCGCAACGGTATTACATTCTACCAGAATTTCAATTCCATTATGGTGCGATTGGGACCTATTAATAAATGTGAAAAATACAAGATCAAAATTGAAAATTTCAATTCCATTATGGTGCGATTGGGACAGGACTTGGTTATCTCACTAACCTTAATCCTTCTGGATTTCAATTCCATTATGGTGCGATTGGGACTGTTGGCGGGCCGTGGAATTTTAGTGGATTTCCGGCATTTCAATTCCATTATGGTGCGATTGGGACAAATATCACAAAAGACGGTAGTAATTTAGTTTCTGTATTTCAATTCCATTATGGTGCGATTGGGACAAAAGATATCACTGCTCATGTATTTGAGTTTATTCAGATTTCAATTCCATTATGGTGCGATTGGGACATAACGCATCTCACGTCTTGCTATCCCGCCCTCAAATTTCAATTCCATTATGGTGCGATTGGGACTACTATTCGTTTTAATTAAATATCTACCTTCTTTTTCATTTCAATTCCATTATGGTGCGATTGGGACCGTTTATCCCGATGCCCCAGGGAGTCTTATTTATGGATTTCAATTCCATTATGGTGCGATTGGGACGCAGAAGTTACCGGCCTGCTGGATGCTGCTGTTAAAGAATTTCAATTCCATTATGGTGCGATTGGGACGGTAGCCGATACAAGCGGAGACAGCCCATAAAGCATTTCAATTCCATTATGGTGCGATTGGGACCTCTTATTAATGCTGTTATACCTGACTTTGCTGCATTTCAATTCCATTATGGTGCGATTGGGACTGGTATCATCATTTATAATTACAATATTGTTTTTTTCATTTCAATTCCATTATGGTGCGATTGGGACTGATACATCTTTCTGGTATAATAACGCAGTGACTGGATTTCAATTCCATTATGGTGCGATTGGGACAATTCACATCTGATCCATATCTGCCCGGCCATCTCATTTCAATTCCATTATGGTGCGATTGGGACACGTTAAAAATAGCAAATAAAAATGCCATTCCACGGGCTTCTGACGATTCAAGTCAATAATAAACCGGCTTACGAAAATCGTCGATGGTCAAAAGTACAATTTATGCCGGACTTCGACAACATATATTAACTCGCACATTTTCAACTTGTCAGAGAACCCTCTCGTTATGTTATATTGTAAAACTTACCATAATTTAATTTATTATATCGGACAACGACAACTTTAATTATAGAAAATTTCCTGTCTCACCCCGCTCCTTCCCCACTATTTCCTTACTAAGCCATTTCTTATCTCTCGACTTAAAGATTATTAAACTGTCAGAATCTTCTTCTTTCATTATCATCGAAGCCTTGATTTTAAGCTCTTTTAATTTAACTTCCGTGATTTCTCCCTCGAAGACAGAATTTTGAATCCAGCTTAAATACTTTCTGCACAACTTTAACATCCTCACTACTCTTTTCTCCCCGATGTCATATACAAGAATAACGTACATTTTCAAATATAGTTTTAATTACCAATACATTTTGAGCGGCTTATATGGTTCAATTTCCAAAATATGTTTTATCAGTTTGTAACATTCCAGCTTTATCAGATGTTTGTAACTGACTGCCCTGTTTAACTGCCGATGCCGGATTGTCTCTGTAAGTCTTTCT
>Ga0307377_10003666_pt1 | contig 17178 bp, 15 predicted proteins | sample TR3MG_FD_202535 | JGI IMG/M metagenome (GOLD analysis project Ga0307377, IMG submission 202535) | Soil microbial communities from Risofladan, Vaasa, Finland - TR-3 | ecosystem: Environmental > Terrestrial > Soil > Coastal area > Acid sulfate soil | place: Finland: Risofladan, Vaasa | collected... | reverse complement strand
GGCGACGAGAACGCCCGTGCGGTCCTTGCCGAAGAAGCAGCTCACGACGGCCGGGTAGGCCTCCGGACGGCCCAACTCCCGCAATGCTCGCACGAAGTTCGCCGATCCGGAGGTCAGGTAACGCCAGGGCTGAACAGTTTGTCACAAACCGCGGATTAGTTGATCTGGTCCAGTTTGAACTCATCGGCGAATTCACACAGCGAGTCGCCGTAGTCGATTGCGGATGCCGGCCGAACGACTTGACAGATATAGGAACATCAGGGAGCGCACCCTTCGTTCGGTGCGACCTGGCTCAGAAGATCTTGGAGGGCGGGACTGTGCGCACTTCGGGTAGTGCAGCGGGCCGACCCAGCAAGTAGCCCTGCCCGTACTGAACACCCAATTCGCTCAAGGTTTCCCGCTCTTCCGGCGTTTCGACGCCTTCCGCGATGAGAATACTCTTGGTCTCTCGAGTAAAGGCAACCAACGCCGACGCGAGAGCCCGTCGGGCGGGGTCGCGATCAATGCCACGGCACAAGGAAATGTCCAGTTTCACGTAGTCAGGAGCCAAATCAAGAATATGGCGGAGACTGGCGAATCCCGCGCCGGTGTCGTCCACCGACAGCATCGCACCTAGCTCTCGGAAGGATTGCAGGGCCCGATGAATCGCCTGATAATCCTCGATGACGACGTGTTCGGTGAGTTCGACCACAACTCGTTCCCAGGGGACATCTGAGCCGAGCCTGCCCTGCCAGTCGCTCAGAATCGTCGCCGGAGACAGGTTGATGCCGAGCAATTGGTCGGGCGCCAATCGCGGCAGATAGGAGAGCGCGGTCTGGATGGCTTGAATCTCGAGTTCGCGGCCGAGACCAACCTCGTCCGCTTCGGCGAACCAGTGGTTCGGACCTCGGACCGGTTCATCGTCAAAGCGTGCTAGTGCCTCGTAGCCAATGGTCTGGCCATCGCGCAAATCGACGACCGGTTGAAACACCGTGCGAGGCCCCCCGAGAGTCAACACATTCTCGATACGGGCTCGCCGCACGTCCCACGAGTCCTCGATTCCCACGGAATTCACTTCCAGGACATCGAGATGATCTTGAAGTCGCGATCGTTCCCGGCGAAGTTCCAAATAGGTCCAGCGCGTGCGCAACAGGTTTCGGACGCGCAGCGTGACCTCCGTGACGTCGAAAGGCTTGGTCAGGAAGTCATGCGCGCCCAGTTGCAGAGCGCGATGAACGGCCTCTCTACCCGTGTCGGCCGTGATGACCAACACGGGTAGGAACTCTCCTGCGGCATGACGATTGATCACCTCCAGCAACTCGAACCCGTCGACGTGCGGCATGTGAAGATCCAGCAGGATCATGTCGGGCCGACCATCCAAAAGCAACTTCGTCATTTCACGTGAATCGTTGCAGGTCACGACGGAACCCAGCCCGGCTCGTGACAGAACCTGGTCCAACAGGGACGTGTTCGCAATGTTGTCGTCGACGACCAGAATCCTGGCGTCGTCAAACCCCGGCAAGCGTTTCGATCCCGCTGTCACGGGACCGCTCCTTCCATCCTGTGCGGATCGTCGAACCAGCGCAGCAACTCTTCAATGTCAAACGGCTTGGTGAGGTAGCCGGAAGCACCCATCTCCAGGAGCCGTTGAATCTGCCCGGGACTGGCGTCGGCGCTCACGACCACCGTGGGGATGTCTTTGGTGGTCACCTCAGCCCGCAAACGCCGTAGAACCTCCTCGCCGGACATGTCTGGCAAGTGGAGGTCCAAGAGGATAAGGCCGGGCTGAGACGAGGAGACTAGATCTAGCCCGAGTCGACCCTGCATTGCGTGAATCAGTGTGACGCCTCGACGACGGGCCGCGAGCTGTTCCATCAGCCGAACGTTCGCGAGATTGTCCTCGATGTAGACGACGGTCAACTGCGGATAACGACCTGGAGTGGTGGTAGTCGAACTCACGGCGCCCGCTGCCGGCGAACCTTGCTCATCGGGTTGTGGTCCAGCGGTTTGAACCAACGGCAGCAGAACCGTGAAACTACTGCCGACGCCAGGAGCTGATTCGACCTCGATGCGACCGCCCATCAGCTGAATGAGTCGCTGCGACAACGCCAAACCGACACCGGTGCCCTCCTCACCGGTGCTTTCCCGACCCAGTCGGTCAAATGGGGTGAACAATCGCTTCAACTCCTCAGAGCCGATTCCGATTCCGGAGTCAGAGACGGTGATGGCCAGCTCGCCGTTTGGCCGGGTGCAGCAACTCAACCTGATCTCGCCATCGTTCCGGTTGTACTTGACCGCGTTGGACACGAAGTTCAGCAGTACCTGCTTGAAGCGTTGTCGGTCGGCCAGCACATGCTCGTGACAGACATCCCCTACTGGAGTCAGGACCGTCAGATTGCGCGCCGCGACTAGGGGCACCATGAGATCCATCACCTCGTCCATCACGTCGGACACCAATACGGGCTCCGTGGATAGTGCCAGTTCGCCCGAATCGATTCGTGAGATGTCCAATACCTCATTGATCAGTTCCAACAGGTGCCGCCCCCCGTGGATGATCTGGCGCACCGATTCATGCTGATTTTCACTCAGTTCGTCCATTCCCAGCAGTTGCGCAAACCCCAGAATCGCGTTCATCGGTGTTCGCAACTCGTGGCTCATCCGTGACAGGAACTCGGTCTTGGCCGCATTGGCCCGTACAGCTTCTGCCCGGGCGGACGCCTCGGCCCGTTGTGCATCCTTCTGCACCGTGATGTCGGTCACCACTACGGCGACGAGTGGCGGATCGCCTAGTGCGACCTCGACCTGCTGATACCGCGTCCACACCCAACGCACCTCGCCGTCGGACCGGATGATTCGGTACTCGACCTCGACACGTTGATCGTGCCCAGCTCGCTCCATTGTCGTGCGGACGAATTCGGCGTCGTCGGGATGGGTGAATGAAAGGAAGTGCGCTGGATTGGCGACGGCCTCGTCGGCGGTCAGTCCGAAGACCTTCTCCACGGCTGGGCTGATGTAGACGTATCGGTATGGCGCGGTCGTCCGAAGAATGAAGACCTCGTCGATGTTGTTCACCAATTGACGAAACCGCTCCTCACTGTCTTGTATGACCTTGCGGCTCTCCACCTCGACGGTGAGGTCAAGCGCCAACCCGGTGAACATCGGCTGTCCATCGATCTCGAACTCTCCGACAGAGAGGTGTAGTGCGACTAGAGTGCCGTCCTTTCGCAGCCCCGTGACCTCGCGACCCACGCCAATGACGTGAGCGACGCCTGTATTCACGTAGTTCGCCAAGTACCCGTCGTGCCGGCTGCGATCCGGCTCGGGTATGATCATCGACACGTTGTGGCCAATGACTTCGCTTTCCTCGTAGCCAAACATTCGCTCAGCTGCAGGGCTGAAGGACTGCACAAAGCCACGCGAGTCAATTGTCACAATTCCAGCGACTGACGATTCGACGATCGAATGCAAAACCTCGGGAGAATGTGGCATCAGCCCTCCAAACGTCCTGTCGCCTTGACGACCGTCACCTAAGAAAGACGCCTCTCGTCAGCGATCTGCCACAGAACTGGCCGAAGTGTCTCTGACAACTGTTATACCGCCTATTCGCCTTGGCATTGCAGGAGATCGCAGAGACAACTCTGCCAAGATCCGCTGTCGCTTCCAGTTCTCCCCCAATTCTCATTGAAAACCAGCGACGTCGGCTCTTTTCTTGCGCTGGGTGACGTGTGAAAGGTCATGGTGGGCGGTCGGTAACACCCGAGGCGATGCTCTGCTGGCGAGACCTGCCTGAGTCAATGCCCGATGGAACCGCGATTCTTGATGAAGATGAATCCTGGGTTTCCTGGACACAGTCTCCAGGAAACCCAGGATGCTTCAATGGTCGCAGGCGTTGTGAGACCCAAGCGTCTGATACCTAACGGCCGTGACGTATAGCTACGGCGTCGTCCAGACGACTTTCAGAATGGATCGGTCCAACTGACTCATGGCCCCAAACTCAGCGCAATGTCACTGACCTTTCGCGTATAGCGAAGAACGCCATCGCCTACACACTGAACAAAGCCATATTTCTCATAGAACGAACCAGCTCGCTCATCAAGCGCGTCGACTACGACGTACCTACCGCCGACTCGATCGCTAGCGCCAACCGCTCGACTCAAGGCGTCGACGAGGAGTTCCGCACCGAGTCCCTGACCTTGGTACTTCGCATCAAGCGCAAGTCTCGCGAGAAGGATCGCAGGAATCTCATTAAGGTCACCGCGACCTACCCTGCCAGATAGCTCCGCGCGACCAATGACGTGGGGCGCCAGGGTGAAGTACCCGACCACCGCAGTTTCCTCCGCACACCATACGTATGTTCGGCTATTGCGCTTCGCGTCGGTGTTCCGAGCAGATTGTTTGAGCCACCGATCAAGTGATTCGGCACCCGAGTCAAAATGCTCAAGAACATGATGCTCCCCGAGCGGCTCGGAAACGAACATCAGTTAGCGCTGAGTGAAGCGACGTTCGCGCTTGGCCACCACCGCCAGGGAATGAATCGCTACGGGTGGCTCATCCAGGGCCGAAAGGAGATGGTCAAAGTAGTCGCTCGGCACCGGCGTCCGGGTGGCGAGGATATCGTCAGCACGTCGAGACGCCGCACTCAACACAAAGTCAGTGAGCGATTCGTTCGACGCTTGGGCGGCCGCAAACAACTTGGCTTCGACCATTTCAGTCGTGCGAAAATTGAGTCGCTTTTCCTTCGTCGTCACTTCAATACCCTTCACTTGGTATGTACATTGTACATACACCCCAGCCAATTGTCAATACCTCGTTTTGGTGCCTCGACCAGGGAACCGTGTTGAAATCTAGGGTCCCTCTGTCCTTCCACCGGGAATGTCAGTCTCCGCCGGCCAATATGCAAAAACTGCTCCAACGAATCAGCAGGCCGACCTCACTCGTTTCGTTGGCTTTTCAGGGGTACTCCACTCGTGGAGATAGATCATCCCTCAAACAAACCTCACTCGTGAGGGTTCTTTTGAGGGAAAGTGCGAATCCATATCGTTGTCCTATGGACTAAAAGCCAACAATCACTTGGCCTCTGGTTGGTGGGCGCTGAGGGACTCGAACCCCCGACCTGCTGAGTGTAAATCAGCTGCTCTAACCAACTGAGCTAAGCGCCCGAAGGTCACCAGCCTAGATGGTCCCCGCCTCGAGCATGAACGTGAGCAACTCACTGGTCGCTGCGAAAACCGGATGACGGACGACGCTGGCGTCAGTGACGAGTTCTTCACCGTGATAGTCCCCGGCGACAGCCCCAGCTTCGGTGGCAATCAGCAATCCGGCCAGATAGTCCCATGGATTGAGTGCCGAAAATTGGGCGACACCGTAGACGTCAAGCGAACCATCGGCGACGAGACAGACTTCAAGACTCGCCGCCCCGAGCGATCGGTATTGGGCCCATCCCAAATGCTGATCAGGCAGTCCCGAGAAGCTTACGATTGCGTTGGAGAACTCGCGTTGCCCGCTCGCGCGAATGGCGACGCCGTCGCGCGCGGCGCCCGCACCGCGTTCTGCCTCATACACGGTCCCAGTCGCCTGATTCGCCACCAGTCCCGCGACCAGTTCGCGTCCACGCATGACCGCCAGGCTCGTCGCAAAAAACGGAATGCCCTTGTCACAGTTCGTCGAGCCGTCGATGGGGTCGACCACGACGGTGTACTCCCCCGATCCGGTGACACCAGACTCCTCTGAAACCACTCGAAATCCTGCACCCCTCAAAACCCTCAGGGCCACCTCATCCGCCACGAGATCGAGGTGGTATTGGGTCTCACGCTGCCCCGAGAATCCCCGGCCACGATGGCTCTGCACCGCGACGCCAATCTCCTGTGCACACTCACGTAGGGGTGCAAATAGCGATTTATCCACGTAGCCACGGTAGCGGGAGCGGCGACTAACCTGAAGGGTAATGGCCGCCATTGACGTCGCTGGTTTTGTCGCAGACCTTAAGGACCATGCGGTGACTCATGGATTCCACGTTCACGACGAACGTCATTTCGTGGAGACCTATTCGCTCCGTCAAGCGTGGGAAGTCGACCTGCACCCCGAAGACGGCTGCGGTGGTCCAATCGACCTGCACATCGAGCTCGACGTAGACCCGCGGACGCTGCTCGCCTTTGAAGACGCCGTTCTCGGCTTACCCGACGAAGTGGACCCCCCTGATGAATTCCACTTCCCACTGGTGCTCACGTGGACTCTGCCGCCAATGCCGCACGGACCCGATCTCCTTCGTCTCGCCATCGATTTAGCTCCGATCGGCGGCTTGGAAATGCCACTCGAAGTGACTGCGGCGGATTCCTTTGCCTCACCGACTGAGGGCAGTGAGCGGCGGATATCAATCGTTGCGCGCAGGGCCATTTCACTGAGCGAAATCGCCAAGGGTGAAGATCCGCTGTGTGACATCTTCGACCGCGGGCGCAGCGTGAGCGACTTCTTGTTGCAGGCTGCCGACTCGTGGCTCGGTTAACTCGGCCGCTCGCTAGCGTTCTCGCCATCCTCCTTGCGAGTGTCGCCTTAAGTTCTTGCGGTGTCGGCGGGGCCGTGAATCAAGCTCGCGCCTCGTGCGTGTTCGTCGAGCGAGCCCTCAAATTGCAAGCGCAGAGTCAAGCACCGGGCTTGAGTCCGGCCGAGCGGTCCGTCCTTCAGGCCAACGCATTGAGCCAACTGCTGAAGGCGACTCCGGCCGCCGCGGCCGCAACCTCGATCGATGGGAGTTGGAATCCCCTGATGACCACGATCAATGAAGCCGAACGGGTGCCACTGTCCAACCTGGTCCCGTCACTAACTCGCCTCTGCCAAGTGGCGAATAGTTCGACGCCCTACCTCTAGTCGGTTCTGGCGGGGAATCGTTCGTACAACCACGCGAGCGAGTTCTCCTCGAGCATCGCCTCTTCCCAACCTTGCAGCACGTCCTCGAGAGCAGTGAGCGACGGAACCTTGCCGATGATGACCACCGTCAGATCGCTGATCTCCTCATCCGACACGATGAAGTCGCCGAAGATGTCCTCGTTCACCGAGGCGTCAGGTTCCACCATGAGGTAAAGCTCGCCAGTCGCCTCGACCCACGACAACTCATATTCATTGTCTGACCCGTCGGTCCACTCGCTACCAAACTCGAACTCGGCGCTCTCACGCCGGGCCTCGTTCTGTTCATAGAAGGATTCGATGTCCATGGCCGTAGCCTATGCCCTGCCTATGTGCGTCGTGGAGTGCGTGGCGGCCTGCATGATCACGGTCGTGAGAAATGTACCGACCCGGAGCGCTGTGAAGGTCGCGAGGCGTTGCGTTCCTAGCCCTCTACTGGCTGTCATGACAAACAATTCCGATGTTCTCGGCCAATTACGACAAGAATGGCGTTTCACTAGCCACACCTCCGAAGCGCGGCACTCGTTCCGAGAGTTCCGCGCTCGCCACCCCGAGGTCCGTCTCGAAGGGCTCGACGATCTGGGCGACGTGGTCGACATTCTTGAAGTCCGGGGTGGGCGCAACGTGGTCGAACGGGCCGACATCGTGAGTGCCCTGCTCCTGGAGGCGGGCGACGCCCAGATTCATCGCGCTCTGCTCCAAACGATGATTCCGGGCATCGTCAGCGTCTGTCGCCAACTCAAATTTGGTGAAGGCATCGTGGAGGATCCCAGTGAAACCGTCGGCGTTGCCCTCGCCATGGCCAGTGAACTGATGGTCGACTGGGCGGGAGAATCGCGCCAGTACGCGGCACCCGATCTGCTTTCGGCACTGCGCGGACGACTTCGCCGGTGGCTCTTGAAAGAGAAGGCGGCACGTGCCCCGATTTCAGCGGCTGACCATCGCCACGGCGCCGCACAAGAGGCGTCGCCACTGCTCTCGCGGCTACAGAGTCTGCGCGGTAGCCCCTATGAACGCTTGGCTCGACTCACCTACGCACGGGTGTTCGAAGGTCGGTCCCTCCGAGAAGTCGCCGACGACGACCATTCATCACCGGTGGCGTTGCAGAAGGAACTTCAACGCTTCGCCGTTCGCTTTCTCGTCTAGGACATGCAAAGGAAGCTCCGTGTCGAATCGCTATTTGTCACCAACACCACTACCCTTCAACCCTGATGGCGTCCACCCACAATTCGATGAGGGGTACACGCATTCTCATGTGGTCCAGCCCAGTCCTCCTACTGGTACTCGTGTTGACCCTGACCACATCGACCACGCCGCCTTCGGGACACACCACCGCGTTGACCAGTCCAATCGCCCCTACGTCCACGACGAACCCCGAGTTGCGGCCGACGACTACGACAACTGCGACCACTCCGACGCCGGCGGCAACGTCGACCACAATCACCACGGTTCCCGAGGCGGTGTCAGTGGTGACGATCGTGCCGCCAAGCGCGAACTCCTTCGGCGTGAGAAGTTCGACCGCGAAGCCACTCGTGTCCGCCGCCAACATCGAGATGTCGACGGGCGCCGTCTCAGGACAATTGACCAGACAATTCGGAGTCGCCGACGTTCCCCTTCAGGGCCCCGGGACGTGGACGTTGACAACCAGCGACGTGACCAACCAGAGCCTGCACTGCGGGTCCCAAATGAGTCCCGTAGCGACGCGCATCGTGATCGGGGCAAGTCAGACCTGCCAGTTCGAGATCAGCGCCAGCTCCTCATCGAGTCCGATCAACTGGCGACTAAGCCCCACTTCGTGAGGCGTACCCTCGCGGGTCCACTTAATGGGGCTGCCCTGGCCCTCTACATCCTGCTCTTGCCTTATGTGGTGGTGACGCGTTGGAATCTTGCCCGGCACGACGTGACCGGTGACGCGTTGAGGGGCCTTCTCATCGTGCTCGCTCTCTTCTGGGTTGCCCTCCTGGTGCAAATGGTGCGAAACGTCAGACGAATTCGACGGGGACTCCCCGCCGGAGTCGGTGGCAGTGCATGGTTGGCCGGGCTCGTGGTCGCCCTCATGCCATTCCTTGCGATGCCCTCGACGGGCTCTTCACATCATCGTGCTCCGCCGGCCAGCGAAGTGCTGGTCCCCGCGGCCCGTGGGCGCGTACTCGTGAACCTGGCGCGCGCCGTATCCCATGCCGCGCCCACTCTTCCTCATCCCTCGAACCCAATGCCGACTATCCCGACGATGTCCGTCGTGCCACTCGCGTTGATGGCCAAGCGCCGCACCGACCTGCTGCGCCAACATCAGTTCACCGACACGAGTCTTGACGTCGACCAGACCATTGAGTTGCTCCGAGGGCGCCGACCCGACGTGATAGCCCATATTCGCGGACTGACGCGTGCGCGAAACAGCGGCGTACTTGACGTCGCCGACGACCTGGACTTCCCCGAGACCATCGGCGGTGACGAAGCGTGCGTAGCCTGTTACCTCGGACCGTCACCAACGGGTTCGCTGGTCGGATTCGCCAGTGAAGGTGGCCGCCTTCCTATCCGTTCCGATTGGAGCGATGTCGAGATCCGTGGTTCGATTATTGCGCTTCACGAGGGAAGAGTGATCTTCACCGAGACGCCCGACGAGCTCGTGCGCGCACTCGCGACGCGGTCTATCCGTCATGCCTTGGTCGTGTACCTGGGCACCACCAGCGGTCTCGACGCCGAACTCGCGGCCTGTTGTATCACCCTGACCACCCTGCCCGCCGACCCCGGATCGAGCTCTGTGTTGGGTTTGAACCCGGCAGCAGCGACAGCGTTGAGTGGTGGTTTTGCCGTGCGAGTGAGCCTTCTGCAGGCCGATCCCTCGGTCGTCGGATTAGGTGAGCCGTTCACCCCGACGCTGAGACGACGTTGCCTCGAGATGCTCGCGTACCTCGCCATGCATCGCCACGAACCGGTGACTGGCGAACGACTTCGAGCACGGGTTCTCACCTACGCAGAGGTGGATGCGTCATCACGAACGCTCGCCAACACCGCCAGCGCAGTGCGTCGAAGTCTCGGCGCCGACGCCACCGGTCCTCGATTGCACGCCGTGACGTCGTCCGGGCTCTACGTCACCCACGGCGTCACCAGCGATCTCGAGGAGTTCACGAACCTGGTTTCACGCGCACGACGTCTTTCGGTGTCGGAGGCGGCTCCACTCGCCCACCAGGCGCTGGCGATGATCAAAGGCGAACCACTCTCGAGCGTCTTGCGAGGCTACGAGTGGTTCCTCGCCGAGGGCTTCGGTGCTCGACTGTCGCGCGACGGTGAATGGGCAGCGCTCCTCGTCCATCACGACGCACTGGCGCACGATCGATACGAACTGGCTTACTGGGCCCTACAACAGGGGCGCCTGATTGACCCCTACAGTGCCGTGCTCCTCGAGGAGATGGCGAGGGTTCCTCGCTTACGCGAGTTTGGAAGCAATGGAACCGACGTTGCGCAGGACCAGGCCGTCCGCGCCGGCGGCGCTGTAGCGATGAGCTGGGCGCTGAACGGCTTCCGCAATCAGATCACCAAGTAACTGCGAGAACGCGAGCGCGGGCTCGACAAACAAGTGCTTGGAGAGTGATCCTGGAATTGTATTGATCTCATTGACGTACAACTCGTCATTATTGATGAGGAAGTCGACTCGTGCGACGCCGCGTACCGAGGCGACTTCCGCAATCACTCGCGCATGGTCGCGAACTGCCTCCGACTGTCCCGGAGCGAGGTTTGCGGGCAATTCACGTGGAGCCGACACCATACCTTCGCCACCCACGTATTTATCCCGATAATCAAGTATCTCAGCGGCATCAGAGCGACGAATCGGCTTCTCGATCGCCGAAAGGGAAAGACTTGGAAACGTCCGCATCGCGATCTGGACGTCGGTCAAGTCCTGACGGTATGGCTCCACCACGCAACCGCGCGCGAGGTGAACGTTGGCCGAGAGCCGCGCCCGCGCTGTTGCCAAGTCCGCCACCACGTCGATGCCGATCGATGATCCGCCGAACCGGGGCTTCAAAATATAGGGGCCGTCGAACGGAATGGACTCGGTCGTGGCGTCCAGGAGCACCCGGGGCAGTGTTGGGAGTCCGGCGGCGACCATGAGGGACCCGAAGGCCCACTTGTCCATCCCGAGTGCGGCGCCGGCGACGCTCGGACCCGTGTAGTTCACACCGGCGAGGTCGAGTGCGCCCTGAATCGTTCCATCCTCCCCCGGCCCACCGTGCGTCGCGAGCACGACGACCTCAAGTTCCAGTCGCCGGTCCTTGCCGAGGCGGCCCGCACTCGAGAAGAATCCGCCACCTTCACCAAGGCGCAAGCTCAATTCGGTAGATGACTTGGGCAGACCGTCGAGGAAGGACTCGGCCTCCACGCCGGTTGGCAGGGACCAGAACGACGATGTCTTGGTCCAGTAGATCCCAACCACGTCGTGGGATGACCGCTCCAACTCCCGCAACGCCTGCAGGCCCGTCAGAATCGAAATGTCGTGTTCGGGAGTCGGTCCCCCGAAGAGCACACCAATAGTCACCACATACCTCGCAACGCCGTCTTTAGTTACTCAAGGGTAGTGGTCGGGGAGGTCGTTCAAGTACAGCACGCCGTCACCAATCACCAGCGTCGATCGAACCCAGGCGACCGCTTCCTCGCGGGTGTCAAATCGCCGCACCGGACTGCCGAATCCGGTCTGGAGCGCGACTGCATTCGTCCGTCCGACGACAACCAATTCGGCTCCGATCGCCTCCGCTTTCCTCCCCAGGACGATATTCTCAGCGTGTTGGTCGGATCCCAGTTCAATCAACCCAGGGGTCACCACGACGCGGCGGCCACTCACGTCGAGACTGGACAGGACCTGCAGGGCCGACGCGGCGCTGGCGGGGTTCGCATTGAAGGTGTCGTCGATCACCACAACCCCCGAGGAGGCGGTCAGCACGTTGGCACGATTAGTCACGGCACTCACGCGGACGATGCGCGAGATGAGTTGCTCGTCTTCGACGCCGACTTCGAGCGCAGCCGCCAACGCACAGGCGAGATTCGTCGGCTGGACTCCGGAAAGCGGCGCCATGTCAACGAGGACCCGACCATCGACCAGAATCTGCCACTGCGTGGAATGGGCGATCACCCGAACCGAGGCCGACTCGGATCGCGACCCTGCGGTACGAACCTTCTTGCCCTCGTACGCCAACCGCTCGGGCCACTGCGCTAAACGCGAATCGTCGACGTTCACGATGACCACATTGGCCCGCTCCGTGATCTCGAATTTGGCCTGTTCAATGACGTCCATCGACTTCATGCGTTCGAGGTGAACCGGTCCAATGGCGGTCACAATCGCGATCTCGGGTGGGCACCATTCGCAGAGGGCCCTGATCTCACCCGGTCCATAGGTCCCCATCTCGGCGATGAACACACGGGTTCCGTCGGCCAAGTTCTCATTGATGGTCCGCGAGAGACCCGCGCGATTGTTGAAACTTCGCGGTGACGCCACGACGCCCCCATCCTCACTGATCAGGTCAGCCAGGTGGTTCTTCGTCGACGTCTTGCCGTACGAACCAGTGATTGCAATCACCCTCGGCGCAACGCGCTCGAGGCGGACCGTCGCTTGATCAACGAACTTCTGTGCCTGACGCCGTTCGTACGGCTCGAGCGCCCGGGCCGACAGATCGAGCAGCAACGGCACAGCCCACACCACTGCCACCGCGGCGAGCCACGGCCGCGGGGACGCGAGTCCGAGACCGGCGATGATGAGCGCGGCGAGTATCGTCAGGCCCGCCACGGTCTTCAGGCGGCGAGTCCATTGCAGCTGACTGGTGCGACCCTTTATTGAGAGGCCCTGGGGGCAGAACACGCCATAGAACACGGTGACCACCGCCGCGAGCCAGTCCATACCGATCGCCAGTGCAACGGCCAGCGCCACCAGCAGCACGTGGGTCAACGTGATCGGGTGTTTCAGTTTGGCTCGCTCGACCGACTTCGCCGAGGCGACCGGCGGTGACGACCACCGGCCGAGGAATCGGCGCATCGAAGCCGGCTCGTAATGCTCTCGCTGCAGCACGCGTAGCCAACGTAACAACTGGGCGACGAAACCAGCCGCCATTGCGATGGCGAGCACGACTTCGAACAGAACCCTCGTCATTCAACCAACCCGAGTACGACGCCGGCCAAATCATCTGGCGCACTCGTCGGCACGAGATGACCTACGTGGTCAATCACCCGCATCGTATGTGGTCCCGCCATCATCGCCATGGCCCGCTCGGCGACGTCGAGGGGCACCTCATGGTCATCTCGGCCCCACACCATCGCGACGGGCATCGAGAGTCGGGCCACCTCGTCCTCGTAACTCTCGTTGACCGCGGCGACCAACACGTCGCGCATCACGCCAGAGGCGTTGCGATAGTCCGTCGAGCCGTAGCGCTGACGCGCCCGTTCCATGCGGCTTTCGCCAATCAATCCGCGCCCGTGCAACCACCGAATCAATCGGTAGGCGCGGGGAGAGCGGCGCCCTTGCGGCCCCCGCAGCAACGGCGCCCCGGTGAGGACCAGGGACTCCACGAGATCGGGATGGTTGGCGGCGAGTACCGCCGCAACGGTGCCACCGAAGGAGTGGCCGACCACCACCAGAGGTTTGTCAGAGAGTTGGCGCAACGCCGGCGCCAGGAGTTCGGCGTAGTGGCGAGCACCACCCACGACCGTTGGGGCCGGTGAGGATCCGAAGCCTGGCAGATCGAACGCCACTGATGCGATGCCCGACGCGGCCAGGACCTGGGCGGCGGCGGCGAAATCCTGCCCTCGTCGAGCCCAGCCGTGGAGCCACACCACGCGTACCGGACCTTCGCCGTGGGGCTCGCCAAAGAGATTTCCGTCGCCGTAGGCCCGTAGCACGTACTTCAGGTTACTGACCCGTGCGCTGGCCACCCGCAATGTCGCGCCCTACCGGTAGCGTCAGAGGCACTATGAACAACGACGGGGCATTTCCCCACGAACTTCTGGTCGGGCTGACCCCCGAGCAGCGTGAAGCGGTGATGTCCGATGCGCGCCGTCTACTCGTGCGCGCCACCGCAGGTTCGGGCAAGACCCACGTGTTGATGTTGCGCATTCAGCGTCGCATCGCCGAGGGGGAGATCGAACCGAACGACGTACTCGCCATGACCTTCACCCGCAAGGCCGGTGACGAATTGCGTAAGCGCCTCTTCCGCGCCGGCATCCGTGATGTTCGGGCCGGGACCTTCCACCGGGCCGCGCTCAACATCGTGACCAGATACCGCGAGGACCACCACTTGAAGCCACTCGCCGTCGAGGCCAATCGACGCAAATTGGTCAGTTCCCTCGCTCAACAGCTGCGTGAGTCCGGCGAACTGGTCCTCGAGGATTGGCAGCTCCCCCGACTGGAGCAGGAGATCGGTTGGGCGCTCAGTCAGGGTTACACCGGTCCCCAGTACGCGAAGAACGCGCGGCGATTGCGACGCGACGCGCCTCTGGCGCCCGCCCAGTTCGCCGAGGTCCTCGACCGCTACGTGGGCCTGTGTCGCAGTCGCGGTGTGCTCGACTTCGACCTGTTGCTGAACGAGGCGATCACCCTGCTGCGTGACGAACCCACTGTTCTCGCCGCCTTTCGTCACCGCAACCGCTCGCTCTACGTGGACGAATCTCAAGACATGAATCCCCTCCAGTTCATGTTGTTGCGACAGATGGCGGGTGACGATCCAGATCTCTTCTGCGTCGGCGACCCGAACCAATCTATCTACGGTTTCAACGGTGCCAATCCCCAACTCCTGGGCGAGATAATCCGCACGTGGCCCGACACGGTGGTCCTCGACCTGACCCGCAACCACCGCTCGACCGCCAACATCATCGCCGTGGCGAACACCCTCTTGGAGGAGGGCGCCCGCGGCATCAAGCCAGCGAACGACGAAGGCGAGGTTCCCGTCGTCCGCTCCTACAACACAGACGACGACGAGGCGCGCCACGTCGGGGCTTGGCTGGCGATGAAGCATCAGCCCGGTAGTCCCTGGCACACGATGGCGGTCCTCGCCCGCACCAACGCGCAGCTCGAATACCTCGCCGGATATTTGGACGCGGCCGACATCCCCTACGAACGCCGCGGCGCCGAACATTCGCCCGCATCGGACTTGCTCGCCCCCGAGGTCACGTGGCGTCGCGTCGAGGACGACCACCGTGACGCGGTGGCCCTCTCCACCATCCATCGCGCCAAAGGGCTGGAGTTCCAACACGTCGCCACCATTGGCTGGGCAGAAGGCCAGCTTCCCAACTACAACGCCACTACCGAACCCGAATTGGCCGAGGAGCAGCGACTGGCGTACGTGGCGCTGAGCAGAGCGGAACAGTCGCTGCTCATCACGTGGAGCCGGGGCCGCAACGACCCTCGGTTCCCCGATCGCTCACCATCGAGATTCCTGGCACCCATCGAAAGGGTGATCGCCGAGATCGAGTCGCGCAACGCGCCACTGACGGGAGAAGCTCGTCGGGTCCGACTCGCCGCAATTCGTGCCGAGCTCGAGGCCGCCCAAGTACCCGACCCGTCGCACCCGGCCACGAATCCTCGCTGACGGTATAGTGCCCTCAACCGAGGAGGGCCATGACCGAAGTATCCAATCCATTCACGCCACAGGCGAATCCTTTGGTGTTCAATCTGCCGCCGAAGTTCGACAGTATTGTCGAAGAGCGTCGTCACCGCAAAGAACGTTTGGCGGGCGCCCTGCGCATCTTTGGACGGCTCGGATTTTCCGAAGGCGTGGCGGGACACATCACCGCACGCGACCCTGAACTCCTCGACCACTTCTGGGTCAACCCTTTTGGCATGAACTTCCGACACGTGCGCGTCTCGGACCTCATCCTCGTCAACCACCAGGGCGACGTGGTCGAGGGCAATCGTCCGGTCAATCGCGCCGCATTCGTGATCCACGCGGCGGTCCACGCCGCCCGCCCCGACGTGGTGGCAGCCGCTCACGCGCATTCCCTTTACGGCAAGGCGTTTTCCTCCCTCGGTCGCGAGTTGGACCCCATCACTCAAGATGCGTGTGTCTTCTTCGAAGACCACAGATTGGTTACCGAGGGCGGCGGTCGTATCGTGCTCGACGCGGAGAGTGGTCGTGCGCTTGCGCGAGGGCTCGGTGACAGAAAAGCAGCGATTCATCAGAACCATGGCCTCTTCACCGTTGGCCAGAGCGTCGACGAAGCCGCGTGGTGGTTCATCACCATGGAGCGATCGTGCCAGGCCCAGCTGATCGCCGAGGCGGCGGGCACGCCAATCCTCGTCGATGCCGACGGGGCACGGTACACGCGCGACCAGACCGGGTACCCGCTCGCGGGATGGTTCTCCTTCCAGCCCCTGTGGGACGACATTGTCCGGACCGACCCCGAGCTCTTCGACTGAGACTCGTTAGCATCGGGTGACAGGCACGACAGAGAGGCCGATATGAACGGCGCCGATGCACTACTCGCCACGTTGCGAGCCAATGATGTCACGACCATCTTCACGAACCCCGGTACGACCGAGATTCACCTGGTCGCGGCGCTCGACCACGTCCCAGAAGTCCAAGGCGTCCTGTGTCTCTTCGAAGGCGTAGCCACTGGCGCCGCCGATGGCTACGCCCGGGTCACCGGTCGGGCCGCGGCGACGTTGCTCCACCTCGGGCCGGGTCTGGCCAACGGCTGGGCCAACCTGCACAACGCCCGCCGGGCGCGTACCCCAATACTGAACATCATCGGGGACCACCCCGACTTTCACCGACTGCTCGACCCACCCCTCAACAGCAATGTCGCCGCGTTGGCCGGAGCGCTCGAGGGTTGGCACCATCGATTCACCGGTCCCAATGACGTCGCCGCCGGAACGGCCGCCGCGCTGGCCGCCGCCTACGGTCCTCCCGGCCAAATCGCCACGCTGATACTCGGATCAGATGTCGCGTGGGACGAGGTGAGTGACGCCACTGGTGCTTGGCCCGTCGCCCCCCATCGTGCCGCCGCACCGCCGTCGAGCGACGAAATCGCACGATCGCTGACGTCGCTGCGCACGAAGCGCACCGCCCTATTCGTCGGCGGCGCCGCCGCGACCGCCGAGCAATTGGCTCTCGCCCAGCGCATTGCCGGGGCCACTTCGGCGCGGGTGATCATGGAGACGTTCCCGGCCATCTTCGACCACGGCGCCGGCGTCGGCTGTCCGGAACGGCTCATCTACCTCAGTGATTTTGCGGCGGCCCAGTTGCGAGACCTCGACACCATCATCCTCATCGGCACGACAATTCCGGTGCCTCCGTTCGCCTACCAGGCGGGACCGAATTC
>Ga0307377_10003664_pt1 | contig 17181 bp, 24 predicted proteins | sample TR3MG_FD_202535 | JGI IMG/M metagenome (GOLD analysis project Ga0307377, IMG submission 202535) | Soil microbial communities from Risofladan, Vaasa, Finland - TR-3 | ecosystem: Environmental > Terrestrial > Soil > Coastal area > Acid sulfate soil | place: Finland: Risofladan, Vaasa | collected... | reverse complement strand
AGTCCATGTAAATTCGGGCAATATTTGGAAGTGTGGGGGGTATGATGTACATTGCGTTATTGATTAATCAAAATAGAATTTGAACAGCTTATGAAACGAATTAGGGGACTATTCACGCTCTTACTGGTGACTGCGATGGTAGTTGCGGTGAGTGCGCAGTCAACGGCATTGGTAGATAGGAACTCGACGCAAAACTCGACGCACTATTACTTCTATTCTCAGGTTGACACGATCAGCACAAGCTCAACGGCAGATACAGTTACGTTTACTGTTGCCAACACATTTTACCGGAACATGGATTGTGTGATTTCTGTTACGGCAGATAGCTTGAGTGGTGGAACGACAGCGACAGCTACTATCCAGGGTGCGACATATCCAACAGCGTTGGAGTGGCAGACGATTGGTACTGCGGTGACTATTAATGGAGTGGAGTCAAAGAGTAGACAGACGGTACAGTTGGTGGATTCAAAGATCCGTTTGAATGTACTAGCTGCGAGTTCTACACAATCCACAGCAGTAAGGTTTGAAATAGGGTGTAAGGCGCGATAAGATTGTTTAGGGTGTTAAGGGTAGAGACTTCAGCGATGTGCAACCGCACTTAGTCTCTACCCACTTTTTAAAGGTTAGCGATGAGTAAAAGTGAATGTTACTACGTTCTTCAGGATAGGACCGAGCAAGGTATCGGGAGTATAGATTCACTTCCCCGCGTTCCAGTTGTGGGAGATCAAATTCAACTAGCAGACAGATTGTATTACAAGGTATTAGCGGTGACGTTCGATATACTGATTCCGCAAAAAGTTACATTGGTAATTGAATAGGTTATGAAATCAGAGAAAATGAAAATCGTAGGTGGTAGACAGAAGCAATCGAGGTCAGGGAAGTCGATCAGAAAGCCTCAAAACCCTGCGGAGTTATTACCTGCCGGATACTTAAAAGGGAAAGAAGCAGATGCTAAGTTTGCAGCACTCAAGAAACACTTGCAAGATGCAGCGATAGTGTACACAGTAGATTCTGAGTTGCTAAATGTTGCGGTGGTATGGTTGCTAATCTTTGACTACTATGCTGAGGCAATCACTTCTTACGTTCAAAACGGTGAGGGTGAAAACCCATTAGTGGTAACACACAAAACAGGAGCGCAGCAAGTGAGTGTTGGATATTCGATAATGAATACAGCGACCAAGCAAGTCCAAGACTGTTTCAAGCTATTGGGCATAGGACCATATTCACGAAGCAAGATCAAAGAGTTCTTAGATCAGACGAAGAATAAAGAGGATGAGAATGATCCATTTGTAAGAGCAGCGCAAGGATGATAAGGAGCGAAAACAACATACCTGTAATATCAGCAGCCATCGCGCTTATGATAGCAACGATCTTTCTGTTTTGTACGATAGAATTGGTAGAACCTGAGTACATCATTCTCACGGACCCTACACCAGTACAATTCGAGGCATCGTGTGTAGATTCGACCTTTCCATTATTCATCACGGCGATCAACTATACGATTGACACTCCGATAGTGGCGTGGATAAGAGACTACGTGACGGGTATCAGTTCAGACACGTTCTTTGCAAACGGGCAACTTGTAAACGATGAAGGGGCATACATGGCTTTAGCGTCGAGGATGGGTATTTCTCAGGATGATGTCTGTGAGGCTACATTTTACAATCCAGTTACATTAGATTTGAGTATGTCGGGACATATCGGTGTGGATTCATTCAACGGGACATATCATATTTTGATACGCAAGCTGAACCATCCGGGGATCTATGCGTTGGGGATTTTTAGTTATGTACCATAATACCGAACGGTAACAAATTATGGGAAACGTAAAAAAATGAAGAAGAATAATACCGAACGGTATTACATGGAAAACGCTTATAAAAAGAGACAATATGAGAAAAGCACTATTCACAACGCCAAATAGCTTTCACATAAGCGCGTTATCTGGTAAACAATATTTATCGTTAATAATCATCACATTGATCCTCGTTTACGGTTGTCAGTGTTCACCATTACCCGGATGAGACTACCAAACATCAAAGAGTTTAGAGTAAATCTATCAACAGGCTTAAAAGAAAAGCGCGTGGAAACTCCGTTATATTACCGATACGATACGGTATTTGTTGTTTTAGGTAAAACGCTTTGGACGGTGAAGAAAGGTAGAATACATATTAGAAAGCTATGACAAGAGAAGAACAATATATAAAGCATTGCATAGAATTAGAGGAATGGCGCAAGGACCATGCTGAGAGCCACTTCATACCTCATGTAGCTAAAATCATTCTCAACCTTCAGCGTGACAATGCAGAAATATCAACAGAGAGACACAAACTCCAAACCGAGAACGCAGACTATAAATCAGAAACAGGGCAATGGAGTATCAAATATCACGACCTATTGCATGAGTATCAAAGGCTAGACTAAATGAAATCCGAGGAACAGATAAAGAAGCAGATTGAAGCTCTGAGAAAGCAGGAACTTACAGAGGGCGAAACGATGCGTCGAATCACATACGCATGGATTTCGGCTCTTGAATGGGCATTGGATGATCGACAAGATAGACCTGTTGACTTTGGAGAGCTAACAGCATGAAACGCATCAGAGAGGCACATTTTGAGGTAATAGAGGGTGAGGTCTTAGAAACCCAATGTATCGCGTATTACTTCCGATTGTTTAAATGGGAGTTTACGGTAAGAGTATTTGTAAAATAAACAAACATGAATAACACATTAAGCGGAATGGTATCAATAATCGGAGATACCGAACAGATCACAGACACATTCAAAAAACGGGAATTGGTCATCAAAACGGATGAGAAATATCCGCAAGATGTATCATTCCAATTTGCAAACGACAAAGGCGCACTCCTGGACAACGTAACAGAGGGCGAGAATGTCACGGTGCATTTCAACGTGAGAGGAAAGGAGTCTAACGGGAGACACTTTGTTAACCTTGATGGATGGAAGATCGATGTAAAGGATAATCAGGAACTCCCGGTTCATGCAGCAAAGGACGAAAACGATTTACCCTTTTGATTATGAAAAAGACTAAACACTTCATCAAAGCAACGCACGAAAATCCATCTCCTGAACATTGGGCAGATGTTGTCGATGCGATCAGGGATAGAATACCTACCAAATTGACAATTAAAAGAGGTGTGAATCAGCGATATGAGGATGAATGGCTTATCACACAGGAGAACGGGAAGGATAAATATATAATTGAGTGGTAATGAATGAACGAATTAGGCAAAAAGTACATCAAGGATGTCATGGACGAAAAAATCCTGGTGTGTTCGCATATTCGCAGATTAGTTGAAAAACACTTAGACGATCAGAACAAAAAAGACTTTCCGTACCATTTTGACGCTAAATACGCAGCGTGGCGAGTCGATCAGATCCCGAAACGATGGAGTCATTCACAAGGTAGTGCTGCCGGAAAGCCATTTAATATGCAAGGATGGCAGGCATTCATTTGGGGAATGCTCTTTGGATGGAAAACAGAGGATGGATGGCGTAGATATTTAAAGTGGTATCTGTCTGTTGCTCGTAAAAACGGTAAGACAGAGATGCTTGCGACCACTGCAAATGATATTCTGATCGAAACTCCGTCTTACGCTCCTGAAATATACTCCGCAGCAACCAAGAAAGACCAAGCGCGTAAGACTTTCCAACAGGCGAGTATTATGATGAAATTTGCCCAACGCAATTCGGCATACATTCAGAAGTATATTGACGTTCTCAAATACGCGATCACATTTGAGAAAAAGGACGGGTTTTTCCATTATGTATCGAGCGATACTGACAAAATGGACGGTCTAAATCCTCAAGTTGCCATCGTCGATGAGTGGCACGCACACAAGACAAATGAAGTAGTGCATATATTTGAATCGGGGCAAGGGGCAAGGGATGAGCCATTACTTGCAATCTCGACAACGGCAGGTAAGGGAAGTGCAATTGGTGGTCCGTGTCATAAGTTTCAAGGGGTCTGCTACAAGATTTTAACGGGCGATTTGGTCAATGAACGGGTATTACCGTCCATTTTCACACTTGACAAGGACGATGATTGGGAAAATCCTGAACTTTGGGGTAAGTCGAACCCTAATTTGGACGTTTCGGTGTCAATGGACTATTTACTGAGTCAGTACCAAGCAGCGATCACAGAAGGATTCGTTACAGAACTCAATTTCAAGACCAAAAACCTGAATTTATGGGTCAATGAGAGTATTGACGGGTTTATCCCATCAAAATTATGGACGCAAGGGCAAATTCCGTTTGATGAGGCGATTTTAGAGGGTCACAGATGTACAGCAGGGTTAGATGTGGGTGGATTAGGCGATTTTACCGCTTATGTACTGTATTTCCCTGACGTTGAGGGGCAAGAATACGTGCTTTTCAGACCATTTGTAGACGAAAAAACAGCTATTGATAGAACGAAAAACGATCAAATCAATATGCTTGAGTGGGAACATGAAGGGTATTTACACATCACAGAACCCGATGATGAACGTCCAGTGGTTGAAAAATTCCTAAAAGATGCTGAAATTTACGATATTCAAGCCATTGCCTACGATGCGTACAAGTCCAAAGAAATTATCAGAGCATTGGAAGATATAGGAATGGATTGCAGAGCGATGTCACAAACCATGCGCGTAATGTCAGGACCGACAACGGAAATATTCAAGAAATTCCATAACCAACAACCGATCCAACACAATAACCATCCAGTAGCGCAGTGGCAGAATGGTCACGCAGTTTTGAAGATCGACGATAATGAGAATTTTAAAATACATAAAGGTAAAAGCACTGACAAAGTAGATGTCATGGTCGCAATGGTCATGGCATATGCAATGTGGTTGCAATTAATGGCAGAAACCACTGTCAGTTACCTTGAGCAAGATGACATTATAAAATTCTAATATGGGTCGAAACAAGAAAAAGGAAACGCGGGATTTTAATAAACTTTACGAGGATAAATGTCAGACGGGTGCATCGTACCAGGATGCGTATGAAATGGCAGAGAATGAGTGGGAAGATCGCAATGGTGAGCGTAAATATAAGAATATAGGGTCATTTAAGTCTACACGTTCACAGATCACGACACGCGATAGGTCGAGGCGCAAAAGTTAATACAATACTACGACATAGAGCGTAAAAATCTTCATTTTTACTGTATTAGTTTCACAAAAAATACGGTACGATGAAGGTATTTATTAAAGGCAAACCCAATTGGGCGCGAGTTGCCGTTAAAGACGGTAAGCGAGTAATCGTTGAACGCAAAGCCTACGGGTATGCTAGGGGTCACAGTTACGATATTGCTGAAGCCGAAGCAAAAGAGATGATAGACCGCGAAATTGCGGTTGTATGGTCGGCAGCTAAAGGACATCCAATCACATCGGATGAGTTCAAGGCAGCAGCGAAAGCAAAGCAGGTCAAAGCAAAAGCAGCACCAAAAGCCGATTAAGGGATGGCAGACGCTTCCCGCATATTAGCCGACTTAGGATATAGCGATGGCGAGTTATCTCGGTTTCATTCAGGTACAATACGCACTTCGTCAGATGCGTATATTCCGTATATCAATCAAGTTGTCTTTCAGAAAGGCGGTAAGCAAGCACCAATAGAATCAAGGACTGCAATGACGCTCACAGCGATATGGTCCTGTGTCCGTATTATATGTGAGGCAGTCGCTATGATGGATCGCAAAGTCATCAAAAAGACGAAAGACGGGAACTTCGACGAACTTGAAGATCATCCGCTTTTACCGCTTCTGAATTTACGCGCAAATCCGTTGTATTCGTCATTCGCTCTTACTGAAGCTGAGTTACAATCCGTGTGTTTAGATGGAAACTCATTTACATGGCTTGAGTTAAATGACGATGGAACGCCAAGAAAGCAGACGCTCATTCCAAGAGAGGATGTACGCGATTATGTTGTCGACAATAGCGGTAACCTATTTTGGGATACAACATATGGTAAACTGCCCGACGAACGCATAAAACACTATAAAGTTATCCCTAAAGATGGGGTGTGGGGTCTTTCTCCGATTTCATGGCATCGCAACACGTTAGCGATAGGTCAGAGTGCAGCATATTACGCACAAGACTTTTACGAGCAAGGGGCGTTCCCTTCAGGTGTGTTAGCGATTCCCGGACTTGTGAACAAAGAAACGAGGGCGAGGGTTAAGGAGAATTTAAGAAGTACAAAGCCTGGCGAAACGCTCGTACTTGACGGTAATACAACGTACACACCTATGCAACCGCTTCCGGGTGATGTACAATGGCTATCAGCGATCAAGGAAATGGATAAGCGGATTGCTTCTATTTTTAGAGTACCGTTTTACATGGTTTCATCAGACGCGGAGCAACCAAACTATAATTCTCTTGAGCAGTTGGCATTGGAGTTCAAGAATTTCTCTATTCGACCTTACGGAAAGATGATGGAGATGGAAGAAACGTATAAGATGCTTACGAGTTCTCAGATTAAGAACGGTGAGAGAATCGCGTTTGATTATTCTACATTGGATTTAACAGATATGAAAACACTCGGAGAGTGGATGACACGAATGGCAACAGGTGGATTTATGACAATTAATCAGATAAAGGGTAAATACTTACAATTACCGGGTGTTGAGAATGGAGATGAGACATTGGTTTTAGGAAACAATATGACAACATTAAAAGCAGCAGTTGAGGGTACAGGTCCGATAGAAACAACTTTTGAAAAGCAAAAAGTACCGCAAAATGGACACAAAGTATAGGCTATTCACGGATGGACACGATCAATACAGAGAGATAGCGAGAGGTATTTCCATCGTTGAGAAAGACGAACAGCGTTTTGTTGAGGGCAAAGGAATTGTCTTTAATGAGTGGACGGAATTGATACCTGGTCGCGTTCGAGAGCGCGTAATGCGTTCTGCGGTTGAGGGCGATATTCTCACTTCTGATATTCAGTGTTGTTTCAATCACGATAAAAACCAATTGCTCGGACGGACATCAAACGGAACGATGACAATTGAGGTCAATGACAGTGGTGCATTTTATCGTGCTGAGATTCCTGAAACATCGTATGGCAAGGACATGGAAGTCCATTTAAAACGTGGTAACATCTTCGGATCTTCATTTGTATTTATTCCGAATAGTGATGGAATGGAAATCACGCGCAATGAGGAAGATGGAGTAATTGAAATTACCCACAATACGATGTCGCGTATCCGGTCTATTGATCCTGTGTTCAGTCCACAATACAAGCAAACAACGGTTATGCTTCGTGGATTGGTTACGGAACTGGAAGAAATTGAAAACGCATTGTTAGATCACGATGCTAAGACATATACAAGTTTAGCGAGAGCGAGATATGAGATTTGGGGAGACAATTTATTTTATTAATTAAAAAGACTTCAAGATGAAGGAAAAAGATATATTGGAAGCCATTGCGCTGAAAAAAACAGCAATGGAAGCCATCTTAGCGGAAGCTGAGAACGACGAGCGAATGTCGATGAATGAAGATGAGCAGAAACGCTTTGACGCATTCAAGACTGAAACCGAAGCTCTTGCAACCACGTTGCAAAGCATACAAGCGTTAGCAGGTATTAAAAGTACTGTTGACGTATCCACAAAGATTGGACAAGGTATTGCAGTACGGTCAGGAATGATCGCTACGGGTGACACACAAGAGTCCATGCGTAAGCGGTTTAGTATTTGTGAGGCTCTTACAGTTGCAGCCGGAGAAAAGAAGATGGGCGGTATTGTTGCCGAAGCACATCAGACCGCACAAGAGGAATTAAGAGACATGGGTAAGAGTGAACCAAAGGGTGTAAGCATCCCTTCGTTTTTCGCTTCCAAAAATCCGATGACTGCTGCTGAAGCACAGGCGCGGATTGAGATGTCAACGAAAGACTACGAAAGAGAGCTTTTGGAAGAACAAAAGCGTGATTTAACAGTTGGAGTAACTACAGCAGGTGGACACGCAGTAGCCACACACACACAGCAACACATTGAGTTCTTACGTGCAACTTTGCAAGTTGAGACAGCCGGAGCAAGGGTTTTGACAGGATTGACAGGTAATGTCAAATTTCCTCGCCAAGATTCTATTCCAAGTATCAGTTGGGAAGGTGAGCAAGACTCAACAGCAGCAGCCGAAGGAACGCTTGAGCAGTTCACATTATCGCCAAAACGTGCTTCAGGATATGCTGACGTTTCAGATCAGTTGAGGATTCAGGGAATGTCGAACTTCAATGTTGAGGATTTCATTCGTACTGACCTGAACTATGCAGTTGGTTACGGAGTAGAGGACGTGGCTCTTGAAGGGGGAGCTGCTAATGCTCCGTCCGGTATTACTCAGACATCAGGAATTGGGTCAGTGGCACTTGGACCGAATGGTGGAGCAATCACTTGGGCGAAGACGGTGGAATTTATCACTGATCTTGCAGCAGCGAATGCCTATCAAGGACGTTTGGGATTTTTCATCACTCCTGAAATGGCAGGGGCGATGTTCACGACAAAACGTGATGCAGGTAGTGGAATATTCATTTTGAACGATAACGGAAAGATGTTGATGGGTCATCCTGTTTACTGGTCAAATGTTTTGCCGAAAGACTTAACAAAAGGATCGGGTACAGCGTTACACGCAGCATTGTTCGGATCGTGGGACGAACTTATCCTAGCTCAGTTTGGTCCAATAACACTTTTGGAAGATCCGTATACTCAAGCGTTGACGGGAACGAAACGATTTGTAATTAATAGCTATTGGGATATTGGAGTGCGTCACGCTGCTAGTTTCAGCGCGATTTTGGACTTCGATCCAACAGCATAAGGGTAATCTCATTTTATCGTGACCTTGTGGGGGCGTGGGTGGTAACGCTCATGCCCCTTTTTAAAAAAGAGCAATGGGAAAATACATTAAGACAAGTGCGGTAAGTACAGAGATATTCACACTGACAGAATTGAAACGCTACCTGGTGTGGACTACATCTGACACGACACGCGATGATGATATGACACAATGTATTGCGTATGCTACCGAAGCGACAGAGGGCATCATGGGTGAGAGCTTGCGGGCGCATGAGTGGGCATATTACATGGAGTCATGGGTAGACGAAGTGGATTTGCTTTACGGTCCGTTTTCAGCAGTTGTTATTACCTACTATGATACGGATAACGCTTTGCAGACATTATCGAGTTCTGAATATCTTGTTGTCGGTACGTTCTCGCAAGTGATTCTGAACGGAACGATGCCCAATGTGTATTCATCTCGACCTGACGCTATCAAAATCGCTTATACTGCCGTACCTGAATTAATTACGGACATTGATACATACAAGACATACATCAGACTAATAGCAGGGGAGTTGTTTGAAAACCCTGTAAATGATAAGGATGAGATACGGAAAATTGCATTGAGGATTATTGGACAAGTGAGAAGCTATATCTAATGGGGAAGGGTCTTGCAAATACACGACGAATAAAACTTAATCATTTTGACACATTGATTAGGTTTTGGTCTGTTACAAGACCTGAAAATCAACAGCATGGCACAAAGAAAGTCAGGACGGAACTTGCAACGCTCTACTGTCAATTCGACTACATCAGCCGGAAACAGGAAGAAAAAACGATTGGTGGTCGTGAAAGATCGGTCCAACAAGCGACAGCACTCACACGGTACAATGCGAGCATCACAAAGACAACGGAAATGGAAATTATGGATACGGGTGAAATATATGATGTCATTGGTATTCATCGAGATACGGGAAGGATTGGACAATTTTTGGAAGTAATAGGAGAGGTAAGAGATTAATGGCACAAGGGATATTTATAACAGTTACAGATACAGCTAGTCCTGCACTTGAGGCATTACGGAAAGGGGTGACTTCAAAAGCGAAATTGCAGAGCGCAGCGCGTCCCGCAGCTAGCCTTATAAAGCGCAAACTCGGCACTGCTCCCCCAAAATGGACGGGTCGTGGAAAATCTAAAGATGGTCGTACACACCTATCAAGAGGTGTTGGATTAGTAAGACCATTTAGAGGGTATTCATTGGTATCCGGGAACTTGCGTAAAAGCTCTTTGATCGTAGCGGGATTAAGGAAAACATCATTGCTTGTAGTTGGTCATAGGTGGGGGAGTATTTCACCTGGCGCAATGGTAGGCTCGACAAAGAAAGGGGCAAGAGGATTTTACGGACATTGGGTTAACAGTGGTACAGGAATAAGGACAACATCAAAAGGAAAGAATAGAGGCGCAATTCGTCGGAATAATTATATGTTAGATGTTATGTCATCTGCACCTACAGCATTGAGATTAGTAGAAAAGGGGTTTATTGACCTTTTGGCAAAGGAGAAACGGCGTGTAGGACTTACAGAATAATGGAAAATATTAGCAGAGCCATAGGAACGATTCTAAAAGCGAATACCGCAGTAACGGACATTGTCGGTAATGGTAATATCTATCATGCTCGTATTCCGCAGTCAAACCAAGAGGATACTGTTATTAGGTTTTATGTTCAGGATGTAGATCCTGTTCATGTAAAGAATCATTCTCCGACGATGTTCAATTGTTTTGTTCGGATGGAATTGTTCAGTAATAACGATCAGGACTTAACGGAACTTGCGACAGCAGTTCGAGAGGCTTTGGATCGGTACGCGCATGGTGTTGTAAATGATGTATTTTTAGCGGGAGTTCAGTTTTTGGAAGGTAAGCATTACCCTGACGATCCCGATGATTTGGATGCACAATCTTATGTGCAGATGTATAAATTTAGAGTAGATATTTCTTCAAATATTATAGTTATGAATTACAGTTTAACAGAAACATGGACGGGCGATTATTGGATCGACGGTACAACGAAGATTTACGAGAGGACATTCGATCACGGGGCGAGTATGGGAACGGTCGAGATGACTGCGCTCCTTAAAACCTGGACGGTACTTGGATATGAAGCATTTTATTGGGATGGCAGTAACAGTAGGCTCGATATGAATACTAATTCACCAAACGCTACAGGTACTACGGGTTGGGAAATACCCATTCCAGCAAACAGCACTCAAGCCTATACGAAGTGTAGATATATGAAGCTATCAATTGCACCATAAAAAGTTAATACTATGTCAGATAACAGCGCGTATAAGAAAGTAACTTTAGCGAAGCCGATTACTCTTATAGATGGAGGCAGAACGCGGGAAAAGGGAACGGTAATGTCATTTCCGTTGGACGTTGTAAGACGGATGGAAAAAGAGGGATTAATCAAGGTCACGAAGAAATGGAAAACGGCAGATGAGCCGATTAAATTAATTGATTAATCAGAAAAAAAAATAAGTTATGGCTACCACTAATGTAATGAATAGTACGGTGATGGTGCTGAATATCGCTACGGTTGAAGTTGGAGATGCGGTTGATGTGTCGTTAGCGTTTTCGCAGTCACCAAGAACGATCACGAATAAGCAGGATTCAGGATGGAAAGAGATTGCTGAAGGACTCAGGGAATGGAGTTTCAATTGCAATGCGATGTACACACCAAATCACACCGATCACAACTTCGGTGACACGTTTACATTGCTGACGGGTCGTGCAACAGCAGTTGGACGGATTACATCTACTGTTGCAGGTGATGTGTATTACGAGGGAACTGGTTTGTTGGGTGCAGGAAATCTAAACGCCAATGGAGTTGAAGATAATGTCGTTTACGACTTCACGCTTGAGGGTGGTGGTGCGCTTGCAAGTGGTGCAACAACGTAAAAATCAAACAAGGATAAATTATGGTAAAATGGATTGAAACGGGTGATAAAGTTTACCCAAGAGTACCGATGAAGTTGACAATGCTCAAATTCTATGCGGTAGCGGATGAATTGAATATAAATCCCGATGAGTTGTTACTTGAGATCGGTAGCAGCGCGAGTATCAATTTTAAGTTGATAAAGATACTTTGGGGAGCAATCTCTTACGGACAGGAAGCCACAAAGTCAAAGGTGTTCAAGTCGGATGAGGATTTCACAGATTGGGCATGGATGAGCATGAATAATGTCACTGAGGATGACATCGAGGGGATGACAGAAGATGAGAAGTTGGAGTTCTTTCAGAAGCTACCAATTATGAAAATCGTCCAATCTGTGATAGATCAATTGGATTCATATTATTCTAAGCTGAAAAAGCGATCTGAAAAAAACGTGGAAGCCTCACAGCAAGGACCGGAGATTACGACGAACAACGTGATAGCGGTTCAGGATCACTCATAGACATTTGGGAGTGGTATTCGATTTGTTGTGGGGATATTGGGTGGACTCCCGATACGTTTTGGAATGCAGGAGTTGAGGAAGCAGGAATCGCGGTTATAGGGAGACATGAGAGGAATGAACGCTCGGACACCAATGTATGGGAGGTAGGGAGATTGATTGCGTTCTATTCGATTCAACCCTGGACTAAGAAAGGGAAAGTCAATAAGCCGACAGACCTGTTTCTGTTGCCGAACGAAATGTCAGCAGGAGTCAGTCAAAGCAAAGCGGATACGTTTATGAAACGTCGAGCGAAGTTCTTAGAAAGAATCAATTTGTTAAAGAGTATTCCAATTGGTCAAGCTAAGAAACTGAGCATTCAAGAACACAACAGAGTATCACTTAGTGCGAATGTAAATGCCTAAAAAATGGCTACTGGAAGTAAGAAGATAAATATACTTATTGGTGCGGATACGCGGAGACTGAGCGAAGGACTTAAAAAATCCACTGCAAATATGCAGCGTTTCAGCCGTAGGATGTCGCTCATGGGAACTGACTTGATGCGATCAGTTTCTATTCCATTGGCACTTGCAGGAGGGGCATTGCTTAAATTCGCTGCTAATTTGGATCAGTCGAAGAAAGCACTTACGGCAGTCATGGGTAGTGCTACTCTTGCAAAAAAGCATTTCCTGGAATTAAAGGAAGCAGCGAAAGCTCCGGGTCTTGATTTTCAAGCAGCGATTCAGGGGTCTATCAGATTTCAGTCGATGGGTGTGTCGGCAGAGAAGTCTACAAAAATTCTAACAGCATTTGGTAAGGCAGTAGCACTTTCGGGTGGTGGTCAAGATGAATTTTCACGTACTATTCAGCAGGTTTCAGATATGTTGTCCCGGCAGAAAGTGACGATGGAAGATTGGCGTAGGGTTGTTACGGCATCTCCTGCGGTAATGAAAGCTCTTGCAGAGGAATTTGACGGGATGACAGACGCGGTAGCGATCTTTAAGGAGGTAGGTTTTGATGAATTCATGGAACGCCTTACCAATCGCTTAAACGCTACTGAGGGCGTGGTCGGCAGTCTTGGAAACACATTTAATAACTTATGGTCAAGTACACAACATTTAGGTGGTGAAGTAGGATTACTGTTAAACAAATATTCAGGGTTAGAGGGTATTCTCCAATCGGTAATTGACTATTTCGATAGGTTAGCGGTGAAACTTCAGAAGAATGCGAAATTTGCTGAACAGGTTGGCAAAGGGATTAAGAGCATTGTAATCGGTCTTGGAGTGATTGCATCGGTAGGGGTGGGTGCGAAAGCAGTCGGAGCACTTGGTTTATTGATTACGATGTTTAAGCATTTAGCTAAAGCCATTTTACTTACGTCATCAGCGATTACGGGATTGGATATTGGAGCAATAGGTAAGATATTCAGCGTTGGGTTAAAGGGCAGGGCGTTTTCTGTTGGTGGAGCAGCAGTGGGAGGGAAAGCAGCAGCACTAGCAATCAAAACAGCAATTGTCGGAGCATTACAATCGGTGGGACTTGGCATGGCAATTGGTGCTGCTATATTGGGTTCGATAAGTTTGGCAGGAAAGTTTATAGCTCCGAGGGTAAGCGAGAAGGGTGCTGCGATGATGGCAGGAATGGGTCGTGCATTAGCAGCATTAGGTTTCCAACAAGGGGCAGTGTGGGCATCTGCATTTGAGGATTCGTTGAATGAAAGGGTTAGTAAAATCCAAATTTCTCCTGAAACAAAAGAACATCTCGAAGGTCTACTTGCGTCTGCAAAGATAGCGGGTCGTGGTGAAGCAGGGAGTGGATTTTACGACCTAATTACGGGTAAAACGCCAAAGGTCGCTGACACAAAGAAGAAACCAGTTGACGAAGCATTCACTAAAATCATGGATAACCACCGTGAGGCGATCAGAAAGGTTAATGCTGAATACAATTTATTCGGAGAAACAAGTGATCGGTTAGACGGATATTTAGCATCCCTAAAGACTGCGATTATTGATCTTGATGCTGCCGGATTTGGAGCAGGACAAACATTTAAGGACTTGAACGATCAGTTTGCGAAAATGCAATTAGAGGAAGGATTGGTCAATCGTATCGAGCAAGCTAAGAAGCAGATGGAAGAAAAGATGCAAGGGGTTAATCTTGCATCAATTAGGGGTGAACCTGCACTTGGGAATATAGCATTACCAATTCCGGACATTAAGCCGTTGGGAGAAGGAATTAAGCCTGAGGATAGAGAAGCGATGATCGAGCATTTAGAGAAGGTATCTTATATGCAAGGGGTTATAGCGAAGGGTGCGGAGTCAATAGGAGAAGCATTTTCACAGTCATTTATGGCGGTTATTGATGGCACAAAAAAAATGGGCGATATATTCAAGGACTTTTTCAAGATGCTCCTGGCTAAACTCATAAAGGCGGTAATTATGTGGGCAATTCTGAGTGCATTTAGTGGTGGTGCTGTCTCGTTTGGTAAGATACTTGGGAGTGTATTCGGATTGGCTTCGGGGGCGTTTGGGAGCGATGGTGATGGTGGTGGAACAGATACGGCAACAGGTGGAATGGCAAAGTCTGCTACTCCAATCAACTTCGGAGAGTACACAAACGCTTATAACAAACCTGAGATGGTAGGTCGTGTCGATCAATGGGCAGGACTGATAAGTGATTTTATGAATGGACACGGAATGTCAGGTGGTGGACAAGGGCAGATGAGTCCTGAGCTTGCATTGCGTGGTGAAGATATTTGGAGAAGTTATAAACGAACAGACTCAAGGATGAGCAAATTAGGGGTTTCAGGATAATATACAGTTGATGAAATGGCAGTACGTTACGGTGACACATTCAAGAATCTTATCTCCACAGAGGTTACGTGGGGAGTCGAACTACATGACTCAGCAGGCACTCCGGTAGGTGGATTTGATATTGCAGGAACAGAGGGTGTCATTATAACCCAAGAAGGACCGAACAGAGAACCCGAACCCGGTATCTATACGACACAAGCGACAGTAAATCTATTGGTCGCAGATGCACAAGTTGAATTTTATTTGGAGGATTTACTTGAAAAACCGCGTGATCGGTTTCACATGGTAATTACAAGGAATGGACTATTCTTTTGGGCAGGGCGATTTGCAACACAAAATATTGTTTTCACCGATGCCTCTTATCCATACGTCAGTACGATTGTGGCGCATGACGGATTGGCTTCATTGAAGAATATTGATTACTCAAACAACGGCACAAGATATACGGGCGATGATACGGTGTTCAATATCATCCAAAAGATCATGGAGAAAATAGATACGCTTGATTACTATTCGGGCATCTTTCTTTCCTATGTCGCAAATTGGGTAAACAATGAAATGGATGCTGCAACAGTTGATACAGCCAATCCTTTAACATTGATGCGGTTAGATCAAGGTATTTTTGCCGAAAAAGATGGCGATTTCAAAAATTGCTTTGATGTATTAGAATTAATAGTCAAGGCTTGTGGATTTCATATGACTCATGCCGGAGCGCATTTCCAATTATTTCAATTAAACCAAGTTGCAGATCCACCATATAGACGGTTTTACTACAACTCCGCGTTTTCACTAATGAGTACGGATAACAACGTAGATATTAATCGCACTATCAGTACGGATTATAGTAATTTCAAAGCACCTCATGGGGGTGGGAATGTTTGGACGGTTGTAGAGGCGTTGAAAGAGGTTGATACAATCCTTGAGGTCGGGGCGGGGAATCTTGCAGAGGATTTAGAATGGAGAAATGGTGACGAAGGATATAAGGATGTCGGGGTTATGCTTATCGAGGATGGCATAAAGTGGTCTGTCAGGGTGGATATTTATTTCTCATCTGTAACGACAATCCTTGCTGCCTTTACAAACGCAAACGAAACTACACCACACCGATATTATTGGAAAGTATATGTTCGGTTTATACCACAGGACGGTGGAGATACTAAAATTTTAAGTCATTTATTCCAAACAGCATCACCAAACTACTTTCTTGCGCCTGAAGCATTTACATCTTATCTCCAGTTTTTCACTATAAACGGAGATGTCCACAGGATAGATGCGAGTCATCCTGGCATATGGCAGTGGGAAGATTTAGTTGGTGGTGGAATTGAAGCCGTTGGAGAACATTCTGTGTCCTATGCAAGAGCAACAGCCTTCCCTGCGACTGAAACTGTTGGAGAGGTTGTTTATGACATAGATATGAAGGTCGTACTGGATAAGATTATTGACGCAAATCAAGTAGATATTCAAATACCACTTGCAGCAGACTATGATTTTGCATGGGCAGCAACCAATGTAGGGTTGTATTTTTTCAAAAAACAAGGTGATGAGGAAACGCCATATACAGGGGGAAGCGAAGTTATAAGGACACACAACAAAGCAACAAACCCTGCGGATGCAGAAACACGAATTGTGTATCCAATAGCTTTTGGTGATGTACCTAACGCAAAAAACGGCATTAAGATTTGGGATGGCACAAACTGGAAGTATAGTAATGGGGAATGGAGATTTACAGATGAGGTAGTGCTTGTTGCTCGTAAGTTTGCGATCATGCACTCATTAAGTATCATTCAAACTAGGCTCATTAATAAGCGTAGATTTGAGGGGGATTTTATAGACCATGAAGCAGCGTTTGATGCGAGATACTTATACCAAAACCTGTACTACTATCCGATGGGTCGTAATTCTATTCGGTCGGGATCAGATATTATTGCAGGATCATGGTTTCATCTTTCAAATTCTGATCTTTCAAATGTCTCAGAGGATGTCATTGAAGTAGCAAATCCACCAGTTCTAGGTCCACTCCCACCGCATAACCCAAATGATCTTCCAACAGGATATGTACCTAATCCGTCTGACTTAGTAACAGATGAACCAATTGACGATTCAGTAGCGATTACCACGCTTGATATTGTAAACACAGTAGGAGCAGAAATAGGCGCAGGAGAGTGGGTACAGA
>Ga0307377_10003663_pt1 | contig 17181 bp, 10 predicted proteins | sample TR3MG_FD_202535 | JGI IMG/M metagenome (GOLD analysis project Ga0307377, IMG submission 202535) | Soil microbial communities from Risofladan, Vaasa, Finland - TR-3 | ecosystem: Environmental > Terrestrial > Soil > Coastal area > Acid sulfate soil | place: Finland: Risofladan, Vaasa | collected... | reverse complement strand
CTCCGATAGGTGGTCTATCCAACAACACTCTACCGAAGGTGCCGGTGCCTTTCCTCGTTTCGCAGCTCTCTGGCACCACTCCCGTCGCTTGCTCCCTACCTGTTACCTATGTATGGTAACTCAAGAACCCACCTTTCCGGGTGGCTAGTCGAAGCCCCTGCCGCTGTGGTATGATAGGAAAGTTCCCAAGGCGGAGATGGGTTCCCGGGCACGTTTTTCTCGCCTCCTGAGAGGGTTCTCCCGGATGACTTCCATAGAGAGAATCAGAAACATCGCTATCGTGGCCCACATCGACCACGGGAAGACCACGCTCATCGACGCCATTTTCCGTGCCACCGGGACCTTCCGAGAGAACCAGTGGATGGGAGAGCGCGTGATGGATACCAACGAACTAGAGCGCGAGCGCGGCATCACCATCCGCTCCAAGCACTGCACTGTCGAGTGGGGCGGCTATCTGATCAACATTATCGACACCCCCGGTCACGCGGACTTCTCCGGCGAGGTAGAGCGCGTGCTGTCCATGGTGGACTCGGTGCTGCTTCTGGTGGATGCAAACGAAGGGCCCATGCCGCAGACCCGCTACGTGCTTATGCGCGCTCTGCGCCTGGGTTTGCGCCCCGTTGTCATCATCAACAAGGCGGATCGCCCTAACGCCGACGTTATGCGCGCGCTCGACGCCACCTTCGAACTCTTCATCGAACTCGGCGCGAGCGACCAGCAGGCCGACTTCCCCGTGCTGTATGGATCCGGGCTCTACGGCTGGATCGCCCGCGATCCGGCGGCGGAGAACCCCGAGGGCATGGAGGCGCTCTTCGAGACACTCGTCGCTCAGGTACCCCCGCCCTCTGGGCATACGGAGGGCCCTTTCCGGATGCAGATCAGCACTTTGGCCTGGAACGATCACGTTGGCCGCATCGGGTGCGGCCGGGTGGAGCAGGGAGTGCATCGCAGGGGCGAACCTCTTCTGTGCACGAGCACCCGGTGGCTGGACAATCGGCGCACGAACTGGGAGATAACCGATTCCGTGACCACACGCTCCACCCAGCTCTGGGTGACGCGCGGGCTCGACCGCGTGGAGGTCGATGCAGTTGGGGCCGGCGAGATCGTCTGGCTCTGCGGGCCGGAAGAGGTCACCATCGGCGACACGCTCTCCGCTCCTGAGCTGGCATCCCGGGCGCTCCCGCCGTTGGAGATCGAAGAGCCGACCGTCTCCATGTTCTTCCTCGTCAACTCGAGCCCGCTCGCCGGACAGGACGGTCAGGTGATCACCGTCAGGCAGCTCAGAGAGCGCCTTGAGAGGGAACTCCGGACCAATGTCGCCCTGCGCGTGGAAGATGCGGGCCGACCTGACGGCGTGAAGGTCTCCGGCCGCGGGGAACTCCACCTGGCGATTCTCATCGAGGAAATGCGCCGGGAGGGCCTCGAACTCTGCGTGTCTCGCCCCGAGGTGATCACCAGGTGCGGCGAGGGCGGCGCGCTTCTGGAGCCGATCGAGCAGTTCATGGTCGACATCCCGCAGGAATACCAGGGCGTCGTGGTCGGGAGGCTGACCAGGAGCAAGGGCGAGATCATCAGCATGGCCCAGACCGGCACGGGCGCCCTGCGGATCGAGTTCGAGATTCCCACCCGGGGACTGATCGGTTATCGCAGTGAGTTCCTGACTGACACCCGCGGACGCGGCATCATGTCCGCTCGCTTCATCGGCTATGGTCCCTGGCGGGGCGATATCGTTTCCCGCTCTCGCGGCTCCATGGTGAGCCTGGAGTCCGGCGATGCGACCGCCCACCAGTTGGAGAACCTACAGGAACGGGGAAACCTCTTCATCTCCCCCATGGATCGGGTCTACCAGGGGATGATCGTGGGCGAGCACTCTCGCGCGGGCGACATGGCCTGCAACCCGACCAAGAAGAAGAACCTGACCAACCACCGGAAGGCGAGCAAGGAGATTGACGCAGGGCTGGACGTCCCCCGCACGTTGAGCCTCGACGCGGCCCTCGCCTGGATTGTGGAGGATGAACTGGTGGAGGTCACGCCGACGGCGCTGCGACTGCGCAAGATCGTTCTGAGCCCGGCCGCCCAGCGACTCGCCGAGCGACAGGCCGCCGACCGCGGCGCGCCGATTGCCGCGGGCTAGCCACTGCACGTGCTCACCTCGTGCGCCAGCGGTCACGCGCGCAGTCCGGAACCTTGTCTGCGCAGCGCTGATGGGAGGGCGCCATAGTCATCGAAAAGCCTGCTGAGCTTGCCGCGCTCTGTTCCGATCTGGGCAAGGCGTCCGTCGTATACGTCGACACCGAGTTTGTCGGCGAGGGGCGCTACTATGCCGAGGTCGGCGCCATCCAGATCGCCGCCAACGGGCGCGCTGCGCTTATCGATCCCCTCGCCGTCCGCGATCTCACTCCGCTGTTCGACGTGCTCCTCTCGCACGACATCGAGAAGGTCTTCCACGCTGGCCGCCAGGATCTCGCCATCTTCTTCCAGATGATGGGCCGCCCGGTCGCGCCCGTGTTCGACGTGCAGATCGCGGCCGCGCTGCTGGGGTACGAGGAGCAGATATCCCTCGCGAACCTCGTGGAGCGCGTAACGCAACAGCGCCTCAGGAAGTCGCACGCGTTCACCGACTGGCTGCGCCGGCCGCTCACAGACAGGCAGGTCGAGTATGCGCTGGAGGACGTGCGCTGCCTCGCGCCAGTACACGAGCACCTGGTGCAAGAGCTCAGCTCGCGCAGCCGGCTCAGGTGGGCGCGCGAAGAGTTCAGGGGCCTCGAAAGAGCGGCGCGTTTCGCCCCGGCCGATCCGCGCGAGATGTTCCGCCAGATACGCGGCTTTGAGCGGCTCACCGGAAAAGAGCTCTCTCTCCTCCGCGAGATCGTCGCCTGGCGAGAAGAGACTGCGCGGGAGCTCAATATCCCGGTGCCGCGCATCTGCATGGACGCGGTGCTCATAGAGCTGGCGCGCCGACCGCGGGGCACCATCGCGGCCTTGTCCGAGGTGCGCGGCCTGCGGCCGCAGCAGGCTCGGCGGTTCGGCCGGGGCATGATAGAGGCGCTCAGCCGAGGTGCCGACACGCCCCCGCCCAGAGTGGAGAACCCACCCCCCCTTCCGCAGGAAATGGAGTCGACTGTGGACTTCCTCGTCCTGTGCCTCCGATCGCTCTCCACCGAGAGGCAGATCTCGCCCGGCATCCTGGCCAATCGCGCCGACCTTACGGCCGTCGTGCTCTACGGCGAGGAAGCGCGCGTGCCGGTGCTCCGCGGGTGGCGGCGGAAAGCAGCGGGCGAGGCACTGCTCGCGACGCTTCAAGGTAAGGCCACCGCGCGCATCGCCCCCGACACGCAGCGCGTGCACCTGGATTGGAAGGAAGAGGCTCGAGACTAACGACCGCTGTCCCCGTCGAGGTCCCGTGACATCTGTTGTGCTCCCCAGAGACTCCATCTCGGCATCGCGACCTGCTGAGCAGCCACTCATAGCACGCACAGAGGGGGCTGGGTCGGCCTGGTACACGGCGTCCCTTCGCGGGCGGCGGAAGGAAACGCCCATGGGGGCATCTGTCGGTGTTACATCGGCTTGGGACACGGATTGGGCGACGCAGATGGTGCCCTGCCCCTGCTCGTGAAGGGCAAGAATCGGGGTGTGGCCGCGGTGGTGAGATTGGAGCGGTCGCTGACCTGGTCATGATGATCCGGCATCCCGGATGCGAAGCCGCCGGGACTCGGAGTGACGCCCTTTGCTACAACTTCAATCTGACGGCCACCGTGATGAGCGTACTGGGCCAGAAGATCGCAGAGCAGATGCACGGAATCGAACTGTGGCCGGCGGTGTGGGGCGCGAAGCCTGCGCGAGATCATGTCACAGTGACCTGGAGCCCAGAGGTTACCTCCATTGATGACAGGTGGTGGCGCAACGCCCCGTCCTGGGGCGAGAATCCTCTTCTGTACGATCTGCGACAGGATCCGGAACTGACGCGGAACGTGGCAGCCGATTATCCCGAAGTTGTTACGAATGCCGGCGAGAGCTTCAGAAGGACGCTGGCGGCGAGTTTCCTAAGTCGCTTCGTGATTGGGAAAGGTCGCCCAGCTGTACTCCCACCCGCCAATACCCCGTCTTGGGAGTTCTCAGCCTCTCGAGAAAGCAGTCCAAGCCGGGCAGAGTGACGGGTGTGGCACGCTGTTGGTTGTAGAGGAGCCAGCGGCGCTTGGCAAGCTCGACGAGCTCATGTATGTGATTGACGACGGCGACGTCGATTACGTCTCGGGGCGCTCCTGCGGGTCATGGAATGGCCACTAGTGTCGTGTCCCGTGAAGGATTTGCAGAAGTACGGTGCCGGCACCATGCCTTCTGATCGCACTGACTCCGCTGGGACAACCGATTCAATGCTTACACTTTGTGAAGCTATTGCCGGGACACGACACTAGAAGCAGCTTCAAAACTCAGGGGCCGGCTTGCAGATGAACTGTTCGGGCTCCTGATCCCAGCTCGGGGGAGCCATTTCGCGGTGACTGAAACTGCTTTCAGCACCAGGTTCCACTGTGATCACTGCTCGCGCGCCCCCGCCGCGGAGTTTCGAAATGGCTTCTAGGGACCACTCGCCGCTATGAGGGTGAAGGCGCGGGCGATGTAGACGGCCATCTGATCGCGAGTGACTGTGGCCGTCGGCCGGTAGTATCCGTCCGTGTAGCCTTGGACGACGTCGTGCTGCTGGCAGGCCTGGATGGCGGTTCCGGCCCAGTAGCCGGCAGGCACGTCGGGGAAGAGCTGCGGCGCCGTGCTCATCGTATCCTCGATGGAAATCCATCGTTTCGCGCGCGCGATAAAGACCGCCATCTGGGCGCGGGACAGACTCCAAGTCGGGTGGTAGTTGCCGTCTGGATAGCCCTCCACGACGTCGGCGCCAACGGCGAACTCAATATAGTCGAACGCCCAGTATGGCTCCGTGCCGTCATCGCCGTAGCCGGTGGCAGGGACGTCCGGGAAAGTCGGATCGTCTTCCGCAGGCCAGACGTTGTCGTCGCCGCCACAGATCGCGCGTGCGATATACACAGCCATCTGATCGCGGTTCACTGGCTTCCAGGGGCGGTAGAGGCCATCAGTGTAGCCGAAGACGACCCTCCCGCCGACGCACGCCATCACTTCGTCGTAGGCCCAGTGGTCCGGCGGGACATCGGGGAACCAGCCCAGGTAGACCGGGACCCAACGCGACTCGGCGCGGCCAGTAGGCATCTCAGGGTCGGCATACTCGTACTCCATCACGGCCTGGTTCCAGATGACGCCGAAGCCTGAGTCCTGTGCTTGAGCCAGGCCGGCGGAGAGAAGAACGAGCAGCACAAGCAGGGGGGCCGCGCTGCCGCCAGAAGCCGAGGATCGGCAGGGAGAGCCGCACGGCAAGACGTCCCCGGAGGGCCGTCTTAGCGCTATACGTAGGTTCCTTCTCGCTAAGGTCAGCATCGTCGGGGATTATCCCCACTCGGCCGGTCTACCAAACCGCAGGGACCCAGTTCTCCCCAGCGGCGATCGTCAGCGGACCCAGCACGTGAGACAGACCCTCTGAGATCCAATCTCGGTCGTCGGCGTGCGGTACGCTGACACGTACCAGCGGTGATCTACCACTAAGTACGGCCACTGTTCTCTATCACCTTCATACCAAGCCATACCTATGACAGGTAGCTGTCACAAGGGGGTAAGGCACCCCGGAAGAGCAGAGCCGGCGCCGCCCTGGTTGGCGCGGCACCGGCTCTCGAGGTAAACGTCTACTGATGTGGCTACATGGGTAGCTCGAAGGCCCTCGCCAGGAAGACCGCCGTCTCATCGCGGGACAGCGTCACCGTGGGGCCAAAGCGATTGTCCAGGTATCCAGAGGTCACGCCCAGAGAGGCGAGATACTCGACGTGCTTGTAGCACCAACTGTTCTTGCGGTCTGGAGTGACGTCCCTGAAGGTTGGCCTTCTGGGCGGCACGTAGCTTGCCAGACCTTCTTCGCCGGTCGGATCGACGATCGCCCGGGCGAGGAAGACCGCCATATGTCCCCGATCCATCGTCTTGGTCGGCGCAAACTGGTTGCCGGAGTAGCCCTCGACGATGTTCAGCGATGTCGCGTACTCGATGTAGTCGTAGGCCCAGTAGTCCCGAGGGACATCGGAGAACGAGGGCGCTGACGGCCCGTCCGGAACGAGGCTCTCGCCGCCGGCAACAGCCCGAGCCAGGAACGCCGCCATCTGGTCTCGGTTGACAGACCAGTTGGGATGGAACTTCCCGTCAGGGTAGCCGGACACAATGCCTGCCTGGACGCAGGCCACAATCTCACGGTAGGCCCAGTGCGAGGTCGAGACATCGCTGAAGCTGACGGAGATGTAGTCGGGCTTTGTCACCGTCGAAGTTCCCAGTGCGGAGGTGACGGTCAGAGACACGGTGTAGGTGCCGACGGATTGGTAGGAATGAACGGGGTTCTGGACGTCTGAGATAGCGCCGTCACCGAACTCCCAATGCCAGGAGGTCGGATTGCCGCCCGACAGGTCCGTAAACGATACGGTCAGGGGCGGTATGCCGGTGGTCGCCGAGGCCGTGAAGTCGGCCGCAAGCGGCACGTCGCTGACCACAATGTAGTCGGCCTTTGTCTGCGTATCTTGTCCGCCTGCATTCGCCACCGTTAGACTGGCGGTATAGGCACCCGGAGCGCCATATTGGTGGGTGGGGTTCTGCGTCAGGGATGTGGCGCCATCCCCGAAGTCCCAGCTCCATGTGCTCGGATGCCCGGTTGAGAGGTCGGAGAAGGATACGGTCAGGGGCGCTTCGCCGGTGGCAGGAGAAGCCGAGAAGTCAGCTACGGGCGCGGGAGGTGGCGGTTCCGACACGACGATGTAGCTTATCTTCGTTTCCGTATCCACGCCGGTGGCGTTGCTCGCCGTCAGGCTCACAGTGTAGCTTCCCGCATCGGCGTACTCGTGTGTGGGGTTCTGGCTGGTCGAGGTGGCGCCATCCCCGAAGCTCCACGCCCACGAGGTCGGCCCTCCGATGGAGAGGTCCGAGAATGCCACGGTCAGAGGCTCCTCGCCGCTCGTAGGGGAGGCGACGAAGTCGGCCACGGGCGGTGGCTCGACAACAGTGACGAAGTCGGTCTTGGTCACCGTGTTCTGCCCGGCAGGGTTGCTGACAGTGAGGCTGACGCTGTATTTCCCCGCGCGGTTGTAGGCGTGGACGGGGTTTCGCTCAGTCGAGTTGGCAGTATCGCCGAAGTTCCAGTGCCAGGAGTTCGGATTGCCGGATGACTTGTCCTGGAAGGTCACAGAAAGGGTGCCCGTGCCAGTCGTCGGCGCGCCCGTGAAATCCGCGACAGGGAGGGGATGCGGCGAAACCGTGATGTAGCTCGCCTTGGTGGTCGTGTCCTGTCCACCAGTGTTGCTGACGGTCAGGCTGACGGTGTAGGCGCCGGCGTTGGCGTATTCGTGTGTAGGATTCCGGCTGGCCGAGGTGGCGCCGTCGCCGAAGCTCCAGAGCCATGTCGACGGCGCGCCCGTGGAGAGATCTGAGAACGATACGCTCAGAGGGGCCGTCCCGCTGGTGGGCGTTGCGGAGAAGTCGGCTGTAAGGGGAGCCGCCAGAACGGAGACTGTGTAGGCTGCCCAGACAGCGCGAGTCGGATCGAAGGTGGAGGTGGCGGTGAAGTTCACCACGTCGCTGTCCGCCGACCCTCCAGGGATGAAGACTGCGGCGAAACAGTGGAAGGCCGATCCGGCCGCCAGCGGGCCGGTACTGGCGATGGTGGTCGATTCGCTGTCTTGATGAACGCCGTCGGCGTTGTCGTCTCGATACACTTGGCACAGCCAACCGTGTGCAGAGACCAGGCTCAACTGCATGGAATCAGGGCCGTTGCCCGAGTTCGTGATGATGGCAGGGAAGTAGACTGTCTGCCCGATGCTCCCTGTGGCTGATGCCGCTTCCGGCGCGACATTCGGTGCGGCCACCTGCAAGACGGTAAAAGTCGCCTCGTTCGAGTAGACGGGGCCGCTGCCATAGTCGGCGGAGGCGATGTTGGATATCACCGTTCCTGCTGGGGTCATTGCGGAGGCCGGCTGCGCCTGAGCTAGGACGAGCACGGCTGCGAGCAGGAGTAGAAGTCCAGCATTCCGGATCCGAACCAACCAGATCCCCCCCAGTGTGCCCTGCCTGCGCGCCAGGGCATACGACAGAATACAGCGCTCTCCTCGCATCCCTCACGATCCCTTTCTCTGTCACAGACCAAAGGAGAGAGCCACGACGGGAACTCCCCCACGCCCATCCCGCGACCGGTCCGCCGCCCAGGCGGCAGCCAGTCGAGCCGAACTCCCTGAAGGCCGGATGACATTGTCCCCTGGCGACGCCTCTAGCACACATCGGAGCCCTCGAGAGCCGAAACGCCGCCGGATGCACTTCTCCAAGCGGCTTATTCCATAGTTGCGGCTTGAGAGGGAGGGCGGTCTCCGGTCAAGCGGGGGAGAGAGATAATGGATCGTTGCTCGCGCCACTGGTGACGGTGGCCGGTGCGGCACGGGAGAGCATTTCCGTGATGACCCGTAGAGGAAAGAGTGTCCCAGAGCGGACTCGTGAGCCATCTGTGGAGGGTTTACGGACGTCTGGGAGCAACGTTGGCCATCAGGTGCGGGAGCACGGATTGACACTCGCGGATGGGCTTGATAGACTAGCTTGCAGAGCAGGGAAAGCGAAGCTCTGTGCGTGTCATACCAAGCGTTTCCCTTAGGATAAGAGGCCTTCTCAGAACTACTGATAGCTTAGGCGATCCACTACCAAGTGTCAGCCATCAGAGCAACCCAGACGACGATCTTCAGACACGAATGCGCTCCGCTCTTGCCACAACCGAAGTGGGAAGGGATTGCTTTGTCAGGCAGGGCGAATGATGGTCGGGGAAGTGGTCTCCTCGTCTCAGCTGGGTCATCCTTCGCGACATGCGGAGCGTGATCGGCCCCCATCACCGGTGTATTCCACGGTGTCCCCTGCGCAAGAAGACCAAGTCCTCCTGTCTTCCTCTCGTCGAACAGCGCACAGGTATGCTGCGGCGTCTGGCGCTCCAGCCTTTCCAGCCGCGCGCGACCCGGTTTCTCGGGGCTAGACGGTGCTGATCGGTACAGTGGGAGGTATCGTGATGAGTGATATGAGAATTCCTCTGCAGAATGAAGGGAGCCGGCGAGCTTTCTGGCCGGCGCTCTGGCTGAGCGCTGCTCTCGTTGCGCTGAGCGCGATGCCTGCGCTGTCCGTGGGAGTGCAGCCTGGTGATCCCGGGTGGCCGCGCAGCACGGGAGATGCTGTTTACGGCTCGCCGGCGCTCGCGGACCTGGACGGGGATGGCGATCTGGAAGTCGTGGTAGGGTCGTATGACTGGAAGGTCTATGCCTGGCATCACGACGGTACGAACGTTACTTCCGTTGGGGCGCCAGGCTGGCCTGTGGACACGCAGGGCGCAGTCTGGAGTTCACCGGCCGTCGGCGACCTGGACGGAGACGGCGATATGGAAGTGGTCGTCGGTTCGAACGACGGCAATGTATATGCCTGGCATGACGACGGCACGGCGCTGACGCCCTACGGATCACCCGGGTGGCCGCGGCATGTAGGTGCAGCCGTTTCCGGTTCTCCCTCCCTCAGCGACCTGGATAGCGACGGCGACCTGGAGGTCGTGGTCGGGTCAGAGGATGGCAGCGTGTTCGCGTGGCACCACGATGGAACGGATGTCTGGGCGGAGGCGCCGAGCACAGGGGCTAGAATCCGGAGTTCGCCGGCAGTTGGCGATCTAGACGGGGACGGGGATCCGGAAATCGTGGTCGGGTCGGAAGACGGCAACGTCTACGCCTGGCATCATGATGCTACGCCCGTGACGTATGGAGGTGCCCCAGGATGGCCGCGCAGCACGGGGGCCAGCGTATACAGCTCGCCAGCAGTGGGCGATCTGGACGGGGACGGCGATCTCGAAGTCGTGGTAGGATCGTCTGACAAGAAGGTGTACGCGTGGCATCACGACGGTACGCCCGTGACGTTTCCGGATTCTCCGGGGTGGCCGAGAGGCACAGGGGGCGAGGTGAACAGCTCGCCAGCATTGGCCGATCTGGACGGGGACGGCAACCTGGAAGTAGTGGTCGGGTCGTGGGACAGCAAGGTCTACGCCTGGCACTACGACGGCGCGCCCGTGGAGGGATGGCCGCGGAGCACCGCCTGGATCGTCGATGGCTCGCCCGCCGTGGGCGACCTCGATGGGGACGGCAGTCTGGAAGTGGTGGTCGGCTCGTGGGACGGGAAGGTCTACGCCTGGCACTACGACGGGACGCCGGCGGTAGGCTGGCCGGCGAGCACGGGCCTGGCGAGCGCAGTCCATGGGTCACCAGCCGTGGCCGATCTGGACGACGACGGCGACCTGGAGGTCGTCATCGCGTCTGACAATGGCAAGGTGTATGCCTGGACCTGCGATGTCCCCACAGGCGATCACTCTCCCTGGCCGATGTTCAGGCGCGACAGGCGACGGACGGGGAGGTACCAGGTCGCCGACTTCGATGCCAGTCCTCGAGAGGGGTCCGCGCCCCTGACCGTCACGTTCACGGACCTCTCCACAGGCAATCCGACCGCCTGGGAGTGGGACTTCGGCGACGGCGCCAGCTCCAGCGAGCGGAGCCCTGCGCACGTATATGCGAGCTCGGGCACCTTCACGGTCGTCCTGACCGCGACGAAGGCAGGCCTCTCCGACACTGTGACCAAGGCGAACTACATCACGGTGACATTACTGGCCGCTCCAGTGGCTGAATTCAGTGGGAGCCCGACCACGGGTTCCGCGCCGCTGACCGTGAGCTTCGAAGACCTGTCCACCAACTTCCCGACGTCGTGGGAGTGGGTGTTCGGTGACGGAGGCACCTCCACGGAGCAGAACCCGAGCCACGAGTATGTGGGCGGTGGCAGCTACACGGTGAGCCTGACTGCAACCAACCCCGGCGGCTCTGATATCGAAACGAAGGTTGGCTACATCACAGTGGTGGCACCGGTCGTTCCGGTAGCGGACTTCACCGGCAGTCCCACCAGCGGCCCCTTGCCGTTGACTGTCCACTTCACAGACTCGTCCGCCAACTACCCAAACGCGTGGGGGTGGGACTTCGGGGATGGCTATACCTCCGACCAGCAGAACCCACCGCACCAGTACACCATCTCCGGGGAATACGCCGTGAGTCTGACGGCCGTCAATGCAGCCGGCTCGGACACGGAGACAAAGCTGAACTACGTCACCGTCCTGCCTCCGCTCCCTATAGCTGGCTTCGCCGCAACCCCTACCAGCGGGACAGTGCCGTTGACCGTGGACTTCACCGACCTATCCACGAAGGATCCGGTGTCGTGGGAGTGGACCTTCGGCGATGGTGGGACCTCCACGGGGAAAAACCCGATGCACGAGTACCAGACGGCCGGACGGTACACGGTCTCCCTGACCGCGACCAATGCCAGCGGTTCCGACAGTGAGACGAAGACGAGGTACATCAGCGTCATGTTCACGGACGTCGCGGCCGACCACTGGGCCTACGATCAGGTCATGGCATGCACCGACGCGGATGTCGTACAGGGCTACGGCGACGGGAGCTACCAGCCGACCTGGCCGGTGCCCCGAGATCAAATGGCCGCGTACGTGTCGCGTGCGGTGACAGGTGGGGATGGCAACGTCCCGCTCGGAAGCGCCTATCCAGAGCCGTCATTCGTTGACGTCGGGACCGACGACTGGGCCTACAAGTACGTCGAGTATGCCGTCGCGAGCAACGTCGTCCAGGGCTATCGCTACCCCAACCCGGACGACCCCGGCGAGACCGTCTACCTTTATGAGCCGACCTGGGTCGTCACCCGCGACCAGATGGCCGTCTATATTGCCCGCGCGATGGTCGCTCCCAGCGGCGAAGCCGCCCTTGCCGACTACGTCCCCGCCGCCGCGCGGAACTTCCCCGACGTTCCCGCCACGGGCTACGGCGATGACGGCACCGAGCCCTTCTGGGCCTACGCCCACATCGAATACTGTGTTGAGCACGGCGTCGTCCAAGGATACGATCACGACGGGTGCTACCACCCGGAGTGGGATGTGACGCGGGATCAGATGGCGGTGTATATCGCGAGGGCATTCGGACTGGAGTAGCTCACTGGAGTTCCGAACTGCCGACGGAGGGGCGAGCGTCGCGTTTCTCGCCCTTCGCGATCCGCCGCGGAGCGCTAACGGTTGGCCTGCTCGGCACCCCAGCGCCCGAAGAAGGTGTTCGCCCAAGAGAGGAGCCAGATCTGGAGATCGAGCCAGAGGCTCCGGCGGCGGAGGTACTCGAGGTCGTAGACGAGCTTCTCTTCGGGGGCAGAGAGGTAGTGTCCACAGACCTGGGCGAGGCCGGTCAAGCCCGGCTTCACGGGGTAGCGCCGTCCGTAGTCGGGGATGTCGCGTAGGAAGTCCCGCACGAATTCAGGCCGCTCGGGGCGGGGGCCGACCCAGCTCATGTCTCCGCGGAAGATGCTGATGAGCTGTGGAATTTCATCGACCGCGGTCTTACGCATGATGCGACCGATGCGGGTTATGCGCCAGTCGTCTTTGCCGGAAAGGACGGGGCCCGTATGCGTCTCTGCGTCCTTGATCATCGACCGGAACTTGTACAAGCTGAAGATCCGGCCACCCCGCCCGACTCGGGTCTGAGAGTAGAGGACCGGCCATCCATCGGTTAGAAGGACTGCAATGGCCGCCCAGATCCAGAAGGGGAGAGAGAGCGTGAGGGCAATGCCGGCGAGGACTATGTCTGCAAGCCTCTTGCTCGCATCGTAGGCTGCGCTCCGTCTCACGGCGGCACCAGTCAGCTCCGGTCCGCAGGCCTCGGCACGTTCGCTTTTCCCTCGATTGTCTCCCACTGGTGGCAGCTTCGGCCTGGTTGATTCCGGCATGGCAGAGTTTCTGCGGAGCCAGCAGAGTTCCCTGCCATTCGTGGAGCCTCACGATGGCCTTGCTTGCAGCGCGTTCCAGTGCCTCCGAAGGAGTATACGAGCAGATGCTGCTGCCCCGCTAGGGGTCAGTGACCATTGAGTCCGGCCCCGGTGGCTACAGCACGCTCAGATCAGCAGATCTGATCACATATTCAGTCGGACATCGACGCTCTAATGAGAGAAGATCTCAACGATATTCTGTGCGTCTGTCAGGTGAACATCTACGCTCCAGCGGGGGGAGGAGTTGATGCCCACCTGACTGAGTATCACCATCTCTTGGCCACCCTAAGTAAGCCCAGAAGCCGAGGTCGCGGTCCAGATGTAGCGGAAATGTAGAGGTTCTGTAGTGCCTGCACGAGGTTCCCGCCAGCGAAGCCCCTACATACGGGCGGCCCGCCGAGGGCGGCCAAAGCCAACCAAGCTGCCCCCAAGCGGTCATGCCGGGGTTGAGGTGATCTCATCGCGAGGGCTAGCGGACGGGGACGCGGGTGGTGGAAATGTAGTGGTTGTGTAGTGCTTCAGTAGTGTCGCGCACAACGCCAGGACTACGGCGCAAGTGAAAGCCTCATCACCCAGTCCCCTTCACCGAAGGCACCGGCATCGCCGGCAGCAGGCACACGTTCCTGATTGCCATAGCTGGGATGGTTTGGCCAGCACAAATCACGGCGGCCTGGATCACGATCGATCCGGGCCGCCTGCGTTGCTCCGTGTATTTCGGCCGTTTCAGCGGGATTGCGTGCCTGCAGACTTCTTCCTCGGGCGACCCTTCCTGCCGAAGGTCCCCGACCCTGCCTTGCGCTCGGCGTAGTAGGCCCGTTGGCGTGCCGCATCCCCACAGCGGGAATCGCAGAACCGCTGGTCGGTGCGCTTGGGGAAGAAGAGACGCCGGCACCCCTCGCATTGGCTCATCAGAGCATCTTTTTCCACTAACTCTCCCAGCTGCAGATACATCGCTCCCACCAGGTCGCGCGTGGCTCGGGACCGTACCAGCCGCGAGGCACCTGTTGGCGGCTCTCCATCCGGCCCTCCCAGCCGCGCCGGCCCGGGGGTAAAGATGACGCGCGACCACCGGCGCGCCGACCGCTGTTCGCCAATGTTGAGCTGATAGGCAAGCAGATCGTTCCCCCAGCCAACACACTCGTCATCGCTGAGCGGCCGAAGAGCCTGCTGTTTCCGATCTGCCTCCGCGTCTTCGTCGGCCGGCAGATACTCGATGGAGAAACTCCCCACCTTCCGCCCATCGTCATCGGTGACCTCCCGAATGACTCTGCCGCCGAGGATGCTCACCCCGATCAACCTCTTTCCCTCCGGGATACCGCCGATGAGTGTTCGCACGAATGAGAGCCTATCTTCCTTGAGTGCACGATAGAGATCATAGGTCAGCCGCAACTCCCGCGCCCGCTCCCGCAGCCACCAGAGTGGCTCGCACAGCAGCAGCCGCGCCTCGGTCGACAACTGCTCCTGTGCTTCCGTTTCCAGACGCAACGCCCAGGTCGGAAAGGACGCACCCTTCTGCTGCACGCGCTCCCTCAACGGCCCGTAGCGAGCATAGAAGTCGATCACCTTCTCATCGGTCGCCTCGACCTCACCGCCGAACAGGTGCATGAACTCTCCTAGCAGATCCCGTGCTCGAAGAGGAGAGTACCAGTCGGTGTCGGCAACCTCCACCATCTCTGTCCGGTGCCGATAGAACTCCACCATGCGCTGCTCTTGCGGATCAGCATCGGCCGCGCGCTCCCAATCGTGCAACGGCCGGATCCGGGCGTGTACTCGCGGCCATAGACCCGAGGCCAGCTCTCTCTCATTGCGGTCCGTGTTCGAGCTCATTGCTTTACCTCACGCATTTTCTACTGCTGATCTGAATGATACATCACGGTCTAGCTATTGCAATCACAAATACTCGGTGATAAAATGCTCTGAAATCGGAAGGTTACATTTCGATACTAGCACGCACGAGCCATCCTGTCAATGTCGGATCGAAGAAACCAGTGGCACAGATAGACCCAGGGAAACCAGCTCCAAACCCTTCCGCCCGCGAGCCCGAGCGCTCCCCGGCCACCCGGGGCTATGGCCTCGAGCCGGCCCCCTGGCAGCGGATGTTGGAGGAGACCCCCAAGGCGTATGCCGCCTTCTGTGTCTTTCGCGATCAGGGCGTTGGGCGCAGCTACGCGGCCACCGCGCGCACCCTGGGCAAGCGCGAATCCCAGGTCCAACGATGGGCGACCCCGTTTCACTGGAAGGAGCGAGCCCATGCCTGGGATGTGGTGCAGAGCCGAGAGACCGAGCTGCTGCGGCGGCAGGAGCGGGAACACGCTGCACGCAGGCGCATGCAGCACGCGGAGCAGCTGGAACGCATCGCCATGGCCGGCCTGCTGCAGCTGGTGGCCCGCGATCCCCATACGGGAGAGGCGAAGCTGAGCCCCTTGCTCACTCCGCCACTGCTCTGCAGGGTCTACGAGCTTGCCCTGAAGATCAGCCACAGCCAGGCAGGTGCACCAGCGCCCGATACATCGACCTCAGATACAGCTGACCCGCTGCCGTTGCTGTCCGATCCAGAGCTGCAGAGAATCATCGCGCTCGCCCAAGAGCGAGCAGAGCCCAAAGGAGAGCAAGAGCAATGACGAAAACATCCCGTATTACGAAGCGTTCCAGTGCCCAAACACCCGCCCCTGCATCGCCCGCCAGACAGCTCTCGGTGGACCATGTGCCCATCTCACGGCTGCGGCCCTGGCCCGAGAATCCCCGCCTGATGCCGGAGGCGGAGATGGCGAAGCTGTCCCGGTCCATCGAGGCCTTCGGCCTGGTGGAGCCTCTGGTCGTGCGGCGCTCGGACTATCTCGTGATCGGCGGCCATCAGCGGCTGGAAGCGGCGAAGACGCTTGGTCTCAGGACGGTGCCAGTGGTGTATGTGGAGGTCTCCGAGGCGGAGGCGAAGACACTGAATCTCGCTCTCAACCGGATCAAAGGGGAATGGGACATGCCCAGGCTGGGCGCGCTGCTGGAGGAGTTGCAGGCCCTGCCCACACCGGCGCTCCTTTTGGCCGGCTTCGATCTCCCCGAGATCGACGATCTGCTGGCCGACCTGGAACGAGAGGCCGCGCCCGATCCGCGGGAGGAGAGTTTCCCCGAGGCTGCGGAAGCGATTCAGGAATGGCTGGAGCGCGCGCCCACCCGAGTGAGTGTGGGGGAACTGTGGCAACTGGGCCGGCACCGGCTGCTCTGTGGTGACAGCCTGGGGACCAGCACCCTCGAGCGACTCACAGGAGGCCGTCCCGTCAGCATGGTGCTCACTGATCCCCCCTACGGGATCGACTATGCATCGAGCCAGGCGGCGCCCGGCCGCCGCAAGCGCAAGATCGCAAATGACCAATCCGCGGGTTTCGATGCCTTCCTGGACCGCGCGCTGCCTACCATCAAGGCTCATATGAAGAAGGGAGCGGTGCTGTACTGGTTTGCCTCGGGTGGTGGACCCAACATCGCCCTCGCTAAGGCGCTGCTCGCGATCGAGCGTCACTTTGACTTGCTGAACACCGTGGTCTGGGATCGAGTGGATCCCGGCCTGGGCTGGCGGTTCCGGCGCTCGTGGGAGGCGATTGTCGAGGCCGGTGTAGGAAGACCGAAGGCCTGGCACGGCGGACGCGAGCGGCGAAATGTGCTGCGTTTCCCCCGAGCGATTCCGCAGGCCGGCGACCATCCGACCCCGAAGCCGGTGCCGCTGCTGGAGGAGCTCATCGCCTGCGCGGCGCCGGCACGAGGAACAGTGCTCGACCCCTTCGCCGGGTCCGGCAGCACGCTCATCGCGGCCGAGCGCACGGGACGGACCTGTGTCGCCGCCGAGCTGGAGCCCCGCTACTGCGACATCACCCTCGCCCGGTGGGAGGCGCTCACCGGCGAGCAGGCCGTGCGAATGGGTTAGGGGAGGGTACCGTGGAGCGAGCGAAGCCGTCGTTTCACCAATCGCGCATCAAGTACCAGGCCATCGCCGAGCGGGCGCAAAGGCTGCTGGATCAGCGGCGCGACCCGCGGAGCTGGATCGAGTCGAACTTGTTTCTTCGCGACAAGGACCGCCGCCTGATCCCCTTCCTGTTCAACTGGTTCCAGGACCACTACTACGGGTATCGCACCCCCTTCGACGTCATCTTGAAGCCGCGGCAGCTCGGCTTCACCACCCTGGTGTGCGGGCTCTTCTTCGCCGACACGCTGCTGCGGCCCAACACCACCTCG
>Ga0307377_10003662_pt1 | contig 17184 bp, 11 predicted proteins | sample TR3MG_FD_202535 | JGI IMG/M metagenome (GOLD analysis project Ga0307377, IMG submission 202535) | Soil microbial communities from Risofladan, Vaasa, Finland - TR-3 | ecosystem: Environmental > Terrestrial > Soil > Coastal area > Acid sulfate soil | place: Finland: Risofladan, Vaasa | collected... | reverse complement strand
TCCCTGTAGTTGTCCGGGTGGACAACCAGGTACTTGAGGTAGCTTTCGCACGGCGATCGACGAATCACTCCGCCGAACTTGTCTCACTTCCTCAGGAATATCAACTAGCTATGCAGCGCGGGGCCCTGGAAGGACATGGTCTTCAGACCCTCGATGACCTCTTCGGTAGCCCTCACTGCGTTCTGGATGGCGCTCTCGGGGACATCGCTGAGCCCGAGCCTTGAAGCAAACAGCAGGTTGCACAGGCACTGCTGCGTCTCGTCGATCTTGGGCAAGTAGCTGATGAATGTGGTGACATTCTCGGGGTTGATAAACCCAATCGAAAGCACGGTATCCACCGCCTCTGGGTCGCCAATAAAGGCGGCCTCTTTGAAGAGATTCTGACGAAGGCTGGGCATGTACCTGAGCAGCTCTTCCGCCGACGCCGACGCCTCCTCGGCACGCTCATGCGCCAACTTGATGTGGCGCCCGACACTAAGCTGCACCGGCGCTCGTCCCGACATGGCCTCTGCCAACTTGCGAACCCCATACTGCTGCCCCACACCCAGCCCACTCAGCAGGAACATGGCATCGTCCAGGTTGAGGAACTCGCGCTCTGCCGATGCAATCTTCTCCACCGGGTAGCCCCTGATGGAGAACGTTTCCCCACCTGAGATTACCTCAACCGACGCGAAGGTACGCCGTGCCGAAGCTTCCTTGGGCGCATCGTCTTCCGAGCTCACCAAGTCCACGGCCTCGGCCTTGCTCAGCTGCATCCACCGCCAGTGCGCCGGCACCAACAACCGGCCATCCATCGGGACAACCGTCTGAATGTTGGGCTGCACTGACACCTCTACGGGCCTACCGTCCCACGACTCTGCCTGGTGAACTCCGGGCTGTCCCGGAGCCGCGAATGACCCCATGAGCCGGAGCGGTACCGTCGCAATGACCTCGCCACCCTCGGCTGAGAAGAAGGCACCGTAGCCACTTGGGACATCACTCGTAGGCAGGTCGCTGCCGTCGCCATCGCCGGCGGGAACGCCCAGAATATCCCCTTGGATGGCTGCCACGGTGCCGTTGGTGAATAGGCAGACGGGTGATCGCATTCCATCGATGTCGATGAGATTGGGGATGACGTACCCAACCATCTCTTGCCCGTTCTTTGCGAGCACTTTGTAGAGCCCGAACTCCGACACTGGGCCCATGCCCTGCATGTCCGAATCCGGCTCGACATCAGCGTGACTCTCGGCACCCTCTGCCATCGTCATAGCGCCGGTCGTATCGGTCGCCAAGACAACCTTCGAGCCCAGCTTTTCCAACGCCTCTTGACGCGTGAGGAGCTCCACGTGTGGTGCCCAACAAACGTGACTCGCTGTCTTCAGTTGGTACCCTTCACCGGTGCGAACCAGCTGCACCACATCTGGACGGATCAGTGCGTGCATCACCGACGCCAGCTTGGGGCGAGCGAAGCTGTCATCGTGTCCCAGGATGATGCTGATCGGTCTGAGATTGGACTGCGCGTTCTTCTCGTAGGCAAGACGAATGTTCGGGTCGCGCAGCGCTTCCTTGAAAGCGCCCACATCCGACGCGTTCATCGTATGGGCAACTGCTTCGACCATCGACTGCTTGAGCTGGCTGGCAGTCTTCAAGGCGGGGTAACCCGATGCTGGGGCAGCAGGAGGGAAAGCTTGCTGGTTCTGCGAGATCTCAGCAGAGCTGAGCATTGAACTCTTCTCTTTTGCACGCAGAGGGCTCTCCTCCCAGTCCCCGGAGGCTATGGCCATGATGCGAGCCTGCTCCTTTGTACGTAGAGAGCCGAACTTCTTCAGGGCCTTCGCCAATCGAGATCCACTCTCATCGGCTCTCCCTAGGATATGTGCGCCCACACTTTTAGGGGACATACCAGTAGTCCTAGCAAACTCTTCTGCCGAGAGATTCGCACCAGGATGGGGAGCACTGGGAGAATAGAGTTTTTTCGCGGCATCGCTGAACTCGGCCCATCGGTCAGGCGCTACACTCGGAGGCTTTAAACCCTCACCGCCTCCACCAAGGCCCTCTCCAGCATCCTTCTCTAGGTACTGCTCAAACGCAGAGCCCTCCTTGCCCATGCCGACATTCATAGCAGCGCCACCGCCGCCAAAGCCGTGGTTCTGACGGTACGGCGGATAGAGCTGACCAATCATGGACTGGTCGCCAGGTGTCTTCGCTGTGACGTCGAATGCGTGAGGCCTGAAGATCGCCCCGCGAAGACGCGACTCCGTGAGCGGAAGCATCTTCGACTTGTCAGTGACCATGAGGTCGAGCGGATACAACTCACCGTCCTTGACAAGGATCGGGATGCGCACTTGGCGCAGACCAGCAGCAGCATGTGCTTGGGAGCTTGCACCGGCTTGGGTCTCCGTCTGGTTCATCACCGTGACGTAACCAAAGCCATAGCCCTTCTCCCCGTCCACTTTGTCCATGTTCACGTGCGGAGAGAAGTCAGACATGTACGGGACTTCTTTGAAGAGCTGCTGGAGGATCTCCTGCGGCCACGCGTTTGGGTCGTCAGGCATCCGTGTGCCGGCTGTCTTTTCGAACTCGACTTGGGGCTGCAGAAATAGATCCATGTTCTCTCCTAAAGTTGGATTATCGCACCCAAGGACGCGAAAACTGAAGGGCTCTCCGCCAGCATTATGATACCGGCAACATTGTCTGTGGGCTGTATGGTACCGCCGGGGAGTGCACCAGGGGTTGGCGGGGACCCAACTGCGCTCGAGAACTTTGTATTGATCAGGCTGCCAATAGTCTGCATATTCGTTGGGTCGGAGAACCCATCGAACGCCAACAATACAATACTGCCTGCACTGATGGCTGCCGACAGCTCTGCTGCCAACCGAATGGCAGGGATCTTCACAGAGATGGCAGCTTCTAATAGAAGTTGTATAGCACCGAGCTTCGCCGTGAGTGCAGCCGAGAACGCCGCTGAAGCTCCGAGCTCGAGACTGACATCCAGAATCGTTGGCGGTAGTGAGAGTGCTGCGCTGAGGGCTGCAGTCAACTCGATGACTGCTTGTAACGCTGCTCGGATTCTTGCCGTCGGATCTGTGAGCGTGAGAGCCAAGCTCGCCTGCAGTGACAGACTCGCGTCAAACTGAGCCGAGAGATCAGATTGAAGTGGTCCGATACCAAACGCGATGAATGCGTCCAGCTGTGCTGCCAGTGGGTTGATGAGTCCTAGGCCGGCGGCCAAGCCAATGTTGGCCTCCCCGAGCGTGCCCACCAGAACTTCGTCGATACTTGCTGTCACACCAACACCTTGCTATTGCCAGAGATGATGGTGCCCTTGATGGTGTGAGGCTGCCCTGTCACTGGGTTGATGGGCAAGATAGAAACTGGTACGCCAATCGCCGCAGGGGTGCTGATCCAGGGGATTGTGATTTGGCATTCGACCACCGCGCCGATGTGAGCGCAATCCCGCGTCCCGCCATTGATCTTGACGACCTTGCCGTTGAGTTCCAACAGATCGCCCCCATCGATGCGAGCAGTCTTCGTCACCTTCAGTGAGAAGTTCTTCTTTCCCACGATGTCGATGTTGTCATCAGACACAATACGAAGCTTCTTCCTGATCTTCAGAAGCACACTGCCCTCGCTTCGCAGGAAGACGTTGCCCTTCTTGTCAAAGAGATATCGAAGGACTGTCTGTTCTGGTGTGCTGCCGTCCGGAGTCCCCGTGTCTGGTGCGAATCCGTCCGGAGCGATTACCACTTCCATCACCACAGGACCATCCTCACTGGTACCTATACCGAGCTCAGAGAGCTCAGACGTGGCCCCATCTGGGGGCTCTGCCACAATGTCCTTGAGTGTGCCGTAAGCCACCCGGATCGTAGCGCGAGCGTCACCAGCCAGGAGTCGGTAGGTATCCTTCCTGATGGTGGACGGGTTGGTCTCAGACTCACCTGCTGCCAAGAACCACTGGATGGAGCCGCCTGTATTGTAGTGCCGGTAGTTCTGGCTGATGTCGGTAATCAGATTCTGTAGTGGAATGTAGATGCGCTGTGCCAACTCGGTGGCACCAATCTGCAGCACACCGCCCCGGTGCAGGATCATGAAGTTGCCATCTCTGCCACGCGCAACAATGTCACCAGGCTTAGCCGCAAGGCGTCCGCCGGCGAACGTAGAGTTTGTGGGTGACTCAGTTCCAACGGGCGCATCATCAGTTGTGGCATCAAGCAAGGACTCTTGAGGCATGATGAAGTCCAGCACGAACGGTGGTGGCCCATCGCTCGGGATACAAACGTGGCACTTGGCCCCGATCTCCGGAACCACGTAGATGCCCTCGCCACGCTTGAAGTGTAAGTAGGGCGAGGCTACCTGCACATTGAGGTACCACTTGTTATCAAACTGCGACACAACGTCGACAGTCCACAGGACCATATTGACGTCTACGATTTTGCCTTCGATGATCATGGCCGGACCCATGCCCTCGGGCTGAGTCCAAGACGAGCGAAACGATGTCCGTTGCGCCGCATCTGGTACTGTATTTTCTACTCCGGGAAGAGCCATCGGCGATTAGTACGCGAAAGTTGGCACAGTACTCAAGTGCCTATAGGCAGGTTTGAGAGAATCCTTAGAGGTAATGCCGAACTCTGCGCCGTATGCAAGCCCTGGAACCGGGTGAATACCATGCAGGTCGGAACTAGCCCCGACAGAAGCGGCATCCATCAGGGTGCTCTTCAGCTTGATGTGCTGAAGCTTGGCTAGCCAATCCTCTTGGGCGGCCAGTGGCATGCTGTCCACACCCTTGAGGACCGGCGAGTGCTCGATTGGTTGCTTACCAGCCTTCAAGAGCTCCCGATTACGAGCTCGGATCACTGAGGCTGTCTGGAACTCTCCTCGAAGGAGGTCTGATGCGTCTCCGGGATCTCTTACCTTCGTTAGGTTGCCCATGGCGCGAACCACGGTCTCAACATGCTGTCGGCGAACGTCATTGCCGTAAATGCTGCTGAGCTCATCGACCATGAAGCTCTGCACTGTCTCCATGTCATTCGTGGCTCGGTATAGATCTCGAGGATTCACATTCGTTCTATTGGGATCAGACAGAACCTCGCCGGCGCGCACACGCATACCAACCTTAGGAGGCCGCCAAGCCTTAGACCCTGAGCTCTTTGACGCCTGCGGTAAGCCCTCGAAGAGTGGGGCGCCAGTGCGGTCTTTGCCAACGTGGTGCTTGACTCCGCCAACCCAGATCGAAGCACCAGTCCTGTCACGATCAATCTTATCGATCTTCCCAGACTTCATAGCAACCGTAGCTGAGTTCGGGATGCTCTCCGTAAGGTCTGTCAGCTGCTGTACGCGCTCGAAGTCATCCACGGCACGAGAACCCTCGCCAGACTGGACAACTCCACCAGTATGGAACGCCTTCATCGTGAGCTGGACGGAGCGCTCACCAAGCGATTGAGAAGCCAGGACACCGACGTTAGTCCCCTTCTCGTACTCCTGACCATTAGGACGCAAACCAGCGCACTTCTTGCAGAGACCCTTGGCGTTCTCGCACTTCAACGGGCTGCGCACCACCAAGAACGCGTTCTTATCTGCAGACTTGATACGATCGATGATCTGAGGCGTTAGCAACGTGCCCGCACTGAAGTTTGCTCCCTTGGCAGAAAAGTCTGTCGCTAGCATCCGATCGTGCGCGTTCCTATCTGACGCATTCAGTGAGATGCCACGGTTGGTTCCACAATCATCGTCTGTCACAACCATGTTCAGGGTGGTAGAGATCATGCGCTTAGTAAAGACGCCGGGCTCTCGTACCTCTTGTACCTTCATAACGGTACCGCGCCGCGCGCCCTGCTGCTGCGTCCAGTAGCTAGCTATGTCCAAGCCCTCCGAGTAGGACTTCATGATTGGCTGGTTGATAGACTTACCAGAAGCATCGGCCATGAGAACAGGGGAGAGTACCAGCTGCTTGTACTGTGTGGCGCTAGGCTTCACGCCTGCCTTCAACATGACAGCCAGATTTGATGGGTTATCCTTGATCTTCTTCATGTGCGCTACATCCATCTTTTCAGATGCAGTCGTCCATGCCTCGACCGAACGCCGCTCCTTATCGCGCTGTGGAAGATTAGACCGCATGAGTACATCGACAACCTTCTGAGCTTCCTTGAGTGCCTTGTCTCGAGACTCACGGTCTGGCTCGAAGTCATCCAAGCTCAACGAGTGGACAGGCATAGACACATACAGCAAGTCCTTGGGGCGCTCTGCGATACGAATCGCATCTGGGCCCTTCAATCCATGAAAGATGGGCACGGCTCCAGAAGCTGCCCCATTACCCAGGTCCTTCAGTTTGTTGGCCGTATCTCCGAACTCGCCTTTATGTTCATTAGCAATGTCAGTAAACAGGTTGCCGATACCACGCTTGCCGATATCCTTGTGCACGGTGAGCATCTTGTTTTGCATCGGCTCTGGCAAGGCACTCGCCAGCAGCATGCGGCCTGGTGTCGTCTTGAGTGTGCCAACTGTGATCAGGTCATTCACACCAATCTTGCCTGTGTTGACTGCACGTAAAGCGTCCAATGAGTTACTGAACTTCTTACCAGACTCTTTACCCACAACGCCAAGCTTGTAGATGCCCAGTGCGCTTTCAAGTGTCGGCGTGAACATCACACGACCAGACGCCTCACTGTAGAGGTTGTTGCTCGGCATCATCTTACGAGCTTCCTCAACTGCCTCATCAGAGATAGGCACGTAGGCACTCATCGTGTCGCCGTCGAAGTCTGCGTTGTACCCACTCGTCACTAGCGGGTGGATCTGAATGGCCTTACCAGTCACAAGCCTAGGCTGGAACGCCTGAATGGAGTGCCGGTGCAGTGCAGGATCGCGCTTCAGTAAGATCGGTCGATCCTTCACCACGAGCTCCAGAGCCTTGTAGACAGACGGATCCTTCTTTTGAATGAGCTTCCGGGCCTCGAGCGCGTGTGGCGCCGAGCCCATATCCACTAGCTGCTTTACAACGAACGGCTTATAAAGCGTGAGCGCACGTTCCTTGGGAAGCCCTACCTCGTCTATACCGAGCGACGGCTCAGGGACAATGGTAGAACGCATCGACATATCCTGCCGTCTCGACATCAAGGTCTTCTGGAAGTACCCCTCCTTGACCGGATCACCCGCAATCTGCTGGAGGATTCCCTTGTGTGTCTGATCCGTATGCGTCCCGACGCCTGACAGTGCACGCACGCCGTCATAGAAGCTTGCTCGAATCTCCTGCTTCTGCTCGTCACCCAGCTCCTTCTGGCTGGGGTCCATCATTGCAGTGTTGATAGTGCCAAACGTCTTGTAGAGCTCGTTGATGTCGCCCCACTTGACACTACCGTCCTTCAGCGTCGAGATCGGGCGCATCGCCGGCGGTAGAATAGGCAGGTTCTTGATAACGTAGGCATCGCTCGGCTTGACGCCCATCTGGTCCAACGCCCGTAAGTACTTCACCTGCTTGACCAGCTTATCTATCTTCGGTGTTGCAGCCCTGTGAGCATAGTCACGCGGGATTGTTGTGGCCTGTAGCTCCTTCTCGGCCTTCTTCAAGTCCTTGGCTACATCGATCTTATCGAGCATCTGCACAATAGCAGGACCGCCAGTCATGGAGCCTGGAGTGTCTAGGTCAACAACCTTGCCCGAAGCGCTGAGTGCCTTCTTACCTTGAACGATGGTGAAGTACTCGTTCTCAGTCATCCCCGTGACACGCTGAATGGCCTTCTCGAAGATGGGATTCGGCAACGGCTCAGCAAGGGCAACGTGCGACCACTTCTTCCCGCCGTGACCACCAGTTACCCTAGGATCAAAGATGCCGCCAGACTTGGGCTTTGGCTCACCAGTCTTCGCATCGAGAGATGGATAGACTACCTCACCAGGCTTCGTGATCTCACCCGAAGACATCTCAAGGATTTGCTTATCAGTAAGCGGCAGTAGTTGAAGACTGTTACCCTTCTTCTCAACGTTGATGCCGCTAGCCTTCAGCATGTCAGTGAACTTACGGAAGGCGAACGTAGAACGCGGCGTAGGCAGTGGCTCACCCAACTGGATGGCACTCCACACCTCTCCATGCTGCGATGGCCAACGCTTCGCTGGGTCTGACTGAGGGTCCGGGCCCTCACTCTTCCACGTCTGCATTTCGCGTAGGTTGGCCTTTGCGCCGTGCGCAAGCAGTGTATAGAGGTCCAAGTGACCAACAGCCTGGCCACCGGTCTTGCCGCCTCGAGCTGGCGTCAAGTTATTGTCATACGCCTCTGGATCTTCATCACCACCGAGCGTCATACCCGAACGAGCGCCCTTACCCTTGACATCAACCTGGTGCATCAGCTTGAGCATGTGCTGTGGTCCAACCAGCGCCTTGCCAAGCTTCAGGCCCGTAGTGGGGTCGAAGAGTTCCTCTTGATCGCTCAAGCCCTCTCGCTTCAACTTCCGCTTGATCTTTGCAAGCTGGTCTTCACCGCTGAAGTTGTGGATGATGTATGGGCGCCCTGCCTTCTCAGCGAGCTTGCCTGCTGCCGTTTCAAGAACCTGCCCCACGTTCATACGACCTGGCACGCCTGATGGATTCAACGCCACTTCGATGTGCCGTCCATCCGGTGTGTGAGGCATCATCTTGTCGGGCACAATCTTGGTTACGATGCCCTTGTTGCCGTGACGGCCAGTGATTTTGTCGCCCACCTGCATGGACTCTTCGGTGCGCACGTGCACAACCGCTTTGCCCTTCTCCTGGTGAACCGCAACAACCTCACCGGGGTAATCTGACTGCCAACGTAGAGACACGTCTGTATGACGACCGGAGAGTGCCCTGCCGATGGCCTGCAGACTGATTCGATCCTTCATCTGGTATGGGCGCATAGCCAGGACAAGCGGGTCCCCAGGCTGCACCTTCTGACCTACGCGCACGATGCCGCCGTCATCAAGCTTGTTGATCTGTGCCCTGCTGTACGCGTCAGGGTTCTGGATGAGATACCTCTTTGGGCTGGTCTCAATGTTCTTGTCCAGCTTTAGCGCAGGCTTGTGCAGGTGCTCGCTGGTGAGCTTCTTGGCCGCGCTCTCACTGATAACCACACCATCTTCAAAGTTGTACCCCTTGTATGGGATGTACGCGACACGAAGATTCGTACCCAACGCCAGCGTACCGTTCTGCGTGAAGTTAGTATCAGCGACGTTCTGCCCAGCCACAACGCGTTGCCCCTCTCGCACAAGTGAGGTGGAGTGCATCATGGCCTTGGGGTCATTCAGCGGGAAGTTGTCATAGATCTGAACCTCACGCTCACCATCCTTACCCTTGATGACAATGCCGTCCTTCTTCACCTTTGTGACGACGCCAGCAATGGGGGTCTGATGTGACGACTGCCTTCCGATAACGTCCTCGAACGTCTTGATTCCCTCTTGCTCACTGCCGGTGCCCACACGAACAAGCGGAGCCTCTCGACCGCGAAGCGAGATTGCCTGCTCCAAGTGTTGGCCAGCGTAAGTTGCCCTGTTGCCTGAGTTGTTCATCAGGAACGGGATGAGGTTCGTAGTGACACTAAATAGCTGAGATGGCCTACGTATAACGTAGTCCGCATCCTTGAGTGCCATCTCACCGGGCTCGTTGCCCTTCATGGACACCTTCACATTGTTGTTGTTGTTGCTGTTGTTGTTTTTGTTCGCCCTTGGTTTCTCACCATCCCAGGTCACTTGGTCCGGAAGAACCACGGTCGCCTCGGCGAACCTGGCAGGCGTCACCGCCTCAGTCTTACCTGTCTTCAGGTTGTAGAGTGGGATGACGGGCTCCCTACCGCGCTTCTGTACGCCCATCGGAAGACGCAGCACAACCCCAGACTTCTCGCTCTCCGGAGTACGCACGGGGTCTAGGAAGCCCATGTGTGATGGGTTCACGAACTTCAGTCCAACCATCTTGTCGACTGCGTTCTGACTCTGCACTCCGCCAGGACCCATGACAGTTGTCTGCTGAGCACTTGCAATCATCTCCACCGGGTTCACTTGCGATGCTGTCCTCGCGGCAGCATTGCTATGGAAGGTAGCCCTGACCGGCTCATTGAACATGTCGAACTTGACTAGGTCGCGCACGTCCGTCGCAGAGAACATCTTACGTACCACCTTGCTGCGGATGGAACGCTTACCCTCTCTACTTGTCAGCTTGTCGTACGCGAAGTCACCGGTAGTACGAAGATCCTTGTATACCAGCGAGTCACGGTCATCTTCTGGAGCACCAGACTGAACGGATAGCAACTTCGAAGTGGCCTGGCGCATTGCGTCGCCCGTGACGTTCTCGTATGCCTTCCCAAGCGTGGCCTTCGTTGCATCCGGACGGAGCTTCGAGTCACCCATTGTCTCAATGAGGTACTGATTCGCTTCATCCTTATCCTTAGGTTGGCGCTTCTTGTCGACGCGAAAGAACTTGTCTACGCCGGTGTTCACACCCTTGGCAGACCTGTTTGCGGACAACACGTCTGTGCCCCAAGAGCGCTCGAGCGCATCATCATCAACACCCAAGGTCTTGAGAATGGGGTAAACAGGTATGGCCTTAGAGCCGCCACGCTCCATCATGAACTGTTTGTTCTCTGGATTGAACGTGATGTCGAAGCTTCTACGGTTGGGCACGGTGAATGCCGCCTCGAGCTCACCGTTGGCACGACGCCTAGTATAGATGCCAGGCTTCAACTGCCACTGGTTATCAACCTGGTATTCCTCACCACCGATGATGTAGCTCCGGCGGCTGGTCACCCTAGGGACCTCCGCCATACGAACCTTCTGTCGACTGATGATCTCACCGGTAGTGTTGTCCCGGAGAGATATATCGCCGACAACAGTAGACGCCCAAGTCTTCCCCTTGATCTTGGCCTCCTGCTGGCTGCGGATGTCGTCCGCATGAAGGTCGCCCTCCTTCACTTCCAGGTTGTGCAGCTCCAGCGTCTGGAGCTTGCCCTGAATGGGGAAGTTGTCTTTGATGCCCGACAAGACCTTGTCTCGTAGGTCTGCGTACGCCTCGGTATGGTCTACATGTGCCATGCGTTGATCCTATTGTAGCGCACGTCGCACTCTACCTCAGCTCAGCGCTGCACAAAAGCCAGCCCAAACACGGGATAATACCTTTGGAAGTAACGCAACCACGGAGTGCATATGGGTCCAAAGAATAAGCAACCAGAACGAAACGAGCCAGAGAACTCCGGACAGGTCTTCCAGAACGACATGGACGATCTGTACGGGCAAGCAGTTGAAGAAGAGAAGAAGGAAGAAGAGCAAGAGGACTAGGTCATGGTTCTACTTCTGGCCGTAGTCAGCTTTTTCCAGGGCCTGGTTATGTGGGCCCAGTATTACCAAGCCAGAGACAGAGAGGAGTCCGAGTGCTGATAAACCCGCATACGACAAGACTCCCTACTATACCGGGGACAAGAATACTCGAAGACTCAATGGGTCTTTCTGGGCTTCAGCTTCACGACCCCATCAACCCACTGCGAGTATGGATGCTTCACTACCTCTACGCACCTATCTCACGTCGAAAGGTTGGCGGAGTCAGAGCCAAGCTCATCGACAATAAAGGGTACATGAGCTTCTGTAATCAGCGCGACCTCGAAGTGCTCCTCGGTATCGCAAAACCAGGTAGCCGCTGCCATTGGACTGGGACCAACTACCCAGAGTACGGAGACTGCGAGTGGTTTGGTTTCTGCGTCGATCTCGAAGACCTTGAGGACGACCTGCTCGAACGCGAGCTGCGCATCCGAGAAGCATTTCCACCGGGCATCCTGCCCAGCAACATCCAGCTAACGCGGAGAGTACACGACGCCAACGCTGACTACGAAGAACTGCACATGTTGTTGTATGACATGGACAGACTTACAGGATACGGACCTGACCCACGCCTCGAGACAATCTCTCAGCGCTGGGTGCGGGTAGAAAGGACGCCGCTACCATGGGAACTGGCGGATACCTAGGAGACCTGGATATCGATTGGGACGCTACATCATTCTCATGCGGGACTTGCGGCGAGGCAGTTCAGTTCACCGTAGAGACGGTTGTATTCACCGTGATGCTAGCCCAACTGACAGAGAAGGGCATGCAGTACTCGCCACTCATCTTCGAAGACGGTGACTTCCTCTATGAGCCCAACTTCATGTGTGAAGAGTGCTGCCTCGAGTCTATAGAAGAGCTTCGTAGCCAGATGCGTGACGTCCCATATGTCGAGGACAGCTACGCAGTCGCCAACTGCCACATCTGCCACAGTGGCATACGAAATGGTGAAGTCGTAGGGCTAGCTACCTCTGGTGAGGTTCGCCGCTCTAGGCGATCGCCAAACAACGAAGTAGGAACGTCCACTTTTGAGTGCACTACAGACGACCCAGTGCTGATGTGTGTCGGATGCATCAATGTGATGAACTCCGACGTAGTTGATGAGCTATGGGCAGATTCGATAAAACAGTTCCACGAATGCGCAGAAGGCACCATGATCAGGTGCTGGAGGAGCGGATGCCCGGCAGACCAAGAGAACCCTTGTGCAAACTGCCTAACTGATTCAAAGACCGGATGAGCAGAAAATGAACGACCAAGTTGAGACCGAGATTCAGTTGTCGACCGGCGGAGCCCTGCTCCCAGACGCCACATACAACCTCGAAGACATCATGCTGGCGTCTCTCATGACGCCAATGGGAGACCCACGCAACGACGACTGCATGATGGGCATGCCCTCAGTCCTGTGGGGACTGTCTGGCATCGGCAAGTCCGCCATCATCAAGCAGGCTGCAAAGCGCCTGGGGCTGCCTGTCGAGGTAGTCTACCCCGGCACACACGCCCCCGAAGACTTCAGCTCCTTGCCGGTCGTCATCCAGGACAGGCTGATGTCGGCATGCATGTTGTCGCAGGTCACCATCCTCAACGAATCCAAGGGTGGCCTTCTGTTCCTCGACGAGGTCAGCTGTGCTGCCCCCGCCGTCCAAGGTGCCATGCTGAGCATGGTGCTTGATCGCCGTGTTGGGTCCGTCAGATTCCACCCGGAGATCCGCATCCTGATGGCCGCCAATCCTCCAGAGTACTCCGCCGGCGGATGGGGCTTGGAGGCACCCTTCGCTAACCGGGCAGCGCACTGGTTCGTCAAGAAGCCGCCGCGTGCCAAGCTGATCGAGTGGCTGTTGACCGAGGGTTCACACAAGGTTCAGACCCTAGACCAGCCACGCAACAAGCTGAATGAGAACTGGGGCGAGATGTGGTCCCGCACCAAGGGTCTGTGGGCCGGCTTCGTGGAAGCACACGACTCGGTACGTAACATGCAGCCCAAGCCCGACAACGTGCAATCCGGATACTGCTGGCCGTCGGACCGCTCTTGGGAGTATGCATTCCGCTGCCTGACGACCATCAGGTGCCTGGGCATGGACTCCAAGCTCGAGCCCATGGTGATTGAATCCTGCGTCGGCGAAGGCGCCGCTACGGAGTACCTGTCGTGGGCCAAGAACGCTGACCTGCCAAACCCACGGGACGTGCTCAACAACGGCTGGAAGATCGACCGACGACTCGATCGCGTGCACGCTGTGTACGCCTCGGTCACGTCACTGGTGATCGATCAACCCGATGGCGCTGAACGCTACCACATGGCTGCACAGGCATGGAATCGCCTCAAGGAACTGGCGGATCACGGCCAGTTAGACATCGTGGCCACCCACGCTCAGGCTTTGATCGGCGATGGCCTCGGCCCAACAGCTCCCGGTATTCCACGTGAGCTCAAGGCGGCATCGGAGCCAGTCATCCTCCAGACCGGTCGGGTGAAGAACCTGACGGCACAGTTCAGAACATGACACCCAAGGCCATCAAGACCTACGACGTCCGGTGCTATGAGGCACTGGCCGTCGCCAGGTCGTACATCAAACGTGAAGCACCGTACTACGCCACCATCGTGTACGGCTTCATCCCATACTTCCAAGAGGGAATGGGTACACTCGGTGTCAGTCCTGGCATGCTGCTCCACATCGACCCCAAGTGGTACGTCGAGATGGATAAAGAGGTGGGACACATCAAGACCATCTCTAAGGAGGAAGCAACCTACAAGATGCAGGCCGGTGTCTTGGTACACGAGGTTGGTCACATCCTTCGTGGGCTGGAGCGTCTTGAAGCCATGATACGCGCCGGGTATCCCAAAAACATCGTCAACAAGGGATTCGATATCCCCATCAACGACGATATTGAAGAGGGCGGCTGGCTCCTCCCAGCTTGGGCCATCTACTCCCATACGTACGGCTTCAAGAAGAACCTGACAGGCGAGCAGTATGTAGATCTGCTCTCAGAGATGAAGGAGACACAACCTCAGAAGTACGAATCCATCAGCCGTATCACAGGAGGATCTGATGAAGGCAAGATTGGAAACGGAAAGTGCGGTGGGTGTGGTGGCAACGATCTCGGTGACTTCGAGGAGAAGCTTGATGCCGAGATCGGTCGCTCAAATGCAGACAAGCAAAGCATTCGCAGAGAGGCGATGGCTCAAGTTCGCGAAGCTGCTGCATCTGGTCGTGGCAACATCCCCAACTCCCTCAAGGAGCTACTCGCAAAAGAGAACGTAAAGTCTACGGTGCCCTGGAAGACCAGGCTGCGTAAGACAGTACGTCGCGTTACAGGCAAAGTGCAGTCGGGTCGCGCCGACTTCTCACTGCAACGCCCAAGCAAGCGATCCTGGAGTCGCGGCATCATCCGTCCAGGTATGGTCGAACGGAGACCAGAGATCATGTTCATTGAGGACAGCTCAGGTTCCATGGGCAAGCCTCAGTTGTTGTCCGTTCGTTCTGAGATCAAGGGTGTCTTCCAACAGCTCGGTATTGCAGACGCATGGTTCTGCGACATCGATTCAGCTGTGGCAGTAAAGCCTCGGCGCATCAGGTTGAAGGACCTGACAACACTGCCAGTACACGGTAGAGGCGGTACGGACTTCGTGCCCGGCATCGAGGTCGCTCAGACCTTGATTCCGAGACCGGATATCCTCATCTACCTCACCGACGGTGACGGCGCTGCACCGCGCTACGCGCCCAAAAACATGACGGTAGTGTGGTGCATCGTCCCAACACCACATGGCAGACGCCCAGCTCGATGGGGAGAACTTGTTCTTGTCAGCGACAACCAGAAGCTCATGGAACCCTATGAGAACTGGAGTGATGACGACGAGTAGTGTGTGTGTGGGGCCCGCTACGGTGGGCCCCACTTCTTTTTTATACTGCTGCTGACACACGACGCGCTGGCAGTTTGTCTGGCTGGGGGCGCATGTCTACCTGGGACACGGACTGGTTGATAGCCCCTTGCGGCCCACCACCAGGTCCCTGCATTTGCGACAGCAACTGCTGAACTAGCTGCGCGAGCTCTGGGCTCTGTGCTGCCAGATTCTCAAGTGCAACCTGATGTTGATCAGGCGGTAGCTGAACAATCTGCTCGGCCAGCATCTGAGCCATCTGCTCGATATCAATGCCAGCAGCAGCCTGGCCTCCCTCCGCCGGCGCCATTCCCTGTGATTGCTGAAGGCTCAACTGGCTCTGCATCTGCTGCATAGGATTAGGAGTCCCATTGGCTCCTCCTCCAGGTTCGCCGGGAGCGATGCCAGTGTTCTGTGCAGCGGCCATGACCTGCTGGGCCTTGACTTGCGCCTTGGACATCACCACCTGGGCCTCGCCCTGCACTTCGGCCATCGCCAGCTGCTGTTTCTTCGTAGACTGGAGACGCATGGCTGTCTCCTGCACCATGATGGCGTCTTCCTTCTCCTGGTCTAGATCTGCATCTGCCAAGAGGGTACGGTCAGAGATCTTCTGTGCCTGGTTGAGTTGGAACAAATAGGCCTTACGCTGAATGTCGTCGGCCATCTTGAACGGCTTGAAGCGTATCGTCGCTTCAGGCCAGTCCATGTACGCGGCCACCATCTTCATGATCCAGTTGGCCATCTGAATGTGCCGCTGGATGAACCCGAGGAACTGGTTCTCGAGCATGCGCATCGAGACGTTCGTACCTGCGTAGCTCATGCCGCCGATCAAGAACTCACGCGGCACGCCGAGGCCGCTCATGATGTGCTCACTCCAGGTTTGGATCTCCTGTGTCAGCATCAGAGCTCGGCCATCGCCACCAATGGTCTGATTGCCCAGCGGGATTGGCATGATGGGAATGTAGTTATTGTCTTGGCGCCATCTCGCGATCTCTGCAGCCACGTGGTCGCGCCAGTCCACCAGGTTGATGGTGGTGTACGGGTCACTGGTGCCGGAGCCAGACTGTGGGAACAGCACCCGTAGGGGCACGATATGCTCGAGCAAGATCGCTTCCTGCGCCTTCTTCATGATCTGCAGGTAGAACGTGTCTTTCAGAACCGGCAGTACAATGGGTGTTCCCCAACCACGATCCTGCTGCGCCAGTGTCGGACGCTTCATGTGAAAGAAGTTGTCCTTCGAGAAGACAACACCCTTCCGTTCACGCATGGCCTGAATAAAGACCTGTGGGATCGACTCCACCACATCCTTCTTGCCGATCACCACGTCGTTCCGCAAGTTTGGCGGAATCGTGTAGAAGTACGTGTGCTCACCTGTCACGTCGTTGTATGTGACTTCGACGTGTTCACAGTTCCACCGAATGGGATGAATGCCACTCGCGTCTCTGTAATAGAAGTCCGATGCTTCCGCCTCAGACGTGACGTTACACTTCGGACAACTGAGTCTGAACGTCAGGTTCGTGAAGCTCCAGTACTGACGAATCTTCTGGGCTCGCTCTGAGAACTTGCAGCTCTGACACGTGAGGTACTTGTGGAACGGGAACCCGAGGCTGACCATGCCGTTCCCGTACGTGTAGTAGTCGAGCCCGCATTCGATCTGAAATGAACGATAGCGAAGGTGCTCGCGGAAGTACTCCTCCCAGCGTGCCTTCACCTTGGCGTTTGGATGCTCCACCGTCAGATCGGTGATGGGGTACTCACTGAGCTTGAATACAGTAGCGTTGATCAACGGGTTGGTCAGGAAGTAATAACGACACCAACGGAACAACTGCTTGACTGTGACTGGGAGGTACGTGTGAGCAACATCGAAGAATGGGCTCGGGTAGTTCACGCCCTGAGTCACGCCATTCTGCATGCGTCCTCTCGTAGACGAGAAGCGCGATGTGCCCGAACCGGGACTTAGACCGAATCCACCGAGTGCAAAGCTCACAAGCTGCCTCCCATACCCATAGAACGCTCGGTAACAATGCGCT
>Ga0307377_10003661_pt1 | contig 17195 bp, 13 predicted proteins | sample TR3MG_FD_202535 | JGI IMG/M metagenome (GOLD analysis project Ga0307377, IMG submission 202535) | Soil microbial communities from Risofladan, Vaasa, Finland - TR-3 | ecosystem: Environmental > Terrestrial > Soil > Coastal area > Acid sulfate soil | place: Finland: Risofladan, Vaasa | collected... | reverse complement strand
GCATTGAACATCCTGCCCTTGACAGCCCAGCTTCTGGTCGAGGGCGGCGATAAACGCATCAAGCTCGATCCGCTGCTTGGCGTGAACCGTTACGGTTGCGGACCAACGCCCGACCCGAACCTGCTCGACTATTCTTCCGCTACCGCTTCGGTGATCTCGACGGCGGCATTTGCGGCAGCCAACCGGCTGCGTGAACGGCTGGAACAGGATATGCGTTACCTTGCACCAGACGCGATATATGAGCGTGAACTGGCACGGATACGCAGGGAGTTGCTGGCGTTATGCGAGCTCGGGGATTTACCGGAACCGGATATCGTCTTTGCCGCATCGGGCACGGATCTGCACCGGATCGCTGCGCAACTCACACAAGCCGCCTCTGACCAGCCCGCACTGGTGCTGATGGTGGATGAAACGGAAACCGGCAGCGGCATACGGGCCGCCATCACGGAGACGTCCCCCGCCATTGAAGTCGCTGCCGTCGCCTTGCGCAAGGCCGATGGCTTGCCGCGCAGCGCCGCGGAGATTGATGCACATTTTACCGAGCTTGCGCTGCAAGCCCATGCCGCCGGGCGCCATGTGCTGTTGATTCAGGCCGACATCTCGAAAACGGGCATGATTGCGCCCGGTTATGGTGCTACTGCCGCATTGCAACAGGCATTGGGCAGTCAACTTGACGTGTTGGTCGATGCCTGCCAGTTTCGCATTGCCCCCGTCACCTTGCGTGCTTGCCTGGCGCGGGGTTACAGCGTTGCTCTGACCGGATCGAAATTCGTGGGTGGGCCCAGTTTCTCCAGCGCACTGATCATTCCGGCCGGGACTGCCGGGCAGTTTCGTCAACGACCATTCCCGCGCAAATTGGCAAATTTTTCTGCCGCGGCAGACTGGCCGGATTGCTGGCCGGTGCGGGAGGTGCTGGGGCGATCCTGGAATTTTGGGTTGCTGCTGCGCTGGGATGCCGCCTTGAGCGAATTGCGCGCGTTCCGTTCATTGCACGAGGTTGACATAACCCGATTTCTGCAGAGCTTCGCGCGGTCGATGCAGACCAGGCTTTCCGGCAACCCCGCATACTCGGCGGTTGCTGTGCCCAGGCTGGATCGCAGCGCTTTGCTTGAAAAATCCGGCTGGGATCAGGTTCAGACCATATTCCCGTTTCAGCTGTACCGTGTCACCGACTCGGGAAGGCAAGCGCTCAATGCCGAGCAAACGCTGCAGGTCTATCGGGGTTTGCCGACTGCCGCGATGCACTGCCAACTCGGCCAGCCGGTCAACTACGGCGCCGAACGCAATGGATTACGCCTGTGCCTGAGCGCACGCCTGGTAGTGCAAGCGCTTGCGAATGACGGAAAAGGTGCCGACCGCATCATCACACAGGCATTGGCTGTACTCGACCAGGCGGCCCGTTTGGCGAATTTAACCTGAGCAGGGCGGTAGTGTGCACCACCGTTCGGGTTTTCATTCCATATTTCGGCACCCCGGCACTTAAGTTCCAGGCTGCCGCACCTTGAGTCCTCGCCGGCGCACTTGAATTAGCCTGGTTTCTGCGCGTTATTCCAGGCTTTACTTGCCAGGCAAGCTGCTACCTTTGCATTGTCGCAATGGGTTCAAATATTTGATGCGATCAAGCATCAACCCGAAAATGAGGGCAATGCCATGTCAAAACCAGCGGTGGTCAGACTTATCAGCAACACCAACGAGCAGCATTTAGCCGAGTCGCAGGCCATCCACGAGTCGCTCGGGCATGTTGAGGCCGAGCTGCAAGCCGAGCTGTCCGCACAGGCGCGCGCGCGTCTGAGTGCACACGCACGTGAGCTGGCGGAAACACGCGAACGTGCCGAAATGGAGTTGGCCGCGCAGCTGGAATTGACGTGCCGGGAAGAAAACAGGCTTGCCGAGGTTATTCAGGCCAACCTGGAAACAGCAAAATTGGCGACGGCAGAAGTTCAGGACAGGCTGGATTCCGAGCTGATGCTTCAAGCCGAGAACCGGGCAAGGCTGGAATCAGAGCTGCAGCTCAAAGCGGAAAATCAGGCAAGGCTGAATGCCGAGCAGCAGGCGCATGCCGAGTTGAAGCAGCGTTTGTTGTACGAACAAAATACGCGCGCTGCCGCCGAAGCAAAAACCAGGGCGGAATCCGATCTGGCTTTGCTGACAGAAAATCAATGGAAAATAAAGCTTGATGCCCAGCTTGAAGCCGAGAAAAAGCTGCGCCTGCTCCAGGATGCGGTTGCCGAACTGGTGGTATGTACCGAGCAGGTCACTGCAGAACGTTATGCCGCCGAGCAGGCGCAAATGCTCGAGGCAGAGGAAAAATTCAAGCTGGAAACCCGCCTTCGTGACATGGCATCCCAACGGGCTGAAGCTGATGCCGAATATGCGCGGCTGGCAAAAAACAGGATCGATGCCGAGCAAGACGAACTGGATCACATCTACGAGCGCAACCAGGCTGAGCGTTCTGCGCTACAGGCTGCTGAAAATCGGGCCAGACTTGAACAGGAGCTTGCCAGGCAGGCTGGAGAGAATGAGTCGGTCGACAAGGCCATTGCACTGACTCTGGAAGAGAAGATTCGCCAAGAACAGCAGTTCGTCGCACAGCTGAACTTGAAACTGGCGGCCGAACAAGCGGAAGTTCGGGCCATGGATGCCCGTACCTGTGCAGAAACCCTTGCATTGAGCGAAAGTGAAACGCGTCTTGTCGCCTGCCGGGAGGCCGAGATGGCCGCTCTGGCGAGAGCCGAAGCGGAGCGTGCGGCCGCCGATGCGTTCATTCAGCGCAAGATACTTGAGGAACAAGCCAGGGTTGTGGTCGAAACAGCGGAACGCGATGAAAATCTGGCATTCGAGGCGGCCAGACATCGTGCCAACAAGGCGCGGGAACTGGCGAGAGCCGAGGCGGAACGCAAACTCAAGGCGGAACAGGATGCCGCTGCGATATTGCTGTCGCAGGCCGACGCTGACAGGATGGCAGCGCAGCATCAGGAGCAGGCCAATGTTTTGCTGCGCAAGGCCGAACTGAAAGCCAGAGAGTGCATGAACAGTGAATTGGCAGCCAGCCAGGCCGCGGCTTCCAAACTGCAAGCCGAGTCCGAACTGGCTGCGCTGGCGAAGCAACGCGCCGCAGTCGAATTGGAAGCTGCGCGCGCGGTTGAGCTCAAGCTGCAGGCTGAAGCGAAGCAGCTCGAAATGGAACATGAACGGATCGTTGTTGAGCGACAGGCCCAGCATGTGGCGGAACACAAGACTGAAATCGAAGCGCAGATCATTGCCGAGATTGAAGCGCGTATGGACGTTGAATTGCACGCGATCAATGCGGATAACGAACGCCTGGAGCTCGAGGTTCACACCAGGGAAATGGCCAAACAGGCGGAAATACTTAATGAACAGGCAGTCCAATGCGCCCGGGATTTTGAGAAAGCCGGAGTTCGTGCCCTGAATATTGCCAAGGTTCGAGCCGAAGCTGAAAGCGAGGCACTCAGGGCCGAGGAAGCCAAGATACATGCAGAGGCCCTTGCTGCCGTGGCGTTCCGCAAACAGGCTGCAGCGTGCGAGCTTGCCCGGATTGAAGCGATGGCACGAACCGGGAATATGGAGCAACGGCTTGCTATTGAAGAAGCCAATGCCGCCGCCGCAGAACAGGAATGCACCCACCGCGAAGCGCTGGCTGCTGCTGCCGCACAAAAACGCAGCGCAATTGCAGAGCAGGCGAGTTCGGCGGCCGAACAGCGCGAGCAGCTGGAAATCCAATTGCTGGCGCAACAGCAGCAATATCTTGAGCAGGAGCAGCAATTGCTCGAGCAGGCGCTTCAACTCCAGACGCTGGCCGAAGAAACAGAACGGGCCATGCAGTTGCGCATCAGGGAGCAGAGCGAAGCGGTGAACGCAGAGCAGGCCAAAATCGCCGCCGAGCAGGCCGTGATTTTTCGTTGCAGGGAGCTTGCCGATACCGCGAACCGGCAGGCAGAAGAAGCTGCGCGCCTTGTTGCGGAGATGAACGAAAAGCGGATTGCGGAAGAACAGTGCGCTGCCCGGGCAGAACAGGCGAAAATGCTCGCCGAACAGGCTGCATACAATGCTGCCCACGAGCGTGCCGTCATCGCCGAACAGGCCGAACAATATGCGGCGCGCCAGAATGAAATTGAGCGAGAATTGCTGGCCCGGCAACAGGCAAGGCTGGAGAACGAGCGGGAAATACTGGTTGAAACCGAAATGCGGGTAAAGTCTGAAGCCCAGGCCTGTGCGGATTCGGAGCAACGCAAAATCTGCATGCAGCGTGCCCGTCTGTCCGCACAGGCCAAGGCAGAGCTGGCACAGGAAGAATCACGCGTGGCGCGACAGCTTGCCGAATTGGAAGCGAAGGGGAATGTGCTGCTTCATGCCCGGATCGCACACTCACGCAAGGAAATCATGACACGTCGCCTGACGACGGGCCTGAACAGGATCAGGCAAATCGGCAGGCCGGGAAAAGCGGCCGGAATTGTCTTCGCTTCGATTTTTATCGGGCTTGGCCTGAAACTTTACAGCATGCAGCCCGAAGGGATTCTTCAACCGTTCCGCGCCGGTATGACGCATGCGGACAAGGTTGTGGCGGGTGCTGCCCGGGGCGAATTGAAACCGGGAAGCGTTCACCCTGCGGCGTATATCGCTCTGGACAACCTGAAATTAACCGATCATTTGGGAGAATAATATTTTTGAGCTTTGCATGATTGCGGGCATCCCGGAAAATTCAGCGATCATCCGCGGATTATGGAGTGCTGAATGACGGTAGTCGCGGTATTCAATCAAAAAGGGGGGGTGGGCAAGACCACCACCTGCCTGAATGTAACGGCTGCGCTGGAGATATTGCAGCAATTCCCGATCGCCTTGGACCTTGATCCCCAGGCGCATCTGACCCTGTCCTGCGGGATCAAATCGGTTCCGCAGGACAGCGGCCTGGCCGAATTCTTCAAGAATAAAACCCCGCTTGACAGCTTGTTGCGTGAAACACCGCGCGGCTGGCAAATCATCCCCGCCTCGCTGGAACTGGCAAAAGTAGATGCGCTGTACGGCAGCGACGCTAAGGCGGCGACACTGCTCAAGCAGGGATTGCGGGAAGAGCTGGCGCTATCCGGTGCCCCCATCCTGATCGATTGCTGCCCGATGCTGGGCGTACTGACGCTGAACGCATTGCTGGCCAGCGATCGGGTGTTGATTCCGGTATCGGCCGATTTTCTCTCGCTGCAGGGTGTGTATCGGTTGGACAGCGCACTCAATGTGCTGGAAAAAAAATTGCAACGCAGTCTGGAGCGGCGCATTGTGGTCACGCGCTTCGATTCGCGGCGCAAACTTTCTTACGACATTTTCGACAAGCTCAAGGAACGCTATGGCGCGCTGGTCTGTAATACGCGTATTGGCGAGAATGTGGCGCTGGCGACCAGTCCGATGCATAACACCGATGTGTTCGCTTATGCGTCACACAGCCCCGGTGCGGCGGACTATATGGCGTTGACCAAGGAATTGCTGGACACCGGATTTTTCACCGGCAACCAATAATACCGGGTTTGCGTTTCGCTTCAACCGGGAAATGATATTCAGCGCCACTATACGGTTTGCGCCAACCATCACATGTGCCAAATGTGCAGGGCGGTGCGGTGCAAATCATCCACCGGCACGGTTTCATGCGGTATCTGATCAGGGATGGCAAAGGTGCTGCTGATAAACAGTGTACCGGGGCGCATTTCGGCACGCACCTTGTGCCAGAGCCTTTCCATCGGCACCGGCGACAGATACGCGAACACGACATCGTATTGCGACAAATCGCAGCCCCAAAAGCTACCCCAATGTACGCTGCTGTTGCGGTAGCCGCCTAGCCGGATCCTTAGCCAACTCCAAAAGTACGGCAAGGGCGCTGCTTCCACGCCGGTATACGATCCGTCGGGTCGGGCTCCGGCGAGGTGCGTCAATACTCCGCCCAGTCCGGAACCCATATCCAGGAATGCAAAGCCAACGCCGGAATTTTCGGAAGGCAGCAACCGTTCCAGTGCCTGCCATACCCTGGTGCTGGAAAGATACAACGGGACCTGGCTGCGAAAAGTACTCCAATACACCAGTACGGTTACCATGAATGCCGCCAAGAAGAGGCCGGGCGGTAACCCTGCGCCTAGCAATAGCAACAGGGTAGGGACAAACAGCAGTTGCATGGCCAGCCACCAAACGGCAAGGCCGGAAAAATAGCCGAATAGTGCGGCCAGTATTCCGCATCCCCAGGCAAGCATAAACAGCGAGGCGCGTACACCGGTGATTTCAACCGTCAGCCATGTGAACAGGCATGCCGCACATTGCAACAGTAAAGCGGTAACGGAAGGGGGAAATTTTTTGTAAAGAAGCCGCATCTGACTATGAGTTACATCTTGTCCGGAAAGCGCCATGATAATGGCGAAACGGACCAGCTTATTTCAAGTATTCTGCATCTTGTTTTTACTGCATTGATTAATAACTGAATAAATATTTCAGTTATACCCTAAAGTATTTTCGAATCGTGACGATAAACATACCAGGCGATTTATCGGTGCAGCTTCCCTTGCAAGCACCCTTCGTTTTTCCCATTCTCTTTCTGCCCTATTGGTAAAGAGTGTAAATCTTTGTAAGAAAACCCCCTACAGGAACGATTCCTGAATTCGTACAGAATAATTGGCGAGCCTCCAATTATTTGTCCGCTCTTCGTCATGAATAATGCGTTCAACGAAATCGGCTGATCGAGATTGCGATAAAAATAATTTTGGAATGAATGCTGTTAACTTTTAAAGTTATCCGTGTTGCACGGGCTTACAAGGGGGCGATATGAACATCACGCAATTGCAAGAGGGTATTCGTGACATCAATTTGACATATCTGATGCTGGCTCAACAAATGATCAAGGCAGATAAAGCCGCTGCAATTTTCCGTTTGGGTATCGGGCAGGATCTGGTGGACGTGATCGCTCGGCTCACTCCACCACAAATCATAAAAATGGCAGCTTCCAACATGCTGCTTTGCCGCTTTCGCTTCGACGAAAAGCTGTTGCTTAATCTGGTTACCGATTACAGCAAGGATCGCATGATGTCGCAGGCTCATGCGGCGATACTGATGTCGGCGCAAGCAGTTGAAGAATTAGCCTAGCCGGGACGCAACCATGGCCAGCAAAACCGTAATGGGCGAAGCCCAGCAGGTAAAGATTGCGATTGACCTGATTGAAATGGGTGCGCGCCTGCAGTTGTTGCAGGAAGAAACCTCGCTGAGCCGCGAGCGCCTGCTCAGGCTGTACAAGGAAGTCAAGAATGAGTCGCCTTCCAAGGGAATGTTGCCCTACTCGACCGATTGGTTCATGAGCTGGCAGCCGAATATCCACTCGTCTTTGTTTATGGATATATACCAGTTTCTGGTCAGGAATGCCGGGATAGACGGTGTGCATGCGCTGATTTCCGCTTATCGCCTGTATCTCGACCAGGTGCACGGTATTGAAAACGCAGAGCCGGTACTCAGCATTACCCGTGCGTGGTCGATGATCCGCTTCTTCAATGCGGGCATGATGCAACTCATCCCCTGCCAGGAATGCGGTGGTCATTTTGTGACCCATGCCGGTGACCTGCATGTCAATTATGTTTGCGGCATCTGTCACGCTCCCGCGCGTGCCGGAAAAACAAATGCAGCCAGAAAAATCCTGAACAACACATTGCAAGCCGCCGATCATGCGGTCTGACCGTTAGCGGTATTGCGGTTTTATCCAGCCGCGGCAAAGCGTTTTCGCGGCTGCGATTTTTCAATCGAACGCCATGCCGCTGATAAAGTCGCATTCTGGCGGTGCAAATTTGTTTTAGAATGCACCCGAGTTATCATCACCGCAATTTAAGGGGGGCGCGAGATGGTTGCCGAGTTGATGGCCAATATACGGCGGTGTACTTGCACTAAGGCTGTCGTATCGCGGAACTAGCAACGGGGTATCCATGGGTCTCTTTCGCGCGGAAGAATAGAAATCAGGGAGCGGGTCATGTTGGTGATCATCGGTTATGTGGTGGTGTTGGGCGCGGTATTCGGCGGCTTTGCATTGGGGGGCGGGCACCTGGCTGCCCTGATGCAGCCGCTTGAATTGCTGATGATCGCAGGCGGGGCGGGGGGCGCGTTTCTGGTCGGCAACAACGGCAAAGCAATCAAGGCGACACTCAAGGATCTGCCGAAAGTGCTGAAGGGCAGCAAATACAACAAGAACAGCTACATGGAGCTGATGGCTTTGCTGTATGAACTGCTCGGAAAAGTGCGCAAGGAAGGATTGATGTCGATAGAAGGCGATGTGGAACAGCCCGAGGAAAGCCCGATCTTCGCCAAATATCCCCAGGTGCTGAAAGACCACCATGCTGTCGAATTCATGACCGACTATTTGCGCATCATGGTCAGTGGCAACCTGAATTCGATGGAAATCGAAAACCTGATGGACGTGGAAATCGATACCCATCATCACGAGGCGATGATTTCGTCCCATGTCATCGCCAAGCTGGGCGACGGGATGCCTGCATTCGGTATCGTGGCGGCGGTGATGGGCGTGGTGCATACCATGGAGTCAGTGGGCGTTCCGCCTTCTGAATTGGGGATGTTGATCGCCCACGCGCTGGTTGGCACGTTCCTCGGCATTTTACTGGCTTACGGTTTTGTCGGCCCGTTGGCAACCCTGCTTGAACAAAAAGCCGAGGAAGGCACCAAGATGTTGCAGACCATCAAGGTCACGTTGTTGGCCAATCTCAACGGCTATGCGCCGGCAATGGCGGTCGAATTCGGGCGCAAGGTGCTCAATTCGACCGAGCGTCCTGGTTTCCTTGAATTGGAAGCGCATGTCAAACAAAAGCGCTGAAGCGGAATTGCCGGTGAAAGGATACCGCGTTGAAAAAAACGGCTTCCCGTTTTCCGGCTCTATCATGAATCCCGGCTCCTGAGTCATGTCCGAAGACAAGAACAAAAGACCCATTGTTGTAAAGCGCATCAAGAAGGTGGTCGGCGGTCATCACGGCGGCGCCTGGAAGATCGCCTATGCGGACTTCGTCACGGCGATGATGGCGTTCTTCCTGCTGATGTGGCTGCTGGGTTCGACGACCAAAGGCGATCTCAAGGGAATTTCCGAATACTTCAAGACACCGCTTAAAGTCGCCCTGTTCGGCGGTTCCGGGAGCGGCGACAGTTCCAGCATCATCAAGGGAGGCGGGCAGGATCTGACGCGCAGCGAGGGTCAGGTAAAGGAGGGCGAGCTCCAGCCGAAAAAGAAGATCATCAACCTCAAGGCTGCGCCTGAGGACTACCTGCGACTGGAGCGGCTCAAGGAAATCGAAAAGCTCAAAACCCTGAAAGCAGGCATCGAGGACATGATAGACAAAAGCCCCGCTTTGCAGAAATTCCGCAACCAGATACTGATCGATATGACCACCGAAGGCCTGCGCATCCAGATTGTCGACGAGAAGAACCGGCCCATGTTCAAGAGCGGCAGTGCCCAACTCGAGCCCTACACCAGGGTAATCCTGCATGCGATCGGCAAGCTGCTGAACCAGGTCCCCAACAAGGTGAGCTTGTCCGGGCATACCGATGCTGCGCCTTACATCGGAGGCAGCAAAGGCTACAGCAATTGGGAATTGTCCGCCGACAGGGCCAACGCTTCACGCCGCGAATTGATCGCGGGCGGCATGATGCCGGACAAAGTTGTTCGCGTGGTAGGTCTGTCTTCGTCGGTATTGTTTGACAAAAAGAACCCTTTGGATCCGGTCAATCGCCGCATCAGCCTGATCGTGATGAACAAGAAAGCCGAAGAAGCGGCGCAGCACGATGGCGGTGTGGTGAATCCGGATGGCGAGCCGGACGATGTGCAGAACGGCGATTCCGTCACGAATACCCTTGCAGCCGTATCCGGTGTCACGGTTGCGCCCACGCTCGCACCCTCAGTCAAACCTGCAATGCCCGTGTCCGCGACACAATAACGCTGCACCCGGTTGGTTTTTTCCCGCACCCACCTGATTCCGCTCACGGGTTGGGCCCCGCTGCGGCTCAACGCGTATCCCTTTGCGTTCTTCGATTCCGTGAATTGGCAGGTAATTATTTCCCTGTTCCCCTAAAGAAAGCTGATTTCATGCCGATATGCTTAGTGCTCCCTTGGTGATCGTTTCGGGATTGGGAATTCACGCAAAAAAATATATGGGAAGGCAATCAAATCATGAATAACTGGTGGAACAAACTTTCGCTGAAGAGCAAGTTGCAGATACCCATCCAACTTATGCTGCTGGTGGTGCTGTTGCTGACGCAACATGTTGCCATGGACAAATACAAGGCCGAGGTTCTTGATCAGGCGAAGCAGAAAGCCATGATATCTTCCGACGGCCTGTTGAACGGGCTGAATGTCATGATGGAAGGCGGCATTATCAGCGATCCCACCCTGCGCACCCTGATGGTCGACAAGATGAAGGATTCTGCCAATGTTCTGGACTTGCGCGTCATTCGCGCCAAACAGGTTCAGGACCAGTTCGGCCCGGGACTGCCCTCCGAGCAGGCGGTTGATGATATGGATCGCACTGCAATCGCAACGAAGAAAATCCAGACCGAATTGCTGGTCAAGGATGGCAAGAATGCCTTGCGCGTGGTAACGCCGTTCATCGTCAGCACGAATTTTCGCGGCACCAATTGCCTGAATTGCCATCACGTCAAGGACGGTTCGGTAAACGGTGCGGGCAGCATCACGGTGGATCTCAGTCAGGAATACGCGATGTTGCACAAGGCGGATTACATGCTTTGGGGCGTACAACTCGCGATTCAAGTCGTGCTGTTTTTTGGAATCGGTTGGCTGATTACAATTATGACGCGACCGGCCCGTGAACTGCAGCTTGCCATGCAAAACATGCAGGCCAGCGGTGACTTGTCCAAACGCGTGGTGGTGCGCAGCCAGGACGAGATCGGCAAGACCGCACATGCATTCAATGCCCTGATCGACGGTTTTGCCGCGATTATCAGCAAAGTGATCAGCAGTGCCGGTACCGTCACCAGTACCGCCGCGCAACTGGCCGCATCCTCGCTGAAAACATCCCAGGCCTCGCAGGCGCAGAATGAGGCGGCGGCTTCCACCGCATCGGCAGTGGAGCAGATTACCGTGAGCATCAATTCGGTGGCGGCGAATACCCAGGATGTGCGCAAATTGTCCGAGCAGAGCCTGGACCAGACCCGGCAGGGAAACCAGAGCGTCACGGCGATGATCGCCGAGATCGGGCACGTGCAGGAGGCGGTGACCCAGATCGCAGGGTCGGTGAAGGAGTTTGTCGACAGCACCCGCGCGATCGCCGGCATGACCCAGCAGGTCAAGGATATCGCCGACCAGACCAATCTGCTGGCGTTGAACGCGGCGATTGAGGCGGCGCGTGCCGGCGAACAGGGCCGGGGTTTTGCCGTGGTTGCGGATGAAGTACGCAAGCTGGCGGAAAAATCGGCCAGGTCGGCCAGCGAGATCGATCAGGTGACCAACTCGCTGAACCAGAAATCCGCCTCGGTCGAAGCGGTGGTGCAAAACGGTTTGAGTTCGCTGCAGGCTACCCAGGAACAGGTGGGGCGTGTCTCGGCAATCCTGACCGAAGCGGGTGATGCAGTATCTAAATCGAGTCACGGCGTAAGCGATATCGCCGCATCGGTCAGCGAACAAAGTCTGGCCAGCACCGAGATTGCACGCAATGTAGAGAAAATTGCGCAGATGTCGGAAGAGAATCATGCCGCAATGCAAACGAATAGCCGGGACATTGCGCGACTCGAGAGTCTGGCGGCCGAGCTGCAGGCCGCGGTGAGCAAATTCAGGGTGTAGTTCGGAGCGGCGCGTTTATGCGGTACTGATCGGGGCCCGCGGGGCGGTATCGCAATTCAGGTTGATTTTTTTTAAGGAAATAAGGGATGCAAAATAAAAACGCTTATGTGTCGCAAAAAGAGGTGCCATTTCCGGCCGGTACGGTGCTGGTCTCCAAAACCGACACCAAGGGTATCCTTACCTATGTCAATGATCAGTTCGAGAAGATCTCCGGCTATACGCGCGCAGAGCTGATCGGCAAGAGCCACAACATCGTGCGGCATCCCGATATGCCGCCGCAGGCTTTCGAATGGCTCTGGAATACCATCAAGCAGGAGCTGCCGTGGCGTGCCCAGGTCAAGAATCGCTGCAAGAATGGCGACCATTACTGGGTGCGCGCCACCGTGGCACCGATCATCGAGAACAACCGGATCACCGGCTATGTATCGGTACGCCAGCCGCCTACCCGCGCCCAGGTATCGGAGTCCGAGGCGCTTTACCGTGAGTTGAACCAGTCGGGGGCGAAGATCGTTTCCAGGTACGAACGGTTCAAGTTCAAGAATTGGCCGATCTTTCTGAAATTGAATTCTGGCGTCCAGGTCGCGTTGCTGGTGATGTTGGGGCTGGGGCATGTGTTCCTCTCGTCCAACCTGGACGTCCCCGCATCCATGCAAATGAAGTTGATCGGCGCGCAGGCGGTGCTTCAGGTACTGCTGTTCTTCATCCTGAATTTTTGTGTCAACAGGTGTGTGGTCAGCCGGGTGCGCACTATGGCTGCGGATATGAAAGATATCATGCAGGGCAACCTTGAAGGTGAAGTCGATATCGACGGCCGCGATGAGCTGGGCAGGTTGTTGTGCGAAGTTCAGTCGATGCGCACCTTCCTGCGCACCATGGTCGATGAGATCGGTGTTCCTATCACCCAGATTCAGGGCAGCATAAAGGATCTCGATGCACGGGTGGCGAGCGTTGCGGCCAACGCCATGACCGAGCAGGACCACATTCAGTCGATCGCCGCCACAATGGAAGAGTACAGCCAGTCGGTGGCGGAGGTGGCCAACATGGCGGCAGACTCGCTGGCCGATGCCCAGGCGATGAGAAAAACGGTTGAAGAGAACAATCGCAACATGGAATTGAGCATCACCTCGACCACCAAAGTCGCCGATACCGTGCAGTCATCCAGCAAGACGATTTCCGATCTGGGTGTGTCCATCCAGAAGATCGGCGCGATCGCGAATGCGATCAAGGATATCGCCGACCAGACCAATCTGCTGGCGCTGAACGCGGCAATCGAGGCGGCGCGAGCCGGGGAACAGGGGCGCGGTTTTGCGGTGGTGGCGGATGAAGTGCGCAAACTGGCGGAGCGCACCGCAACCAGCACCAAGGACATCGCCAGTACCATAGGTGAGATCAATGCGATTTCCGGGGCTGCGGTGAAGTCGATGCAGGGAGCCGTTGTCGATGTGGCAAACGGGATAGACCTGATCCGCAAGAACGGCGAAGGGTTAAAGGAGATCATGGCTGCGGCAGAGAGCGTGTCCGGCCGTATCGAGCATATCGCGTCGGCATCCAAGGAACAGTCAGTGGCCGGGCAAAGTGTCGCGAACAGCCTGGAGAATGTCACCGGTTTGGTGGACAGCAACACACTGTCGGCGAGGGATGCCAAGACTGCGGCGGAGTCGCTGGCAAAGTCAGCCGACGAGTTGAAGAAGGCCGGCTATCCATTGACCAAGTGCGCAATGGGATAAATTCCACCCGCCTGTCAGGAAAAGAACCGGGAAAAATCAGGGTAAGTATTGCAAGTTTTTCATTGTCAGGATGGAGTTGGATTCGGAGCGGGTTTAAGGAGAAAGACAAATGTCTGGCCTGTTGAAAAGTATCGATGCACGTACCAAGCTGGCGGGAACCAACAAGCTGGAAATACTGATGTTCTCGCTGGGCAAGGATGCGCGCAGCAAGCGTGAAGAGACATTCGGCATCAATGTTTTCAAGGTGCGCGAGGTGATGCGCATTCCCGAGATTACCCGCGCACCGGACATGCCGGCTTCGGTGGAGGGCATGGTGAGTTTGCGCGGCGTTCTGGTGCCGGTGATCGATCTGGCCAAATACATCGGCATTGAATCCGATTGCAAGCCGGAGATCATGATCGTTACCGAATATAACGGCCAGACCCAGGGGTTCCTGGTCAAGGCGGTCGATAATATTCTGCGGCTGGACTGGTCGGCGATGCGTGTACCCCCGGCGATGTTGCTGGCGGAAATGGGCGGGCTGGTGACCGCAGTCACCGAGTTGAAGGATGGGCGCCTGGTGATGATGATGGATGTGGAAAAAGTCCTCTCGGAAACCACCCGCTACGACGACGAAACGGTTTTTCAAACTGTCCAGCCGCTGGGCAAAGAACGACTGGTATTTTTCGTCGATGACTCTTCGGTTGCGCGCAAACAGATCGCGCGCACACTGGATGCGATGCAGGTGAAATATACTTCCGCGATCAATGGCCGCCAGGCCTGGGATGAACTGGTGAAAATGGCAGGCAACGCGGATGCGACGAACACCCCGCTCAGGAAAACCTTGCATGTCATCCTGACCGATGTGGAGATGCCCGAGATGGACGGCTATATGCTGACGCGCAAGATCAAGGCGGACAAGCGATTCTCGGGTATACCGGTGTTGATGCACTCTTCGCTGAGCAGCACTTCCAACCAGCAACTCGGCAAGGCGGTTGGGGTGGATGAGTATGTGGCGAAATTTGAACCGCAGAAGCTGGCGCAGAAACTTGCGCAGATGCTGGTTTGAGGAGAGGCGGATATGAGCTATACGGAAGATATGCTGGATGTTGGCCAGGAAGATGTTCAGAGCCAGATCGATGCGCGGTCCAGTCTGGCAGGATCCAACAAAATGGAGATCCTGCTGTTCAGTCTGGGCAGCAATGAAAAATTCGGGATTAACGTATTCAAGGTCAAGGAAGTTTGCCAGGCCGGCAAGATTACCCGTACCCCGAATATGCCGAAGGGTGTTGAAGGTATCGTGTCATTGCGCGGTCATGTGATGCCGGTGCTCAATCTGGCCAGCTTTATGGACATGGAACCGGTCGAGCCATACCAGACCATGATGGTTGCTGAATTCAACAATCACATTTTGGGGTTCATGGTGCAGAGCGTGGATCGCATCATCCGCGTCGACTGGGACAAGGTGCGCGCCACGGAGGGGATGCTCTCCGACAAGGGGGCGCTGATCACCGCCATTTCCGAGTTGCCCGACGGTACGCTGATCTCGATACTGGATGTCGAGCAGATTCTGGCCAATGCTTTCGGCGAAGCGGTTGTAGGCGAGGTCGAACGGATCGAATCGGATCATGAATTGTGCGTATTTTTTGCCGACGACTCGATGGTGGCGCGCAGAAAGATCGCCGAAGTGCTGGACAAGATGGGCCTCAAACATATCCAGTCGAACAATGGTAGCGAGGCCTGGGACAGGCTTAAGGCCATGGCCGATTCGGCACAGAGCACCGGAACGAATTTGCACGACCAGATACAGGTGATCCTGACCGATGCGGAAATGCCGGAGATGGACGGCTATGTGCTGACCCAGCATATCAAGTCGGACCGTCGATTTGACGGTATCCCGGTGGTGATGCATTCTTCGCTGTCTTCCGAGGCGAACCGGTCGATGGGCAGAAAGGTCGGCGTGGACCATTATGTGGCGAAGTTTGACTCGACCATCTTGTCGTCAACGCTGCGACCATTATTGACTTAGCAGGAAAATACCGACAGAACATGAAAATACAGGACGTAAATGAATTTGTGGCCCAGCCGCATGGTTTTATCCCGCCGGTTTTCCGCAAATTGAAGAGAGGTTGTCATGGCAATTGAAGATACGAGATTTTTGGTGGTGGATGATTTTTCCACGATGCGGCGCATCGTGCGAAATCTGCTCAAGGAACTGGGTTTTGTGCATGTGCAGGAAGCCGAGGACGGTGTCGAGGCCTTGGCCAAACTGCGTGCCGACCCGTTCGATTTCGTGGTGTCCGACTGGAACATGCCCAACATGACCGGTATCGAATTATTGCAGGCGATTCGCGCGGATGAAAAACTCAAACATCTGCCGGTGCTGATGGTGACCGCCGAGGCGAAGAAGGAAAATATCATTGCAGCGGCACAGGCGGGCGCGAGCGGTTATGTGGTCAAACCATTCACGGCAGCGGTGCTGGATGAGAAGTTGAAAAAAATATTTATAACCATGCAAAAGTGAGCATAGACATGTCAACCAATACTGCCGCTCAGGATCCCGATGATCTGGAAGCGTTGTTCGATAGCATTCTTGCGGCGAATTCCGCTGAGGCCAATCCGGCGGTGGTGGTCGCTGAAATACTCCCGCCGGCTCCGCCTGCCAAACAGGTACAGAGTCCGGCCACTTCCGGCAACGAGGGCGATTCAAGCAAGGTGATCAACAAGATCGGCCACATGGCGCGCACATTGCACGACACGCTGCGCGAGCTCGGTCTGAACAAGCAGATCGAAAAAGCGGCATCCTCGATACCCGATGCGCGTGACCGGCTCAATTATGTCGCGACCCTGACCGAGCAGGCTGCCGTGCGCGTGTTGAATGCGACCGAGGCGGCGCAGCCGCTGGTGGAAAAGATGGAGGTCGAAGCGCACCGGCTTTCCGGGCAATGGCAGTTGCTGTTCGATAAAAAGCTCGATGTCGAACAATTCAAGGGACTGGTCATGCAAACTCAGGGATTCCTGTATGAGGTGCCCAAGCATGCCAAGGCCACCAATGCTTACCTGATGGAAATCATGATGGCGCAGGATTTTCAGGATCTGACCGGTCAGGTGATCAAGAAAATTACGGCCGTGACCAAGGAAATGGAACAGCAGTTGCTGGCGTTGCTGGTTGAAAACGCCCCCGCTTCAGTCAAGACGGATTTGCATGCCGGATTGTTGAATGGGCCGGTAATCAATCCGACCGGCCGCACCGATATCGTCAACAGTCAGGATCAGGTGGATGACTTGCTGGAAAGCCTGGGCTTCTGATACAGGGGGTTGCTGGCAAAAGCATATGCAGCAATTATTAACTTAACGGCCAATAATGGGGTTATAGAAATGAATGACTTTGCCGGCATGGAAGAACTGCTAAGCGACTTCTTGATTGAAGCGGGTGAAATGCTGTCGGATGTCGACAGCAAACTGATGCAACTGGAGAAATACCCGTCGGATAGCAAGCTGCTCAACGAGATATTCCGCGGGTTTCACACCATCAAGGGCGGTGCCGGCTTTCTCAATGCAAGCGAGTTGGTGGCCATTTGCCATATCACCGAAAACCTGTTTGACAAGTTGCGCAATCGTGAATTGACGCTGACTGCCGAGCTCATGGATGTGATCTTCGCCGC
>Ga0307377_10003660_pt1 | contig 17200 bp, 27 predicted proteins | sample TR3MG_FD_202535 | JGI IMG/M metagenome (GOLD analysis project Ga0307377, IMG submission 202535) | Soil microbial communities from Risofladan, Vaasa, Finland - TR-3 | ecosystem: Environmental > Terrestrial > Soil > Coastal area > Acid sulfate soil | place: Finland: Risofladan, Vaasa | collected... | reverse complement strand
CAATTAACATTTCTCTAGTTTTCATTTTTCCACTCCGCTTTAAGTTCACCGTTGGTTATCTTCTCAATCAGTAACTGACTAGGTTTAGGTATGCGTCCAGCTTTGACCCAATTATGAAAGCTTTGTGCTGTCATTTTATGTGGCGTGAGGCTGGTTGCTTTAGCAAAGCGATAAGCGTTGCCAAAATAATCGATTAAATCTTGTGTTGTCATAATATTTTCCTCATTAATTAACTACATAATACGACAAAACTCTTGACTAGTCAATATCTTTGTGTGATAATGGTTTTACGTCATCCGGCGTGGACTTTAACAGTAAAGAGGATATAAAGATGAGACAGCAGATTGAGTTGGTGGATAGAGAATTCAGTTTGGCAGATAATGTTGATCGCTTAATTAAGATTAACAACAAGATTAAAGAGTTAGAGGTTGAAAAGGCGGCATTAACATCAGCTATTATTAGTGACTTATCTCACAACAAGAACGGTGAGCAAACATATAGTGTAGGCACAATGAAAGTCACCTGTCGCACACCTCAAATCTTGAGTTTAGATAAGAAGGCTTATCTGTCTGGTGATGTGTATTTAGACCCAGCCTTTGATCCTATCGAGACAAGCACCAGTTTCAAAGTCAACCGTGCAGCGTATGAAGATTATCTTAGTAAAGCCCCACAGACGGCCAGAATTGCTCTTGATATGTTGATTCAATCTAAGCCTGGTAAGGCTAGCGTTGTTGTGAGGATGTAATGAGTATTCTAGACTCGATACAAGTAACGGGGGCATTAGCTCCCCGCATTACAATCTACGGAAGCCCTGGTATTGGTAAATCGACACTTGCTAGCCAGTTCCCAGACCCTTTATTTCTAATGACTGAGCAAACGGGCTTGGTGGGCATTAACGCCATTCAACCGGTCGATAATTTTGGTGACTTTTGGCGTAACGTCAAACAGTTATTGAAAGAGCCTGAATTGCCGTTTAAGACGATTGTTATCGATAGTATTTCAAAATTAGATTACCTGGTTGTTAGGCACATACTGGACGCTGAACCCGTACGGAAAGACGGCACGAAAGCATCCACATTAGCCACGGCTTGCGGTGGTTATGGAGCGGGTCATCAAGCAGCTCAGGCAAGGCATAAGGCGGTGAAAGGGTTGTTAGATGAATTCCAGGCCAAAGGCGTGACAGTGGTTTACATTGGCCACCTGTCTACGGTGAAGCATAAAGCTCCGGACATGGAAGACTACGACAAGTACAGTATTGTCATGAGTAGTGAGAAGGGTAAAGAGGCGTATATTGACGACGTGGATTTAGTTGGCTTTTGTCGGCTTAAGTCCTACGTAAGTGATACAGATTCAGGGCGTGCGTTAGTTCATAGCACAAGTGATAGGGTAATATTAACGGGCGTTTCAGATGGTCACGTAAGCAAGAACCGGTTTAATATGCCAAATGAAATACCGATGTCATACGAATCATTAGCAAAATACATCCCATTTTTTAATTAGGAGAATAACACATGAGTTTCTACGGCGGTGCTACAGGCGATCCATCTAAAGCATTTGTACAGGATTTCACCACAATTCCAGAAGGTACCAAGGCGCTAGCCACAATTAAAGCGTTTGAGGTAGTGAACAAAGAAGCCACACAATACGGCGATGCCACAAAGTTTTTCCAGGTCACATGGAAGCTTGTGGACGGGGATTTTAAAAACCGCGAAGTTATTCAGAAGATCAAGTGCTTCGAAGGGAAGCCAGAACAGATTGAAAGAGCCAAAAACATGCTTGTTTTGTTAATGAAACTTTGCGACTACACGCCAACGCACAACAACGAACCAACAACGCAAGAGCTTAGCATGATGCGTGGCAAGATTGTCGGTATCGTAATTGGTGAGTGGTCGATGCCTAAACAAGATGGTAGTGGAAATTTAGAGGGCAACTTTGTACGTGAGGCACATCCTTCAAAAGACTTCGAATCAGAAACAGGCGTTAAAACTGAAGTCACCTACACACCTTCTCTTGATAGCGCATTTTCACGGGATAAAGCACGACGTGATGCGGCTGCAAAGGATGAATTAGATAGCGACGTTCCATTTTAAAATTTAACTAAAAATTGGAGGCAAAATGAAAGCACTGGTAAAAGTTGGGTGCGCTTTAGCGATTTTAGCGAGTGCACAAAGTAATGCGGGTGTATTTACCAGGACAGTTCATAGTCGCGCTAACTGCCTTAATAATGAGTCAATTACGTGGTGGCGTGGTCATTATAATACTTGGAGGGTTATCAGTATTCATCATTCACCTTTTGGGATGCAGCATGCGATTGATAGTGGTTGGAATTACACATGGCGATCTCATGCAGTTCATTGGGGGGAGGGAGACCCGCACAACGCCTGGATAGTCTACGGCATACATTACGAATATGGCATTTCTAAGACGTCGCCTTTCGCACAAACCGATTCTATTTTTTGCAGCTTTATTGATGGATGGATTTAAAAATGAAATTAAAATTACCAGCAGCATTGCTACTATCATCTCTTTCTTTGACAGCTTGTGCTTTCACGCCGTCAGAGCGTGCGGAGCAAATAAAGGCTAACGAGCGCATTCTTGCTGAGCTTGGGTTGCCTCTTCCAGGTTCAGGAATTCAAATTGTTCCCCGATCGCAGTTGGGTATGCCAGATGAGTTGCTAAAGCAGGGTTTGGACGAAATTAAACAACGCAAGGCTTTTGGATACGCTGAGAAGTATGATTCGTACATTCCTGAATTACTGGCTATGAAAAAAACAGCGCCTCAGGATATTAAGTTATATTCCGTCAATCAAAGAGATGAATCAACTCACCTACGTAAATCTGTTCGTGATTTAAAGCTTGCGTTTAAATTTCCAAACAAAGACACCATTGGTAAGTTGCATTCCACATATGGCGTGCAAACTTTGGGAGCGGCTCCTCAGGGTGCATACAGTCCTGATTTAGGTTGGTCAGGTGCGGTTACTTTTTTTTCTTATCAAGATATTGGTGTTTGTTCTTATGGGATTATGAATGTTAAAGCTTCCGGCACGGCAGTTATGCTTGCTATTGAAGATGTTACTTATGAAGTTAATGACAAACCTACGTTAATTAAAATTGATGGAAAACCAGGCTATGGTTTTCTTTACAAAATTGAATGGTTCGATGAAGTTAATTTTCATGAGCTTCAGTGTGCGGCACAAGAGTATTCTAGCGAAATTAAACAGTCGATTATTTCTTTAGCTAAGCAATTAGATAAGGAGTGAAGATGCGCAAACTTTTAATATTAGCCGCCTTAATCCTAACCGGTTGTGATCAACAGCAACCGGTACGCACGTACACAGACGACCAGGGCGTGAAACATGAGGTCGTACGTGAAGGTGGTGGTTTCGGTGAGCATCTAGCGCAGGCGGCTGTTGCGGGTGCTGTTGGAGGTGCTGCTGCTGGGGCTGCCAGCAGGGCGACCGACCATGCGATCAACAAGTGGCAGGACAGGAAGGCGGCTCGTAGGGCTTCGGGTCGCGTGTATCGTGGTAGTGTTGTGAGAAGAAGATGACACAGGAAGAAGTTGATTTAATTTACGATTATTTGCATGAGAATTATGAGTATGTGGATGGTGAGTTGGTATCGCGTAAAACTAGAGGTGCTTGCATCAAAGGTCAGTCCGTTGGGAGCTTTTTGATTCCACAGGATAATAAAGGCTACCCAAAAATGATGTGTGGATTTAATATAAATGGCATTAAATTTCATGTGTCGTTATCCCACTGTGTGTGGATATATCATTTTAAAAAAAGAGCTAAGTCTTTAATTTATATTGACGGCAATAGAATGAATACCGTTATTAGTAATTTAAAAGAAGCAACCTACAAAGAAAGATCTCTTTTATCTGTAAATAAATTTAAAGGATATAGCCTGACCAATAACGGAAAATATGTAGTTCGGGCTAAATGCAAGGATGGTGAGGGTAGTATGGGTGTTTATAATACCCCAGACATAGCTAGAGAAATTTACTTGCTCACGAAAAAAATTCTAAGTGAGGAAGATTTATCGATAATGGATCTTCGAAAAAAAATAGTTTCTATTCACCCTGAAGCAAACCCGACTATCGTAAGAAAAAGAGAATTACCCCATACAAGAAAAACAAAAAATGGACATTATGACTCGATGCTTAATATAAAACTAAATCGAATCATTTATAGTTTATATATGGGTACATTTAATACAGCGCTTGAGGCGCACAATGAGGCTGTTCGAGTTAAAACGAAAGTTAAAAATAACCCTGATATAATATTAAATTATATCTCTAAGAAATCTCAGCAAGCCTACCTAAAAGCCAAGGCGGAATATGCTCAAACTTAGACCATACCAAGCCCAGGCCGTACAGGAGTGTTGGCAGGCGTTACGCAAAGACGATCAACCCGTTCTCCTTATGGCATCAGTAGGAGCCGGTAAAAGTTTGATGTTGGCCAGCATCTTCCTAACTATGCAACAACAAGGTAAACGTGCCCTTTGCATCGTTAACAATGCTGAGCTAGTACGTAATAACGCTGAAACCTTCCGCAATCAAGGGGGTGAGGCGTCCATATACTGCGCTGCAATCGGTGAAAAGGACTGTTCGGAACCCGTTGTATTTGGTACGCCTCAATCGGTTCTAAACGGCATTACAAAAAAACAAGATATTAGTAAAATCACCTTTAACTTAATCGTGGTAGATGAAGCGCATGGTATTAATTACACTAACAGCCGCTCAGCTTTTATGCGCATCTTACGACATTACAAACAAACGTATAAGCCCATGCGTGTACTCGGGGCGACAGGTACTAACTTCCGATTTAAAGGCGCTGCCATCGTGGGTGAAGACTGCCTCTTTAAAACTCAAGTGGGTAATATAACCACTGAGAAGCTAATACAAGACGGTTATTTGGTTCAGCCTGAATTTGAAGTAGACGAAGAGCTCATGCTGGACTTCTCACAAGTTAAGATTAAATCCACCGGTCAATTCGACCAGAAGCAACTGGCAGACGTTATCGAGAAAAGCGCACGCCTAACCGAGCTTATTTGTAAGCAAGTAGTTCATATCATGAAGGCGCAGAACCGAAAGGGTGTATTCCTGTTTGCTACCACCCGGCGACATGCACAGGAGATTCTAAGCCACTTGCCACCGGAAGAATCGGCACTGATTCTTGGTGATACGCCGCAGGACGAACGAACTGAGATACTCGACAAAGCCAGACGTTCCGAGATTAAGTATCTTGTAAACGTAGCAGTTCTAACGGTGGGTGTGGATGTGCCTGTGTATGATACGCTTGCCTATCTCAGGCCCACCGAATCCATGGTTTTAATGGTGCAAACCATGGGGCGCGTATTGAGGTTGGCTCCTGAAAAAGAGTCTGCTTTGGTGCTCGACTTTAGTGGCAATTTGGCTCGCCATAGGGATTGGGATAATCCCTTGCTGCTTGATGCTGTTAAAAAGACGTTAGATAAAGATAAAGACTACGTGATCATATGCCCAGCTTGCGCCCAAATGAACCCCGATACAGCACGCCGGTGTATTGGCGTAACCAATGACAAGCGTTGTGATTATTATTTTGAGTGGAAAGACTGTCATACGTGTTTGAAAAAGAATGACATTACGAGTCGCTATTGCTATTCATGTGAAGCTGAGCTAATCGACCCTAACGCTAAATTGTCGTTGAAGGTGGCTGAGGAGTTGGTTACGGTTAGAGTTATAGAGGCAAATTACACCATAACCGGTACAAGTCACTGTTGTACCATTCATGCTCTATATAGGTGTCCTGATTGCGAGGTGAACCTCTATGAATCGTATTCAACATCAAGCGAACGTGGTAAAAGAATATTTTACGGGGCATTTGTAAAACAGCATTGCGAAAAACCATCACAGTGGTACATGCACCTCGGTAATCGCGCCAAGATGGATGAGATGCTTCAAGAGATCAAATCCCCTATTGAATTAAAGGTTGTTGATGATGGTGGGAAGTGGAAGATCAAGAAGAAAATATTCGCCTAACACAAAGCCCTACCGTGACTACACTCATCAGTTGTTAAGTAAGTCTTAATAACTACCTGAGCCGCCTCTAATCCCGTAACGCACGCACAGAAGTAACCGTTTACTGTCATACGCGCAAGAAATTCCTTTTGCGCTGGACTTGGTTTACCTTTACCTTCCTTCAACTCAATCCATGCCCCCTTGAATGTTCCACGTGAAACACTAATGAATACATCAGCCACACCTGGACGCACTCCCATCTTTTTTAAAAGCCTACCTTGCTGTATTGAGCATTTTCTCTCGTTTGCAAAATGATACACATCGTCGATAACCTTAGGATAGTTATGCTCAATCCATGCCATGAGGTTGACTTGCAATATCTGTTCGGGATGCATTATTTCCCTTCTCTGAGCATGCAAGTCACGTCCTTGGCTCTTTCGGGAACTTGTTGTGCCCAACGTGAATCTAAGGCTTCTATAGCGGCCGTTCGGTAGTCATTCATGGCTAAGGCGGCAATCATACGCGTGAAACCCAGGAGACGCGTTATACCCATGTTAAAGCACATGTTAATCAAGGCGTCTTTAACGCCACGAGGTTGATGAGTAAACCAAATGTAACGCTCAAGCTGTTCAACGCAACGCTTAATATCGTTGTTTAAAAGATATTCGGCTTCTTCGGGGGATATACCTACCGTTTCAAGATTTCTTCCGTATGCCACGGTTTGAACTCCCGCGGTGCATTTGTAAACGTAACGGCGATAACCTTCATGGTGTTTAATCCAGTCTATTAGGGTTCGTTCCATATCAAGGCTCCGGACTAATATCGATTTCTATCCCATGAGCACGTAAAACAGCTTCCGCGGCTTGTTCGAGGGGCGCGTCACTCTTCTTCGTAATCAAAAAAGAACCGTAACCAATCACAAACGCTAAAGCTATTGCGCCACCTTTCCACCATGCAGATTTCATAAGATGCTCCATGCAAAAAAGGCCCCGAAGGGCCTCTATGATTAAGCTAAATCAGCAACCGAGTACCAAACGTCAACTTTATATGTAGACGATGTTCCACCGGTGAAATCAGCCGTAGCAGCAGCTAAGTACAAGCCTTTATTCGAGGTTGTAGAGTCAACCAAAGTTGTATCTACAGGTGTGAAACCAAAGGTTGTATCAGCGGTTGCAGCAATTAATGTTGCAGCAGCCAATGTACCTGTAGCTTTCGTGCCAGCTCCGTTCGCGGTTGAGTCATATTGTACATGAACAGCTCCGCCGTTAACCAGGACCGTGCCACCATAACTCACGGCAAGAACTGCCCGATGAAGAATAATTTTTTTGTTAGCACCTGGAGCCGCAACTAACTCAACAGAAGCTGTGTATTGCCCAATAAACTCAGCTAACGTCACATCTACTTGCGTATGCCGCAACAAAGACTCGACGAGCATATCGGAGCTTACCGTTCCAGCAGGCGCTGGATTAGCAACAAATGCAGCGGTAGAAGAATCGTACGTGAAGAAACCTTGACCGCCAGAATAGTAAATTAATACTGCGTCGGTAGAAGCCCATTGAAATGGTGCATTTTGTAAATCTACGATATCTTCAGCAATTGCCGTACCGGTTAAATAACCAGCGGTGGTAATGGTTGCTAAGGTGTCGTCTGAAACGATGGTGACGATGTTTGGTTCGCCGTTAAAATTGCGTAAAATACTTGTAATAGCCATGTTTTAACTCCCTTTAAATTTTTATTTTAGTGTAGCATTAATGCTTGCCAAGAACAGCTATTTTTGCTTCCTGTAATTAGGCTCATCAGTTAAGCGCTTTACTAACTTATTATGCTCTTTTGTTTCTTTAGCGCAATCTTTATTGTCTTCTTTTAAATGTTTAATAGCTGCTTTAGCAACGGATTTACTTTTCATTATTTACCCTTTTTAGTTTATTGTTGCGCTTCTGGCGCTAAACTTTTGGCTTCTTTTTTATTAATTAAAGCGTTATCAATTGCACTACTTAATGGCATTAAAGCCTCTTTTATTTCTTCAATAAGTATTGTTTGATGGTCATTAATTGTATGAATGACAACGCCATCACGCTTAATCTCTGTGCGCTCAATAACCTCCGCTGTACCTGTATTGTAATCTATGCTTTTTACCATTAATGGCAATTTATTTTCTGTTAACATTTTTAATCTCCTTACCTGATTCGTACAGCTGAAATAAAACCAAACGCTGTGAGCGTAGATATAGCATACCTAATCCTAGCAGTTAAAAAAACAGTTGTGGTTGATGCAACGGAATAGATTTCTTCCGGAATTGCTCCGGATAAGTACGCGCCAGCACCATACACAAATCCTGATGATTGCATAATAAGTCTATAACTTGTTTCTTGAGGACCTATTTGGCCTGCTATTGTGTTTGTTGCTACTTGCGCAAATCTAACATTGGTTGTTGCAGCAGGGATAAAACCAATGGAACCCCATACCTGCCAATCACCTGCTGTTAAACTAAGGGATGTAATAGTCGTCGTTGCTAGACTTACAATTGCTGCAGGTGACGAAAATGGAATAATGGACGTTATAAACTCCCCGACACTACCAGCAGCCGCATTATCATTTGTTGTAGTCCCAATAATTCCTGATGTTGTCGTTGGTTTAAAACTTGTTGCAACTTCTTGTCCATCAATTGTAACATCTACCATTAACGTATCCTCCGGGCCTGAATAAACCCAAATCCTTCGTTAGTTGATATAGTAAATGATGAAACAATAGATAAATATATAGTTGTTGTTACAGATAATGCATAACGCCTGGTCGGTATAGTGATAGACTGCAAGCCAAAACCTGCATATACAATGCCAGAGGAAGGATTGCTAAAGCGAGCAGTAAATTGCTCCTCAGGTAAGGTTGCAGATACGTCACTTGACCATCCAGTAAAATAAACCAAATTGGTCGTACCGTCTGGGTTACAACCCATGGCGCCAGAAACAATCCAGTCCCCTGCTGTTAAACTAATAGATGCTAAATCAGTAATAGTAAGTGTTGTTAAGGCAATAGCTGAGCCAACAGTAACCGATGCAGAAACGGTTTGACCGACACTGCCAGCAGCGGCATCATCATTGGTGGTTGTGCCGATAATTCCAGACGTTGTGCTAGGGTCAAAACTTGCTGCTGTCATCTGGCCATCAATTGTAACATCTACCATAATTTTTCCTTATGACGTTGCAAATAATAATATTTTATAGTCAGTTCCCTGGACAGTGATTGGAATATAACCAGCCGATGTTCCAGCAGTTGCAACAACTGTTTCATCAATACTAAACGACGTTAAAGCTCCAAGCTGCGTAATATTGTCTTGAACTTGAGTGGGTAATGTTTGGCTTATGCTTGGAACTCCTGTTCCATCTGTGACTAAAACGCCATCATTGGCAGTGGATAGCCCACTAACCGTGTCACCCGCTGCGGCGTAGTACGCTAGTTCGTTAATAGCTCCCGTGTCAACGGTACCCGTTCCGCCCGATGGGCCATAATTGACATTAAAGACCTCAAGCCATTTAATAAAATCAGCAGCATTAATCATGTTAGCACCCACCCTGTTATTTCAGTAATGTTTGTGCCGTCGTTCGTGAACGTCTGAACGTAAGTGTTGCCCGTATAAACAACCGTAATGGTGTTAACAAATCCACCGGCATAAGCAAATATCTGCTCAAGTTGAGCCAGGGGCAATTGAGTGTTGTCGCTTGCTAAAACTGTTTCAATCATAGCGAAATCCTTATCTTAGTATTTCTGGAATGTATGCTTTCAACTCATCCAACGACATACCCGAAAAATCCACATCCAGCGGCATATCACGAAGCTTCTTTTTGCGATTAGCTATAGCATTCATTTTAGCATCATCTCTAAATTCTATCGCCTTTTGATACTCGATGTCTTCAGCTTTCAGCTTCTCATTACGAATCTCTCTAAGCTTGTTCATGTGGATAGCTTCAGCTTTAGCGCGATGAACCTGAATACCACCATCAAGAACCCAAGCATTCCGGAAATACCGGTCAACTGGTATCTCATCTTCACGTACGATAGAGCGTAACGCACCCTCAGGTATAGACTTTGCTATCAGTGTATTAACATCCCCGCCCTGAGCTATAAACTCAGGTGTAGGCGTTACAATGGCTACTGTGCCATCTTCTTGGGTGTATGCTATGCGTGTGTTAGGGTTCATGTTATTGGTCTCCGAAGAAGGCTACAGAAATATTACTCATATCTGCCCTTACGCCAGGCTCGGCACTTACAGCACCTTGCCCCGTGCCAAATCGCCAAGAGGTAGTTGTTGGCACGGCTTGGGGCCCCATAATGTAAGCTGCTGTTGCGCTAAGATAGTTCTGAGAAACCTCGTTTCCACATGTTCCCATGCCTGCATAAAAACCGTCCGCAAACGCCGTGGTAAAATTAACCGTATAATCACCGACCCCATTATCGGTAATACTTGTCACGTTATACGATGCGTCAATAGCCACCGTCCCGGTTCCATTAAACACTACCCACGCCTTCGGATGTCCTGGATGGAATTGCTGGCGACCTGGCGTACTAAACACCGTGTTGCTTGTTGCTGTCTCCATGTCCGCTTGGCTTGCAGCGGAGGCTGCCGTCGTTGCGTTAGGCTGGTACTGGATGCACATGAGAACGACGTTAGATGGCTGCATAATGTTGGCCGCACCGCCGCCATTTGAATTCCATGTAGCGACATTCAATGCTGGGTAATAACCGGCCCCGCCCGTATTTGAACCTATGTGGTTGGTTAGTGTTGCCGCGGAATAGTTAATTGTATTAGCTGGCAGTTCAGTTGTTGTAATGGTGTGATCTTCTTCGCCACCCGTGTCGCCAACGCTATTACCAAGAGTCCCTGTACCCGTACCACCTGAACCAACCGCAACTTTACGTTCAAAGTTGGGCAAATTAAACGTTGTGCTCCCGTCACCCACACCCCAAGTTGTGCCGATAGCTGTAAAAAGCTCGCTGTAGGTTGTACGACTTACGGCACTTCCATCGCATACTAATGCCCCTGTAGGGGCTGAAGTTCCACCGTACGAGAAGATAGTTCCGACTGCAACGTCACCACCGCCTACGCTTCCCGCGGTAGCATCCACATAAGCTTTAATACTGGAAGCGCTTGCAAGGTTAGTAGTGCTTGCCGTCGCCATAGTGTCATCATTAATAAACCCGTTAAAACCTAAACCAACTTGATTTACTGTCATTTAAGCCACCGTTAGTCCTGTTGAGTTTGTGCGTTGAACGCGCCATGTGGTGTCTTGAACAATACAAACCACTTCTACGTTATCCGTTGCAGCCGCACTGGTTAACGTGCCTCCCGCACTCGTTACACTAGCGCCTAGCTGTATAGACTGACCTGTGTTAGCTGTTAAAACCCAACCGCCAGCACCTAACCCTTCCACTTCAACATTTGCGCCAACTGCTGCGTTAGCCGGTAACGTAATTGTAGTGGCCCCAGCAGCGCCGCATACATATCCATTATCAACATCTGCCGCAACTGTTCCTGTGGCGTTCGTTGTCCATGTCATCCCTGATGCAACAGCGCTAATAGTAATTGCACCAGCTGCGTTTACAACATTAATGCCAGTTCCTGCGGTCAAGGTTGCTGGCGCAGGCGAACCAGATGTAACTCCAATCATTACTTGGCCATCAGTTAGGCTTGCCGACCAAGCAGGAACACCTGTTGCATTTGTATAAAGTATTGCGCTGTTAGCCGTAGTCAGTCCAGCAATTGTATCAGTCGCTGAGCTATAGAGGATTTGATTGATTGTTGTAGATGATAAGTTAGTGCCTCCGTTGGCAACTGGTAACACACCGGTAACACCCGATGTTAACGGCAGCCCTGTAACGTTGGTCATAGTTCCTGATGTTGGCGTGCCTAGAATTGGAGTAGCAGATAATCCCACAATAGGATTGGCAGGGTCGGTATTATTGACATCAATTTCATTTGTAGTGCCGGTAACACTATTAACAAGGCCGCCGCCCACAGAATCTACATACGCTTTGATGCTTTGTTGTGTAGCTAAAGCTGTTGCGCTGTTGCTCGCCATGTTATCTTCATCAAGGATTCTGTCAACGCCGGTTGTGCTGTCCAAGACAAATAAACCTGAGCTTAAATTAACATCAAAGTTACCTGCTCCGGTAAAATTGTAAGCAACTCCTGCGCCACCCGTAGTGTTAACCTGAAATGCTTGACCTGAAACGGGATCAAAAGTTAATGCACCACTTGTAGATGATATAGAATTACCATCTACACGCACGTTATCAATATTTAATTGACCTGTAAGTCCAAGCGTGCCTGTCCAATTACCTGCGCCATCCGTAGTAATAGAGTCCCCAGCAAATGAACCCGAACTGTTATACTGAAGCTCGCCGTTTGTGCCCCCTGGAACGCTTGTTGATGGTTGAACCCATGCTGCGGCGTTGGTGTCGTAATATTCAAGCGCATCTAAATCAGTGTTATAACGCAAATAGCCGTTTGAGGGCACGCCAGGGCGTTGAGCTGTTGTCCCAAACGGAATAACGACGTGGCTTGAGCCGGGCAATGTTGGGTTGCTAGCGATGCTTAATGTGGGGTTGCCGCTTAATCCCGTGCCATCCGCAACATCAACCTGGTCGGTCGTGCCGGTTATGGTTCGTGCAACCAAGTTACCTGTTCCGGTTTCATTCACAAGAATGCCGGTTGACAGGCCAGACAATGCAATGGCGTTAGCCAATGAGCTTGTAACCGACTTCACAATAAAATCAGCTTCTGCCAAGTCTTGAACGGTTTTACTACTAACCGCGCCTTGGTCTTCAAGGCCAATCATGCTTGCGCCATCACCTACGGTGTAGGCTGCAAGACGCGCAATTAGTAAGGCAATATCAGCTGAATCTTCAAATTGAGTCCAGATTGTTCCGTTATAAAATTCATACAAACTTAAGTCGGTGTTATACCGAATCATGCCGTTTGTTGCTGGGTCTGGTCGCTCGGCTGTTGTTCCTGGGAGCTGAAATTGGGTAGAAGCGGTAAATTTGGCATTCAAACCGCCACTTAAGCCAACCGCAACATTACCAGATGCTAGCGTGCCACCGTCCAAAAATTCTGAAAATTTCACCGTTTCAACCATGACTTAATCCCTTATTGGAGTGCTCGGAATGATAATCCAACGTAAGCAATAGGGTCGGGGGTTACAAAACTGAGTACGTCACCGCCCTGAACAAAACGTTTTTCAGGCAATAATTCAATGAACCGACCTGCACTAACACTGTTAGCCGCTGGTACCGCTGCGGTTACGTTGTAGCCCACATAAACGGTAGTGTCGTCGTTAAACGAGAACAGTACTTGTAGCTTATTGGTTGCAGTGCCTGGGACGGTATATGTGACTTCGTTGCCTGCGTTAATCGCAAAGCGTGGTGCTACGTCGCTGAAGTTGGTGGTTCCGTTATAATTTTCGTAAATTTGGACGGCCATGATTAACTCCTTTTATTCGAATCGGATAAGTTTGCGAGCGAGTGCGGTTTGTTGTACTAGTGACATTGCGGTGTGTGTTGTCACGTTAACTCCTGTAAACCCGCCAGTACCTGCGGCATTTGCTACAACCCTTGACGCCGCACCAGTTCCTGTTGCCGCCCCAGATTGCACTTGGTGTGTATGTGCCGGTAATTCATTGGTGGTTATTTGGTGAGAAGCCGCACCACCTTGCGCCCCTAAACCATTACTAGCCGTGCCAAACAACGAACCACCAACACCAGCGACAACATAATCTCTTAAGTCGTAAACGTTAAATGTTGTATCGTTGTCACCTGCGCCAGCACTGTAGAACGTAACCGATGATGATACCGTTGAGGTAGCGTTGTTGTTCATCGTGATTGTCGTACTAACAATATTTGAAATAACGGTGGACGCTGGGATGCTTGTTCCCGTTAACCTCATGCCAATAGCATAGTTTGCTGCCGATGCAACGGTAAATGTTGGTGACGCATTGGTTAATGATACAGTTTCGCTAAAGGTTCGTGCTGCCGCGAAGAATCGAACGGGCGTACTTGCTGTTGCGGTGGCGTCGGACGACATGGTAATCGTCGTTCCGGATATGTTTGTTATGGTTGTGTTATCCGGTATCCCGTCAGCTTCAAGGCCCATACCAATACGATAAAGCGCTGAAGACACAACGGTAAAGGTTGCGCTAGCGCTCGTTAATGTTACCGTTTCAAGTTTTGTAATTTTGCTAAACAGTTCATAGTAAGTTTGTCGGCTATAGGCAGTGTAATCGCATGTAAGGTAATGGTCCGGGTCATCAAATCCAAAGTAATTAATAACCGTACCCACGGGCACAATAGGTGTTGCTAGGTGATAAGTATGATCAACCTGCCGCTCTATCGTGTCTTGTTCATAATCAAATTTGGTCTGAACTGCTGTCGGTATGGCTTGAAAGCTTGTTACGGCAATATCAATAGAGCCAGGTAGAATTAATCTGTACTCAACCCATGCAGCTGGCGGTGTGTCGGTATTGCTAGGCTGCGGCATAAAGTCGCTTACATCTGAAAATTGAGTGTAGGTTTGCGTTACCGTTGAGCTTGACAAAACAACAGCTAAATCAGTCCCATTCGAGTCTATAAGGCGCGCAGATATACTTGCATTTGCACCACTTCCAAGTTTAGCTGTAACAGAACTTGTTACATACAAAAGTGATGCCGAACTAGACCATAACATACCCGCCTGGTTAAACCGCTGGCGCAAATATGTACCCGTGTTATTCCATCCCACTAAATTTAAACGTAAAGCGTAAGGCGCGTTTGTAGGGTTAGTCTCAGCACTTGTAAGCGCTTCACGTGTAATCGTAGCCGTACCACTGCCAGCCAATACCAATTCCCAGCCAGGGGCTACCTGGTAGGTTCCTGAGCTTGTGATTGATAGCGAACCATCGGGGTCAAAACTTACAAGCGAGAACTGTGTGTTTGTCATTTGGTTGTCGGCGGATGGAGCAGCTGCGGTAGATGAACCGCCTGTTGAACCAGGTTGATAATCTTCAACTAAATAAATAAGGGCGTCAGACTGTGTATCGCCTGCGCGCACCTCTAGCCGATACGTTAAATCACTTAAAAAGAATATGTTATTGGGTAATGTTCCATTCGCCAGAAATTGTATTGGGTTTGTCCATGGAACTGTTCCGGCAGCATTTTGGTAAACAGTAGAAGGGTTATATGGAATTGTATTTTGAAGCACGAACAAATAGAACGTATCATCTAACAGGTTGCCAGTAAGGTCATCAAAAAGCCAAACGGGGTTACTTCCTCTTACTATCGCCACGCGAACAACTCCAAATCCATATAAAGTCAATAACTCATAATAGCATTTGGTTTGGTGAGGTGCTAGCGGTTGACGCACGCACGCTTTTAACGCACGGTGCGTGTATATAAGTTATCTTTTGTCTTTATGGGTTGCTGGCATTGCATCTAAGGTTAAGCTTATGAGCTTCATAGAGCGATCGCATAGCTCAAGGATGGCATTATGCATCTGGTTATCTAAATCGATAACCCTTCCTCTTTGTTTAGTAATTGCGATCAATGCCTCCCCCATTGGGGTTATAGCGGGGTTAGGGTTACTCAGTATGTTTTTGTAAAGATTTTCATAAGCCTCAAAAAATTCTTTTTCCTCTATGCATTCATTTTCTTGGTCACTCTTTATCACCGCCCTTCTCCTTTTTTTATTGTGGCAAATGCGCCAGTTTTTTTGGTGGGAATATTTCCGCCAACTTCATGATGCTTGCTTTAATATCCTGAAATATATCTTTGTATGGCTTTTGCTCGGACAAGCCTTTCTCTATCGTCTGTATTACCGCTAAATCAGCAGCTTTAATTACGCAAAGCTGAGATAAATCTAAAAGATCTCGCACATTTTTCACATTATGGTCGATAACAAAAAGAAGTTTGTTTTCTAATTTTGAAATGGCCATATAATATTTCGAAGCGTTCTTGCTTCCTTGAGATTTCGCATATTCAACCAGTTCCTTAATGCTATCAGTTTCTTGATGGCGAACACCAATCCCCTCTTTTCTAGCTTCAAGATGCTCGCTTTTATTTCTTTCGATTTCCTGCTTAATAAGAAGTTTACGCATACGGTAAAACTCTTTCACCAATTTACTTTTAAACTGACGAACATCCGGAGAATTTTTCATAAGCGTAATTAATAACGTAGCCTGCTCTTCCGTTAAGTCAAATACCTCTGCTGTGCGACCCTTTGTGCGCAAAGATCTAGATTTCAAATCCCGAAGTTGCTCTAAATCTTGGGAATTTCTAAGAAGCTTTAAAACAGAATTATGGCTATGACCAACACCTTTTGCTAAATCAATAGAAGTAATAAAAATAACATCACCATTACAAAAAACAAGATTACTCACAACAGCTCCATGTCAGTGAAAATATAATCTTAATCGACTAAAGGTAAAAAGTAAATAAAAACACGCACTAACAATCAACCATTTAATGCTTGCTTTTTGCGCATCAAAGAGTTAGACTATGTTTTTTAGATGTGGAGGTGAGTAATGGGAAATATAGTAGGATATGTTGTAGTTTATTTTCTTTTAGTTAAGTTTTTTAAATGGCGTGACCGAGGTGAGCGCTCAGCTTTAGGTTTGGATAAAAAAAGGGATTTTTACGGCTAAATCCCCATTAGTTTTTTTAAGTAACTTGGAGCGCCTGCTTCGGTCGCTAATCCTCCAGCAGCTAGCCCTAAAGCGCCGCGAACATAAGGTTTTGCTTGGCTGTATCTTCTGTATTGTTGTTGGCCTAATCTCTGAGCTTCCGCGATATCTTGATGACCCATACGACCAAGCTCTTCAGCTTTAGCGCCTAATAAATCTTGACGCACTGCGTGACCTGCTTTTCCATGAGCTCTTTCTGCTGCTGAGAATGGGTTTCGCGCATATTCCCTAGAATGCTTTCCTAAATCGGACTGAAGTCTAAATAACGCATCATAATCTCCACTCATAGCTTCTTCGATCATATTTCGATATGGAGCGGTATTGGGAAGAAATTGGCGAGCATCTTCAATCAACTCCGGCGAAATATTCAATGGACCTATGTTCCTTTCCGCCGCCATTCGTGAAGCTTGCCTCAAAGGAGCGGCTGCAAAATGCCGTAAAACCAAAGGAAGTCCAAAATCCAATGCGCCTATAATTTCAGGGGCGTACT